>Ga0182740_1000030_pt1 | contig 320604 bp, 318 predicted proteins | sample eDN5th37CKraftBY_FD_128872 | JGI IMG/M metagenome (GOLD analysis project Ga0182740, IMG submission 128872) | Enriched backyard soil microbial communities from Emeryville, California, USA - eDNA 5th pass 37_C Kraft BY (version 2) (version 2) | ecosystem: Environmental > Terrestrial > Soil >... | reverse complement strand
GTTGCAACCTCGTGCTCACTTAAGCGCCGCGATTTCCTCCATCGATGAGACGTACAGCTTGGCCACTTGCCCACCTCTCCCCGGTGGGGAGAGGTCGCCGCGCGCAGCGCGGCGGGTGAGGGGGGTCAAGAACTGCGGTGAAACGCCTGCGCGCCCGCGTCGACTCGCATCACCTCACGGCATCGACGGCTGCGGCGCTCCGCCTTCGCCGTCGCGGCGGCGGCGCGGCCGGCGCAGACCGTGTCCGACCACCTGCCGGTAGTGCGGCGGCGCGTCCGCGCGGCGCACCTGCGCGTCGAGTTCGCGCAACGCCTCCATGATCTCGTCGAAGGTGACCGGCGGGCCTGCCGGCGACTGGCGCAGCGCCGGCGCCGCCTCGATGGCGCAGGCGTCCGAGGCCCAGGAGGCGAGGATCGCGCGCTTCTCGTTGGTGGTGAGGTCGGCATCGGCCACGACCTCGCGCGGGTGAGCGAAGGCGCGGGCCGGATGGAGCAAAACGTCGAGGTCCAGAGCGTCCTCGATTTTGGGGTCTTGTATTTTGGCGTCTTGGATTTTGGCTTGGTCGATCTTCATAGCCACATCCCGTTCGAGCATATGGATACAAAGGGTTCCGGGCCCCGCGCGGCGGGGCGCCCCGGTGGCGGGGAGATAGAAAAACAACCCTGACTTTTCAAGAGGGTGGTGGGTGCCGCCCCTCGTTCCGCCATTGGCCCGGCACGCCCCGCGACCTAAACTCCCTGCCGCATGACCTTTGCCCCCCACGTGCTCCCGAGCGCCCGCGACTACGCGACTCTGTACGAGCAGTTCCGCTGGCGGATCCCGCTCGCCTTCAACATCGGCGCCGCCGTGTGCGACGCCTGGGCCGCGCGCGAGCCGGACCGCACGGCGATCCTGCATGCCCGTCCCGACGGCGGGCTGGACCCGGTCAGCTACGGCTGGCTGCGCGAGACCTCCAACCGCCTCGCCAATACGCTCGCGGCGCACGGCGTCGGGCGCGGCGACCGCGTCGCGCTGCTGCTGCCGCAGATGCCGGAAGTTGCCGCCATCCACATCGCGATCTACAAGCTCGGCGCGGTCGCGCTGCCGCTCGCGATCCTGTTCGGCGTCGATGCGATCTCCTACCGCCTGAAGGACGCCGGCGCGAAGGCGCTGGTCACCAACGCGCAAGGCTTGGCGAAAGTCGCCGGCCTGCGCGATGCGCTGCCCGATCTGTCGCTCGTGCTCTCGCTCGATGGGGCGGGCGAGGGCGCGCTCGACTTCGCGGGCACCATCGCGCGCGGCTCCGATGCGTTCGCCCCGGCCGCGACCCTCGCCGACGATCCTGCGATGATGATCTACACGTCGGGCACGACCGGCCCGCCCAAGGGCGCGCTCGAGCCGCACCGCGTGCTGCTCGGCCATCTGCCGGGCGTCGAATACGTGCACGAGTTCTTCCCGCAGGCGGGCGATTGCATATGGACCCCGGCCGACTGGGCCTGGGCCGGCGGCCTCCTCAACGTGCTGCTGCCCGGCCTCTATTACGGCGTGCCGGTGGTGGCGCGGAAGTTCGAGCGCTTCGATCCCGAGCAGACGTTCGCGCTGATGGCGCGGGCCGGCGTGCGCAACGCGTTCATTCCGCCGACCGCGCTGCGCATGCTGCGCGCGGCCGAGACGCCGCGCGGCCGCCACGCCCTCGCGCTGCGCACGGTCGGGTCGGGCGGCGAGGCGCTCGGCGCGGAGACCTACGAATGGGGCCGCTCCGCCCTCGGCCTCACCATCAACGAGTTCTACGGCCAGACCGAGTGCAACAAGGTGCTCGGCTCCTGCGCCGCCATCGGCGTGAGCAAGGCCGGCGCCATCGGCAGGCCGATCCCCGGGCACCGCGTCGCGGTGATCCGGCGCGACGGTACGGTCTGCGCGCCGGGCGAGCTCGGCCAGGTCGCGGTCGAGCGTCCCGACCCGGTGATGTTCCTGACATACTGGAACCGCGACGACGCCACGCGCGACAAGTTCATCGGCGACTGGATGACGACGGGCGACCAGGGCGTCGTGGACGAGGACGGCTACATCTCCTTCGTCGGCCGCGACGACGACGTCATCACCTCGGCGGGCTATCGCATTGGGCCGGGCGAGATCGAGGACTGCCTGATCGGCCATCCCGCCGTCGCGCTCGCCGCCGTGGTCGGCAAGCCCGATCCCGTGCGCACCGAGATCGTGAAGGCGTTCATCGTGCCGATGAGCGGCATCGCACCGTCCGATGCGCTGGCGGCCGAGATCCAGGACTACGTGAAGACGCGCCTCTCCGCGCACGAATATCCGCGCGAGATCGCCTTCATCGACGACCTGCCGATGACGACGACGGGCAAGGTGATCCGGCGGCTGCTACGCGAGCGCGCCTGACCGCCGCCAGATGAAGGCGTGCACGGCGAGGCGCCGCTTGACGATGATGAACAGCAGCGCCGATTCCACGATCAGCGCCAGCGAGGTGGCGCTGGCGGCGCCGGCCGCGCCGAACACGGGGATGAGCGCGAGGCAGGCGATCAGGTTGAAGGCGAAGGCGGCGGCATAGGCGAGCGCGCAGGCGCGCTGCTGCCCGAGCATGCTCAAGAGCCGCTCGGACGGGCCGACCGCGGCGCGCGCCAGCAGGCCGGGCGCGATCAGGAACATCAGCGGATAGGCGGCGGCGAAGTCGGGGCCGAACAGCATCAGCAGCGGACGGCCGAGCGCGAGCAGGACGATCAGAAGGGCGAGCGAGGGCCAGAAGGTCCAGCGCACGGCGCTCGCGACGAAGGCCGCGAGGCGGTCGTGGTCGCCGGCCGCGTGATATTCGCTGAAGCGGTGGGCGGTCGCGGCCGAGACCGAGAAATAGATGAAGGCGACCAGCGCCAGCGTCTTGGTCGCGGCGTGATAATAGGCGACGGTCGTCGGCGGCTCGAAGATCCGCAGCACGATCACGTCGACGTAGGTCAGCATGACGTAGAAGCCGATCACCGTGATGATCGGCAGCGAGGTCGCGAGCCAGGTCTTGACCGCGTAGCTGCGCGCGCCCGGCGCGACGGCGTGCGCGAGGCGGCGCTCGAGCGCAACCATCTGCAGGAGCGTGATCAGCCAGTAGGCGATCGCGGTACAGACCACGGCGGTGGTGGCGCTGGTCGGGAAGCCGGCGAGATAGGCGAGACCCATGAAGACGAGCATCAGCACCGGCCGGATCACGAAGGTCGGCATCAGGCCGATGGCGGTCCAGTTGTAGCAGCGCGCGATGCCGTCCTGCACGCTCGAAAGTGCGTAGACCGGCAGGCACAGGCAGGCGAGATAGAGCGGGAGGACGGCGGGGCTGTCGATGAGCGGCGCCCCGAGGAGGATCGCGAGCGCGGCGAGGGCCGCGAGGCCGGTGGCGAGGCCCGTCGCCAGCCAGCGGCTGCCGAAGATATAGCCGCGCAGGCGCGCCAGGTCGCCGCGCTCGGCATATTCGGGAATGAAGCGCTGCGCCGCGTTGGCGAGCCCGGCGTCGGCGATGCCGCCAAGCAGCAGCGCCCAGGTCCAGACATAGACGTAGATGCCGAACTCGTGCGCGCCCATCCAGCGCGCGAGCACGATCTGCGAGACGTAGGCGATGCCGGCGCTGGCGACGCGGATGGCGAAGGCGGCGCCCGCGACGCGCTGCGCCAGCGAATGGTGGCTGGAATCGGACAGCCACGCGCGCACCGCGCGCACGAGCGGCGCGGCCGATCGACGTGCCCCGAACCAGTCCGTGACCGACACCGAGAAAAGCCCTCCGTCGTCCGCGGCAAGGGGTAGCAGGGGGCGCTTAACGTTGTCTTGGGCCGGCCGCAGAAACCTCGTTCACCATGGTGCGGCGGGCGGCGCGTTGTCCGCACAGTTCACAGGATCGGGGGTGGTCCTCGACGCCGGCAGCCGTCGCGCCACACTCGCGGCGATGCTCCGGCGCGGTGCGGCCTCGCACCGGCCCTGCGGAGCCATGATCGGATACCGCCGACGTGAGTGCCGGGCCGCGCCAGCGGAGCCGGTCCGCGGCGTTTGGATTGCGTGGGTTGCAATCCGGGGAGCGAGCAAAGCGCGGCGCGCCGCCGCACATACGTCATGCTCCCTCCGGATCCTCTCATCGAGAGGCGCGCGCTAGCCGCCGAACCCTCCGCCGGCGAGAAATTCCACCTCCTCCGGCGTGCTCGCGCGTCCGAGCGCAACGTTGCGATGCGGAAAGCGGCCGAAGCGCCGGATGATGTCGAGATGCAGCGCGGCCCATTTGAGCGCCTCGGCGTCGCCCATGGCGCGGAACAGCGCGACCGCGCGCTCCTGGTCCTCCATCGCCTCCGAGTGCTCGAACGGCAGGTAGAAGAACTGGCGGTCGGCGCTCGCGAAGCTCTCGTCGAAGCCCCGCGCGATGGCGCGGCCGGCCACGGCGCGGGCGAGCGGGTCGGCCGCGAAGGTGCGCGCGCTGCCGCGGAACATGTTGCGCGGGAACTGGTCGAGCGTGATGAGGAGCGCGAGCGCGCCCTCGGGCGCGTCCTCCCAGGACGCCAGTTCACCGGCGACGGCCGCCTCGTAGGTCGCAAGGAACCGCCGGGTGATCTCGGCGTCGAAGGCGTCGTCCTTGGCGAACCATTTCTCGGGACCGGCAGTGCGCCAGAACGTCACGACGTCGGCCGGACCGGCGAGGGCGCGCGTCATGCCGCGGCGTCCTGTCCGTCGCGAAGCACGCGGCGCAGGATCTTGCCGACGTTGGTCTTGGGAAGCTCCGCCCTGAACTCGATGTGCCGCGGAATCTTGTAGCCGGTGAGCTGGCCTTTGCAGAACGCGATCAGGTCCTGTGCGGTGAGGTTCGGGTCCTTTCTCACCACATAGGCTTTCACAGCCTCTCCGGAATGCTCGTCGGGAACGCCGACGACGGCGCACTCCAGGACGCCCGGATGGCTCGCGATCACGGCCTCGACCTCGTTCGGGTACACCTTCAGGCCCGAGACGTCGATCATGTCCTTCTTGCGGTCGACGATCGTGACCTGGCCGGTGGCGTTCATGATGCCGATGTCCCCCGTCCGGAAATAGCCGTCGGGCGTCATCACCAGCGCCGTTTCATCGGCGCGCTGCCAATAGCCCGCCATAAGCTGGGGTCCGCGTGCGCAGATTTCGCCGGGATGGCCGAGCGGAAGATGGTTGTTGGCGTCATCGCGGATCGCGATGTCGGTGGACGGCAGCGGCAACCCGATCGTGCCGGTCCACTCGGTGTTGTCGACGCGGTTGCAGGTGAGGACCGGCGAGGTCTCCGAGAGGCCATAACCCTCGATGATCGGGCAGCCGGTGCGCTGGAACCATGCCATCGCCACGGCCTGCTGCACGGCCATGCCGCCGCCGACCGCCGACCGCAAATGGCTCCAGTCGACCTTGTCGAAGCCGGGATGATGCAGCAGGGCGTTGTAGAGCGTGTTCACCGCAGGGAAGTGATTGGGATTGTATTTGATGAGGTCCCTGATGAGACTCGGCAGGTCGCGCGGGTTCGGGATCAGCAGGCAGAGGGCGCCCATGCGCATCCCGAGCAGAAAGCAGGCTGTCAGCGCGAACACATGATAAAGGGGCAGGGCCGTCACCATCACCGCCTGGTGGCCGGCTTCCTTGTCCGCGATCGGAATGTGCCAGGCATCGACCTGCAGCGTGTTGGCCACCATGTTGCGGTGAAGCAGGATAGCGCCTTTGGCGACCCCGGTGGTGCCGCCCGTGTATTGCAGGAACGCAACGCTGTCAGGCCCGATCGTCGGCGTCACGAAGTTGAGACCGCGCCCCTCGTTCAGGGCGTCGTTGAAAAAGGTGACGCCACGTAGCGAATAGGCGGGGACCATCTTCTTGATGTATCGAACGACCAGATTGACGACGGCGCCCTTGATGGGGCCGAGCATGTCACCCATGCTCGCCACGAGGATGTGCCTGATCTTCGTGTGAGTGATCACCTGCGCGAGGTTGTGGGCGAAGTTCTCGAGGATGATGATCGCCTCGGCGCCCGAGTCCTTGAGCTGAATCTCAAGCTCGCGCGGCGTATAGAGCGGATTGACATTCACCACGGTAAAGCCGGCCCGCAACACGGCCATCAGCGCCACCGGATATTGCAGGATGTTAGGCATCATCAGCGCGACGCGTGCGCCGGACTGAAGGCCTCGATCCTGCAGCCACGCGGCGAGAGCGCGCGAGAGTTCGTCGACCTCGCCATAGGTCAACGCCTTGTCCATGCACACGAAGGCCCGGCGATCTCGGTACTTCGCCAGGTTCTCCTCGAACAACTCGATCAGCGACGCGTATTTCGACGGATCGATTTCGGCCGGCACGCCGGGCGGATAGTGCTTCAGCCAAATGCGCTCCATTGGCGTTTCTCCTGGGCGGCCACTCTGCGGTAGCCGGCGCTACAGCTTCATTTCGCCCTTTGTGGCCGCCCTGTACAGAGGGTGGCCAAGGGCGAATGCTTGCGGGCGCGGATCATCGAGGATGGCGAGTCCGAATCGGGGCGGCGGCACGGGCCTTGCTGCGCCCGATCTTCCGGCGTTGAGCCATGGAAGTCACGTCGATTTGGTGACGCAGGCGTGCAAAGCCCGCACGGAGCCGAACGCGCCAGCCGCTTGCCCTCTTTGGGTCGGGCCGCACGATGCGTTCCACGTGAGTGGGCGACGTACTCAAGCTGCCGCATCTTGACTGTGCCCGGACCGCCTCAGCGGAGCGGGAGGCGGCTAGGGCTGTTTGGGCGCAGGCTTGGCTGGCGCCACTGCCGCGGCTTTCGCAGGTTTTGCGGCTGCGGCCGTTGGCTTCACGGCCGGCTTTGTGTTCGCGCTCTTGGGAGGCGTGGCTTTGGCAGCGCCCTTGGTTGCGGCAGGCTTGCTACTCGTGTCGCCGGCAGCGGGCTCTTTTCCGGTGGGCTTTCCTGCATGCGCCGTTGCCGACTTGCCCTTCTTGCGCCCCTTGGCCACCTTGCGTTTGCCGCCCCCCACGAGTTGTGACTCTTGCGCTTGGTGGGCGGCCGCCGACGTCGGCCTGAATGCGCCGACGAACACCTCGACCGGCGGTAGCGGGGCGGCGCCCCCAGCGAGGACCTGTGACGTTTTGACGGTGCCGTGCAGGCTCGAGAGCATGAATGCGAGGGGCGACGGCGCGTCGCCGTTCTCAGCGGCGGTATTGGCCGAAATTTCAACCTCCTCATCCTCTGCGGCGGGCCGCTTGCGCTTGGGGCCGCACATCTCTTCGCGAAGATTCGGGGGGGTGGCCTCGATCGGCTTGAGCTGCTCGACCGTCCCCAGCGCGGGCATCAGCCACGACAGGCCCTTGTTGGTGAAGCCTTGTTCGAGGAGCTTGGCAGCTTTGTACGCGCGCACACTCGAGGACGGCGCACCGAACACGACGGCGATCAGTCGGCGGTTGTTGCGTGTTGCCGATGCGACGAGGTTGAAGCCGGATGCGCAGATGAAGCCGGTCTTCATGCCGTCTGCGCCTGGGTAGAGGTCGATCAGCTTATTGTAGTTGCGGATGATGCGGCGGCCGAACTTGATACCCGGCAGGCGCCAGTAATACTCATATCCAGGCAACTCGCGGTAGATCGCGCGGGCGAGAATCGCCTGATCGCGCGCGGATGTGACTTGGGCATCGTCGGGCAGCCCGTTCGGGTTCACGTAATGGGTCTGCGTCATGCCGAGCCGCGCGGCGGCCGCGTTCATTTCTTCTGCAAACTGTTCGACCGAGCCGGACACGCCTTCCGCCAGCAGGACCGCCATGTCGTTAGCGGACTTCACCATCAGCATCTTGAGCGCATTGTCGACGGTGACGATGGTGCCGACCTTGAAGCCCATTTTCGTGGGGGACTGAGCCAACGCACGGGCTGAGACGACGAACGGCGAATCGATATTGATGCGCCCTGCCTTTACGGCCTTGAGCGTCACGTAAGCGGTCATCAGTTTGGTGACCGACGCCGGGTACCAGGGGTAAGTTGCATTCTCGGCCTGCAGCACTTTTCCACTGTCGGCTTCAATCAGCAGCAGCGCCTCGGCGGTGGCCGGAAGAGCGTGAAGGACGTTGCCCGCCAGCGCGGCACCAACGACAAGGCCGACAAACTTACGCGAATGCAATGGACAGGCTCCGTTCTTGTCTGCGGACCGCCAGATCGGAAGGGCTTGCCTCTGCGACCTAGGACGTCACGCGCATCAAATCAAAACACGGATCAGCCTCACGATGGTACCGACCCGAGTCTCCGGCGGTGCGCCGTGGCGTGCACGCCTGGGGCCGACTCCAACGCATGATCATATCGGCTGGACTGACAACGCCAATCTAAACTGAACTTCGCGGTGAATGCAAAATTGATGTCTCTGTCGTCCGCGCGTCTCTGTGTTCATTCGGGAAAACGGCCAAAGTTCGGCGTTTAAAGCGCATTCTGCGCGGAGGAGTGAACAATCGTTCAGGACGTTGGGATTGTCGTTTTGGTACGACGCACGCGCGGCTTTGCCGGCGCGCGTGGCGCCTTCAGCTTGGTCTCTTTCGCTGCAGTGGGTCCCGGGCGATTCTCCGGCAATATGAATTGTGCACGCGCCAGCTTGGCAAAACGCCCGTCGAGGCGGACCAGTTCGTCGAACGTCCCGCCTTCCACAATTTGCCCGTCCTCGAATACGAGAATGCGATTGGCATCGCGCACGGTCGCCAGCCGATGCGCGATCACAAACGTCGTCCGTCCCTTCATGACCTCGTCCAGCGCAGTCTGCACCTTGGCCTCGGTGGCGGCGTCGAGGGCGCTGGTCGCTTCGTCGAGGATGAGGATTGGCGGATCCTTCAGCAGGGCGCGGGCAATCGAGAGACGTTGACGTTCTCCACCCGACAAAAAGCGCCCGCGCTCCCCGACGGAAGTCTGGAGCCCGTCTGGCAGGCGATCGATGAACTCGAGCGCTTGGGCACGCGCGCAGGCTTTGCGCATTTCGACCTCGCTGGCATCCGGCTTGCCGACGCGCAGATTGTCCGCAATTGAGCGGTTGAGGAGCAGTGTCTCCTGATAGACAACGCCGATATTGCGGCGAAGCGCGGAGAGCTTGATGGCGCGCAAGTCCATGCCGTCCACTTGAATCGTGCCGGAGCGCGGGTCGAAAGCCCGGTGCAGCAGCGCCAGGGCAGTGGATTTCCCAGCGCCAGTGGCGCCGACGAGCGCGATAGTCTCGCCAGGCAGTGCGATGAATCGCAGCGCGCTGACGGCATCGCGCTTGCCGTCATAGGAAAAGGAGACGTCGTTGAACTCGACCAGACCGCGCAACTGTCCCGGATCGATGGCGTCGGGCCCGTCGCGCACGGCCGGCGTGGTGTCAAGTACACCGAAGAAGTCGGCGAGGCGCGGGACTTCGCCGATCAGGCGATTGAACATGCGCACGACGCGTTCGAGTCGGCCGATGACGAGGCCGGCGAAAGACATGAAGGCGACGATCTCGCCGATGCTAGCCTTGCCGTCGATATGCAGCCACAGGCCTACCAAGAATATGGCCAGCATCGTCAGAGTGGTAGACGCGCGCGTGAGGATCGACACGAGCGCCCACCATGAGAGCACCGGAATCTGCGCCGCCAGCAGTCGGTCGACCACCTCGCGCAGTCCGGTGACTTCCGCTTCGACCCTCGCGAAGCCCTGGACCAACGCCACGTTGCCCAGCGTGTCGGACGCGCGTTCCGCCAGGTCGGTGTAATGCCGCTCGACATTGCGCTGGAGGCCCTCGGTCTTGCGGAAGACAAGCGCGGTCAAGGCGCCGAAGACGACGCAGACAGCGACCAGCACCAACCCGAGCTGCCAATTGATCGCGAGCGATACGGGCACCAGAACGAAGACGGCGACCGCCGCAGCGAAGTCATCCCGGAAGAATTCGACCCAGATCGCCCACAGGGCGTCTGTACCCGCCGTCATGATCTTCATCAGCCGACCCGAATGGGTCCCGCCGTGAAAGCTCAACGGCAGTTGCAGCACGTGTTCGTAGTAGGAGGTGAGCAACGCCTGCCGCCGGCGATGGGCGAGCCGGTCGGCATGCAACGCAACCAGGGTACCGCAGACGATGGTGAACAGGCCGAACCCGACCCAGGCCGTTGCCAGAACGAAAATCTCGTCCCAATGCACGCCTTGGGTCCGGGATTGTGCCGTGGTGAGCGTGTCGACGATACGCCCGAACAGCATCGGTTCCACGAACACGGCCGCCGCCAGCGCCGCGTTGGCCAGCGCGAGCACCGCAGCGAGATTTCGCTCAGGCCCCAGGAGGCGCAGGACACGGCGATAGATTTGAAAAATGCTCATGCTCTGGAAGGCCTCGGCCACCCCCCATCGGTCGCCATCGAGGGTTGTAACGGCCGCCACGCACTTTGCAACGGAGGGCACGCGGGGTGGCCTCCGACGTGAGGTGAGGCGCGAAAAACCTGTTGATGCGACAATCTTGCTACAGGCCTACCGAGCCCTCACCAAGAATTCAACGAAGATCGCATGGCTCGCTCCGCCAAGCTCACGTTATCATTCCGCCATGATCAACATCCCGACCGAACTGCTTCGGACCCTGGTCGCAGTCGTCGACCACAGAAGTTTCACCAAAGCCGCCAATATGCTGGGGGTGACCCAGCCGGCCGTCAGTGCTCAGATCAAGCGCCTGCAGGCGCTGCTCGGGGCCGAGGTGTTCGACAAGCACGCCCCGGGCGTTGCGCTTACCCAGCCTGGGGAGGCGGTAGTCACGTATGCACGCCGGCTGCTGGCGCTCAACGATCAGATTTTGCGCGTTGCAGCTCCGGCACCCGTGACACGGCGGCTGCGCATCGGGATCACGGGCGATTATTTCAGCCCCTACCTCCCGCGCGCCCTGCTGAATTTTCGCAAGCGCTGGCCGTATCGCAAGTTCCAAATGACAGCGGGCAGCAACGGGCAGCTGTTGCACGACTTGCGCGCGGGCGAACTCGACGTGGTCGTTCTCCTCACGATGGACAAGCCCGAACGGGATGCCCGGCACCACTGGACCGAGGAAATGGTGTGGGGACGCGGCGCCTCGATGAGCGATCCGGTTGAAGATCCTGTGCCCCTGGTTACACGCGGCGACGACTGGATGAATCACAATATCGCGGTCAACGCCCTCGAAAAGGCCGGCCGCTCATACGAGTTCACGCTGATCACTCCGACCATCCTCAGCCTCATCAGTGCCGTGCGGAACGGCCTTGGAGTAATGCCGTTTGCGCGGCGGCGGATCCTCAGCACGGACTTGGTGATCTGCAGCGAGGATGTGATGCCCAAGCTCCCCGATCTGGTCTCGAGCATCTACGTCAGCGAAGCCGGTGATTCGGAAGTGCTCAACGCGCTTGCCGACGAGATCGCGGAGGTGATCCGCGCGCCAAGCCGGCCCGGAGATCGCGCGTTCACGCCGCCCGGGCAGTTCAAGGAACTGCTCGACAGCGAGGAGTGACGATCAGGTCTGCGCGAAGCCCGACCGTTGTGCCCAGCCCGTCATGCGGGCTTCGAGCATCGCCATGGCCCAATACATGACGATGCCTTCGACCGCGAGCGCGACCAAGCCCGCGAAGATCAGCGGCACTTGAAATTGTGCCTGCGCCTGCAGCATCAAGTTGCCGATTCCGTTGTTCGACGCCACGCTTTCGGAGATCACGGTGCCCACGAAGGCCAGTGTGATCGCCACTTTCAGCGAACCAAAAAAATACGGAAGGGTGCGGGGAATACCGACCTTGCGCATGATGTCGAGCTTGGAGGCGCCGAGCGCTTTGAGCACGTCTTCCAGTTCGGGCTCGATGGTCGCCAACCCGGTCGCGACATTGACCACGATCGGAAAAAACGAAATCAGGAACGCGGTCAGCACCGCCGGCACAAAACCGATGCCGAACCATAGTACGAGGATGGGCACCACCGCCACTTTGGGAATCGCGTTGAAGCCGATCATCAGCGGATATAGCCCGGCGTATATTGTCCGCGACCAGCCGATGAGCAGACCGAGGAACAGCCCGAATCCGACGGCGAGCCCGAAGCCGAGCACGGTCGCCCACAGTGTGATCAGGGAATTTCGATAGATCGCCGGCCAGAAGTCCATCGTGGCGCGTGCGATGGCTGTCGGCGGCGGAAGAAAGAATGTCGGAATGTGAAGGACGGCGACGACGAGCTCCCAGATGACCACCAGTGCGACGGTGAAGAGCCACGGCGCAGCACGGATCGACCAGCGCGCGCTCACTGCCGTGCCCTTACGATGTGCTCGCGCAATTCGTGCACGATGTCGGAGAAGCGCGGCGTGAAGGTGACCTCGAGATCGCGGGGCCGTGGGAGGTCGATTGCACGCTCCGCGAGAACACGGCCCGGGCGCGCCGACATCACGAACACCCGGTCGGCGAGGAAAACCGCCTCACGCAGATCGTGCGTCACCAGCACTACTGTGATCTTGCGGGCGGCGTGCAGGTCGCGGATCACGCACCACAACTCCTCGCGCGTGAATGCATCCAGCGCGCCGAACGGCTCGTCCAGCATCAGCAGGCGCGGCTCGTGAATGAGCGCGCGGCAGAGCGATGTGCGCTGCTGCATTCCGCCCGAAAGTTCCCAGGGAAAGCGCTCGCCTTGTCCGGCAAGCCCTACGGAAGCGAGAAGCGTCTCGGCGCGCGCCACGTAATGGGCCTTGTTTCGTCTCAGCTTGCTGCGATGCGGCTCCACGATTTCGAGCGGCAACAGCAGGTTTTGCAGCGTCGTGCGCCAGGGCAGTAGCGTGGGCGCCTGAAACGCCATGCCGGCGATCTTGACTGTGCGGGTTACAGGCTCGCCAGCGACCCTGACGGTTCCCTTGAATGGAAACTGCAGGCCAGTGGCGAGCTTCATCAAGGTAGACTTGCCGCAACCGGATGGCCCCACCACGGCTGCGAATTCGCCTTCTTCCACGGAGATGTTCAGGCCGTCGACGGCCAGCGTCCCCCCTGCGCCGCCGTAGGCATGGCTCACTTGCTCAAGCGCGACTAAGGCGGCCACGTCAGGCTGTCCAACTCGAAGATGGCCGATCCGGACCGAACGCGGCTGGCCGCAGGGTCATGCGGCCACCACAGCGCATGGCACTGCGGTGGCGCCCCACAACCGGTGTCGTCGACACTTTATTTCACTTTGCGTGCGTCGGCCGGTGGCAGGAACGACTCATCAAAGATGTCACTGCCCTTAGGCTTGGCTTTGAACGTGTAGGTCAGGGCGATCTGGTCGATCGATTTGTCGAGCTTGGCCATATCGACGCCCCCGAACCCATTGGCCTTTACTTCGGGCGTCACGATGTTGTCGCGTATTGCCATGCGCAGCCGCTCGAGTTCGACTTCCTTCTTGGCGACGTCGTTGCGCTTGATCACCGACTCGACCGCGGCAGCAGGATTGCGAACCGTGTCCTGCAATCCTTTCAGGAAGGCTCGCAGGAAGCCCTTCACCGCCTCTGGCTTTTCCGCCGCGAATTTAGGATTTACGATAATCGCGTTGCCGTAGAGGTTGACCCCGTAATCGGCCATCAACATCACGGTAATGTCGTCGACCGGAACTCCGCGATCCTTGAGGTTGATGAACGAGGAAAACGAGAATCCCGTGATGGCATCGACCTGTCCCGCCGCGAGCATTGGCTCGCGCACCGGAAAGCCGACATTCTCAATAGCCACTTTGGAAGCGTCGATGTCATTGGCCTGGACGAAAATCTTCCATTGCGCATAGGCCCCGTCAGGCGCAGGAGCTCCGAGCTTCTTGCCTTCAAGGTCCTTGGGCATCACCACGCCACGGCTCTTGCGGCCTACGATCGCGAAGGGCGGCTTGTTGTAAACGACGAAAATCGCCTTGATCGGGGTGTTGGGATTGGCATCGCGGAACTTGATCAGCGAATTGATGTCGCCGAACCCCATGTCGTAGGTGCCGGATGCCACCCGGTTGATCGGTTCCAGCGATCCGGCAGCCGAGTCGATCGTCACGTCCAGTCCTTCGGCCTTGTAATAGCCCTTGTCGATCGCGGTCACGAAAGGAGCAGACGGACCTTCGAACTTGAAGTCGAGGGAAAATTTGATCGATGTTTGCGCGCTGGCAGGGCCGCCGGCGAGCAGCGCCGCGAGCGCCGCGGCGGAAGCGAGCGCTGCTCCCACGCGCACCGTACGGATGATCGGAAAAACGCCCATGGAAACGGATCCTTGTTTTGATGTCGTCGATTATTGTCCGGAAGTATCGCCAATGCAGCGCCGCACCCGTGCTGTCGGACGCCCCCCACGATCCCTAGCTAAAAGCAGCATTAGCAAAGAACATGCCGCATCAAAGAGCAAGACTACGCCCGATCCGTGGGCGTTCGCGAGGCACGCCGTGCACACTCTTGCGGCAATGTGTCGCCCGAAATCGCAGGCGGTAGCAGCGTGCGTGAGAGATCCCCGCGACCTGCGTCGCCAGGGTGAAGAAAGGCCATGAGCGATCCCGAAGCTCTCCGTGCGAAGGCGGTCCTGCCGCCGCTTGCGGCCGCCTACGCGCCGCCTGACGAACCCATTGCAGCACAGTTCCTGGCGCAGGCACCGCGGCCTCCCGAAGCTGAAGCCCGGATTGATGCCTGCGCCCAAGGATTGGTCGAGGCCATCCGCTCCCGCACCGGCGGCCTCGGCGGCATTGAGGACTTCCTGCACGAATACTCGCTTTCGACCAAGGAGGGCCTCGCCCTGATGGTGTTGGCTGAGGCACTGCTGCGCGTTCCGGATGACGCCACCGCCGACAGCCTGATCGAAGATAGGCTGTCGGCGGTGGCCGATTTCCCCCAGCACCAACTGCGCTCCGACAGCCTCTTGGTGTCGGCCTCGGCCTGGGCGCTCGGCGTGTCCGCGCGCATCTTCGCGCCGGAAGAACAGCCTGAAGGATTGTTGCGGGGGCTGGTGCGGCGGCTGGGCCAACCTGCTGTCCGGGCGGCCACGCGCCAGGCAATGCGCCTGCTGGGATCGCATTTCGTGCTAGGGCAGACCATCGGTGAAGCGCTGGCGCGGGCCCGGAAAGACGAGCAACCGTACTCATTCGATATGCTGGGGGAGGGCGCCCGCACCGCCGCCGACGCAGAGCGCTACTTCAGCCGGTACGACGACGCCATTGAAAAGATTGGCCGAGCGGCGGGGAATGCGTTGTCGGCCGTGCGGCCGGGAATTTCGGTCAAATTGTCGGCGCTTCATCCGCGTTACGAGGCGGTGTCGCGCGAGCGCGTCCTGGCTGAACTTACGCCTCGCGTGCTCGACTTGGCGCGGCGGGCGAAGCGGTTCGACCTCGGCTTCACCGTCGACGCGGAGGAGGCGGATCGCCTCGAAATCTCGCTCGAAGTGGTTGGACGTGTCATGGCCGATCCGTCGCTGGCCGGTTGGGCGGGGTTCGGACTGGCGGTGCAGTCGTATCAGAAGCGAGCCCTCCAAGTGATCGACTGGATGGTGGCAGCGGCCGAGCGCCTCGAGCGCCGGTTCATGGTGAGGCTGGTCAAAGGGGCCTATTGGGATACGGAGATCAAGCGGGCGCAGGAGCGCGGGCTGGCGGACTATCCTGTGTTCACGCGCAAGGCCATGACCGATCTTAGCTACAGCGCCTGCATGCGTCGCCTGTTGGCGGCACGTCCGCGGCTTTATCCCCAGTTCGCCACCCACAATGCGCTGACCGTAGCGTGTGTCATCGAGGACGCCGGAGGCGTCGGCGGGTACGAGTTCCAGCGGCTGCACGGGATGGGGGAGGCGCTCTATGGGGAACTCTCGGCTCGGTTCCCGCAAGCGCTATGCCGCGTCTACGCGCCAGTGGGGGGACATCGCGATCTGCTCGCCTACCTCGTTCGTCGCCTGCTCGAAAATGGGGCCAACACGTCGTTCGTATCGGTGGCGGCCGATCGGAGCGTGCCGGTGGCCCAGATCCTGAGGCGTCCGCAGAGCTGGATTGCGACGCCGGAGGTTGCCCGCAACCCTCGTATCCCATTGCCGGGAGATCTGTTTGCCCCGCGCCGGAACTCACGTGGGGTGGAATTCGGAGATCGCGCCGCCCTGAGCGCGCTCACGGCGGAGATCTCCAGGGCGACACCGCGCGACACGGCGGCTCCTGTCATCAACGGCAGGGCGTGGACGGAGCAGGGCCGCGACGTGTGCTCGCCTATCGACGGAGCAGTAATCGGTCGGGTGGTGGAAGCCAGCGAGGGTGTCACCGAGGCTGCAATGGCTGCCGCACAAGATGGCTTCCCTGCCTGGGCCGCTACGCCCTTGGAGGTGCGCGCACAGACCATCGAACGGGCGGCGGACCGCATCGAAGCCGAGCGCGGGCGCCTGATCGCGCTGCTTCAGCGCGAGGGCGGCAAGACGCTCGATGACGCCCTCGCCGAGATCCGGGAGGCGGCAGACTTCTGCCGATATTACGCAGGCGAGGCGCGTGTGCGGTTGGCAGGCATGACGTTGCCCGGTCCGACCGGGGAAACCAATCGACTTTGCTATCGCGGCCGTGGTGTGTTCGTGTGCATCAGCCCGTGGAACTTCCCGTTGGCGATCTTCACTGGCCAGATCGTCGCGGCGCTGCTCGCCGGCAACAGCGTCGTCGCCAAGCCCGCGGAGCAGACGCCGCTGATTGCAGCCGATGTGGTCGCGTTGCTGCATGCGGCCGGGATTCCACACACTGCCCTGCATCTCGTTCCAGGCGCCGGCGGCGTCGGAGCGGCGCTCGTGTCGGACCCGCGTACGGCGGGTGTGGCATTCACCGGCTCGGTTCCGGTCGCGCATGCCATCAACCGTGCGCTCGCGTTACGGCAAGGCCCCATTGTGCCGCTGATCGCGGAGACGGGCGGCATCAACGCGATGATCGTGGATGCCACCGCCCTGCCGGAGCAGGTGACCGACGACGTCGTGACGTCGGCTTTTCGCTCCGCTGGCCAGCGCTGCTCCGCGCTGCGGCTGCTCTGCGTGCAAGACGATGTCGCGGATCATCTGATTGAGATGATCGCCGGGGCCGTGCGCGAACTGCTGGTCGGCGATCCGCGCGATGTCGCCACGCACGTCGGTCCGGTGATCGATGCGGACGCGAAGGCCCATCTCGACCGATGGATCGAACGCATGCGTTCCCGCGTCTTGTTTCGTTGGGACGCTGCCTGCACGCTGCCTCCCCACGGTACCTTCGTCGCTCCGGCCATCGTTGCACTGAGCGATGTGCGTGATTTGCAGGAAGAAGTGTTCGGGCCGGTGTTGCACGTGGTGCGTTTCGCGGCCGACGAGATCGCCGCTGTGACCGACGCTATCGCCGCCAACGGCTATGGGCTGACGCTCGGTATCCAGTCGCGCATTCAATCCACAGTCGATCGTATCGTGGCGCGATTGCCGACCGGTAATGTCTATGTCAACCGCAGCATGATTGGCGCGGTCGTGGGTTCGCAACCATTTGGTGGCAATGGCCTGTCTGGCACGGGACCAAAAGCGGGGGGGCCGGATTATGTCCAGCGCTTTGCGCTGGAGCAGACGATATCCGTGAACACGGCCGCGGCTGGTGGCAATGTTAGCCTGCTCGTTGACGGCTCCTGACGGTCTCGCTGCAACGCAGCACGCCCTCTGTCACAAAGATGATCAAAATAACGCGAATTGAATTGGAAATCCGCAACAGATTACCCACATTGAGCGTTAGCTCTGGACTCGTGGGATATCCCACGCTGCACCTTGAGAGGTGTATCACTGCCGTCCGGCTATCCGCCTCGAGGAGGCCCCATGCGCAAGCAGATCACTCGAATCGTCACGGGCGCGGTCGCCGCGGCTCTGGCGTTGACCAGTTTCGGGATCGAACCGGTGCGGGCCGCCCCTGCAGCGGCAAGCGAGCGTCCGGTTGTGGGCCCAGCGCAGTCGGCTAGCCTCCCCACCGATATCAGCTCACGCCGCCGCGTTCATCGGGGTGGCAATCCCGCCGCAGCAATTGCCATGTTCGGCGTCGTTGCTGGGACGATCGCCGCGATCTCGGCCTCCCGCCGTCACCGCTACAACCATGGTTATTACTATCCTTACGGCGGTTACGGGCCGGCCTACCCGTATTACGGTCCGCGGCCGTACGCCTATCCCTATTACGGCCCTCCTCCGGGCTATCCGTATTGGTAAGGACTCTCGAGCGGCCGGCGTCGGCTCGTCGGGTGGCTTCGCCTGGCGGTTTGCAGCACGTCATTAACCCGTTTCGTGCCAGTTGGCGGTAATCTTCGTACATGAGTGATTCGATCGAGCGGCTGCATGACGCGGTGCTCAACGCCCGCGACGCGGATCCGGCCACGTCGCGGACGGCGCGGCTGTTGCGTGCAGGCCGATCGAAGGTCGCGAAGAAGCTGGGTGAGGAGGCTGTCGAGGTCGTCATCGACGCTGCGCACGGCAGTCGCGAGAACCTCGTCCGTGAGAGCGCCGATTTGCTCTACAACCTAGTGGTCTTATGGGTCGCCTTCGGCGTCGATCCGAAGGACGTCTGGAAGGAGATGGACCGGCGGGAGCGCCTGTTCGGGATTGCCGAAAAGCTCCTCAAAGACAATGACGCCAAAGCGCGTTCCAAGGTCGCGGTATTTCCGATGCGCCGGATGCGCAAGCGCCGCTAGCCGCCGATTTGATCGCGGTGTCAAAGTCGATGCGCCGGACGCGGCAAGATGCTATGCACGCGCGCCACTAGACCGACCCTTCCAGACAATCGATCAAGGTCGCCATGCTTCGACGCCTTTATGACTGGTGCATCGACGCCGCCGGCAAGCCCTACGCGACGTGGCTGATGGGCGCCGTGTCGTTCGCGGAGAGTTCGTTCTTTCCGGTTCCTCCCGACGTGATGATGATCCCGATGGCGTTGGCGCGTCCGGATCGCGCTTGGTACTACGCGACGGTATGCACACTGGCCTCCGTGGCGGGAGGCGTGCTGGGCTATCTGATCGGCGCGTTCCTTTACGACACCATCGGGCATTGGGTGGTCCAGCTCTACGGTCACGGCGAAAAGATTGAAACGTTTCGCGACGCCTACCGCGACTACGGCGCCTGGATCATTCTCGGCAAGGGCGTTACCCCGATCCCATATAAGATCGTCACGATCACGGCCGGATTCGCCGGTTACAGCCTTCCGCTGTTCGTGCTGTTCTCGGCGATTTCGCGCGGCATTCGGTTCTATCTCGTTGCGTTCCTGATCAGCCGCTTCGGCGTGCGTGCCCGCGCCATCATCGAGGAGCGTCTCGGCTTCTGGGTGACCATCAGTGCGCTCACGATCGTCGCGGGTTTCGTAATCGTCACATGGTTAGTCTAGGTTGTGCTGCTCGGAGTGGCCTTTTCAGGCCCGGTACCTTAAATTTGGATCCAGGACGTTCCTAGCGCAGCGTAACCGCTCTGGCCGAAGGGACCGAAAAGCCAGTGGGGGCTGCGCCGGGGGTCGAAGCGGACGATAGGCGAGATGACACGACCAGCATCAGCAGCAACTCCGGGCCGGGCCGCCGCGGCGCGTGCGATCGTCTCGGCGATTTTGGTGATGCTCGCTTTCCCGGCCGTAGCGCAAAATCCCACGGGCGGACAACCCAGCGCCGGGCTGGCACCTGCGCCTGCTCAGCCTCAGCCGTCCGCACCGTTGTCTTCAGCAACACCACCCGGGCCGGAGCGCCGACCGGGATTTCTCGAAAGCGTCGGCCGATGGATGGACGAGGCCGGCGCCGGCATGCGCAAGAGCTTCGACAATACGTGGCGTGGCATGGGTGGCCTTGGCGATTCTGCAGGCTCCGCAGCGAAGGGCACCGCAGATGTTGCGGCCACGATGGCGAAGGGGGCGGCTGACGCCACCAGAGGAACCGTTGACGTGCTTGGGCGGCTCGGCTCAACGCGCATCGTCAATGGCCGCGAGCGTTGCGCGATTGCGCCGAATGGTGCGCCGGACTGCCGTGTTGCAGCGGACGAGATGTGCAAGGCCAAGGGCTTCACCTCCGGGAGCAGCCTTGACTACCAGACGGCGGAGAACTGTCCGGCGCAGGCCTATCTGAATGGCCGCAAACCATTGCCGGGTGAGTGCCCGATCGAGCACGTCGTCACCAAGGCCATGTGCCAGTAGACCCGAGTGCCCTCGGCGCCCGCGACTTGCATCTCCGATTTCTTTGAGACAGCTCAAGTCCCGCGTCGGCGCGTCCGCTAGGCTGACGCTATTGGCGAGGATTGCACATGGACCGATCATGCAAAGGTAGCCGCACCGCCGGCCCGAAGCGGCGGGCCAAGCATCTGTCTTATGACGAGAGCGTCGACGAAGCGCCGGCGCTGATCGAGAGCGAACCGGTCGATGTCGAGGGCGCCGTGCCGGCAGGGGAAAACGACGCGGTCGAGCAGGTCGAGCAGCCCGACGACGCGCCGGTTGCCTTCAACGAAGGAGTGCCCGGCCGCGACGAACCCCACGAGTAGCGCGTCCATGCACGCAGCCGGCCTCAGGGGGGAGAGCGCGGCCGGTCAAAGGCCATTGTCAATTTGTCACTCGGCGGCTTCGACCACCACGGGAGCCGTGTTTTCGCCGATGTGCCGCAGGCGCGGCATCACCTTGCCGGCGAAAAGCTCCATGCTGCGCTTGGTCAGGTCGTGCGGCAACGTGCCGAACTGCATCATCGCAATGACCTTGCCGTACCCGACTTCCTTCTGGTGATGCTCAAGCTGCTGCGCCACCGTGTCAGCGCTGCCGCACAGGAACATGCCCTGTTCGATGACACTCTCGATGGTCAACGCCTTCGGACGCGCGGCAGCGGCGCGCGCTTTGTCGCCGACGGCGGCCAGTGAGGCGAGGGAGAGATAGCCGGGCGGGAGCAGCATCTCGATCGGCATGCGCAGGAACTTGTTGTAGAACGCCTCGATGTGCGGCCGCGCTTCGCGTATGGCGGATTCATCCGTGTCGCTCACGTAGATGGGCGTCGCCCAGCCGAGCTGCTGTGGCTGCACTTGATAGCCGTACTTCTCGCATTGCTGCGCATAGAGCCCCATGAAGCGCCTGAGCTGCTCGACCGGGCTGAAGGTCTGCAGGTAGGTGTACTTGCGCGTGGGGTGCGCCGACCATTCGATCGTCTCGCGGCTGCCTTGCGAGGGAATCCAGATCGGCGGATGCGGCTGCTGCACGGGACGCGGCCAAGTGTTCACGTAGTCGAAGTGATAGTACTTGCCTTCGTAGCGCGAGGGGCCCGGCTTGGTCCACGCCTGAATGATCAGGTCGTGCGCCTCGTGGAAACGGCCGTGCGACTCGGCGGGGTTGACGCCAGTCGAATGATATTCCGCGCCGATGCCGCGTACGAAACCGGCGATCAGCCGGCCGTTCGAAATGTTGTCGAGCATCGCATACTCTTCCGCCACGGACAGCGGATAGGTCAGCAGCGGCAGCGCGCGGCCGAGCACGGCCACTTTGCAGTTCTTCGTTTCGCGCACCAGCGCGCCCGCAATCACGCCCGGAATCGGCATCAAGCCGTAGGCGTTCTGGTGATGCTCGTTGCAGCAGACGCCATCGAATCCGAGTTGGTCGGCGTAGACCAACTCATCGATGTAGCGATTGTAGAGCTTCGCCCCTTTGGCAGGGTCGTAATAGGTATTGGGCAGCGTCACCCAGGCGGAGTTGTGGCTCTTGTCGTAGTCGAGATCGAGATCCGCGAAGGGCATCAAATGGATCATGTGGAATTCCATCACTTCGCCTCCTCGATGAACTTCGTGACCAGTGCGACGGTCTCAGCACCCTTTTCGATGTGTGGCAGATGTCCGCAGCTCTTGAGAATTTCGAGCCGAGAGCCTGGGATGAGGTCGCGGTAGGCCGGACCGTAGGCGGGGGGAATGACCTTGTCGCTGTCGCCCCAAACAATCAGCGTAGGCACCTCAATGCGATGCAGCCACTTGCGCAAATGCGGGTCGTAGAGTCTCGGCTGCCATCCGACCTTTGCCATCGTGAGTGCATTCTTCATCTGCCGACGACGTTCCTCCTCGTCGGGCGTGCGCTTGAGAGCCATTTCCACCATCGCCGGATCGGCGAACAGGTTGCGCACGGTCTGCTCGGGTGTCCACAAGAAGATGTCGCCCTTTGGAACGCCTTGGACGTGGATGCCGGCGGGTGCAACCAGCGTGAGCGTGCGAAGCGGCCCACTATCGCGCACTGCGAGGTCGGCCGCGATCCAGCCTCCCAAGGACGTACCGACGAGGTTGACGCCCGTAAGGCCGAGTTTGTCCATGAACTCCAGATAGAAGTTCGCAAAGTCGCCGACGTTGTCGAGCCAGTCCGGCATGTTGGAACGTCCAAAGCCCGGATGCTCCGGCACGATGACCTCGAACTTCTCGGCTAGGCTTTTGAAGAACGGCAGCCATACTCCGGCGCCGCCTCCGCCGTGCAGAAAAAGGAGCGGTGCTCCCTTGCCGCCTCGGAGCATCTGCACCTTGCAGCCCGCAATGGTTTCGTAGGATTCCTTGGGCTCACTCATCGGACTCTCCCCCAACGTTGCCGATCTGGAGATCGGGCTCTGGCCGCGGCAGGACGCGCCGGACCGGTTGTCGCGTAGGCTGTAATCGAGGTCAGTCCACAAGATCAACTCGCGCTCGCGTACAAATCGACGCGGCATAGGTGGGTTGCGGGCGTCTGTCCATCGTGCCAAGCGGCGTGGGCCGACGCTGGCGGTCGCCCGCGGGCGGCCCACGTTTGCTCTCCATTTTGGGCAGTTGGTCCGCGAGCGCGCCGCTGTTAAGGTTGCCCTTAGCGGAGCCTCGGCTGTGCTCAACAATACGTAGGCGTCTCGATCTTTCCGGTCTCCTGATTTACCCGCATTCCGACAACCTCGATTGTTGCGAGGAAGATCGTGGGCTGTCGGGTCCGGAATCGTTCGATCGATGCGCGCGCAAAACGGGGGTAACATGCGCTTGGGGATGTTCATGATGCCGCTGCATCCGGCTGGCCGGCCGATGCACGCCTATCTTGCCGAAGACACCGAGAAGGCGCTGCTGCTCGAGAAGCTCGGGTTCGACGAGCTCTTTATTGGTGAACACTTCACTGCTGCGACGGAGCCCTATCCCTCGCCGCTGATGTTCGCGGCCAGCCTGCTGCCGCGCACGGAGCGGCTGGTGTTCGGAACGGGTGTGGTCAGCGCGGCCTTGCGACATCCGGCAATGATCGCGGCCGAAGCCGCGCAATTCGATCACATGAGCAAGGGACGCTTTGTTCTGGGTATCGGCACCGGCTCGACCGCGACCGACATCGAGATGATGGAAGTCCCGCAAGATCCAGGCGTGCGCGGAAAGATGCTCGTGGAGTCGATCGAAATGATCCAGAAGATCTGGGCGAGCGATCCGCCCTATGACCTTCCGGGCGAGTTCTTTGCAACGCGCATCAAGGATACGCTCAATCCGGGTCTTGGCTTCGGCTGGCTGCCTAAGCCCTACCAAAAGCCGGGGCCGCAGATCGCTATTCCGTCGTCAAGCCCGGACTCGCGTTCGGTGCAGATTGCTGGCCGCAAGGGCTGGAGCGTGATCTCGAGCCAGTTGATTTCGACCGAAGGCCTTGCTCTGCAATGGTCGAACTACAGCAGGGGCTGCGAAGAGGCCGGCCGTGCCCCTGACAGCGACAAATGGCGGGTCTGCCGCTCGGTGTTCGTCGCGGGTACGGACGAGGAAGCGCGCCAGCGCGTCTACCATCCCCAGAGTGGCTATCGGCATTTTTTCGGTCATATGCACAAGGTCTACACCCAGATCGGTCGCCTCGGCGTTCTCAAATCGCGCCCCGACATGCGCGACGACGAGGTCACGGTCGACACCTTCATCGAGAAACGCCTGATCTTTGGTTCGCCCAAGACCGTGCTCGATCAGCTTGTCGCCGTCCGCAATGCGGCGGGACCATTCGGGACGCTGCTACTCACCGCGGTGGACTGGGTAGGGCCCAACGCGGCTTGGGAACGCGAGTCGCTCTCGCGTATCGCCCAGGAGGTGATGCCGGCGCTTCGGCAGGCCACCGACGGCCCGACCGCTGTCCTGAACTGAGGCGTGTGATTGACCACGCCCGGCGCGCGGCTATATTGAGCCGGCCGCGCCCCTATGGCGGAATTGGTAGACGCGCCTGACTCAAAATCAGGTGGCCGCAAGGTCGTGCTGGTTCGAGTCCGGCTAGGGGCACCACCACATCTTCAACTCGCAGCGGTTCAAGAACGTATTTCCTCGCGCGCGGGTGCGTCGGGTGGTCTGGTCGAGAACAACTTCACCAGCCAGTCCACGAAAACGCGAACGCGCGGAGACAGTTGGCGATTGTGCGGGTAGAGCGCGAAAAACGGTGTCGACGCCGGTCGGTATTCCGCCAGGAGTTCGACCAACGCGCCTGATGCCAGATCTTCCTCGAAGCGGTGCCGTGGCGCCTGGATGATACCGAAGCCCAATTTGGCGAGCGCCGCATAAGTGTCGGAACTCGTCACCCGAACGCGCATCGGGAGTATGACTTCGCGCACTTTTCCGTTTTGATTGAACTCGAGAGGCAGAACCTCGCCCGTTCGCGACGAAACAAAGCCGATCATGGCGTGGCCTTCGAGATCTTCGGGTGAATCCGGAACGCCGCGATCCGCAAGGTAGGTCGGGCTTGCGACTGTTATCTCTTCGAATTCGCCCAGTCGTCGAATGATCATGTCGCTGTCCGTTGGCTGGCCTGCCCGGACCACGCAATCGACCCCCTCGCGGACGAGATCTACAAGTCGGTCTCCCTCGCCGATGTGCATCGTGAGATCGGGATACTCGGCAAGAAATGCGGGCAGGTGCGGGAGCAAGAATTGCCGCGCCATGCCGCCGTGCACATCGATCCTGAGCATTCCTTTCGGCCGCGAGAAGGCATTCTCGGCATCCTCGATGTCGGCGAGAATCGATAGGCACCGGCGATAGTAGGCTTCGCCTTCCACTGTCGGGGCGACATGGCGCGTGGTTCGCTGCAGCAGACGAACGCCAAGTCGCTTCTCGAGTTGCTTGATGACCTCCGTCACAGTGGAGCGCTGCAGGCCGAGATCCGCGGCGGCGGCAGCGAAGCCGCCGCGTTCGATGATCCGCACAAACACCCGCATGGAATCGATCGTGTCCACGGCCGCAGTATCCCTCCATTGGAAAACCGTACTGCAGCGTAGTCCGCCGAAGCGGCAATACTTTGGACGCAGGGCTCGACGTCACGTCGGGCACCAGACGGAAGCCGGCCGCCGCGCCGCGGCGGCCACGCGCATTCGGCTCCGTCTATTGATTTTCGGTGACGCCCGGCGGCTCCATCTTGTTGCGCAGCGCCTGGGTGTCGGTGACGACGTCCTCGATCGTGTGGAACGCGTTGGCGATGCGTTCGCCGATGGTCTTCGGCGCCTTCGCGCGCTTGCGCGCGGTCTTTTTCTTGGCCGTCTTTTTGACGGCCGTCTTCTTGGCCGCAGTCTTCTTGGCCGGCCGGGCCTTGCGTGCCGATGATCGCGCCGCCGCCTTGCGGCCAGTGGTCTTCTTGCGGCCGCGCGCTTTCACGGCGCTCTTCGTCCGTTTCGTCTTGCGCGCCTTCGCCGCCGATTTCGCCTTTGCCTTCTTGCGAGCCGCCTTCGCCATCACCTGTCCTCCCACGGGCACCATTGCCGCAGCGCGAGGATAGAGCGCGCCGCGCGCCCGCGCCAGATTTTCGAGGAGCGGCGGCGGGAGAGCGTTCGGAGGGAGAATGAGAAAGCGGCGGCGGCCGCCGCGCGCCGCGGACCCGCGGATGAGAGAGTTTGGAGGGAGCATGAGATATGTCGGCCGGCACCGCCATGGTGCGTCTGACCTGAGGAAGCGGGGAGGGGCGCGGCGCGCCGGCAGTCTCCATGGAGCGGATCCCAAGCTCGAATGTCCGGACGGACGACAGGCTGGCCGGCAGCAGCATTCGCGCAGCCATGCTCCGCCGGGCGGGTGGGCGCGCCAACCAGCCGCGCCACGCGTAGCGCGCAAGGGTGCGCCCGGTCGCGGCGGGCGTGCGGCGATGGGAATTGTGGGGAGAGCCACGCATACGGTGAGCGGCTGACCAGCGAGACGGGGCGTTGCGCCCGGGTTAGTCGCGCAAGTCGTCGTTGCGTGCGCAGGCGCGGCGGCATGCGAGAACGGCGGACCATCGCGGCGCGCAGGCCGTGCGCCGTCGGCGCTTTCCCCGAAGTTCCCAGCTTAGGAATGCGGTCATGACAGTGGGCCGGGGCCTGTCCAGAGTGTTCGTGTTTTGTTCACGAACGCTCAGGCAGGTGTCCCTTGTCGCGCTACAGCCCGCTCTCGTCCCTCGACGGACGTTCGCCGTCCCCAAGCCGCGTCGGCGGCTCCGATCACTACGACCCCAACCAGCCGCGCGTGCCGGCGGGCCACTCTGACGGCGGACAGTGGACGAGGCTCGGTTCACTCGGCGGCGGGTCCGGCCGCTCGACGCGGAGCGCCGTGCGATACGCGTCCGCCGCGCACAGCGTCGACAGGCCCGCGGCCACACTGTCCGACGCGACACGCGTCGCGCGCAGCTCTGACTTCAACACGCTGGTCGTCGCGCCGAGCGGGCGCGCTCCGACGCCAGCTATCACGCTTCAGCATATCCTCAGGTGGTATGCCGGGGCTGCCGATCGGAACGCTCCCGGCCGATGGGCCATCCTCGAATTTCGTGCGGTCGAATTTCGACCCGACGGTTCGATCGATGTTGAGCTTGAGCGGGCTACCCAACTTGATCGCGACGAAGTCAACAAGAAATGCAAAAAACTCGGCGTCGTTCAAAGGCTGACAGACAAAGCGTTTGGCAAAATCAAGCAAGAATTTCAGGAGAGCGGCAAGCCCGTCTGGGGGCCCGTGTTCGGGACCGCCGTTCATGACTACGTCGCCAACGCCATCGGAGAGCACGATAAGAACTTTCGCGCTGAAATGACAGTTTGGAACGACATCACCGACAAACCGATTCCGAAGGGTGAAAAGCCGAAGCCAGGAGATAAGCTTACCGCAGTCCCAGGGTCCGTGCGGCTCGACGTATTCGAACGTAGGGACAACGATACGGCGTGCATCTATGACATCAAGACGGGGCGTCAGCGTCTGACTTACGCTCGCATGCACTATCTCATGGAGAAAGTTCGTGACGCGTTCGAAGACGTCAAGCGTTTCATCTTCATCGAGGTGAGGCCGTCGGAGTGGCGAAATCGCTGACAGGATGACGACCGTCATCGGGATTGCACGTGGGTCCATCTCCTCGCGATGCTCGTCATAGACGCTGATGTGGCCCTCCGCTCGCGTCCCGCTGCGGGCCTGCACCCGCGCGAAGGCAGCCAGCTCGCCCGGCCCGCTCCGAACCTCGCCCCGAGAGGAACGTCCCACCGCCCTGCGCATTAACCCCGCACCTGAATTTGCACGAATGGAGCGCGTCATGGCGGACAAGGAAATTCATCACTACGCGCACGGTGGCGGGGGGAGCGGGATCGCGGCTTTTCTCGGCGTGATCCTCGGCGCCGTCGTCGTGCTCGGCATCCTTTACTTCGCGGCGACGAACTGGGACGGCGGTGGCGGGTCGAAGGTCTCGGTCAACCTGCCGAAGGCCTCGTCGCCGGCCGCGCCGGCCGGCGCGCGCTGACCGCGCGCAAACGTCTGCGACCCGAGCCTCGGTCCCGCCGAGGCTCTCTTTTTTTTTCGCGAGCGCCCCGTGTGTTTGCGCGGCGCCGCAGGGCGGCCGGCGGTGAGCGCGGGCTGGTGCTGGTCAGGTCGCCGCCCGCGAGCGCTCCGCCTGCTGCTTGAGCCGCAGATCGCGCGCACTCTCTTCCATGATCTGCGCGGCCGCGGTGAGCGCCTCATGCGCGGTGCTGACGAGGCGGGCGACGTCCTCGGACAAGTTGCCGCGCTGGAGGTGAAACTGCAGCCGCTCCGCCATGATCCGGTACTGGTGCGCCCGCTCCTTGCGCCTGCCGCGGCTTGCGCCGTTCTGAGTGACCATTCGTCTCGCATGCGCTCCGCTTCCGGAGGGCTCCCCTGCATCGTCCGAATGCGGCCGCCGCTTCCGTGCGCGGTGGAGCCAGCGCCGCAATCAGGACCACGCCGTTCCAACAGGCCCGGGCGCGCGCGGTTCCGTCGCGTCGTGCGATGTTGGCGGCGAGAATGCCGCATGCGGCGGCGCATGATCTGGCGGTGTCGCGGCGGTGCTGGCGCGGACGTGATCGGCGGCGCGTTCCCTTGCTCCGCCGCATGCGCTAAAGGAAGCGCGGCCGCCGCGCCGGTAACCGACGGGACCCAGGGCACTCGCATGACCACACGCACGCTTCGTCCCGCGCCAGCGGCTGTGACCATCGCCGCGATCGGCGCGGCAACGATCCTGGGCGCGTATTTCTTCCAGTACGTGCTCAAGCTGGCGCCGTGCCCGCTCTGCCTCGAGCAGCGCATTCCCTACTACCTCGCGATCCCGCTCGCGCTTCTCGTTGCCATCGGCGCCGCGCGTGGCGCGCCCACCGCGGCGGTGCGCGCGGGCCTCGTACTGCTGGCGCTGATCATGCTGGTGAGCGCGGCCCTCGGCATCTATCACGCCGGCATCGAGTGGAAGTTCTGGCCCGGCCCGACGGAGTGCAGCGGCAGCCTGCCTGCGCTCGGCGGCGGCGGCGACCTGCTGCGCCAGATCGAGACCACCAGCGTCGTGCGTTGCGACGAGGCGGCCTGGCGCCTCTTCGGCCTCTCGCTCGCCGGCTACAACGTGCTGATCTCGTTCGCACTGGCCGCGATCGCCGGCCTCGCCGCGCGCCGCGGCTAGGGGCCGCTCCGAAGGCCTTTGTTCGCGGCACCGCTGCAGCGACGCGTGCCGCGACCAGAGCGACCGTCCGAGCCACAGCGCCAGCCCGGTCATACACGAGCTTTGCCAACGCCTTAGGCGGAATGCGCCGGTTTGTGACCGGGGTCACACCGACTCTGCGGGCGCGCTCTTATGGTCACCACAACATCAACCTTTAAACGACAGGAGGACGGAATGACGACACTCGAACGCCAGATCTCCGGCTTCCTCAGGCCAATGGCCGACAGGATCTACGAAGCGATCATGCGCCGCACCCTGTGGGCGATCGAACGCCTGGCCTGAGCACCCCCCTAAACCCATACGGCTGGTGCAAACCAGCCGTTGCGATGCGCAGGTGAGCCTCTGCGCGTCCCTCGCCCTTGGCCGAAGCCGCAAAGGTCAAGGGCGTTGATTCCGGAGCTGGATCGCGATCAATCGCGATCCAGCTCCAAATTTTGTCCGAAGGTCGGGCTGCGCTTTCTTTAGCGCTCGCTCGGGCGCCGCACGACCACACCGCACGCACACTTGAAGACGAAGGCATCCTGCGCCGCGCCGTACATCGCGGCTGGCTCGAACATGATCAAGCCCATGGGCGCGCTGCAATGCGGACAGGCTTGCGGCGCCGGCGAGGGTGGATCGGATAGATCGGACGAAGGATCGGATTTTTCGGACGAAGAATCGACCGGCAGCCGGTCAGGCATCTGTGCGCTCCCATGAGGTCAGGCGGGAGCGCGACTGGTCTCTCAGCCACCGACGCCGTGATCGCTGCCGGTGATGGACATAGAATGAGCCGCCACGGCGGCCGGCACAACCGCAGAATTGTACTTTCGAGGGCTCGTTGCAGCGCACACCCGCGTTTCGGCATTTTGCCTATGCCATGACGGCGAGCGCCCAGCCTGCACGGCGGGCGTCGATCATGCTACATTATCGTCCATCATCGTGAGGCGGAGGAATGCGCATGAAGGTCGTGCAGGGCGACGAAGTTCCGCTGGTGCGGCAGCTCGAATACCGTGGCGGCATGTTCCACTCGCGCCGCATCATGGAGGGCCAGCCCGGCTCCATCGACAATTTCCAGCTCGGCATCGGCGTCTCGCAGGGCGACTTCTACTCGCCGCGGCACCGGCACAATTTCGAGCAGATCCGCGTGCAGCTCGACGGCACCCTCGACTATGACCGCGACGGCGCGATGACGCCGGGCCTCGTCGGCTATTTTCCGGAAGGGGTGTTCTACGGGCCGCAGTCGCAAAAACCCGACGTGGTCGCCACGGCGGCGGTGCTGCAGTTCGGCGGCGCGAGCGGCAGCGGCTATCTCTCCAACACCGAAACGCGCAAGGCGATGGAAGAGCTGCGCCAGCTCGGCGAGTTCAAGGACGGCGTGTTCCGCCGGCGCGAGCCGCTGTTCGGCAAGAAGAACGCCGACGGCAACCAGGCCATCTGGGAGCACCATCACAAGCGCCCGCTGGTCTTCCCCAAGCCGCGCTACGCCAAGCCGATCATGATGGACCCGGCGAACTACACGTGGGTCCCGGTCGCGGGCGCGCCCGGCGCCTACGAGAAGCTGCTCGGCGTCTTCACCGAGCGGCGCACCCAGGCGGGCCAGCTCAGGCTCGATCCGGGGGCCTCCTACACCGGCAGGGGACGCAGTGTATTTCTCGTCCTGCGCGGCGCCGGGACGATCGGCGAGACGGCGATGCGCCCGCTCACGACGCTGTTCCTGGACTGGAACGAGACGGCGGTGTTCACCGCGAGCGCCGAGACCGAAGTCATGCACTTCGGGCTTCCCAACCTCGCGGGCGTGACGCTCAACGTGCCGGAGCAGGATGACGACGAGGTCGCCGCACAGGCGGCGGAGTAGGCCCGTCGACACGATCATGCGGCGCCGCCCCATGGGGCGGCGCCGTTTCTATGTCCGCGGCACGCGCGAGACGTAGCCGTCGGGCAGCTTCCAGGTGTCGTAGCGGAAGGTGTCGAGACTGACGGCCTTGCCGCCGGCGGCCGGGCCGCCGCGCGGGAGTGCGTCGGCGCCCGGGAACGGCTGCGTGCAGAACAGCTCGATCATGTTGCCCGACGGATCGCGGAAGAACATCAGCGCCTCGATGCCGCGACGGGTCCAGAAATTCGAGCTCGGGATGCCGCAGGCGGTGAGCCACGCCTTCATGTGCAGCATCTGGTCGGGGTCGGCGTAGAAGGCGATGTGCGGATATTCGGTGCCGGGTGCGATGAAGGTGCAGTTCTCGTTGCCGATGCCGATCTCGACGCCCGCGATGACGAACATGGCGAAGGTCGGCGTGTCGACGCGCATCTCGCCGCCGAGCACGTCGATGTAGAAGCGCTTGCCTTCCTCGATGTCTCGGCAGGGCAGGCTGCAGTGGGCGAACGCGGAAAGCTTGGGCGGGCCCGCGACGGCCGGATGTGCCTGCGCTGTCGTCGTCGCCATCATGTCCTCCCACGGCTGCTTGCGCTCCGCGCCATCCTAGGCGGGCTCGTTCGCGATTGCATCCGTGTGGGAATGCGTTTTGGGCTAGCTCTTGCGCAGGGCGAAATACACCTCCCCGCCGAGCGCGGGGAACAGCGCTCCCCAGGCGAGGTTCATGCGGATCCACCAGGGCTTGTTCTCGAGCGGGCTCCTGGAGGCGCGCACCAGGAAGGCGCCGGACAGGAGATCGATATGCAGGCCGTTGGAGCGCGCGAACCTGCGCATGCGTCCTGGAGAGATCACCGACAGGTGCTTATGGATGCGGATGTCGTGCATCTTGTCGGCGAATTTGCGCCGCAGGTAGATCTCGTGAACGCGGCCGAGCGGGTTGGGCATCGTCGGCGAGCCGCCCATGAGCACGCCGTCACGGCGCAGGGCGGGAAGCAGCCACGACATGGTCTGCTCCGGCGCCCTGAGGTGCTCGAGCACGTGCAGGGCGATGATGGCGTCGTAGTCGCCGTTGGCGAGCTCGAACGGCTGGTCGAGGTCGACCTGCTGAAAGCTCGAATACGAATAGCGTGAGAGCGTAGCAGGATTGGCCCCGCCGCTCACCGCATCCCAGCGCGCGATCATTGCCGGCAGCGCGTAGGTCTGCGCGTCGAGGGCGGTCCCGCCCATGAAGGCGAGCATGTTGCCGTGGCCGATGCCGACCTCCAGAACGTTCAGCGGGCGGCCGAGCCGGCGGTGCAGGCTTTCGAGCGCGTGACGCATGAACCAGTAGCGCAGGAAACGCACCGGGAAGCGCCGGGGAGGTCTCGGCCGGTAGTCGGGATTCGTTCTGGCGAGGGCGTCCTCGATGATCGGAACCGTCTCGAATCCCGAGAGCGGCGCGCGCACGTGCTTCATTCCAGGGCCCTGATGTGTCGCGATAGCTGCCGGCGGCTCGAGCCGGCGAGGTCGGGGCTGCAGTTTTGCGTTGCGGCGGTTGATCGCGCGACGCGACGCATGGCCGCAGGCAAACGGTGCGCAGGGTCCGGCGTCGCCCGGCCCATCGCCTCATCACGATCGGGTGACGCGGCCGCATTTCCGTCACGAACATCGGCGGCGGCACGCGCGCCGCCGCCGCACAACGCGCTTGCGCCCGCCATGACCCTCGCGGAGACTGTTCGGCGAGCCGTGACGCACGCGAGACGCGGGTTCGTCTCGCGCCGGGCAGCACCAGAACAGATCGCGGCCGGGCCGGTCCCTCGACGAGGGCTGCAGACGAGGGCGACAGACAGAGAGGAGACGTCAGGATGCAAGCAAGTACCGAACGGATTCTCACGACGCACGCCGGAAGCATTCCCCGTGGCGAGCCGCTCGGCTCCATGCTGATCGAGCAGGAACAGGGCAAGCCGGTCGATAAGGCCAAGCTCGACGAGCTGATCGACGCGCGGGTCACGCATGTCCTGCAGAAGGAGGCCGAGGCCGGCATCGACAGCGCCAACGACGGCGAGCAGGGCCGGGTCGGCTTCCAGACCTACATTCCCCAGCGCATGGACGGCTTCGGCGGCGTGTCGAAACGGCCCTACGGCAAGGAGTTCATCGAGTTCGGACAGTTCACCCAGCGGATGCTGGCGCGCATCCCCAAGACCAGCAAGGTGTTCGATGCGCCGGAGGCGGTGGGAGAGCTCAAGTACCGCGATACGGCCGCGATCGATGCCGAGATCGCGCGCTACAAACGATTGGCCGACCCGATGAAGTCGCGCTTCCGCGAGTTCTTCATGAATGCGCCGTCGCCCGGCATCATCGCGACGACGATGCTCAACGCCTATTACAAGACGCCGCAGGACTATCTCGACGCGATCGCGCGCGAGATGCGCGTCGAGTACAAGCGCGTGGTCGACGCCGGCTTCGTGCTGCAGATCGACGCGCCCGACATGGCGATGGAGCGTGTGCTGCTCTACCAGGACATGTCCGACCAGGAGTTCGCCAAGCTGGTCGAGCAGCACGTCGCGGCGCTCAACAAGGCGCTCGACGGACTGCCGCCGGACCGCGTGCGGCTGCACGTGTGCTGGGGCAACTGGGAGGGCCCGCACAACTACGACGTCGCCATGGACGTGATCCTGCCGGCGCTCTACCAGGCCAAGGTCGGCGCGCTCGGCCTCGAGTTCGCCAATCCGCGCCGCCAGCACGAGACGGCGGCGCTGCGCAGGCACAAGCTGCCGGACCACATGCTGCTGATCCCGGGCGTGATCGATTCCAAGAGCAACTTCGTGGAGCATCCGGAAGTGGTGGCGCAGCGCATCGAGGCGGTGGTGAACGCGGTCGGCGACCGGGAGCGCGTCATCGCGGGCGTCGACTGCGGCTTCGGCACGTTCGTCGGCTGGGAGTGGGTCACCGAAGACGTGGTCTGGGCCAAGCTCAAGACGCTCAGGGCCGGCGCCGACCTCGCGTCGGCGCGGCTGTGGGGCCGGCGCCAGGTGGCCTGACCGCGGCCGATACGCGGGTTGGGACGGTGGTGCGGGCGGCGGACGTGGTCCGCCGCCTCAAGCCTCCTCCCAGACGACCGGCAGCGACAGCGGACCGCGGAACGAGACGTTGGGCGCGAACGCCGGCGCGCCCGCGTCGCGCAGGCGCAGGCTCGGGAAGCGCCGCGACAGTTCCTCGATCGCGATCCTCGTCTGCAACCGCGCCAGCGGCGCGCCGAGGCACAGGTGCGGTCCGGCGCCGAACGAGAGATGGTCACGCGCGTTCTCGCGCCGGATGTCGAAGCGGTCGGGATCGGGGAACACGCGCGGATCGCGGTTGGCGGCGCCGAGCGCCAGCAGCAGGTTGGCGCCCGAGGGGACCGGCACGCCGCCGATCTCGGTCGCGGCCGTGGTCTTGCGCCGCCACGCGATGACCGAACTGTCGAGGCGCAGGACCTCCTCGACCGCGTTGGGAACGAGACCGGGGTCGGCGCAGACGTCGTTCCAGGCCGCGCGATGACTGAGCAATTGACGGAACGCGTTGCCGAGCAGGCCGGTGGTCGTCTCGTGGCCGGCGAACAGGAGATTGAGGACGACGGTCGCGGCCTGCTGCGGCGTCAGGCCGGCACCGCGACTGTCGGCGGCGTGCACGATCGCACTGGTGAAGTCGTCGCGCGGCTCCGCGAGCCTGGCTGCCACGAGGTCCTCGGCATAGCGCCAGAACATGGCCATGCCGTCGGCGGCGCGCACCTGCTCGTCGTCGTCGGGGCGACCGTAGACGAAGATGATGCGGTTCCACGAGCCGGTCTTGACGCGCTCCACCTCGCTGTCGGGAATGCCGAGGATCTTGAACAGCACCAGCACGGGAAGGTCCCAGGCGAGCGAGCGGATGAGATCGGTGCCGCCGCCGCGGAAACGGTCCTCGCAGAACCGCGCGACGAGATCGCGGATGAACGGCTCCAGCGCGGCAACGTGCCTGGGCGTGAAGGCAGCGTTGGCGATCTTGCGCACGCGTGTGTGCTCGGGCGGATCGACATTGGCGAGCGTCGGCACCGAGCGCCAGCCGCCGTCGGTCAGCGCCTTGACGGCATGCGCGCAGGGCGGGCGCAGCGGCGCGTTCGCATTCTGCGCCGAGAACAATGGCGGGTTGCGGAAGATGTGGCGGATGTCGCCGTGGCGCGTGACCACCCAGTGGTCGATGCTGTCGGCGTAGAAGACCGGCGCGGCTTCACGCGCCCGGGCGAGGACGGGGTAGGGGTCGGCGAGATATTCCGCCGAGAGCGGATCGAACCGCGGCGCGCGGGCGCCATCGGCGTAGGACTCGGCCAGGCTCACGGCTGCCTCCCCGTTGCGCGTGTCGTCTCCCGCAGGCGCCTCTTGGACGGGCGCGGCTGACGACGACCAGCGTACAGATTGTCAGTGTACGGTCAATCCGGCGCGACCGAGAGCAAGGCTAGGCACCCGTGCCGTATTGGCGGATGCGTCGGTGCAGGACTCGTCGGGGGGAATGCGGCCAAGGCCGGCGGATTTGACGCGAGCCGCGTCGCCGGCGTCAGGGTTCGAGCACGCTGTCCCAGTAGAGATAGTCGAGCCAGCTGTCGTGCAGGTAGTTCGGGGGGAAGAGACGGCCGTTGCGGTGAAGCTGCTGCACGCTCGGCTGATAGGGCGCCTGCGAGGGAAACATGTGCGCTTCCTCGGGCGTCAAGTTGCCTTTGCGCAGATTGCACGGCGAGCACGCCGCCACGACATTGATCCAGGTGGTCTGTCCGCCGCGCGAGCGCGGCAGGATGTGGTCGAAGGTGAGGTCATCCCTCGCGCCGCAGTACTGACAGACGAACTTGTCGCGCAGGAACACGTTGAACCGCGTGAAGGCGGGATGCGTCGACGGCTTCACGAAGGTCTTGAGCGAAACGACGCTCGGCAGTTGCATCTCGAAGCTGGGGCTGCGCACGGCGCGTTCGTAGTGCGCGACGATGTTCACCCGATCGAGGAAGACCGCCTTGATCGCGTCCTGCCAGGACCACAGCGACAGCGGGTAGTAGCTCAACGGACGAAAGTCCGCATTCAGCACAAGCGCGGGAAATCCACTCGGCGAAACGTGTGCGTTCACTAACTCGCCTCAAGCCCGATTCGGCCGCCTGAGCGGCATCGGGATATATCTTATAGGCAGCCGTGACAGGATTGTGAAGCCTCTGAAATACCAGCGTTCCCAGCGCTGCGGCACCCTGGCATACCGTCGACCCGGAACCGCACCGGCAAGGCAGCGTTGGCCCACGAGCATGGACGAATGGGAGACGGCTCATGAGGACCTATCGATCAACGCTCGCCGGCCTTGCGGCCGCGGGCCTCCTGCTGACCGCCGGCGGCGCGCTCGCCCAGACATCCGGCAACGCGCAGGCAGACAAGGCTCCGGCCGATCAGAACGCGCCGCAGCACTTCGACCGGAAAGAAAGCGGCAAGCAGGACAATCAGACGCTCAGCGAGCGGCTCGACCAGTCGAACGGCGTAATCAAGCCGCCGCGTCACGTCGATCCGGAGATGCATCAGCCGCCGCCGCCGACGGCGGATCAGGAGATGGTGATCAAGCCGCCGGTGGGTCCGGACGGCGGCGGGGAGGCGCGGCCGAAACAATAAGCGCTCCGCGGCGGGCGGACCGCGTCGCGCTACTTTCCGGTCCGCAGGCTGAGAATGTAGGCGATGATGTCCGCCGCGTCGTTGCCCGCCACGATCAGGTTCGGCATCGTGCGATGCGAGGTCTGCAGGGCGGCGCGCAAGGCCATGGCGTTCAGGCCCGGCGTGTTGGCGAGCGTCTCGAACGCGGTCGCGCCGGCCTTCGTGGAATGTCCGCCTTTCGTCACCGCATGGCATTGCGCGCATTGGTCGCGCGCCAGGCGCAGGCCCTGATTGACGTTGCCGACCTCGACCGCCGCGGCGAACGAGGCGGTCGCCGCGAGCATGGCCCAGGCGAGGACAAGTCTGGAGGCGAGCGACATGTTGGCCGGTTTCCGGTGAGTTCAGCGACGCCCTGATGCTACGCGCTCGCGATAGACATGCAACAGATGGCGCAGGTGAGACGGAAGCGGGCGACTTGCGGGTTGCTCGCCGGCGCAGAGGTGACGCGCGATCTCGGTGCGCACGATCTCGCCGGGATCGAGATCAGAATAGACATCGGACCAGTCGCGGCGCGCCATGGCAGAGCCTCACACCAGGCCCCGCAAGGGTAAGCTCTTGCAGTTGCTTCGGTTCCACCGCGGCTAGCGCGCCGCGCCGCCCGGGCGATCGGCGAAGCCGGCCCGGTCCTCCGCCAACTGGGCAAGGCGCGTCCAGTACTGCGCCAGCAACAGCAGCTCGCGCTGCTCGGACGGAAGGCTGGCCGCGGCAGCCCTGCTGCGGCAATCGTCGGCCTTCCTGCGATAGTCGTTCGAACGGTTCATTGCCGACTCGATACACACGGCAACCGGCGCGCAAGGCCGCAGAATTCCAACAGATTTAGACGCAATTTAGGACCGCGATTGGCAAAAATGCGCGGGCGCGCGTCAGCACGGGATTGAAGATTGGTGTGGCAATGAGGGCGGCGCAGGTCGCGCTTCACCAACCACACGGGGTGGCCAATGGCGGTACATCGCTTATTCAGACAGACGGTATTCGGGCCGGAAGACATCGAGGTGATCGTGGCGGCTTACGAGCATGCCAGGGACACGCTCGGGATTTCCGATCCCGCCAGCAGCGCCGCGACCGTTCTCGCCAAGACCGTGATGCGGCTTGCGGCGGAAGGGCCGCTCGAGGAGGAGCGGATCTGCGCGCGCGCGATCTCGTCCGTCCGCGCGGCGCACATGCCCGCGGCGCTGTCGGCCTGAGAGAAGACGCGCGCGCGTCAGGACGGCTTGCTAGCGCCGAGCCGTTGCGCGACGGAGCGGTTGATGGCCGAGCGCTCGGCGCGCAGTTGCGTCACCCGCAGCTTTTCAGCCTCCATGGCCGCAGGCGCGGCTTCGGATTGCGGCTTGGCCTCGGCGGCCGCCGTGCCGCGAGGCTTCGGATCGGATTGATCTCGCATGTGACTGCCCCTCGCTTGTCCCGCAGGCCAATGCCGGTCGCCGGAGCAAGTTCATCTCTTGGTGTACAATTGGTATATATACCAGTTATGCGTGTGGCGCATCACCGCGCCTGACCGAACCGCCCGGCGAGGAACTCGCCCCCCTGGCGCAGGCCTTCCTGATCGATGCCGTGGCCGATCCCGGCCGAGATGTGCCACTCCACCGGAACCTCGAGCGCCGCAAGGCCCTGCGCCGCATGCAGCAGCGCCTGCACCGGGATGAGGTCGTCGCGGTCGCCGTGCACCAGGAGCACCGGCGGACGCGCGCGCACATCGGCGGCGACGGTCTCGGGCGGGCCGTCCTTCGGCAGCACCAGCATGCCCGAGTAGCCGACGATCGCGGCCGGCGCGACCGCGCGCCGCAGGCCGACGTGCAGCGACATCATCGTGCCCTGCGAGAAGCCCACCAGCGCCAGCGCGCCGGGCGGCAGGTTGCGGCGCGCGAGCTCGGCGTCGAGGAAGCGGTCGAGCACCGGGCCCGCCTTGGTCACGCCGCGCCAGCGCTCGTCGGGATCGCGGAACGTCAGCCCGAACCACTGCCGCCCGACCGGCGCCTGCGCGCAGGGTTCGGGCGCGTGCGGAGACACGAAGGCGGCATCGGGCAGCAGCTCCTGCCAGGCGCGGCCGATCTCGATCAGGTCATTGCCGTCGGCGCCGTAGCCGTGCAGGAACACGACGAGCTGACGCGCCGTTCGCGAGCGCGGCTCCAGCCGCGGACCGTCGAGTTCCATTGCCTGCTCCTTGCTGCTGGACAGCGGCCTGGACCGGCGCGCCGCTGCGCCCCTTCACGGCGCGATAGTAGGACCACAGTAGGTAGGCGGCGGCGCCGCGCCAAGGGCGCCAGCCTTCGGCGAGCGCGACCGCTTCCTTCGTTGACGGGCGCGCCTCGAGCTTGAAGGCGTGGCGCATCGCTTCCTGCAGGGCGAGGTCGCCCGCCGGCCAGGCGTCGGCATGGCCGAGGCAGAACAGCAGATAGATGTCCGCCGTCCAGGGGCCGATGCCGTGCAGGGCGACGAGCGCCGCATGCGCCTCGTCCGCGCCGCGCACGGCGAGCGCATCGAGATCGATCTCGCCGGTGGCGATCGACTTGCCGATCGCCTTCAGGGTGCGGATCTTCGGCGCCGACAGACCGAGCCGCGCCAGCCGCTCGCTGCGCGCGCGCCGCACGAGGTCCGGGTCGAACGGATCGAACGCGGCGGCAAGACGGCCCCAGATCGCGGCCGCGCTGGCGATGGAGAGCTGCTGCGAGACGACGATGGCCGCGAGCCCCGCGAAGCCGCCGGGCCGCTTGCGCAACGGCGGCCGGCCTGCCACCTCCATCACCTGCCGCAGTCTGGGATCGCGCTCCGCCACGGCCGCGAGGGCGGCGTCGAGGTCGGCTTCGGTGTGGATGAATTGCGTCATGGCTTCCCGTCATCGGCTAGGCTGCGCCCGTGGTAGTTCCGTGAAGATGCCGCAGCCGGTCAAGCCCGCATCGATGGGAGGAGGGGCGGTCCTGCCGGGAATCGGGTTGCGCACGATGGCGATGTTCTCATGACGGTTCTCTCATGACGGTGGCCACGTTCCGCTTCGCCCCGTCCCCCAACGGCTATCTGCATATCGGCCACGCGCTCTCGGCGCTGCTCAACTTCGACATGGCGCGCGCCGCCGGCGGGCGCTTCCTGCTGCGCATCGAGGACATCGACCGCACGCGCTGCCGGCCGGAATTCGAAGCGGCGATCTACGACGATCTCGCGTGGCTGGGCATCACCTGGGAAGAGCCGGTGCGGCGGCAGTCGGACCATTTCGATGCGTATCGCGCCGCGCTCGCGCGGCTCGAGAGCCAGGGGCTGCTCTATCCCAGCTTCGAGAGCCGCGCCGAACTCGCGCGCCTCGTGGCGGAGCAGGACCAGTCGGGCCGGCCCTGGCCGCGCGATCCCGACGGCGCGCCGCTCTATGGGGGAGCCGCGCGGCAGATGCCGGCAGCGGAGCGCGCGCGTCGCATGGCGGCGGGCGAACCCTATGCCCTGCGCCTCGACATGGCGCGCGCCGCGGCTCTCGCGGGACCATTGACGTTCGTCGAGACCGGCGCGCCCGCCGCAGATCCGCGCACGGTCGATGCGGTGCCGCAGGCCTGGGGCGACGTGGTGCTGGCGCGCAAGGAGACGCCGACGAGCTATCACCTGTCGGTGGTCGTCGACGATGCGCTTCAGGGCGTCACGCACGTGGTGCGCGGGCGCGACCTCTATGCGGCCACGGGACTCCACCGGCTGCTGCAGGCCTTGCTCGCCCTGCCGGTCCCGGTCTACGGCCATCACCGGCTGATTCCGGACGAGCATGGCCGCAAGCTCGCCAAGTCCACGGGGGCGACGGCGCTGCGCGCCCTGCGCGAGCGGGGTGTCACCGCGGCCGAGGTGCGCCATATGGTCGGCCTCGCGTGATCGGGCTCTCCTGTGCGAGGATAAGGATGGGAATTGCGTGCGATCCTGCGGCGGTCGCGCGCGGGGGCTGATCCATGGCCAAGAGAGTATTGCGTCGCCGGCGCGCCAAGGCACGCGCGGGAGCCAGCCGGAAGGCCGCGCGCGCCGTCCGCGGCGGCACGCAGGTGCGCGCGGTCGAGCGTGTGCTGGCCGAGCTCGCGCACGATATCCGCACGCCATTGACGGGAATCCTGGCCCTCTCTGAGCTGCTGGCCGCCTCGGAGCTCGGCGAGCGCGAGCGGCAATGGGTCGAGACATTGAAGGGCGGGGCCGAGCACCTGGCTGCGCTCACGACGCTCGTCGTCGATGCCGCCAAGACCAACGCCGGCGAACTGGTGCTGCGGCGCGAGCCGTTCGACCCGCGGGCGGTCGCCGAGGCCGCGGCGGTTTCGATGATGGCGCGCGCGCAGGGGGCGGGGCTCGAGTGCAAGGTCGACATCGCGAGCGGCATGCCGGCGCGCGTGATCGGCGATGCGGTGCGCCTGCGCGCCGCGCTGGAGAACCTCACCGACAACGCGGTGAAGTTCACCGAGCGCGGAGAAGTTCGCTTCGCCGCCAGCGTGGAGACGCGCGCGCGCGACCTGCGGCTGGCGTTTGAGATCACCGACAGCGGCATCGGCATGACGGCGCTGGAGATCAAGCGGCTGTTCCGCCCGTTTACCCAGGCGCACGCGGGCATCGCGCAGAGATTCGGCGGCGCCGGGCTCGGACTGTCGCTGGTCAAGCGCCTGGCGCGGGCGATGGGCGGAAATCTCACCGTCGTCAGTACGCCGGGACAGGGCAGCACGTTCCGCCTCACGGTCGCGGTGCGGCCCGCCGTAGCCCCGAAAGAGGCGACGCCCGGCCGCACACGGCGCGGTGCGGCGCCGCTGCGGGTCCTCTATGCCGAGGACAATCCCTACGGCCGCGTTCTGATGAACACGGTGCTCACCGGCCTCGGTCATCGCGCCGATTTCGTGGCGAGCGCCAACTCGGCGGTGGAGGCGGTCACCCGGCGCGACTACGACCTCGTGCTGATGGATGTCTCGCTCGGCGCCGGCGACGGCATCGAGGCGACGCGGCGCATCCGCGCCTTGCCGGGCGCGCGCGGACGCGTGCCGATCATCGGAATCTCCGGCCACGGCGACGGCGCCAGGACGCAGTCGGCGCGCGCCGCGGGCATGAATGGATACCTGATCAAGCCGGTGAGCCCGCGCGCGCTCGCCGATGCCATCGCGGACGTGATCGACCGGCGCTGACGGGCCGCGGGAGCCGCCTTCGTTCGTCAGATCTGGACGGCCTCGGGCGCTGAGCGGTCGGCGTCGGACAGCTTCTTGACGGCGCTGTTGTACTCGCCGCCGAACACGAAGATGAGCGACGTGAAATACAAGAACACCAGCGCGATCATCGCGGAGGCGAGGCCGGCATAGTAGGTCACGTAGGTGTAGGCAAACTCGGCCAGGTAGCGGCCGAAGGTCACGCCGCACAGCATCCACAGCAACAGTGTCGCGACGATCCCAGGTGCGATCTCGCGCAGCGTGCGCCGCCCCGCGGGCAGCCACTTGTGCACGAGCACGAGCGCAGTGACGAGCACGACGGTGGCGATGCCGTAACGGGCGAAGGTATAGGCGTTCTCGACGGGTTCGAGCCACGGCGCGTACTTGAGCGCGGTGGCGAATGCCAGCGGCCCGAGCACGATCAGGAAGCCGAGCGCAAGCATGGCGATCGCGCCGACCAGCACATAGCCGATCGATTCGAGGCGCAGCAGCAGCCAATTGCGTTCTTCCGTCATGCCGTAGGCGCGATTGAGGCCGATGCGCAGGCTCTCGATACCGCTCGAGGAGAAGTAGATGGCGAAGGCCATGCCGACGGTGAGGACGTCCGTGCGCGCCTGGGTGAGCACGTTATGGACCTCGCGCGCGATCGGCGCGGACACCTCGACCGGCCAGGTCGACAGCATCAGGTCGGCGATCTCGTCGGCGGTCTGCTTGGAGCCGAGGAATCCGGCGAGCGCGGTCAGCACGATGAAGAACGGAAACATCGCGAGGATCACCGACAGCGCGATGTGGCTCGCGACGGCCCAGCCGTCGTCCGCGTTCATGCGCTCATAGGCGAGCAGCGCAGCGCGATACCAGAGGCGAATGAACCGCACGGGAACCCTGATCGTCTCGAAATGGCGAGCTTCCGACATCAACACGTGCACGGGCCGCGCGATGATTGCAAGCTTGTGCACGCGGGACTAGGTGCCGATAATCCGTCCTCGCTATCTCCGACAGAATCGGCAATCCGCCCCCTGGAGCCCGCAATGGCTGTCGTGCCGCGCAGCACCGAATCAGCGCGCAATCTCTATCCCATCGTCTTCGGCGCGGTGACGGCCCTCGAGGGACTGCTCGGAGAGGCCACGCGCAAGCTGCGTGCGCGCCTCGTGGTGGAAGGACGGGGCATCCGCAAGCTGTTCGACAGCGAGCAGCGCGCCACCCATGGGCTCGCCTGGCTCGCCACGTATGTCGAGGCCGTGCGTCAGCTCGCCGGCTATGTGGATCGATTGGCGAGCAGCGGCCGGCTGGGGGAGACGGAAGAGCTGATCGTGCGCATCGGGCTCGGAGAATATCTCGCCCAGATCGCGGGCGGAATCCCGATGAGCCAGACGGAGTTCGCGCGCCTCGCCGACCTCGGCCTGACCGCACAGGAGGTCGCGCGCCACTGGACGGCGACCCTCGACGGTCTGATCGCGTCGGGCAACACCCCGGTCAACCGCGCCCGCCTCGTCGAGCTGATGCGCGGACAGCATGCCGCCACCGTCGGCGACTGCGGGTTGGACGAGGCGATGGAGCAGATCCGCGAGGAGATGCGTGCCTTCGCGGACGGCGAGGTGGCGGCGCATGCGCACGGCTGGCACCTCGCCAACAGCTATGTCCCGGAAAAGATCATCCGGCAGATGGCCGAGCTCGGGGTGTTCAGCCTGACGATTCCCGAGGAGTTCGGCGGCCTTGGGCTCGGCAAGGAGACGATGTGCGTCGTATCCGAGGAGCTCTCGCGCGGCTACATCGGTGTCGGGTCGCTCGGCACGCGCTCCGAGATCGCGGCCGAGCTCCTGCTGCAAAGCGGCACCCAGCAGCAGAAGATGAAATGGCTGCCGAAGATCGCCGCCGGCGAGGTGCTGCCCACGGCGGTGTTCACCGAGCCGAATGCCGGCTCCGATCTTGCCGCGATCACGACGCGCGCAACGCGCTCGGGCGACACCTACTACGTTTACGGCAACAAGACCTGGATCACACATCCGGTGCGGGCGGACCTGATGACGCTGCTGGTGCGCACGAACCCGCGCGAGCCCGGCTACCGCGGCCTCTCGATGCTGCTCGCGGAGAAGCCGCGCGGCACCGATGCCAATCCCTTTCCCTCCAAGGGCCTCGGCGGCAGCGAGATCGAGGTGCTCGGCTATCGCGGGCTCAAGGAATACGAGATCGCTTTCGACGGTTTTGCGGTGAAGGCCGAGAACCTCCTGGGCGGGGTCGAGGGGCTGGGCTTCAAGCAACTGATGAGCACGTTCGAGACGGCGCGCATCCAGACGGCCGCGCGCGCGATCGGCGTCGCGCAGGCGGCGATGGAGACGGCGCTCGACTACGCCACCGGGCGCGTGCAGTTCGGTCAGAAGATCGTCGGCTTTCCGCGCGTCGCCGACAAGATCGCGATGATGGCGGTCGAGATCATGATCGCGCGGCAACTCACCTACCGCGCGGCACGCGCCAAGGACGAAGGGCATCGTTGCGATCTGGAAGCCGGCATGGCCAAGCTGCTCGCCGCGCGTGTGGCCTGGGCTTGCGCCGACAATGCGGTGCAGATCCACGGCGGCAGCGGGTTCGCGCTCGAGTCGCCGGTGTCGCGCCTGCTGTGCGACGCTCGCATCCTGAGCATTTTCGAGGGCGCCGCCGAGATCCAGGCGCAGGTGATCGCGCGCCGGCTGCTGGAAGGCCTCCCGAACTAGTTCCCGCGGGTGCGGCTCCGTTCCGGTAATATTTGAGGAACATCAAAGCGGCGGGCCGCGTTTGAGATTTGATCATCGCCGAACAACAGGACACACCATGCAGAACATCAAGATTCCCCATAACGGCTATGTCTTCGTTGGCGACGGGCGCAAGGCGCTGGTGCTGCGCAACGAGGGCGACGAGAAATTCCCCAACCTCAAGACCGAGGAAGTGTTTCACGACACCGACAATCCGCGGACGAGCGAGCAGGGCAGCGATCAGCCGACGCGCGGCTTCGCGGGCGCGCGCGGCGCGGCAGGGCCCCGCAGCGCGATCGAGCAGACCGATTGGCACGATCTCGAGGAGCATCGTTTCGCGCGCGACGTCGCCGCGGCGCTCGAACGCATCGTACGCGAACGCAAGATCGAGGCGCTGGTGGTCGCGGCTCCGCCGCGCACGCTGGCTGACCTGCGTCAGGCATTCCATGCCGAAGTCAAGAAACGGATCATCGCCGAGCTCGACAAGGACCTCACCAAACACCCGGTGCACGAGATCGAGCGTCTTCTGGTGAAGTAAGCATCGTCCAGCGGCGCTGGCGGATCACGCCGATCACGATTATATAATCCGGCGCAGTGGCGCGCGGCCGATCGGCCCAGCCGCCATGCGCCGGAGCTCGTCATGGCAGCCGCCCTCTCGACCATCGTGATACCGATCGCCATCGGCGCGGTGGCGATCGTGCTGATGCTCGGGCTTGCCAACATGCTGCGCGGCGGATCACCCAACACCTCGCAGAGGCTGATGCGGCTGCGCGTGCTGCTTCAGTTCGTTGCCATCATCATCGTGATGATTACAATCTGGGCCATGGGCCGTTAGGTCGTGGCTCGCGCATTTGCTTCATTCTTAGCGCACCTCGCTCAAGCGAATTCCAATACCCGCGCCGGAGTGAGCTGCGCAGCCGTGCGAAATTCGCAACCCAGACGCTAACTCCGCAAGGTTCCCGCTCATGGTCGTGCTCAATCGCATCTACACCCGCACGGGCGACGACGGCATGACGTCACTCGGCAACAACGAGCGGCGCAAGAAATACGACTTGCGCGTCGACGCCTATGGCACGCTCGACGAGGCGAACGCCGCCATCGGCCTGGCGCGGCTCCACACGGACGCCGACAAGCCGTTCGACGCCATGCTCGCGCGCATCCAGAACGATCTGTTCGACGTCGAGGCCGATCTGTGCCTGTCGGAGAAGGGTCCCGGCGGCGCGCGCATGACCGTGACGGATACGCAGGTTTCCTGGATCGAGCAGCAGATCGATGCGCTCAACGCCGATCTCGCACCGCTCAGGTCGTTCGTGCTGCCGGGCGGGCGGCCGGCCGCGGCCTATCTGCACCTCGCGCGCACCATCTGCCGGCGCGCGGAGCGCATCATGGTGGCGCTCGCGGACAGGCCGGGTGAAACGGTGACCGCGCCGTCGCTCAAGTATGTCAACCGGCTGTCCGATTTCCTGTTCGTGGCAAGCCGCTACGCCAACGACAAGGGTGCGGCCGATGTGCTGTGGGTGCCGGGACAGAACCGCTAGGGAGCGCGGGCGCAACCATGGTGATGCCGCTCTATGACGAGGGGCCGCAGGGCCGGTCGATGCGGCCCTATGCCACCTACGCGCTGCTCCTCATCAACATCGGAATTTTCATCTATCAGCTCACGCTCGGCGATGCGGCGGCCGCGGTGTTCGTCACGACGCTCGGTTTCATTCCGGCGTTTCTGTCGGGCGACGCGAGCGGCACGATGCCGGCCGGGCTGACGCTCATCACCTATCAGTTCCTGCACGGCGATCTTTTCCATGTCATCGCCAACATGCTGTTCCTCTGGGTGTTCGGCGACAACATCGAGGACGCCATGGGACCGGTGCGGTTCCTCGCGTTCTACCTGTTGTGCGGCGTCGGCGCCGCGCTCGGACACTGGGCCGCCGATCCTCATTCGGTGGCGCTGCTGATCGGAGCATCGGGTTCGGTCAGCGGCGTCGTCATGGCGTATCTGCTCGTGCGTCCGTGCGCAAAGGTGACGGTGCTGCTGGTCTATCGGCCGGTGCGGCTGAGCGCATACTGGGTGATCGGCGCGTTCGTCGTGATGCAGGTGCTCAACCTCACGTTCAGCCGCGGCGACAACGTCGCGTACTGGGCGCATCTCGCCGGCCTGGCGACCGGCGCGGTGCTGTTTCCATTCATGCGCTACAGGCACGTCGCGCTGCTCCAGTGCATCGAGCACCCCGACGAACCGCACGTTGCCGATGCACCCCGGGCATGAGCCAGCGTTGACACCCGAACGGCGCGGCCATTAGGTTGCCCGCGCTTTGGCGCAGGGCTCGCGGGTCGTCTTCGGTCGCGGGATCATGCGCCGGAACAGAGATCGGAATATCGGGATAGACCTCGGCGTGCGAGCGGCCGCGACAGCCCAGCGCTGATCGCGGCGCCCCCGCAGGAAAGTGGGATCCATGAAGATTCTCGTGCCCGTGAAGCGGGCGGTGGACAAGGACGTGAAGATCCGCGTCAAGAGCGACGGGTCCGGCGTCGATCTCGCCAACGTCAAGATGTCGATGAATCCGTTCGACGAGATCGCGGTCGAGGAAGCCCTGCGGCTCAAGGAAGCCGGCAAGGCGACGGAGGTCGTTGCGGTGTCGATCGGGCCGCAGCAGGCCTCCGAGACGATCCGCACCGCGCTGGCCATGGGCGCCGACCGCGGCATCCTGGTGAAGCACGACGGCCCGGTCGAGCCGCTGGCCGTCGCCAAGATCCTCAAGGCGCTGGTCGAGGCGGAGAAGCCGGGCCTCGTCATCCTCGGCAAGCAGGCGATCGACGACGACAGCAATCAGACGGGCCAGATGCTGGCGGCGCTGCTCGGCTGGCCGCAAGGCACCTTCGCCTCGAAGGTGGTCATCGAAGACGACAGCGTGCTGGTCACGCGTGAGGTCGACGGCGGACTGCAGACCGTGAAGCTCAAGGGCCCCGCGATCGTGACCACCGACCTGCGGCTCAACGAGCCGCGCTATGCGTCGCTCCCGAACATCATGAAGGCCAAGAAGAAGCCGATCGATGAGAAGGCGCCGGCCGACGTCGGCGTCGATCCGGCGCCGCGCCTCCAAGTCGTGAAGACATCCGAGCCGCCGGGCCGCAAGGCGGGAGTGAAGGTCGGCTCGGTCGCCGAGCTCGTGGGCAAGCTCAAAGAGGCGGGGGTATTTTGATGACGACGCTTCTGGTCGCCGAGCACGGAAACGCGTCGCTCAAGGACGCAACCCACAAGGCGCTGACCGCCGCGGCCGCGCTGGGCGGCGACGTGCACGTGCTGGTGGCGGGCAAGGACTGCCGCCCCGCAGCTGAGGCGGCGGCCAAGCTTGCCGGCGTCGGCAAAGTCCTGCTCGCGGATGCGCCGGCCTATGCGCACATGCTGGCCGAGCCGATGGCGGCGCTGATCGTGAGCCTGGCGCCGGGCTACGACGCCGTGGTCGCTCCCGCGACGACGACGGGCAAGAACTTCATGCCGCGCGTTGCGGCGCTGCTCGACGTGATGCAGGTCTCGGAGATCACCAAGGTGGTCGCGCCCGACACGTTCGAGCGGCCGATCTATGCCGGCAACGCCATTCAGACGGTGAAGTCGAACGACAAGATCAAGGTCGTCACGGTGCGGACCGCGTCCTTCGCGGCAGCGGGCGAGGGCGGCGCCGCCCCGATCGAGACGGTCGCGGCCGCCGCCGACCCGGGCGTATCGACTTTCGTCGGAGAGGAACTGTCGAAGTCCGAGCGGCCGGAGCTGACCTCCGCCCGGATCATCATCTCGGGCGGCCGGGCCATGCAGTCGCGCGAGAACTTCACGACATACCTGGAGCCGGTGGCGGACAAGCTGGGCGCGGCGGTCGGCGCCTCGCGCGCGGCGGTCGACGCCGGCTATGCCCCCAACGACTGGCAGGTCGGGCAGACCGGCAAGGTGGTCGCTCCCGAGCTCTACATCGCGGTGGGCATTTCCGGCGCCATCCAGCATCTGGCCGGAATGAAGGACTCCAAGGTCATCGTCGCCATCAACAAGGACGAAGAGGCGCCGATCTTCCAGGTCGCCGATTACGGCTTGGTGGCCGACCTCTACAAGGCCCTGCCCGAGCTCGCCGAGGAACTCGGCAAGCTGAAAGGCTGAAAGCCTCGCCTATCCATCCGCTGCCGGTTGGGATAAACAGACGGGTCGCGGGGTCTGGGAACGGACGGGTATGACGCAGATTCGCAAGGTTGGCGTGATCGGGGCCGGGCAGATGGGCAGCGGGATCGCACAGGTCTGCGCGCTTGCCGGGCTCGACGTGGTGCTCAACGACGTATCGGAGGACCGCCTGAAGGCCGGGCTCGCGACCATCAACGGCAACATGGCCCGCCAGATCGCGCGCAAGCGCGTCACCGAGGAGCAGCGCCAGGCCGCGCTCAAGCACATCTCGTCTTCGGTCAATGTCGACACGTTCGCCGACTGCGATCTCGTCATCGAGGCGGTGACCGAGCGCGAGGACGTCAAGCGCCGGACCTTGAGCGAGATCTGTCCGGTGCTCAAGCCGAGCGCGATCATCGGCACCAACACGTCGTCGATCTCCATCACGCGGCTTGCCGCCGCCACCGACCGGCCGGAAAAGTTCATCGGCATTCATTTCATGAATCCGGTGCCGGCCATGGAGCTGGTCGAGCTCATCCGCGGCATCGCCACCGAGGACACCACGTTCGAGACGGTGAGAGCCTTCGTCGACAAGCTCGGCAAGCGGGTCGCCGTGGCGGAGGACTTCCCCGCCTTCATCGTCAACCGCATCCTGCTGCCGATGATCAACGAGGCGATCTACACCCTCTACGAAGGCGTCGGTTCGGTCGAGGCGATCGACACCGCCATGAAGCTCGGCGCCCATCACCCGATGGGACCGCTCGAGCTCGCCGACTTCATCGGGCTCGACACCTGCCTGTCGGTCATGCAGGTGCTGCACGAGGGGCTGGCGGATTCCAAGTACCGGCCGTGTCCGCTGCTGGTGAAGTACGTCGAGGCCGGCTGGCTCGGCCGCAAGAGCAATCGCGGGTTCTACGACTACCGCGGCGAGAAGCCGGTGCCGACGCGCTGACACGTCGCCGCAGGCGCGTTAATCGAACCTTTCGTTAACTTTTAAACGCCAGCCTCGCGGCATGGCCAGCATCGGGTACACGCCGGGCTCATTCTACGCGCGATTCAACAATCGCCCGGGCGCTTACGACATAGCGCAGCACTGGCGGCAGAACCGCGCCGCGCAGATGGAAAGCTTCCGCGCCAGCAATGCAGCGCTCGCGGACGCCTTCAGCTCCGCCTCGATCAACCAGGTGCAGGGCATGGCGTCGCTGGCCGCGCAGGCCGCGCAGAAACGCATCCAGTCGGCCGCGCTCGCCATGCGGCAGCGCGTCGACAGGCTCGCGTAGCCGGAGGGCCGCGGCTAGTTTGCGATGGCGGCGCGCACCAGCGCGAGCGCATCGGCGCTCGCCCACTCCGCCGGCCCCGCCAGCACCGCAAGCTCGCATCCGTTCGGATCGACCAGCAGCGTGGTCGGCATGCCGAAGGCCTTGCCGATCAGCTTGAGATCCTGGAACACCTTGGCGCTGGGGTCGGCGTAATAGGCGAGGCCGGTGACGCCGACCTCGTCCAGCCAGGCTTTCGGCTTGGCCGGATCGCGGGTGTCGATGTTCACGGCCACGACCTCGAATGCATCGCTGCCGAGCTTGTTTTGCAGCGCGGCGAGCGCCGGCATTTCCGTGCGGCACGGGACGCACCAGGTGGCCCAGAGGTTGAGGAGGACGGTGCGGCCGCGCCAGTCGGCGAGGGTCTTGCGGGCGCCGGAGGCGTCGGTGAACGCGAGGTCCGGCAGCCTGCGCGCCTCGTCGGCCACCTGCACGGCGGCGACCTCGCCGTGCGCCAGCGGCGCGAGCTGGCGCGCCTTGGCCAGGGCCGGGCTGCAGGCGGCGTCTCCCGCATTGCGCTTGAAGGCGCCGATCCCGTATATCGACGCAACGGCGATAAGCCCCGCGACCAGAAGCCCGATCCCGACCATCTGCGGCCGGCGCAGCTTGCCGGGTGAAAATTTCGAAGAGCCCGTCATCGGGAACGTCTCGGTGCGCGGATCAGAAGGCGTGTCATGAGCAACAAAATGTGGGGTGGGCGCTTCTCCGACAAGCCCGCCGCCGTCATGGCCGAGATCAACACGTCGATCGACGTCGATCGGCGGCTGTTTCGCCAGGATATCGCCGCGAGCAAGGCGCATGCGCAGATGCTCGCGAAGCGCGGCATCATCACGCGGCAAGATGCAAAAAAGATCGGGCAGGGTCTAGACAAGATTTTGTCAGAGATCGCGGGCGGCAAGTTCCGCTTCAAGCGCGCGCTCGAAGACATCCACATGAACGTCGAGGCGCGGCTCGCCGAGCTGATCGGCCCCGCCGCGGGGCGGCTCCACACCGCGCGCTCGCGCAACGACCAGGTGGCGACGGATTTCCGGCTGTGGGTGCGCGACACGCTCGACGCGCTCGATGCGCAGCTCGCGGATTACCAGCGCGCGCTCGCCCAGAAGGCGCAGGCGCATGCCGCCGCCGTGATGCCGGGCTTCACGCACCTGCAGACCGCGCAGCCGGTCACCTTCGGCCATCATCTGCTCGCCTATGTCGAGATGGCCGCGCGCGACCGCGGCCGTTTCGCCGACGCGCGCAAGCGGCTCAACGAGTCGCCGCTCGGGGCGGCGGCGCTCGCCGGCACGTCGTTTCCGCTCGACCGCGTCATGACGGCGAAGGCGCTCGGCTTCGACAGGCCGATGGCGAACTCGCTCGATGCGGTGTCCGATCGCGATTTCGTGCTCGAGGCGCTCGCCGCCGCGGCGATCACGGCCGTGCACCTGTCACGTTTCGCTGAAGAGATCGTGATCTGGACATCGCCGCTGGTCGGCTTCCTCAAGCTGTCCGACCGCTACACGACCGGCTCCTCGATCATGCCGCAGAAGCGCAATCCGGACGCGGCCGAGCTGGTGCGCGCCAAGGCCGGCGGCATCATCGGCGCGCTGACCGCGCTGCTGGTGGTGATGAAGGCGCTGCCGCTCGCCTACCAGAAGGACATGCAGGAGGACAAAGCCGGCGCGATGGAGGCGCTCGATGCGCTCGCGCTCTGCCTCGCCGCGATGGCCGGCATGGTGCGCGACATGAAGCCGGACACGGCGCGCATGGCGCGCGCGGCGGGGGAGGGCTACGCCACCGCGACCGACCTCGCGGACTGGCTGGTGCGCACGCTCAAGATGCCGTTCCGCGAGGCGCATCACGTCACCGGCCGCATCGTCGCCGTGGCGGAAGCCGCCGGCGTGCCGCTGGAGCGGCTGCCGCTCGCCGACATGCGCAAGATCGAGCCGCGCATCGGCAAGGCAGTCTACGAGGTGCTCTCGGTCGAGAAGTCGGTCGCCAGCCGCAAGAGCTTCGGAGGCACGGCGGCGGCCAACGTGCGGCGCGAGGCCGCGAAGTGGCTCAAGCGCCTGGGCAAGCGCTGACGTGCGCACGGGGAATGGCAAGACAAGTCGCGGCCATGGTTACGCCATCAGCGCCTTGCTATGGTGGCTGGAATCGACTGGGGGACTGACTTGACCGCAACCGCCGCCCGCCTTGGACTGATCGGCGCGCTCGCCGCCGGCCTGCTGCTGGCAGGCTGCGGCCGCAAGGGCCCGCTCGAGCCGCCGCCCTCCGCGAGCGTGGTGTCCGCCGAGCCCGGGACCGGGCCGAGCCTGGGCGAGCCCGAGCATCGCGCCCTGGAAAGCGAGCGGCGCGCCGGCCGCGCCCCCGCCGCCGCGCCCGCATCGGGCCCGCGGAAATCCTTCCCGCTCGACTTCCTGCTGGACGGGCCCTCGGACGGGCCGCAACCCGTGCGCTGAGCCGCCGCGCGCCGCCTGACCTGCTTTTGCCAGGGCAGCGCAACTGCGCTACATCGACCGCGTCCGACCAGGCAGGCACATGCATTATTTCCAGTATCGCAACGGCGTTCTGCACGCCGAGGACGTCGACCTCGCGGCGCTCGCGCAGGCCGTGGGCACGCCGTTCTACTGCTATTCCACCGCGACGCTCGAGCGTCACTACAAGGTGTTCGCCGGCGCCTTCGCCGACGTGCCTTCGCTCGTCTGCTACGCGATGAAGGCCAACTCAAATCAGGCGGTGGTCGCCACGCTGGCGCGCCTCGGCGCCGGGGCCGACGTCGTGTCCGAAGGCGAGCTCAGGCGCGCGCTGGCGGCGGGCGTGCCGCCGCAGAAGATCATGTTCTCCGGCGTCGGCAAGACCGCGCGCGAGCTCGCGGCCGCGGTCGACGCCGGCATCCTGTGCGTCAACGTGGAGTCGGAGCCCGAACTCGAGGCGCTGTCCGCGGTCGCCGCAAGCAAGGGGCGCAGCGTCAACGTCTCGCTGCGCGTCAACCCCGACGTCGATGCGCGCACCCATCGCAAGATCGCGACCGGCAAGTCCGAGAACAAGTTCGGCATCCCGATCAGCCGCGCGCGCGAAGTCTATGCGCATGCGGCCAAGCTTCCGGGCCTGCACGTCGCCGGCGTCGACATGCACATCGGCAGCCAGATCACGGAGCTCGCGCCGTTCGCGGACGCATTCGCGCTGCTGTCCGACTTCGTGCGCACGCTGCGCGGCGACGGCCACACGATCGAGCACGTCGACGTGGGCGGGGGCCTTGGCGTGCCCTACCGCGAGGACAACGAGCCGCCGCCGCTGCCCGATGCCTATGCCGACGTGGTCAAGCGCGCGACGCGCGATCTCGGCTGCACGCTGATCTTCGAGCCCGGCCGTCTGATCGTCGGCAATGCCGGCATCCTGGTCACGCGCGTGATCTATCTCAAGCGCGGCGAGGCGAAGACCTTCGTGATCGTCGATGCGGCGATGAACGATCTCGTGCGCCCGACGCTGTACGAGGCGCACCACGACATCAAGCCCGTGCGCGAGCCGGCAGGCGCGGCGACGCGCGTCACCGCCGACGTGGTCGGTCCGGTGTGCGAGACCGGCGATTTCCTCGCGCTCGACCGCGAACTGCCCGAGCCGCGACCGGGGGACCTGCTCGCGGTCATGACCGCGGGGGCCTACGGCGCGGTGCAGGCGGGTACCTACAACACCCGCGCGCTGGTGCCGGAGGTGCTGGTGAAGGGCGGCGACTGGGCGCTGGTGCGCCCGCGTGTCGAGGTCGAGCAACTGATCGCGCTGGACCGCCTGCCGCCCTGGCTCTGAGCGCGTGCCGGGGGCGGCCTCTCCTTGAACGTCCTGGCCTTCGGGGCGGGCGTACCTACCTACACGAAGGCGTGACACGTCGCATTTCCGCCGCCCCGGCGTGCCAGGAACGTTCCTTGCATGCTAGGTGTTGTGTATCGTCCTGCCGGACGGGCCGGAGAATCGCTTGACCGACCAGCCGCGTGACTTTCTGTTCTCGCGCCCGAGCGCCGGCGATCCCGGAGACATTCTGCTTGCGCGCGCGGTGAGGCGGGCCCGCTGGGCCGGCTTCTGGGAGCGGCTGTGGCCGCCGCTGGCGACGCTCGCAACCGCCATCCTTCTGTTCCTCGCGGTCTCGTGGCTGGGGCTGTGGCTGCTGCTCCCGCCGCTCGGCCGCGCCATCGGCCTGTTTGCCTTCGCGCTGCTCACCGCGGCGGCCACCTTTCCGCTGTTGTTCGTGCGCTACCCCACGGTGGACGACGCGCTGCGCCGGCTCGATCGGACCAGCGGGCTGCCGCACCGCCCGGCCACCGCCATCGCCGACGAGCTTGCAACCGCGCGCGACGATCCGTGGGCGCAGGCGCTCTGGCGTGCCCATGTCGAACGGGCACTCGCCGCGGCGCGCGGGCTCACCGCCGGCAAGCCGACCCCGCGCCTTGCCGCGCGCGATCCGGTCGCGCTGCGCGCGCTCGTTCTCATCCTCGCGTGCGTCACCTTCGTGGCCGCGGGCAACGAGCGCTTGCGCCGCATCACGGCGGCCTTCGACTGGCAGGGCGCGGTGGTGCCGCCGAACTTCCGGCTCGACGCCTGGGTGTCGCCGCCGGCTTACACCGGCAAGCCGCCGGTGATCCTGCCCGGCATCCGGCCCGGCGAGACCGCGCAGGCGCAGGCGACGCCGGTAGCCGTGCCGGTCGGCAGCACGCTGATCGTGCGTGCGAGCGGAAACGTGACATTCGACATCGCGACCAGCGCGGGACTGGCCGACGCCAAGGGCGCGGGCGGATCACCGCAAGTGCCTTCCGGGACGGACGAACACCGCTTCACCATCAGCGACAGCGGCACCGCCACGGTTCGCGGCGTCGGCAATGATCTCGTCTGGCGGTTCACGGCCATTCCCGACCGTCCGCCGTCGATCGAACTCACCAAGGAACCGGAGCCGCAGGCGCGCGGCGCGCTGCAGCTGACCTACAAGGTGGAGGACGATTACGGCGTCCTCGACGCGCACGCCAAGCTTGCGCTCAAGCAGACGGCTGCGCCAGGCGCCGACCAGCCGCGTCCGCTCTATGGGCCGCCGGACCTGCCGCTGGTGCTGCCGCAGGCGCGCGCACGTCACGGCGTCGGCCAGACGACCAAGGACCTGAGCGAGCATCCCTGGGCCGGCGCGGAGGTGACCCTGACCCTCGTCGCGCGCGACGAGGCGAACAACGAAGGCAGCAGCCCGGCGACCGAGTTCCGGCTGCCGCAGCGGCCGTTCGCGAAACCGGTGGCGCGCGCGCTCATCGAGCAGCGCCGCATTCTCGCCCTTGATGCCGATGCGCGCGATCGCGTGCTGATCGCGATCGATGCGCTCACCATCGCGCCGGAATTGTTCACGCCGGAAGCGGGCGTCTATCTCGGCCTGCGCTCCATCTACTGGAATCTCGCCCAAGCCAAGACCGACGACGAGTTGCGCGAGGTCGTGCAGCGGATGTGGGCGATGGCGACCCAGCTCGAGGACGGCGACGTCTCGGAGGCCGAGCAGCAGCTGCGGCAGGCGCAGGAGGCCTTGCGCCAGGCACTCGAGCGCGGCGCCAGCGACGAGGAGATCAAGCGGCTGACGCAGGACCTGCGGGCGGCGCTCGACAAGTTCCTGCAGGCGCTGGCCGAAGAGATGCGCAAGAACCCGCAGCAGCAGGCGCGGCGGGTCGATCCGAACGCGCGCATGCTGCGCTCGCAGGACCTCAAGAACATGATCGACCGGCTGGAGCAGCTCGCGCGCTCCGGCGCCAAGGATGCGGCGCGGCAGTTGCTCGAGCAGTTGCAGCAGATGCTGGAGAACCTGCAGACGGCGCGGCCGGGCGGGGACATGAACCAGGGCGACGACGACATGATGTCGGCGCTCGACGAACTCGGCGACGTCATCCGCAAGCAGCAGCAGTTGCGCGACCGCACCTTCCGCCAGGGACAGGACCAGCGCCGTGGACAGCGCGGCCAGCAGGGCCAGCAAGGCGAACAGGGCCAGCAGGGCGATCAGTTCGGTGAGTTGCGCCAGGACCAGCAGGCCCTGCGCGAGCAGCTCCAGAAGCTGCTCGAGGATCTCAAGAAGAACGGTCTCGGCCAGCCGCAGCCCGGTCAGGAGGGTGGCGACGCTAATCAGCTCGGCCGTGCCGGCGAGGCCATGGGCGACGCCGAGGGCGCGCTCGGCGAGGGCAACGCCGACAGCGCGGTGGACGGACAGGGCCGTGCCCTCGAGGCGCTGCGCAAGGGCGCGCAAAGTCTCGCCCAGCAGATGCAGCAGCAGTTCGGAACGGGGCCGGGGCCGGGCCAGCCGGGACGCAACGGACCCGCGCGGGCGCAGCAGGAGACCGATCCGCTCGGCCGTCCGCTGCGCGGCCGCGACTACGGGGACGATGTGACGGTGAAGATTCCAGGCGAGATCGACGTGCAACGTGCGCGGCGCATCCTGGAAGAACTGCGTCGCCGGCTCGGCGAAGCCAACCGGCCGCAGCTCGAACTCGACTACATCGAGCGACTGCTCAAGGATTTCTAATCCGTCGATTTCTAATCCGTCCGCCGCGCATTGCGGCCTCGCCCGCCGCTGTTGCCGATGCGCTAGAAGATCGGCACGCTCTGCGCCACCGCGATCGGTCCCAGAAACACAGTCCCATCCTTGAACCGCAAGGGCAGGCTGATCCCTTTGCGCCCCTCGATCTCCCGCGGCTCGCCCAGCATGGCGATGCCGATCGTGGCAAGGCCGCCAGAGTTGCTGCGCACGGCGCCGCCCAGCCCCGGCAGGATCCGGTCGAGCCCGCTGGCGAGCTTGTCGACGCTGCTTCCGTGCTGCGAGAGATATTGCTGCACGGCCTGGTCGATGCCCAGCAGCGTGATCAGGCGGTCGAGACCGGCCACCGTGATGTCGAGCTGGCCCTCGAAATATCCCGTCGGCGTCAGGCCAAGCGTGCCGGCGCCCACCACGAGGATGTCGTCCTGCTGCAGCCGCGCGCGCTTGATCTCGATGCCGCCGCCCGCGGCCGCGATCTCGCGCAGCCGCGCCGGCCACGGCTTGGGCGCAAAGTCCTTCAACCCGGTCAGCACCGCGTCGATCTCACCGTCGGTCGGCCGTGCCGTTGCGGGATGCAATCCGGGCGCGCTCGCCTGGACGAGCCGCAGCACCGCTTCGATGACGGGGTCCTGAGAAGCGCTGCCTCCGGCCATGCGGCCGTGCAGTTCAGCATGCGTGGCGCGTGCCAGCGGAACCATCGTCGATCCCGACAGGCGGGACATTTGCGGCTGGTCGATGGCGACCGAGACGCGCTCGGGCGCTTGCGGCGTACCGCGCACGCTCACCTGCGCCAGACGCCAGTCGGCGCTGAGGATCGGCACCCGCCCGCTCTCGGCAAGCGTCAGCGGGCCGGCGAACTCGCCGATCAGCAGCGTCGGACTGTAGATCTGGGCCGCGATCAGAGCGTCCTTCGCTGCCAGGGTGAAGGGCGGCTGCATCGTCCGGAACTCGACGGTCGGGGACGCGCAGTGGGCCTCGATGCGGAAAGGAAATCCGCCGATCGACTGGTTGGCGCAGTTCTGGATGCGGCCGGCTTCGGCCTCGCGGGCGCGCCAGCCGGCGATCGCGGCATCAGCCTGTGCGGCGGCATAGAACCAGAAGCCGCTCCAGGCGATCGCGGCGAGCACAACCACGGCAAGCGGCAGCGCGATCAACCAGGGGCGTCGTCGCCGCGGCGCGTGTGGCGGAATATGAGTTGCGTTGTTCACGTCGAGTCCTGTCCTGTCGTTCCTGATTGCGTCGCCGCCGTCCGGCTGTTACGCGAGCGTCGCCCGCAACAGGTCCGCCTGACGTTCATGCACGACGATTTCTGGGTCTTTGGCTACGGCTCGCTGATCTGGCGGCCGGGTTTCGAGTTCGAGGAGCGCGTGCCGGCCAAGCTGATCGGGCTGCATCGCGCGCTCTGCGTCTATTCCTTCGTACATCGCGGGACCGCCGAGCGGCCCGGCCTGGTGCTCGGGCTCGATCGCGGCGGCGCCTGCCGCGGGGTGGCTTTCCGCATCGCGCCCGGACAGCGCGAGGCTACGGTCGCCTATCTGCGGGAACGCGAGCAGGTCACCAGCGTGTACCTCGAAACCTACCGCCAGATCGAGCTCGCTGGCACGCCAGAGCGGCGCGTGCGCGCGCTGGTGTACTGTGTCGACCGCGGTCACGTGCAGTACGCGGGGCGCCTGACGCTTGATCAGCAGCTCCACCTCGTTCGTCAGGGACATGGCCGCTCCGGACCCAATCGCGAATACGTTCTGTCGACCGTCGACGCACTGGAGGCGCTCGGCTTCCGCGACCGGGATCTTCACCTCTTGGCTCAAGCCCTGAAAGGATCGCACGAAACGACGGCGGTGTCTGCGGACCTATAAGCGCTCCAAATGGGGCGTGTCCGCGGCAGCAGTCGACGATCGGGCGGATTCCGCCACGAGGCGCGCCGTCGCCGTCTCAATGTCGTGCTGCAGGCGGCGAAAGAAGGCGGCCCGCTGCAGTCCGGGTGGAATCGGCGGCAGATATTCCACGACGAGAGTGCCTGGGTAGCGCAGGAAGCTGCGCCGCGGCCAGAACAGGCCGCTGTTGAGCGCGACCGGCAGACAGGACGCGCCGCTGGCGGCATAGATCTGGACGACGCCGAGCTTGTAATCGGGCGCCGCACCGACCGGACGGCGCGTCCCTTCAGGGAAGATGATCACCTGGCGTCCCGCGGCAAGCGCACGGCGCACGCGCTCGATCAGTCCGGCGAGTGCGTCGCGTCCGGCACTGCGCTCGAGGGGGATCATGCCGGCCTTGAGCAGCGACCAGCCGAACACCGGAATCCACGTGAGCTCCCGTTTGAGCACATAGGTCGGAAAGTCGAACAGCGACATCAGCGCGAAGGTCTCCCAGGCCGACTGGTGCTTGGATGCGACCAGGAACGCGCCGGCCGGGATGTTCTCCCGTCCGCGCTGTTCGAGCCTGACGCCGCAGATCACGCGCAGCAGCCAGATGTTGAGGGCGCCCCAGGCGCGGGCAAGCTCGACCATCGCGCGCGCCGGCAGCAGGAACAGCGGGAGGGACGCGATCGAGAAGATCACGGTGACCAGGTAGAACACCACCTGGAAGACGGTCGAGCGAAGCACGATCAAGGCGCGGGTCCAGCAGGAATAAGCGTCAGTCGTCTTCCCCATAACCCGGCACGACGCGCATGCGAAGCAGCGCCGCAAGGTATTTCACGTATTCGAAAGCGAGCGTGCGTGCCGCCCCCGTGCTGGTCCACCATGGTTCGGCGCGCTGGCGTTCGGTCACGACGGGAAAGGGGATGAGCTTCACGTCCGGAAGCTGATGCGCGAGCTCGGCCATGGCCCGAGGCATGTGATAGGCGGAGGTGACGACCAGCAGCGAACGGAACCCGCGCTGGCGCGCCCAGCGGCGCGTTTCGATCGCATTGCCGATCGTATTGGTGGCCGACCGGTCGATGTCGATGCAGCAGGTGAACATCGACTGGTGCCGCGGCACGAAGCGCGAAAGCTCATCTGCGCGCGTGAGCGGGTTGACGCCGGTGATCAGCAGGCGCTTGCCACGGCCGGCCGCCAGCAGCTCGACCGCATCGCTGATCCGTTCCCGCCCCCCGGTGAGCGCGACGATGCCGTCGGCGGAATGATCGAACGTCGGATCGGCCCCAGGCACAAGCGCGGCGTACCAGAAAAATCCCGCGATCAGGGCGAGCGCAGCGACGCCGATCAGCCGGATGCCCACGCGCCACAACCGCCAGCGCCTCCGGGGCGCGAGCTTTGGGTCGGTGGAGAGCTGCGGTGCGTTCAACATGCGACCGCAGCACTATAAGGCAATCGCGACATTGCGGGGGCAGCTCGCGCTGAATTGGTGAATGTGGGCGGTCGTCCGCGGGCCATGTGAGATATCCCCCTCGGATGCGGCAGCGTCGCCGGACCGGTCAGATCGACTTCAATGTTCGATTGACGACCTCACGCGAGGTCGCGGCCGTCACGACGGCGATGAGGACGATCTGCACGAGAATGCCTGCATATCCCAGTGTCCCGATCGAAAAGGAGCCGAAGAGCGCCGACAATTCATTGCCGCTGGCGGTCGCGACCAGCCAGTCGCCGGCAAGCTTGGCGATCAGGAAGACCAGGACGGCGCCGCCGCCGCCGATCAGCCCGCCCTTGAAGCCGAGCGCGAGGAAGTGGCGCTGGAACTGCGCCGCCACGTAGCGGTCGGTCGCGCCGATGAAGTGGAGCACCTCGACGATCGGGCGGTTGGCTGCCATGGCTCCGCGGGTGGCGAACGTGACGGTCAGCACCGTCGCCGCCAGCACGAGCAGCAGAACCGTCAGCCCGATGGCAATGGCCGAGGTCGCCATCGCCCGCATGTGGTCGATCCAGCCACGGTGATCGTCGAGGCTCGCCGTGGCCACGTCGCGCGCCAGAGCCGCGCGCAGGACCTCGGCGTCGAATGCGTGATCGCCCGCCAGCCTGAGCACGATCACGCGCGGAATCGGCAGATCGTCGAGCGCAAGCCCGCCGCCAAGCCACGGCTCGAGCAGGCGCATGGATTCAGCGCGCGAATAGGGGCGCACCTCGGCAATGCCGGGCGTGGCCTTGGCGATGGCCACGGCCCGTGTCACATCGGCCTCGACATCCCGCCCCGCGGCCGGCCGCACCTGCACCGTCATCTCGCGCGCGACGTCGGACTGCCACTCGGAAGCGGCCCCGACCACAAGGACCACGGCACCCGCGGTCAGCGCGGCCAGGAACGTCATGATCGCGATGACCGCGATCAGTGCGTGGCCGCCGATCGTGCTGCGCGGGACGAGCGGCGCTTCCGTTCGCCGCAGGCCGTTTGCGTCCCACCGTGCCGGCTGCTGGTCTGCCATCGGAGCTTCACTCGTAGGTGTGCATGCGCCCGTCGTGCAGGACGAGACGGCGGGCATCATATTCATCCATCAACCCGATGTCGTGCGTGGCGATCACGACGGCGGTGCCGGACTTGTTGAGCTCGATGAACAGCCGCAGCAGCCGCTGCGCAAGGGCTGGATCGACGTTGCCGGTCGGCTCGTCGGCGAGCAGCAGCTCCGGCCGCGCAATCACGGCGCGCGCAATCGCCGCGCGCTGCTTCTCGCCGCCGGAGAGAACCGGCGGCAGCGCTCCGAGGCGGTCGCCCAGGCCCACCCAGTGCAGCAGTTCCGTGACCTCACGGCGATAGCTCGCCTCGCTGCGGCCCTGCACGCGCAACGGCAATGCGACGTTCTCGAACGTCGTCATATGGTCGAGCAGGCGGAAATCCTGGAACACGATGCCGATGCGGCGCCGCAAGCCCGCGAGCCCGTCCTTCCCGAGCGTGGCGATGTCCTGGTCGAACATGGTGATGAGGCCGCGCGTGGGGCGCAGCGCCAGGAACATCAGACGCAGCAGGGACGTCTTGCCGGCCCCGGAGGGGCCTGTCAGGAACTGGAACGAGTGGGGCTCGATCCGGAATGTCAGGTCGCGCAGCACCTCCGGGCCGAAGCCATAGCGCAGACCCACGTTCTCGAAACGGACCATCCCGAATCGCCCCACTCCACCGATTTCTGCTGGATTATAGGGCAGGGCCGATGCCGCCGCTCCCCGGCTTCACATTAACGATCGGTTAATCTCCGTGGTTTCCGATCCGTTAACGGTGAGACTGTAACAATCGACGTAAGACCCGGTCGAATCGTCATGCAGATCGCCTGCCCCAACTGCGCAACATCCTACGAGATCGCGCCGTCCTCGCTCGGGGCCGACGGGCGCATGGTGCGCTGTGCGCATTGCAAGGAGGTCTGGTTCGCGACCGCCCCGCAACCGGCGCTGGCCGAGGCCGGAACGCCGCCGCGCTGGGAAGACGTGGGGAATGCCGGCGGCTGGTCGCGCGACCAGATCAGCGCCTCCGTGGTTCCCGAAGATCGTTTCGCCGCGCAACCGAGCGAGGTGGAGTTCGCGGTTCCCGGCGCCATGCCGCAGTTGGACGGGGCTCCCTCCATCGCGCCGCAGGACTACGGCAGCGGGATGGATGACGGCGCAACCGGCCACGACGCATCCGATGCGCCAGCCGCCGACCCGAACGAGGAACCCGACTACTACGAAGTGCGCCGTCGCCGTCAGCAGCGGCAGGTCACCAAGCGGAAGTCCCCGCTGCTCACCAAGCCGCGGCTGGTCGTGGCCATGGGGCTCGTTCTGGCGCTGCTCGTCCTCGGGCGCGAGCAGGTGGCGCGCGTGATGCCGCAGACCGCCTCGCTCTATGCCGGCATCGGGCTGCCGGTCAACCTGCGCGGACTCACCATAGAGAGCGTGAAGGGCTCCATCGAGCAGCAAGACGGGGTCCCCGTGCTCGTGATCGAGGGCGTGATCCGCAACGTGACCCGCAATCCGATCGAAGTCCCCCGCCTGCGTTTCGCCACGCGCAATGCGGAGGGTGCGGAAATCTACTCCTGGACGGCGGTGCCGGAGCGTGGCGTGCTGCCGCCGGGCGAGATGCAGATCTTCCGCACGCGCCTCGCATCGCCCCCGGCCGACAGCCGCCAGGCTTACGTGCGCTTCCTGCAACGCCGCGACCTCGTCGCAACCAGCAATCGCTAGGACTTTCGAAATGGCCCGAATTCTTCTCGCTGAAGACGAAGACCCATTGCGTGCGCTGCTCGTGCGCGCGTTCGAAGCAGAGCATTCGGTCGTGGCTGCCTCCGACGGTGCGGAAGCGCTCGACAAGCTGGTCGCCGCGGGCGGCGCATTCGACCTGCTGCTGACCGACATCCGCATGCCTCTGATGGACGGCATCGCCCTCGCGCTGTCGGCCGCGCGCGACTACCCCGAACTGACCATCCTGATGATGACCGGCTATGCCGATCAGCGCGAACGCGCGCACGGGCTCGAGGCGCTGATCCATGACGTGGTCGCCAAGCCCTTCACGCTGGCGCAGATCCGCGGCGCCGTGGCCGAGGCGCTGGCCGCGAAGCGTCACTGACCACATACCGCATACCGCATCGCAGACGGCTCATCTCGCTGCAGCGCACGCGTGACGGCGCCCGGCGGTGGAACTTTCCCGGCACAGGCGTTGTTCTCCCGCGTCGTGGCAGCAGCACGTTGCGGAGAGAGCGCATGAACGGACTGATCTATCTCGTCGGACTGATCGTGGTGATCATGGCGATCCTGTCGTTCTTCGGGTTGCGGTAGCGCCGGCAGGAGAGTCGCATGCAAACGGAAACGCGCGTTCCGGTCGACGGGCCGATCTATCTCCAATGGGGGCCGATTTTCGCCGGGGCCTTCGCCGCCGCGGCACTCGCGTTCGTGCTGCACGCTTTTGCTGCCGCCATCGGTATCAGCGTGAGTTCGACTTCGCCGACCTGGCGCGACGGCTCATGGGCGCTGTGGGTGCTGACCGGCATCTACCTGTTGCTGGTCGCGCTGGCGAGCTATTCGCTGGGCGGCTACGTGGCGGGGCGCACGCGCCTCCGGCTCACCGCCGCGCCGGCCGACGAGGTCGAGATCCGCGACGGCGCGCATGGCATCATCGTCTGGGCCCTCGCGACCCTGATGACGGGCCTGCTGGCGCTCGGGGTTGCGCAATCGCTGACCCGATTGGCCGCGCCCTCGGGCGATGAGGCCGGCGCGGGGACGTCCTTCGGCGCCGAGAACATCATCGCCTATGACATCGACCGCCTGTTCCGCAGCGAGCGGCCGCCGCAGGGTGATCTGTCCCAGGCACGCGCGGAGGCCGGACGCATCCTGCTCACCGCGGCGGGGCACAGCGGCGTGTCGGCAGAAGATCGCACCTACCTCATCCGCATGGTATCGGCGCGCACCGGGACGGCCGCTCCCGACGCCGAACGGCGGGTCGATGCGGCGATTGCCGGCGCGCGCGACAACATTGGGCGCGCGCACAAGAGCAGTGTGCTGATCGGCTTCATGGCGGGCGCATCGGCCCTGCTCGGAGCCGTGGCGGCCTGGTTCGCGGCCTGCGCCGGCGGTCGCCACCGCGATGGCGGGGTGGCGATGTCCAGCTTGTGGGCCACGGCGCGCACGCGACGGGCGCCGGCAGGCTGAGCGCTGGCGCGCGGGGCGCCGGAACACGGCCCCTGACGCGGCCGCGGATCCGGCTTGCGCGACTAATCCGACGAATACGGCCTGGGGACCGGCGGCAGCGAGGGATGGGGCCGCCCGAAGTCGGGCGCCGCGGAGTCCTGCCCGATCTCGACGATGCCGCGACGGATCGCGCGCGTGCGCGCGAAATGATCGAACAGCGCCTGCCCGTCGCCGCGCCGTATGGCGCGCGTGAGCTTCGACAGGTCCTCGTTGAAGGTCCCCAGCATTTCCAGCACGGCGTCCTTGTTGGTGAGGAACACGTCGCGCCACATGGTCGGGTCCGATGCGGCGATGCGCGTGAAGTCGCGGAAGCCGCCGGCCGAGAACTTGATCACCTCGGAGCTCGTGACGCGCCCCAGTTCGTCGGCGGTGCCGACGATCGTGTAGGCGATCAGGTGCGGCAGATGGCTGGTGATCGCCAGCACCAGGTCGTGGTGATCGGGAGTCATCAACTCCACCTTGGCGCCGAGCGCCGACCAGAATCCCCGCAGCCGCTCGACGGCGTCGTCGTCGGTTCCCTCCGGCGGCGTGAGAATGCACCAGCGGTTGATGAAGAGCTCGGCAAAGCCGGCGTCGGGCCCGGAATGCTCGGTGCCGGCGACCGGGTGCGCGGGAACGAAGTGGACGCCCCGCGGAATGTGCGGGCTCATGTCCCTGACCACCGCGCCCTTGACCGAGCCGACGTCGGAGACGATGGCGCCCGGCTTGAGATGCAAGGCGATCTCCTGCGCGGTCGGACCGCAGGCGCTCACCGGCGTGCACACGATCACGAGATCAGCGCCCTCGGCGGCCTGCGCGCTCGTTTCCACCACGCGGTCGGCGAGCCCGAGCTCGGCGACGCGCGCGCGGGTCTTGTCGGAACGCGCGGTGGCGACGATCTCGCCGACGATGCCTTGCGCCCGCGCGGCGCGTGCGATCGACGAGCCGATGAGGCCGACGCCGATCAGCGAGAGGCGCGGGATGAGGGGCTTGCTCACGCCTTCTTCCCCACGAACTCCGCCAGCGCGGCGACGGCGAGGCGGTTGGCTTCCTCGGTGCCGACGGTCATGCGCAGGCAGGCCGGCAGCCGATAGGCCGAGACGCGGCGCAGGATTAGGCCGCGCTGGGTCAGGAAGGCATCGCACGCGGTCGCCGTCTCGACGTCGTCGAAATGGATGAGCACGAAGTTCGCGACGCTGGGCGTCACCTTCAGGCCGAGCTTGCCGATCTCGGCGGTGAGCCACGCCAGCCAGTGGTCGTTGTGCGCGCGCGCCTTCTCGATGTGCGCCGTATCGGCGAGCGAGGCGATGCCCGCCTTCATCGCCGGCGTGCTCACGTTGAAGGGCCCGCGCACACGATTGACCGCGTCGCAGATGTGCGCGGGCGCATACATCCAGCCGAGCCGCACGGCGGCCAGGCCGTGGATCTTGGAGAACGTCCGCAGCATCACGACGTTCTCGTTGGTCGCCACGAGCTCGATGCCGGTCTCGTAATCGTTGCGCCGCACGTATTCGGCATAGGCCGCGTCGATCACCAGCAGCACGTGCGGCGGCAGGCCGGCGTGCAGCCGCTTGATCTCGTCGAAGGGCAGATAGGTGCCGGTCGGGTTGTTGGGATTGGCGACGAAGACGATCTTCGTGCGCGGCGTGACGAGCGACAGGATCGCATCGACGTCGGTGGTCAGGTCCTTCTCCGGCGCGACGACCGGCTTCGCCCCCGTCTGCAGCGTGTAGATCGGGTACATCAGGAAGCCGTGCGCGGGGTAAATCGCCTCGTCGCCGTCGGTGAGATAGGTGTGGGCAAGGAAGTTGAGCAGTTCGTCGGAACCGGCGCCGCAGACGATGCGCTCGGGATCGAGCCCGAAGGCGCGCCCGATGGCCTCGCGCAGCTCGCTGGCCGCGCCGTCCGGATAGTCCTCCAGGCGTTCGGCCGCGGCCTGATAGGCCGCGACCGCGTGCGGGCTCGGGCCGAGCGGCGTCTCGTTCGACGACAGCTTGAACACCTTGGCGACCCCGGGAGCCTTGCTCTTGCCGGGCACGTAGGCTTCGATCTCGAGCACTCCCGGACGGGGGGTCGGGCGCATCAACGCAGACATGTCCTTCTCTCCTGCCGCGAGACAGGCGATTGCCGGATCGCCCGCCTGCGCGGGCGACGAAAACCGCCTGTTTTCGGGCTCAATGGGCGGCGGTCACCGCGCCGTCGGCGGCGACGGTATAGCGCCTTGCGTGGCTTCCGACGAGGGCCTGGCTGCGCACGCTCGCTCCGGCACGGGTCAGGGCCTCGATCACGTCGGCCAGCGTCATGCGGTCGGGCACCGACACCAGCAATGCCGCGCCGTCGAAGGCGTGGTCGGGCACGGCGACCACCTCGGTGAGGGCGGCGACCGCCTGGGCCGCCTTGGCGCCCCAGCCGGCCACCTTGATGCTCCACATCTCGACATCCGTGACGATGGCGTCGCGGTTCGGCCGCGCGATCGCGAAGACGGGCAGGGCGGCCGGATGATCGGGGCGCTCGACGAAGGGCAGCCGCGCGATGATCTTGGGCGCGTCACCTTCGAGCGCCGTCCACCAGGCCGGCGCACCGGCGACGGCATTGGCCGGCACCAGTCCGAGGTCGCCCTGCGAGGCGGCCACGGCGGCGACCACGCCGGCCGATCCGATGTGCGTGAGGAAGGGCACGGTGAAGCCGAAATGGAAGCGCGCGCTGTCGCGCATGGCGGCGTCGCCCGCGGACATGTCGGCGTGCACGCGGAACGGCGCCTGCACGTAAGTGAAGGTGGCGATGATGACGCGCCAGATGCTCTCGACCGTGTCGAGCGGAAGGATGCCGTGATGGCGTTCGACCAGCCGCCGCATCATGTCGGCTTCGCGCGCGGGGCGGAACGCGGAACCGCTCTCCGCCGTGCGCTTGACCTTGATGAGACGGTCGATGATCTCGCCGCGCTCCATCAGCAGCGCGTGCATGGCTGCGTCGATGCGGTCGATCTCCGCCCGCAGGTCGGAGAGCGAGGGGGTCGCAACGGACGGTTTTTGGGCGGCCTTTGGCATGGTGCGCTGCGCCATTGTCGGTGCCGATAGTGATAGGTCGGCCCACCCGGGAATGCAAAGAATAGATTGAAGCTCAACCGCCTGCGATCTATCAAACCGGACCCCGGACCCTTAACTTAGGGGCGCCCCGGCCGGCCGGCCACCGATGCCGACCGCCGGCGAGGCGAGACACGAAAGCGCAGCGATGGCCGAGGCCGAGCTCAAGACGAGGCGCGACATTTCCGACCGGGTTCGCGAGGCGGAGCATCCGCGCTCGCAGGTCGTGCGTTTCGGCGCGGACAAGCCGCTCAAGCTCGACTCCGGCGTCGAGCTCTCGCCGTTCCAGATCGCCTATCAGACCTACGGCGCGCTCAACGCCGAGCGCAGCAACGCCATCCTGATCTGCCACGCGCTCACGGGCGATCAGCACGCCGCGAACGTGCATCCCGTCACCGGCAAGAACGGCTGGTGGGAGATCATGGTGGGGCCGGGCAAGCCGATCGATACCAACCAGTACTTCGTGATCTGCTCGAACGTCGTCGGCGCCTGCATGGGAACGAGCGGCCCCTCCTCGATCAATCCGGCCACCGGCATGCCGTGGGGCCTCGAGTTTCCGGTCGTCACGATCCGCGACATGGTGCGCGCGCAGGCGATGCTGCTCGACCATCTCGGCATCGACACGCTGTTCGCCGTCGCCGGCGGGTCGATGGGCGGCATGCAGGTGCTGCAGTGGGCGGCGAGCTATCCCGAGCGCGTGTTCGCGGCATTGCCGATCGCGTGCGCGACGCGCCACTCGGCGCAGAACATCGCGTTCCACGAGGTCGGGCGCCAGGCGGTGATGGCCGATCCGGAATGGCGTCACGGGCGCTACCTGATCGAGGCTACGCAGCCGCGGCGCGGCCTCGCGGTCGCGCGGATGGCCGCGCACATCACCTACATGTCCGACGCGGCCCTGCACCGGAAGTTCGGCCGCAGGTTCCAGGACCGCAGCATGCCGACGTTCTCCTTCGATGCCGATTTCGAGGTGGAGAGCTATCTGCGCTACCAGGGCTCCTCGTTCGTCGAGCGCTTCGACGCCAACAGCTATCTCTATCTCACGCGCGCGATGGACTACTTCGATCTCGCGGCCGACTACGGCGGCGTGCTCGCCAATGCGTTCAAGGGGACCTCGACGCGCTTCTGCGTGGTCTCGTTCACGAGCGACTGGCTGTTCCCGACCTCGGAGTCGCGTGCGATCGTGCACGCACTCAACGCGGGCTCGGCGCGCGTCTCGTTTGCGGAGATCATCACCGACAAGGGGCACGACGCCTTCCTGCTCGACGAGCCCGAGTTCTTCACCATCGTGCGCGCGTTCCTGAGCTCGGCCGGCAAGGCGCGCGGGCTGGCGGCGCAATGACCGCGCCGGCGGCCGACACCGGCAGGGGCCAACGCCGATGCTGAATCGCACCGACCATCCGATCGGCGCGCAGGATGCGGGACGCAGCGCGAGCGGCGTACGCGTCGATCACCTGCTGGTTGCCGCGATGGTCGCGCCGGGCTCGCGCGTGCTCGACGTGGGTTGCGGCGACGGGAAGCTGCTGCAGCTGCTGGAGCAGCGCGGCGTCGACGGCCGCGGCATCGAGATCTCGCGCGAAGGGGTCAACGCCTCGGTGGCCAAGGGGCTCGCGGTGATCCAGGGCGACGCCGACACTGATCTTGCGGACTATCCCGACGATGCGTTCGACTACGTGATCCTGTCGCAGACGCTGCAGGCGACGCGGCGGCCACGCGAGGTGCTCGAGCACATGTTGCGGATCGGGCGTCACGCCGTCGTGTCGTTTCCGAACTTCGGCCATTGGAGCATCCGGCTGGGACTGCTGTTCGGCGGACGCATGCCGCAAACCGCGAACCTGCCCGATACGTGGTACGACACGCAGAACATCCACTTCTGCACGATCAAGGATTTCCGCGATCTGTGCATCCTGATCGGAGCGCGCATGGAGCGTGCCGTCGCAGTGAACTTCTGGGGCAAGCCCCTGCGTCTGCCGGCGCCGTGGTGGTTCTGGAACCTGTTCGGGGAGCAGGCCGTCTTCCTGCTCAGCCGCCAGGGCAAGTCCGGCGAGCGGCCGAGCTAATAGATGGAACGCCCGGTGGCGGCGGGCTCCGGCTTGATGTCGGGCATGCAGCGCTTCTCGTCCGAGGCCTTGCGCAGCGCCTGCTGGTCGGCGCGCACGAGGCTGAGCTCGTCACGATAGACCAGCGCGCTGACGACGGCGCCGGCCGCGCCCTGGTTGGCGCGCTGCATGAGTGCGGACAGTTCCGCTTCGCGTGTCGCGTTCGCGTCGACGCGCAACTGGATGGAACGACAGTCGAGGAAGTCGTACTTGCCCGGCTGGGCGGCATAGACGCCGCTGTTTTCATCAAGCGCGATGGAGCAGCCGCCGCAAGCGATGAGAATGGAGAGCGCGACAGCGGGAGCAGATTTCATTCGTCGATGTCCCGGTGGCGGCGACCGATGAATCGGTCTAGCGCATGATCATTCGCAGTGGAAGCCGACTCTGACGTGAGGGTCATCCATGCGCCGGACCAGGCAATCGGCTCGCAATCGCAATCCCACGCAAAACGCACGATATTATGGCGAGGGGGAGGGGAGACGGGGAGGCGACGATATATGCTTAACGTCAGGTCCGCCATGGACGCGCCGCCAAGGCCGCCGCCCACTGCCAGGGCGGGCCGGCCCCTGCCGTTCCGCGATGGCACGCCTACATTGCCCTTTCCGATTGGGGCCGTGTATGGTCCCGCCCCCGAACCGCCCCGGATTGTCTTTCCCTCATGGCACGTGACCAAGTCGACATGACGCCAGTTGAATCGCGCGACCAGTTGGTCGCCTGGTTCGCGGAAGGGGTCAAGCCGCGCGATCAGTTTCGCATCGGCACCGAGCATGAGAAATTCGCCTTCACGCTGCGCGGCAAGCGGCCGGTGCCCTACGACGGACCGCACGGCATTCAGGCGCTGCTCGACGGGATGCAGCATCTGCTCGGCTGGGAACCCATCATGGAGGGCGCGAACATCATCGGCATGTTCGACGTCACCGGCGGGGGTGCGATTTCGCTGGAGCCGGGCGGGCAGTTCGAGCTCTCCGGGGCCCCGCTCGAGAGCGTGCATCAGACGGCGGCGGAACTCTCCGCGCATCTCGCGCAGGTGCGCGAGGTGGCCGCGCCCCTCGGCATCGGCTTCCTCGGACTCGGCATGACGCCGACCTGGACGCGGGCCGACATGCCGACGATGCCGAAAGGGCGCTACCGCATCATGACGGCCTACATGCCCAAGGTCGGCACGCTCGGGCTCGACATGATGTATCGCACCTGCACGGTGCAGACGAATCTCGACTTTCACTCCGAAGCCGACATGGTGAAGAAGCTGCGCGTCGCCCTCGCGCTGCAGCCGGTCGGCACGGCGTTGTTCGCCAACTCGCCTTTCACCGAGGGCAAGCCCAACGGTTTCCTGTCATTCCGGTCGGAGATCTGGCGCCACACCGATGCCGACCGTACGGGCACGCTTCCCTGGGCCTTCGAACCCGGCATGGGGTTCGAGCGCTGGGTCGACTACGCGCTCGACGTTCCGATGTACTTCATCAAGCGCGGTGACAGCTACATCGACGTCGCCGGACAATCGTTCCGCGATCTGCTGGCGGGCAAGCTTGCGTCACAGCCGGGCGAGCGGGCGACCTTGTCCGACTGGGCAAACCACGTGTCGACCATTTTTCCCGAAGTCCGGCTCAAGCGTTACCTCGAAGTGCGCGGCTCCGACGTCGGCTCGCGCGAACGGCTGCCGGCGCTGCCGGCATTGTGGGTCGGCATTCTTTACGACGACGTGTCGCTCGATGCGGCCTGGGATCTCGTGAAAGAGTGGACCGCCGAGGAGCGCGAGCGGCTGCGGGATGACGTGCCCCGCCTTGGTTTCAAAGCCATGATAGGCGGACGGAGCCTGCTCGATCTGTCGCGCGACTGTCTCGCGCTCGCGCGTGCCGGCCTGGCCCGGCGCAAGCGCCGCAATGCGGCCGGGCAGGACGAGACGATGTTCCTCGCCCCGCTCGAGGACAGTGTCGCGCGCGGCAAGACGCCGGCCGACGAACTCCTGGAGAAGTTCGGCGGGCCGTGGAAGGGGTCGGTAGCGCCGGTCTTCGAGGAATGCGCCTATTGACGGGCGGCATTACCCCTTCTCGCGGCTTCCTCCTCCCGATAGTTCTCCCTGGTCTTTTGATCGCGCATCTGTTCCAGAGCCGGCCGGCGGGAGCGCTTCCGCCACTGGACCGTGCCGTAGATGATCGCGGCCAAAAGCAGGATCGGCATGACGAAGTTGATCGCCAACCAGAGCCATCCGCTCGCGTCGCTATCCATGATCCGCTCCATGACTGAACGACCCCTGTGGCAACGCCCGGAGCGCCGACGCGATCCACCCGGAGGCGGTGAAAGTCCATTTGTCACGGGGGAGGAGTTTGGGAATATCATCCCTGCGGGCTCGCCCTCCGGCGCGCGGATCACTATCATCTGCGTGGGGCACAGACTGGCGGGCAGCATGCGCTGGATCGTGGCGCTGACACTTGTGGCGTTTGCAAGCGTCGTCCCCGCACGCGCGCAGGTCAATTTCGATCGCGTCGGCGGCGACTACACCCATTTCAACGTGCGACCGGCCGATCCGGCGGTGTGCGCGGCGCGCTGCGAACGCGACGGCCGCTGCCGGGCCTGGGCGTTCCGCTACCCGACGGCCGAAAATCCCAATGGGGTCTGCTGGCTCAAGAGCAGCGTGCCGCCGCGGGTGGAGGATCCCTGCTGCGCATCGGGAGTACGCGGCGCCGGCGTGATCGAGCCGCGTGCGGAGGCGACCGAGTTCTCGATCGACCGCTACGGCGGCGACTATCGTCATTTCGAGCTGCCGCCCGACTCAACGGGCAGGACCTGCCGCGCGGCCTGCGTCGCCGATTCGAAGTGCCGGGCCTGGACCTACGTTCGCCCGGGCTACGGCACGCCCACGGCGCGCTGCTTTCTCAAGAACCAGATCAAGCCGCCGCGCCGCCGTCCCTACGCGATCTCGGGGGTCGTGCGCTAGCTAGGCCCCGGTGCCTCCGACCGTGATGCGGTCCATGCGCAAAGTCGGCTGCCCCACGCCGACCGGCACGCCCTGGCCGTTCTTGCCGCAGGTGCCGATGCCGGTGTCGAGCTTGAGGTCGTTGCCGACCATGGTGATGCGATGCAGATCGGTCGGCCCGTTGCCGATCAGCATGGCGCCTTTCACGGGCGCGCCGAGCCGCCCGTTGTCGATCTTGTAAGCCTCGGTCACCTGGAACACGTACTTGCCCGAGGTGATGTCGACCTGGCCGCCGCCGAAGTTGACGGCGTAGATGCCGTTCTTCACCGAGGCGATGATCTCGCCCGGATCGCGCGTTCCCGCCAGCATGTAGGTGTTGGTCATGCGCGGCATCGGCACGTGTCCGTGGCTTTCACGCCGGCCGTTGCCGGTCGGCTTCATGTTCATGAGACGCGCGTTCTGGCGGTCCTGCATGTAGCCGACGAGGATGCCGTCCTCGATCAGCACCGTGCGATTGGTCGGCGTGCCCTCGTCGTCGATCGAAAGCGAGCCGCGCCGCGCGGCCATGGTGCCGTCATCGACGACGGTGACGCCCTTGGCGGCGACCTGCTGTCCCATCAGGCCGGCGAACGCGGAGGTCTTCTTGCGGTTGAAGTCGCCTTCGAGCCCATGGCCGACGGCCTCGTGCAGCATCACGCCGGGCCAGCCGGCGCCCAGCACCACGTCCATCTCGCCTGCCGGAGCGGGGACGGCCTCGAGATTGACGAGCGCCTGACGCACGGCGTCGTCGGCGGCGCGGCGCCACGTACCCTGCTCGATGAAGTGCTGATAGCTCTCGCGGCCGCCGTAGCCGTAACTGCCGGACTCCTGGCGGTCTCCATCGCCCGCGACCACCGACACGTTCACGCGCACCAGCGGGCGGATGTCGCGATAGATCTCGCCATCGGCCCGCAGGATCTCGACCACCTGCCAGGAGGCGGCCACGCTCGCTGACACCTGCCGCACGCGCGGATCCTTGGCGCGCACATAGGCGTCGATCTGCTCGAGTAGCTTCACCTTGGCCTCGAAGCTCGGCGCCTCCAGCGGATTCTCGTCGCTGTAAAGCCTGATATTGCTGCGTGGCGGGGGCTCTGCGGCGTGACCGGAGTACCCGCCCTTCACGGCTGCGACGGCTTCGGCCGCGCGCGCGATGGCGGCCTCGGAAATATCAGAGGCGTGGGCATAGCCGACGGCATCCTCCTTGACCGCGCGCAAGCCGAAGCCTTGATCGGTGTCATAGGTCGCCTGCTTGAGCCGCCCATTGTCGAAGAGCAGCATCTCCGACTGGCGATATTCCAGGAACAATTCACCGTCGTCGGCCCCTTCCAGCCCGCGGGCGATGATCTTGGCGACTTTCGGCTTGTCGAGGCCGGCCCGGTCGAGCAGGGACGTGGTCATGAGCATTCACCTGATGCGGCTGATCCAATTCATTGTCTCTCCGACAACATAGGCGCTGGTGGGGCGCACCGCGAGCCCTGAATGGCACCGGAAGTTACCGTGGTCGCCGCTTCGAGCTTGCGCCGCCCGCGGCCGGAGCTAGGACGGCGGCAGCAGGCGGGCCAGCGCTCGGCGCAGGCCTTCGAAGTCGAATGGCTTCGACAGCGTCGGCGCATTCTTGAACCGCTCATCGAGCTCGTCGCTGCCACGGCCAGTGGCGAAGACGAACGGAATGTCGCGGGCTTGGAGCTGTTCGGCGATCGCGTAGCTGTTGCCGTCGATCAGGCGCACGTCGAGAATTGCGGCGTCGACCGCGGTCGTCTCGATCAGGGCGAGCGCCTCGCGCACCGAGCCAACCGGACCGGCGGTCTCGAACTGAAGTTCGGCAAGCCAGTCCTCGACGATCATGGCGATCAGAGGCTCGTCATCCGCCACCAGAACCCGGGCCATGCAAAATCCTATGTGGCAAAAAACCTATCGCGGACGGGATGGCAGAAGGGCTCACAACCGTGCGGAATCGGCAATCACGTCCGATCCGCGCCGCAACAGGATCCGGCGTTGCGGATGCTCGACCTGCGCAGCCTTGAACATGGCCTGCGCCAGTTCGACACTGACCGCCAGTGCCAGCACCCGTTCGGCTGCATCGGTAGCTGAATCCCACAACTCAATTCGGTAAGGCAGGCTTTCGTTCCGGCCCTCCGTCTGGGTGAGAGGCAGCACGTTCGGGTTGTGATCCTGCTCCATGCTGATCTTCCGTCCCGAGGCGGGCAAACCGCCTTTCGGGCAGTTCAGTTGCTGGGGCCGTTCCAGCGCGAGACGATGCTGTTCTTGTGCCGCAGCGTGATGTAGCGATGCGGGAATTCCCGCGTTGCGGCGTAATAGGCCGCATAGCCGATGCCGCCGTTGGCGGTCACCGCCAGCACCTGTTCCACCGCCGTCTTCCGGTCGTTCCAAAGCTCCACGCGGTAAGGCAGGTCTTCGCGCTCGGACGGCTGCCGCCGGCTCCCGGAGGCATGCGGCCCCTCGCCGGTGGAGTCCCAGTCGGGCGCGAACCGGTAGCCTGACACGCGAAGCCGTGACCGATTTTCAGGAAACAGTCGCATTAACCATGCTCGCCCTTCGACCTGAGGTTGACCCGTGATGTTTGAATGTTATCATTATTTTACTGGGGTCGCACGGGGCAGACCAGACAAAATCGAGCGCGGTCGCCACGGCCGCGCGGTCCCGGATTCAGGCGCCGATGACTCCCAGTTCCCGTGAAGTCCTCCAGCATGTGAGCGACGCCGAGCGCCTTCGGCTGCTGTTGGCGGCCGTCACGGACTACGCCATCTACATGGTGGATCTCGACGGCTACGTGACGAGCTGGAACGCCGGTGCCGAGCGGATCAAGCAGTACCGGGCGTCCGAGATCATCGGCCAGCACTATTCGTGCTTCTTCACCCTGGAGGATCAAGCCCGCGGTCTTCCGGCGTATGGACTTGCCCAGGCGCTCGAGCACGGACGACACGAATCCGAGGGCTGGCGCGTGCGCAAGGACGGGAGTCGCTTTCTCGCGCTCGCCGTGGTGCAGCCGGTCACGACGCCGTCCGGCGACGTGATCGGATTCGCCAAAGTCACGCGCGACATCACCGAGCGTCAGGCCGCCCAGCAGGCATTGCTCGAGAGCGAGCGCCGTTTTCGCTTCCTGGTCGAGAACGTCGTCGACTACGCGATCTACATGCTCGATCCGAGCGGCGTCGTCATCAATTGGAACTCCGGCGCTTCCCGCATCAAGGGTTACAGCGCCGACGAGATCATCGGACAGCACTTCAGCCGATTCTACACCAAGGAGGACCGCACCGCGGGATTACCGGCGCGGGTGCTCGAGATCGCCACCCGCGAGGGAAAGTACGAGGCGGAGGGGTGGCGGGTGCGCAAGGATGGCAGCCGCTTCTGGGCGTCGGTCGTCATGGACGCAGTCCGCGATCCGTCGGGGGAATTGATCGGCTTTGCCAAGATCACGCGCGACATCACCGAGCGGCGCGAGGCGCAGGAAGCCCTGCGCGAGAGCGAACGGCAGTTCCGCCTGTTGGTGAGCGGCGTCACCGACTACGCGCTCTACATGCTCGACCCCAATGGGATCATCACCAACTGGAATACCGGCGCGGAGCGGATCAAGGGCTACCGGGCCGACGAGATCATCGGCCAGCATTTCTCGCGTTTCTATACCGACAGCGAGCGTGCCGCGGGAATGCCGGCGCGCTCGCTGCACGTCGCCGCCACGCAGGGCCGCTGCGAATCGGAAGGTTGGCGTGTCCGCAAGGACGGCACCGTATTCTGGGCGAACGCCGTGCTCGATGCCATTCGCGACGAGAACGGCGAGCTGGTTGGCTTTGCCAAGATCACGCGCGACATCACGGAGCGGCGCGAGACGCAGAAGGCGCTTCAGGAGGCGCAGGCGCAGCTGAGCCATGCGCAGAAGATGGAGGCGATCGGGCAGCTCACGGGCGGGGTCGCGCACGATTTCAACAACCTGCTGATGATCGTGAGCGGCCACATCCAGACGATCAAGCGTCAGCTCGGCGACAATCCGCGCGCGAAAAGGGCGGCGGATGCGATCGAACTCGCCACCAAGCGGGGTGAAGCGCTCACGCGCCAGCTGCTGACGTTCTCGAAGCGTCAGGCCCTCAACCCGGTCGTCATCGACCTCCATGCCACGATCGCGTCCTTCCAGACCCTGCTGGAGAGTTCGATCGGGGCGGCCGCGAAGCTCGTCACGACCGTTCCGCCCGACGTCTGGGCGGTGGAGGCCGACCTCAACGAGCTGGAACTGGCGCTGCTCAACCTCGCGGTCAATGCGCGGGACGCCATGTCCGGGACCGGCGTTATCGCGCTGACGTGCGAGAACGCGACGCTCGGACCCGGCGATACCCAGGACAATCTGGCCGGCGAATTCGTGGCCATGACCATGGCCGACACCGGGGCTGGAATTCCGCCGGACATCCTGCCGCGGGTGTTCGATCCATTCTTCACCACCAAGCGCAACGACAAGGGCACGGGCCTCGGCCTGTCGCAGGTTTACGGATTCGCCCACCAGTCCGGCGGCACGGTCGCGATCGCGACCGAAGTCGGAAAAGGCACGCGCGTGACGATCTACCTGCCGCGTGCCCAGGCACGCAGCGAACGCGTGTCGCGGATGCACCCCTCGCAGGAGGCGGAACGGCGGCAGGGCCGCGCGCTGATGGTGGAGGACAATCCCGACGTCGCAGAGGTCACCAAGGTTCTGCTCGAGGAACTCGGCTACGAGGTGACGGCCGTCGGGGATCCGGCCGCCGCGTGGCATGCGATCGCGGGGCAGAAGTTCGATTTCGTGCTCAGCGACATCGTCCTGGGCGGCCCGACCAGTGGCCTCGCGTTTGCCCGCGAGCTGCGCGGCCGCGACCCGGATCTTCCGATCATGCTGGCGACCGGCTACAGCGAGGCGGCAGAGGCCGCCGCCCGCGAATTCGTGGTGGTTCGCAAGCCCTACCAGTTGATCGACCTCAGCCGCGCCGTATCCAAGGCGATTGCACAGACGCGCCCGCAGGACACGGGTGCCAAGCTTCTCGACTTCCGAGACGCCAAGCGCATCCGCGCGACCAAAGGCGACTGATGTGGCGGAGCGCCGCTAAGGCCCTGCCTGCCGCCACATGACGGAGAGGCGGCGTGCCCAAGCGGACCATCACCGTGAACGACAGGATGCAGCGAAATTACCGCTATGTCCTGGTGGAGCCGGCCGGGCGCAACTTCGATCCGCAATTCGCCCCGGAACTCACGCCCAGGCAGATGCTCGAGCTCGGCGTATTCGGCGGCAAATACATGACGGACTGCCGCAAGGAGTTCCCGAAGAGCTGGTTCGCGCGCGCCAAGCTGTCCCCTTCAGCGCGCGACCCGGGACTCAATTTCTACGGGGTCGACGCGAGCCAGCCGCTCTCGGTCTGGCGCGACAAGGGCTGGATCCACCCGGACGATCCGCGCGGCTGGTTCCAGTGGTACTGCCGCTATTACATGGGCCGGCGCATGCCCGACGAGGACGGGCGCCAGATCGGGCGCTGGAAGGCGATGCGTCGCCACGTCCGTCAGGTGCAAATCCATTGTGAGCCGCACGATTTCACCTGCCGCAGGCGGCAGCGCCAGGCGTTGCTGCAATGGGCCTACGACAGTCGCGCGATCTAGCCGGGAGGCGAGCGGAGGAGGAGATGCAGGTAATCCGGTCCTGGACCAGATGGGCAGCGCTGATCGTACTGCTTGCGATCGTGGCGGCGGTGTCGGTGCTCGGCTCGGCGGTGACGGTGCCGAAGATCCCTGGATGGTACGCGAGCCTGAACAAGCCCGCGTTCAACCCGCCGGCGTGGGTCTTCGGGCCGGTCTGGACCGCGCTCTACGTGATGATGGCGGTGGCGGCCTGGAGAGTCTGGCTGCAGCCGGCGATACCGGAGCGGCGCACGGCGCTGGCCTGGTTCGCGCTGCAACTGGCGCTCAATGCCGCCTGGTCGCAGGTATTCTTCGGATTGGAGCGGCCCGGCTGGGCCCTGGCGGTGATCGTCGCGCTGGTCGTCGCGGTCGCGGTCACGCTCTGGCGGTTCTTCCGGCTCGACCGGCTGGCCGGGTGGCTGCTGGCGCCTTATCTCGCGTGGCTGCTGTTCGCCACCGTCCTCAACGGGGCGGTCGTCGCGCTGAATTGACGCGGATCAGTCCCGTTCGGATCAAGGCAGCTTGTCGTAGCCGGCGGCGAAGCCTTTGAGGCTCACCGGAAAGCCGATGCCTTCCTCCGGCGTCTGGAAAATGAAGAACGTGGCGCTGGTGCCCGTCTTCATCTGCTTGAGGAGGTTGTCGTCCATGACGACCTCCGCATAGCAGCCGCGCGGCAGGCAACGCACGAAGCCGGCGCGGCCGATGTCGGTATTGTCGATCTTGAGGCCGAGCCCGGCAGGGAGCAGCACGCCCAGCGGCGCCTGAATCCGCATCAGGCGGGCCTTCTGGTCGGCGGTCTTGAGCACGAGGACGGTCAACCCGACGTTGACGCGGTCCTCCGCCACGACGCTCTGAAACAGGGCGCATTGCTCGCTCTGGGCTCCCGGCGGGGTCTCGCAGCGGATCTGCCAGTCGTCGTGAACCGAGCGGATGGTGCCCTGCGCGTGCGCCAACCCACACATCATGACGACCGGGAACGCAAGCGCCAGGCGGCAGAGGTGGATCAAGGTCTGACCAGTCATTGCTCAGGTCCAATCTCCGGCCGAATCGGTGGCCGATCGCGCCGCGCTGCTGGCAGGCTTTGGGTACATTCCGTGGCCGCGGTGTCAAGGATCGGCGCCTTCCTGCGAACGGATCGCAAAGCCGGAAATCGCCGGTAATCGCTTGCGAATTGATACCTTGCAGCCCGCGTCCGCGGATCGCCGTCCCCCGCTGTCAGGCACATTGCGACTAGGGCTGAATTGTGGTTTGAGAAGCCTCGGCGGGCCCAGTCTGCGCTACACGTGCGTGCGGGACGCCGTTCACTGCGGCTCCGGCCGCATTGGACACTCGAAATTCCGACTTTCCGGCGGAGCGCGGCAAGGCCGGTCGATCGCCATTCCAGGAGCGAGAAGAAAATGCAGGTGAAATCGCGGCGGCTGAGGGCCCGGTTGATTGCAGCGGCAGCGGGGGCAATCGTCGCCCTGGGCGCCACGAGCGCGCTTGCCGGCCTCGGTCAGCCTTCGGAGTGGCAGCTCGGCATGCAGCAGTCCGCATCGCCGGTGATGGACGACATCGTCTGGTTCCACGACCTGCTGCTGTGGATCATCGGCGCGATCTCGGCGTTCGTCCTCGCCCTGCTGCTGATCGTCGTCGTGCGCTTCAATGCGCGCTCGAACCCGACCCCGTCGCGCACGACGCACAACACCCTGCTCGAAGTGGCGTGGACGGTCATTCCGGTGCTGATCCTCGTCGTGATCGCGGTGCCGTCGTTCCGCCTGCTGTTCTTCCAGCTCAACACGCCGCAGGCCGATCTGACGGTGAAGGCGACGGGCAAGCAGTGGTTCTGGAGCTACAGCTATCCCGACAACGGCAAGTTCGAGTTCGACTCCCTGATGCTGGCCGACAAGGACCGCAAGCCTGACCAGCCGCGGCTCCTCGCCGTGGACAACGAGATGGTGGTCCCGGTGAACAAGGTCGTGCGGGTGCAGGTGATCGGCGCCGACGTCATCCACGCCTTCACCGTGCCATCCTTCGGCATCAAGATCGACGCTATTCCCGGCCGCTTGAACGAGACCTGGTTCAAGGCGACGCGCGAGGGCATGTACTACGGCCAATGCTCCGAACTGTGCGGCAAGGACCACGCCTTCATGCCGATCGCGGTGCGGGTCGTGAGCGACCAGGCTTTCGCGGCCTGGGTCGCGCAGGCGCGCCAGAAATTCGCCGCGCAGGATGCGCCGGCCGCAACCGAGGGCACGACGGCGCTCGCCGCCGCTGCCGACCAACCGAATTGATCTGAACCAACGATAACCAAGAACGCGACGACCGAACTCGAAGGAATCCCGATCATGGCAGCGACGGCAGCTCACGCCCACCACGATGCGCATGGCGCGCACGGCCATCCTCACGGGTGGCGCCGTTGGGTCTATTCGACGAACCACAAGGACATCGGCACGATGTACCTGGTGTTCGCCATCATGGCGGGCGTGATCGGCGGCTCCCTCTCGATCGCGATGCGCATGGAGCTGCAGCATCCGGGCATGCAGATCTTCCACGATCCGCACGCCTTCAACGTGTTCACCACCGCGCACGGCCTGATCATGGTGTTCTTCATGATCATGCCGGCGATGATCGGCGGGTTCGGCAACTGGATGGTGCCGCTGATGATCGGCGCGCCGGACATGGCGTTCCCGCGCATGAACAACATCTCGTTCTGGCTGCTGCCGGCCGCGTTCTCGCTCCTGCTGCTCTCGATGTTCTTCGAGGGCGAGCCGGGCGCTCCCGGGGTCGGAGGCGGCTGGACGCTCTATGCGCCGCTGTCGACGTCGGGCCATCCCGGCCCTGCCGTCGATTTCGCGATCCTGTCGCTGCACCTCGCAGGCGCCTCGTCGATCCTCGGCGCGATCAACTTCATCACGACCATCTTCAACATGCGCGCTCCCGGGATGACGCTGCACAAGATGCCGCTGTTCGTGTGGGCGGAGCTGGTCACGGTGTTCCTGCTGCTGCTGTCGCTGCCCGTGCTCGCCGGCGCCATCACCATGCTGCTGACCGACCGCAACTTCGGCACCACGTTCTTTGCCGCCGACGGCGGCGGCGATCCGGTGCTGTACCAGCATCTGTTCTGGTTCTTCGGCCATCCCGAGGTGTACGTCCTGATCATCCCGGGCTTCGGCGCGGTGAGCCAGATCATCGCCACGTTCTCGCGCAAGCCGGTGTTCGGCTATCTCGGCATGGCCTACGCCATGGTCGCGATCGGCGTCGTCGGCTTCGTCGTGTGGGCGCACCACATGTACACGGTCGGCATGTCGGCCGGCGCGCAGGCCTACTTCGTCGCCGCCACCATGGTGATCGCGGTGCCGACCGGCGTGAAGATCTTTTCGTGGATCGCCACCATGTGGGGCGGCTCCATCGAGTTCCGCGCGCCGATGCTGTGGGCGCTCGGCTTCATCTTCCTGTTCACGATCGGCGGCGTCACGGGCGTCGTGCTCGCGAATGCCGGCGTCGACCGCTACCTGCAGGAGACGTACTACGTCGTCGCGCACTTCCACTACACGATGTCGCTCGGCGCGTTGTTCACGATCTTCGCGAGCTGGTACTACTGGTTCCCGAAGATCAGCGGCTACATGTACAACGAGACGATCGCCAAGCTGCACTTCTGGGTCACGTTCATCGGCGTGAACATCGTGTTCTTCCCGCAGCACTTCCTCGGTCTCGCGGGCATGCCGCGCCGTTACGTCGACTATCCGGACGCGTTCGCGGCCTGGAACAACGTCTCCTCGATCGGCTCCTACATCTCGGGCTTCGCCGTGCTGATCTTCCTGTTCGGCGTCGCGGAGGCGTTCATGAAGAAGCGGCGCGCCGCCAACAATCCGTGGGGCGCGGGCGCCACGACGCTGGAATGGACCCTTTCGTCGCCGCCGCCGTTCCATCAGTTCGAGGTCCTGCCGCGGATCAGGTGATGACGACGCCGCGCCGCCGGCATCACGGCGGTGCGGCGGTTCCCGTCCCGGAGCCCGGCTTTCCCGGGTTTCCCGGCGACGGATCGAAGTGAAGCGAGTGTACGAATGTCGCTGATGAGCCAAGGCGCCGATCTGGCCCAACTCGACCGTGCCGGTGCGGCGCGCGCCGAGCCCAGCGTCGCGGGCGTCGAGGACTATCTCGCGCTGCTCAAGCCGCGCGTGATGTCGCTCGTCGTGTTCACGGCGCTCGTCGGCCTCGTGGTGGCGCCCGGGCACCTGCATCCGGTCCTCGGGTTCGCCTCGCTGCTGTGCATCGCGATCGGCGCGGGAGCGTCGGGCGCGCTCAACATGTGGTACGACGCCGACATCGACGCGGTGATGGCGCGCACCAGGAATCGCCCGATTCCCGCCGGCCGCGTCGTGCCGGGCGAGGCGCTCGCCTTCGGCGTCACGCTCGCCTGCGGGTCGGTGGTGGTGCTGGCGCTGGTCGCCAATTTCCTCGCGGCGGGCCTGCTGGCGTTCACGATCTTCTTCTATGCGGTCATCTACTCCGCCTGGCTGAAGCGCTCGACCCCGCAGAACATCGTCATCGGCGGCGCCGCCGGCGCGTTCCCGCCGATGATCGGCTGGGCTGCGACCACGGGTACGGTCAGCCTGGAATCGATCGTGCTGTTCCTGATCATCTTCTTCTGGACGCCGCCGCATTTCTGGGCGCTGGCGCTGATCCGGGCCGACGACTATGCGCGCGCGGGTGTGCCCATGCTGCCGGTGGTGTCGGGCCGCGCCGAGACGCGCCAGCAGATCCTGGTCTATTCGGTGCTGCTGGCGCCGCTCGGCGTCGCGCCATGGCTGATGGGCTTTGCCGGCCTGACGTACGGCATCGTCGCGGCCGCCGGCGGCGCCGTGTTCCTTGCCATGGCTTGGCGGCTCAAGCGGGCGGGCGAGGGCGCGTCGGGCGCCGCCGCCGCCAAGTCGCTGTTCGGGTATTCGGTGCTCTATCTGTTCGTGCTGTTCGCGGTGCTGCTGATCGAGAACCGTGTGCTCGCCGTCCTCGGCAGCGCAGGAGCATGAGCGACGGACGATGGCCGATGACGACAAAGACGGAATCGTCCTCACCGAAGAGCAGAAGCGCCGTCGGCGCGCCCGCTCGATCGCCATCGCGCTCGCGCTCGGCGCGCTCGTGCTGCTGTTCTACATCGTCACCGTGGTCAAGCTCGGACCCGGCGTTCTCAGGCGGCCGTTGTAACGGATGATGCAATGAGCAACCCACCTCGCCAGCCGGACAAGAAGCGCGATCGCGATCTCATCGTCGCCGCAACCTGCGGCGCATTGGTCGGCGTGATGATCGGCATGTCCTACGCGGCGGTGCCGCTCTACAACTGGTTCTGCCGCACCACCGGTTTTGGCGGCACCACGCGGGTGGCGACGTCGGCGCCGGCGCAGGCGCTCGACCGCACGATCACCGTCCGCTTCGACAGCAACGTCGGGCCCGGTCTGCCGTGGCGCTTCGAACCGGAGACCACCTCGATCAACGTCAAGCTCGGCGAGGTGGTGACGGTCGTCTACCACGTGACCAACCTCTCGGCGCGCGAGACCACCGGCCTTGCCGCCTACAACGTCGCGCCGCTCACGGTCGGGGCCTATTTCCAGAAGATCAACTGCTTCTGCTTCACGGACCAGACGCTCAAGCCGGGCCAGAAGCAGGACATGACGGTCGTGTTCTACGTCGATCCGGAGCTCGCCAAGGACTCCGAGCAGGACAATCTCAACACCATTACGCTCTCCTACACGTTCTATCCGGCCCGCGAGCCGCGCGCGACCGTGGCGGAGAGCAAGCCCGCGTCAGGGCGAATCTAAGAGCTGTTCGAACGGAGACCCAAATGGCCGACGCCCACGCCAAGCAACACGACTATCACCTCGTCGACCCGAGCCCGTGGCCGTTCGTCGGTTCCATTTCGGCTTTCATCCTGGCTGTCGGGTTCATCACCTGGCTGCACAATTCCTTCGCCGCCGCGCCGCTGGTGTTCGCAGCCGGCGCGCTCGGCGTCGCGTACACCATGATCGGGTGGTGGCGCGACGTCGTGCGGGAGGCGCAGTACCAGGGATTCCATACCCGCGTCGTGCAGATCTCGCACCGCTACGGCATGATCCTGTTCATCGCCTCCGAGGTGATGTTCTTCGTCGCATGGTTCTGGGCCTACTTCTCCTCGGCCCTGTTTCCCAATGACGTGCACCAGATCGTGCGCGGCGAGCTGTTCGGGCACGTATGGCCGCCGCAAGGCATCGAGACGTTCGATCCCTGGCACCTGCCGCTGCTCAACACGCTGATCCTGCTCACGTCGGGCACGACCGTCACCTGGGCCCACCATGCGCTGCTCGAGAACGACCGCGAGGGCGTCAAGTGGGGCCTGATCTGCACCGTGCTGCTCGGGATGCTGTTCACCTGCGTGCAGGCCTACGAGTACAGCCACGCGGCGTTCACCTTCTCGGGCAACATCTACGGCGCCACCTTCTTCATGGCGACCGGGTTTCACGGCGCTCACGTGATCATCGGGACGATCTTCCTGATCGTCTGCCTGGCACGCACGCTCAAGGGTCACTTCACCCCGACCCACCATCTCGGGTTCGAGTTCGCCGCCTGGTACTGGCACTTCGTCGACGTGGTCTGGCTGTTCCTGTTCGTCTGCATCTACGTGTGGGGGCAGAGCGCAGCGACCGCCGCCGGACACTGATCCGGGCCTGCCGGGAAATACCCTCGGGGCGGCGCAAGCCGCCCCGATTGCTTTTGGGGCGTCGCCGCCAAGGCTCTGGTAGGTCGACGAACCGCCGATCTGATCCCTAAATGGCCGCGAGGGGCGGTTCACGGGTTCCCAAACGGGCCGCGATGCACTACCTCAGTGCGATGCCGCAACCCCCTTCCGTCTCGCCCTACATTGCCGGCCTGACCTGCCGCTGCCCGCGCTGCGGCAAGGGCAAGCTCTATACCGGCTTGCTGACGCTGCGGCCGAACTGCCAAGTCTGCGGGCTTGATTTCACCTTCATCGACAGCGGCGACGGGCCGGCGATTTTCGTGATGATGTTTGCCGGCTTTGTCGTCGTCGGCGCGGCGCTGTTCGTGGAGGTGGCGTATCAACCGCCGTTCTGGCTGCACGCAGTGTTGTGGCTGCCGCTGATCCTTCTGACCACCATCGGCCCGCTTCGACCGGTGAAGGCGTTGCTGATTGCGCTCCAATATCATCACAAGGCCGCTGAAGGCCAACTCGAGCGCCGCGAGCGCCAGCCGTGACCGCGTCGCGTGGCCTGATGATGCCGGCACTGGTGAGCGCGGTGGCCTTCGCCATCCTGATCGCGCTCGGGGTCTGGCAACTCGACCGCAAGACCTGGAAGGAAGGCCTGATCGCCGCCATGACCGAGCGTCTGGCGGCGGAGCCGGCGGACCTGCCGCCGCCCGAGACCTGGGATCAGCTTACCCCCGAGAACGCCGAGTTTCGTCGCGTGCGCTTGCGCGCCGACTTCATCCCCGTGCCCGATACGTATGCCTATGTGGCGGGATCGGCATTGCGCAACGACATCAAGGAGCCGGGCTACTTCGTGTTCCGGCCGGCGCGCCTGCCCAATGGACGTACGGTGGTCGTCAACCGCGGCTATGTGCCGATGAATTACACCGAGCAATCACCCGCCGGCACGCAGGAGATCACCGGATACCTGCGCTTTCCCGAGAAAGGCTCTGGATTCACGTCCGCCAGCGACTCGAGCGGCGACACCTGGTTCGTGCGCGATCAGCGCGCGATGGCCAAGGCGCGCGGCTGGGGGGAGGTGGCTCCGTTCTATATCGATCAGGAAACGCCGATTCCGCCGGGCGGGCTGCCGCGGCCGTCGGCTCTCACCGTGACCCTGCGCAATGATCATCTGGGCTACGCCCTGACCTGGTTTGGTCTGGCGGCGACGCTCGCCGGGGTTTTCATCGCCTGGGTGGTCTCGCGCGGCCGGCAGGTGCCGACAGGCTGAGGGCAGGCGTCGGCTGTTTTGGTATTTTAATACTCCCGTACGCCCCTGAACGCGATTCCTTTCGGCCCCGGCATGCGCTAGGGTGCGGGTGGTGACGGCCACCCGGTCCGAACCTATTTAGTCATACAAATCAGTCTGTTAGATAGAAGGTCGCGAGGGTCTCGGTGCGTTATGTGTCGACACGGGGCGAGGCCCCGCCACTGGATTTCGTCGACGTGACGCTCGCGGGTCTTGCACGAGACGGCGGGCTGTATGTCCCGGATGTCTGGCCCTCGCTCGAGCCTCGTGCGATCGCGGCGTTCGCCGGCCGGCCCTACGCCGAGGTGGCAGCCGACGTCATCAGCCCGTTCATCGGCGGCGCGATGGATCCGGGCGAACTTGCGCGCATGACGCGCGAGGCGTCCGACGCCTTCCGTCATCCCGCGGTCGCGCCGCTCACACAGATCGCCGACAACACGTTCGTGCTGGAGCTGTTTCACGGGCCGACGCTGGCCTTCAAGGACCTCGCGATGCAGCTTCTCGGCCGGTTGATGGACCACGTCCTCACCCGGCGCGGGGAGCGCACCACCATCGTCGTGGCGACCTCGGGCGACACCGGCGGCGCCGCGGTCGAGGCCTTCCGCGGACGTTCGCACGTCGACCTCGTCGTGCTCTATCCCAACGGGCGGATTTCGGACGTGCAGCGCCGGATGATGACGACCGTGCCCGACGACAACGTGCATGCGCTGGCGGTCGACGGCACGTTCGACGATTGCCAGGCGATCGTGAAGGCGATGTTCAATCATCACGCCTTTCGTGACCGGGTGCGCCTGTCGGGCGTCAATTCGATCAACTTCGCGCGCATCGTCGCGCAGGCGGTCTATTACTTCACGGCTGCGGTCGCGCTCGGTGCGCCGAATCGAAAGGTCGCCTTCACCGTCCCGACGGGCAATTTCGGCGACATCTTCGCCGGCTACGTCGCCCAGCGCATGGGACTGCCGGTCGATCGGCTCACCATCGCCACCAACGTCAACGACATCCTCGTGCGCACGCTGGTCAACGGCGTTTATGAAGTGCGCAGCGTCATGCCGACGGTTTCGCCGTCGATGGACATCCAGGTCTCATCCAATTTCGAGCGTCTGCTGTTCGAGGCCTACGGACGTGACGCGCAGGCCGTGCGCGGCCTCATGGCATCGCTCGATCAGTCCCGGCGGTTCTCGTTGACGGGGGGCGCCCTGGACCACATCCGCGGCCTGTTCTGCGCGGGTCGTGCCGACGAGCAGGAGACCGCCGCGACGATCCGGACCCTGCGCCGCGAAACGGGATATCTCGCCGATCCTCACACCGCGGTCGCCATCGCCGTGGCCGAGAAGGAGCCGCGCGATCCGGCGGTCCCAATGGTCGTGCTGTCGACGGCCCACCCGGCGAAGTTTCCCGATGCCGTGGAGGCCGCCTGCGGCATGCGGCCGACCCTGCCCGAATGGCTGGGGGACCTCGAGCAGCGCCCCGAGCGCTGCACGGTCCTGCCGGCCGATCCGTCCGCCGTCGAGAAGTTCGTGTTGAGTGTCAGTCGCGTTGCGCAAGGAGTTGCCGCATGACCATCGAACTCACCCGTTTGCCGTCAGGCCTGGTGGTCATCACCGACAGGATGCCGCATCTCGAAACAGCGTCGCTCGGTGTGTGGGTTGGCGCGGGAAGCCGCGACGAGGCTCCGGAGGAGAACGGTATCTCGCACTTTCTCGAGCACATGGCCTTCAAGGGTACCGCCCGGCGCACGGCGCGTCAGATCGCCGAGGAGATCGAAGCCGTGGGCGGGGATATCAATGCGGCAACCGGCGTTGAAAGCACGGCCTATTATGCTCGGGTGCTCAAGGCCGACGTGCCGCTCGCGCTCGATGTCCTTGCCGATATCCTGTCGAACCCGCTGTTCGATCCCGATGACATCTCGCGCGAGAAGAACGTCATCATCCAGGAGATCGGCGCCAGCGAGGACACGCCCGACGACATCATTTTCGAGCACCTGCAGGCGACCGCATTTCCCGACCAGCCGGTCGGTCGCACGATCATGGGTACGCGGCAGACAGTGCGCTCGTTCGACCGCAAGCAGCTCTTCGCCTATCTGTCGCGTCACTATCGCGCACCGGACATGGTGATTTCGGCTGCAGGAGCAGTCGAGCACGAGCAGGTGGTGACCGAGGCCGACCGCCTGTTCGCTCAGTTCGCCGAGCCGGCGGCTCCGGTTCCGCAGCCGGCGCGTTTCGTCGGCGGCACCCGCATCGAAAAGCGCGATCTCGAGCAGGTCCATGTGGCGCTCGGGTTCGAGGGCGTGCCCCAGCGCGATTCGGCCAACCAGAGCCTCCAGGTCTTCGCCAACGCCCTCGGCGGCGGAATGTCGTCCCGGCTGTTCCAGGAAGTGCGCGAGATCCGCGGGCTCTGCTATTCGGTCTACGCGTTCCACGCGCCCTATGACGACACGGGCTTGTTCGCGATGTACGCCGGCACCGACCCCAACGACGTCGAGGAGCTGATGCGCGTCTGCGTGGACGAGATCGCACGGGCAGCCGACACGATCACCGAGATCGAGGTCGAGCGGGCCAAGACCCAGATGAAGGCGGGATTGCTGATGGCGCTCGAAAGCTCGAGCGCGCGCGCGGAGCAGCTTGCGCGGCACATGATCGTGTTCGGACGGCCGCTGCCGATCGAGGAGATCGTGCGCAAGATCGAGGAAGTCACTGTCGAGAGCGTGAGCGCGGCAGGACATGCGCTGCTCTCGCGCGGACGGCCGACTGTTGCCGTCCTCGGTCCAGGCCAGCGCCTCGAGCGCGCGGCCGCGATTGCCGAAGGTCTCAATCGCCGCGTGGCATAGCACTGACAATGGCTTTCTTCCGCTCGGTCAGCCATTCCGATCCTTTCCCCGTGATCGACGGGCACGGCATCCTGTTGCGATGGCCGCAGCAGTCCGACTATGCGGCGTGGTCGCTGCTGCGCGAGCAGAGCCGCGATTTCCTGGTTCCCTGGGAGCCGACCTGGCCGCTTGACGATCTCACCCGGGGGGCCTTTCGACGGCGCCTCAAGCGCTACGCCGACGACCAGCGCAACGATCTCGCCTATTCGTTCTTCATTTTCCGCAAGGAAGACGAAGCGCTCGTCGGCGGCCTGACCATCGCCAATGTGCGCCGCGGTGTCGCGCAGGCCGGGAGCCTCGGATACTGGATGGGACAGCCTTTCGCGCGGCGGGGCTACATGAGCGCTGCCGTGAAGGCGATTGCGCCGTTCGCCTTCGGCGCGCTCGGCCTGCACCGCCTGGAGGCGGCATGCATTCCGACCAACAGGGCTTCATCGCGGCTGCTCGAAAAATGCGGGTTCAAATACGAGGGACACGCGCGGCAATATCTGTGCATCAACGGGCAGTGGCAGGATCATCTGCTCTATGCGCGCTTGCGCGATGATCCGGCGCCCTGACGGGCTTTGCGCCACGCGTCAGGGACGGGCGCAACGCGTATCGCTGCGCGCGAGTTTCAGCCCCCGCCCCGGGCCTCGCCGCCGCACTCCGCGTGTGAAGCACGTCCCTTGGTTGCGCGGCGAAGTCTTGCGAGCCATCCGGATCGGCAGTGCGCGATTCTGCGGCCTTGGGGCTGCCACGGTTGCCTTGCTATAACGTTGGCCGGGGCGGGGGAATTTGCCGGGCAGATGAAGACAATGTCAGCACATTGGGCGGACGCGACGTGCCGCACGAGCAGCGCGCGCGCAGCGATCATTCTGGTCGCGGCGGCGGTTCTCGCCGGCTGCAGCACCAGCGGCAGCGTGTTCGGATCGAAGGCGGAGGGTACCACGTCGGCATCAACCGGATCGGTGCCGTTCGGCGATCGCATGAGCGCCCTGTTTGGCGGCGGGTCGCAATCGAGCGCGGCCACGCAGGCCTCGGCTGCCTCGACGGTTCCGACCTCGGAAAATTTCGATTGTCCCCGCATCGATATCCGGCCGGGTGCCTCGACCCTTCTGATGAACGCGTCAGCCGAGGAGCCGAATGCGCTCGCGCTGCGCTATCAGGGAACGTTCGTGCGTGCGGCACGCGAGTGCCGGGTCCAGGCGCCCAACGTGAACATCAAGGTCGGCGTGCAGGGGCGCGTGATCCTGGGCCCTGCAGGCGCGCCGGGAGATGTCACGATGCCGCTGCGCTATGCGCTGGTGCAGGAATCGATCGGAGAGTCCAAGGTGCTCTGGTCCAAGCTCTACCTGATCCCGGTGACCATCCCGCCGCAGTCGGCCAGCGTCAACTTCACGCACATCACCGACGACATGACGATCCCGATCCCGAGCGCCGCCGTGCTCGAGGATCTCGTGGTCTACATCGGCTACGATCCGCTCGGCGCCGAGCAAGAACGCAAGAAGCACCCCCCTGCGCGGCCGGCACGGCGCGCCCGCTGATTGGCGGCGCGTGGCTGCGGCCCAACCAGAGCGGGACAGCAGTGGGCAGTGCACCATCACACTCGCGTGAATCGAAAAGAAAAAGCGCGTAAAAGTTGTATGTCCGTGTTACTGTCCAAATCGAAGCGCGCCCCTCACAGAAGGCAGCTTCACCCCCCATTCCCACATCGGCCCCGCCCCCCGGCGGGGCCTCTTTTTTGCGCGACAGGGTTTGGAATTCTCCTGTCCTCTCAATGTGCTGAAATGATCGACCCGCGTGAAAGGGTGGCCGGGCAGCCGTGCCTGCACGCCCAATCCGGTCGTCGGATTCGCGTCAGGCTCACCACCCTAATGGGCATCAGCGAAGGCGAGGGCGGTCCCGGCCGGCACCCGGCAGGCTCCGCGGCTATGGGCTGCCGGAGCGGTCCCCCGCTGTCCCACGGGCGCGCCTCGCAAAGACGGCGTTGGCCCGCTCCAGCCATTTCTGAGCGATCATCAGCAACTTGGCACGTACCCGCTGATCCGACGTGTGCTGCGCCACTTCCAGGCACTCGGCCGCGGCGAGGCGATACTCTTGTTCCTGCTGCTCGGACATGGCCGTTCCCCCGCAGGTTCGGATGTCGCTGAGCGCCAATTTCCGGGGCGGGGTTTGGTTCCGTCCGCCGGCTTGCGTCATCTCGTGGCAAAACAAAAGCGCCGGCGCGGGCGCCGGCGCTTGAACAAATTCGGCGTGAAACGGCGGCTAGTTGAGCTTCGACTTGATCTCGCCGATGCCCCGCCCCACCAGATCGTCGGCGAGGTTGCCCTTGACGCTCTCCCGCAGGACCCGCTCGGCCGCAGCCACGGCGGCGTCGGCGGCGGCGGCGCGAACGTCCGCGACCGCCTGCTGCTCGGCCTGGGCGATTTTGGTCTGGGCCATCTTGGTCCGGCGCGCGATGAATTCCTCGGCCTTCGTACGCGCCTCGGCGGCAACGCGCTCGGCGTCGCCACGCGCCGCGGCGACGATGTCGCCCGCCTCGCGCTCGGCATCGCGGCGGCGGCGTTCGGCTTCGGCGAGGATGGCCTGAGCCTCCTCCTTCAGCCGCTGCGCCTCGTCGAGTTCGGCCTGGATGCGCTTGCTGCGGTCATCGAGCGCGGAGGTGGCGGTGCGATGCACTCCGAGCTTCCAGAAGATCGCGAGCAGGATGACGAATGCGATCGCGACCCAGGTTTCCGCTTCGTAAAGCAGCGTCATGATTGCTCCCGTCAGCGCTTGAGAACGGCGTCGACCGCGCCAGCGACGGTGGTTTCCGGCGGGGTCGCGCCGGTGAGCCTGGCGATGATGGCCCCCGCAGCATCCACGGCGATGGTGCGCACGTTGGACATCGCCTGCACCCGGGTGGCCGCAATCGCCTTTTCGGCATCCGCCATCTTGGCGCTGAGCTGCTCTTCGAGCGCCTTGCGGCTCTTCTCAGCCTCGGCGTTGAGGCGATCGCGCGTCTCCGATGCAATCGCCTGCGCCCGGTTTCGGGCTTCGCCCAGCGACTTCTCGTAGGCCGCCATGGCCTCGTCGGCGCTGAGCTTCAACCGGTTGGCGGTGGCAAGGTCGCCATCGATGCGCGCACGGCGCGCCTCGATGATCGAACCGACGCGCGGCAGCGCGACCTTGGCCATCAGCAGGTAGAGCAGGGCGAAGCAGATGACCAGCCAGAAGAGCTGTGAGGCAAAGGTCTCCTTCTGGAACGGCGGGAAACCGCCGCCGTGCCCTCCGGGGACTTCCGTGTGCGCCTGAGTGGCCATCGCGACGCTCCGCGTCTCTTAGAGAGCGAACAGCAGGAGGAGTGCGATCAGCAGCGAGAAGATGCCGAGCGCCTCGGTCACGGCGAAGCCGAAGATCAGGTTGCCGAACTGGCCCTGGGCGGCCGACGGATTGCGCAGCGCGGCGGCAAGATAGTTGCCGAAGATGGTGCCCACGCCGACGCCGGCGCCACCCATGCCGATGCAAGCGATGCCCGCACCAATGTACTTCGCGGCCACAGGATCCATTTCAGAAAACTCCGTTTCGAGGTTGAACGATCGGGCTCAGTGGCCCGGGTGAAGGGCATCGTTGAGGTAGATGCAGGTGAGGATCGTGAAGACGTAGGCCTGCAGGAACGCGACCAGCAGTTCAAGCGCCGTCAGCGCGACGGTGAGGCCGAGCGGCAGGATGCCGCCGACCCAGCCGAGCAACCCAAGGCTGGTGCCGAGCATGGCCACGAAGCTCGCGAACACCTTCAGCGTGATGTGGCCGGCGAGCATGTTCGCGAAGAGACGCACGCTGTGCGAAATCGGCCGCGACAGGAACGAGAGAACTTCGATGAATACGATCAGCGGCAGGATGTAGACAGGAATTCCGCTCGGCACGAACAGCTTGAAGAAGTGCAGCCCGTTCTTCCAGAACCCGTAGACGAGCACGGTGAAGAATACGAGCAGCGCAAGGCTGGCGGTGACGATGATGTGGCTCGCGACCGTGAACGTGTAGGGGATCAGGCCGAGCATGTTCGACACGAGGATGAACATGAACAGCGAGAACACGAACGGGAAGAACCGCATGCCCTCTTCCCCTGCGGTGCTGCGCACCGTACTCGCCACGAACTCATAGGAGAGCTCGCCAAGCGACTGCAGGCGGGTGGGGACAAGGCGGCGACCGACGGTCGTGCCGAGCAGAAGGGCGACAGTCAGCCCGACCGACAGCAGCATGAACAGAGCGGAGTTGGTGAAGTAGATGTCCGTTCCGCCGATGCTGGCGACCGGAAAGAAGTTCTGGATCTGGAACTGATGGATCGGATCGACGGCCATGAGCGAACCAATTCCCCGTTTGCCGGGCTGCGCTAACGGCGCTCTCCCGGCCTTGCCATGACGCCGGCTGAGCGCATTACGTTCAACACGCCTGCGGCAAAACCGAGCAGCAGGAATACGATGAGTCCGAACGGCGAGATGCCCAGCCAGTAGTCGAGCGCCCAGCCGATCGCACCGCCCACGAGAACGCCCGCCACCAGCTCGCTTGAGAGCCGCAGGCCGCGTGCCATTGCCGAAGCCTGGTCTGCGGCCGGTGGACGACTCGCATGCTCGTGCGGCGGGCCCGGCTGATGAGTGCCGAGCTGTTCGCCGAGATGCCGGAGCCTCGCGGAGAGAGCAGCCTCGTCAGGTGGGCGGTCGTCCGGACTACCTGTCTCGCGCGCGTCGTTGGTCATTCCACCGCTCGCGGAGATGCAGCGAATTCGGCTGCCCGCCCCCTTCAGGCCGCGCGGACCATACTGATTGGGTTTTGTCGAGTCAACAATCGCTCCCCGTTGTACAACCCTTTGAAATGCAGGCGGGAAGCGCATTTCCGGCCATTCGCGGAACGCGGCAGCATGCCGCGCTCGCCAACGTAGGAGCGAAGCGGAGACCCGCATGTTCGTGGGCGGCGTCCCGCCGGGCCGGAGCACCGGCTTGGCAAGCGGTACGATAGTCGTCCCGCCATCCACAGGCGGCAAGGACGTCCCAGGATCGCCGAATCATCCATTAGCCTATTGGTGGGGGGCCGTGCCGAGGCCCGCCGGACGGCCTGATCTAGGAGCCGATGATGTTGCCACGCGCCATCGCTGTTTTCGGGACCTGCGCGGCCGCGCTGACGGCTTGGGACTCTGTCGTGGCGCAGCCGTCCTTGCCGATCCTGGCCCAAGAGAGCCAGCAGGATTCGCGGTTCATCTTCCACGAGGTCGAAGACGGCATCCTGCGGTTCGACAGTCGTCTCGGAGAGATTTCGTTATGCAGCCGGCAGAGCGTCGGCTGGACCTGCCGACTCGTGCCCGACGAGCGCAGCGCCCTCGAAGCCGAAATCGCTCGTCTGGAGCGGGAGAACGCCGACCTGCGCCGCACGGTGGCAGGGCAAACGCGCGCCGATCCGCCGGATGGCGGGAAGCCACCTGACGCCGCGCCCGCCCCGGCGCAGCCCGCCGAGCCGCGCGCGCCGGCGATCACGCTGCCGGACGCGGCCGACCTCGAGCGGGCGCGCACGGTCGCGGCGACGATCTGGCGGCGCATGGTGGAAATGATGAGCCACCTTCGTGACGATCTGCGGCAACGGGATGCGAACTGACGCGAGTCGCGCGGCACCCGCGGGCATCAGCCCCGGCGCATGTTTCCGATGCCGCCCAGCAGCATCTCGATGCGTCCATTGCCCCAGAGCGGCAGCAGCAGGCGGTCGTAGAGCAGCGGTCGTCCGCCGCCATCCCGGGAGTCGCCTGCAAAGAGGGTCGGGCTGCGCGCCTCCACGGTCGCGCTTGCCTGAGCGGCGAGGAAATCGATCGGCGGCCTCGCGGGAACCTCATCGATGAACTTGCCGACGAGATTGCCGGCATAGGCATGCCGGACCTCCTCGCCGACCATGTTGAAGCGAAAGCGTTGCGGGTGGTCGAGCGGCGAGTCGAGCAGCATCAGCTGGCCGCCGATCTCCTGCAAAGCCGACAGCTTCACATCGTCCCAGAACGGCATCGCCGCGTCGCCGCGCTTGAGCGAGTTCCAATGGTCGCGAATGCGGGCGAGGTCCTCAGGCAATGCGGCGGGAAGCGGAAAGGGAGAGCTTGCTGACGCCATGACGCTCAAACTCCGATTGGGGGCATGCGGTTTCGCCTGCGCCACGCCCTGACCGCACATGCTTGCCCAACCGCATGGGGCGTCGCGCGGACAACAGGTTAGACCGGGCAGTGTTGCGCGATGTTAACGCATGTCATGCGGATGCGCGAAAACGACGCGGCGTCATGCCCGCGCAGACGCGCCCAAGCAGATGGCATTGAAGCACAGCGTTCTGGTTGTGGTTTGCCGGATCGCGTGGCCAGGCGCGGCGGTTGACTTGGAAGTTCCCGTTTCGTTCAGTCGCCGCATGGGGAGCTGGCGACGAGCAGGAGACGGCGACTGGGATCTGGACCGGCGCGGCAGCGGCCGGCACCGGCCCGCCCGGACGTTGCCGCTGCTGCGTGTGCGGCCCGACACTCGCGGGCATTTGCAGCCGTCACCGCGCGCCTTTGGGCCACTCGATCACAGCGAAGAATGGTGGGCCTCGGTGATGCGCGACTACCGTTCGCGTGAGGTCGATCCACGACGTCAGCGCGATCGCCTGGCCGATTGCCGCGGCCGCAGCGTGACCTTTGCATGCGACCTCTGCGGAATTCGTCGGACGGTGGCGGTCGACGACGTATTGCCGCGCTTTGGCGCAGACTACCTGGTGCAGTACCTCAAGCACGACCTCGTGCAATGCCCGCAGCGGCGGGGGCACAGGCGTTGTGGCGTGGCGTACGTCCCGCCAACCTATCCGTTGCGCTGATGACGAATGAGCAACGCAAGCGCGCTGGCGAAGATCAGCACCACGCCCTGGGCCGCCAGCACCTGGTCCAGCGGCAGACCGATGTACGGCACGGTGATGTTGTCGAGGACGTGAATGAAGAAGTTGATGACGAGAAAATAGCCGATCCAGATCGCCAACAAGGTCAGGATGCCGCTTTTCAGGTCAGCGAGCGAAACCCGCCGCCCCTCGTCGAAGGCGATCTGGACGGCCTTCACGCGCGGCCGTGGCAATTGCATGGTCTGGTTCCTTTCTTCACCTTCAGGTCCCGCTTGCGCGATGCACAGGCCGTGCCACTAACGCACAACCGGACCATTGGCTCCGCATTTTGGCCGCGGGGCTGCATGTCCGCTGTGGCGGCCTTGCCCCGAGTCCATCGTGATCGCCGGATATTCGGCCGGGTTGGCGCCCTCCCGCGTTGACCAGGGTCAAAACGGCTTGGCTAAGACGGCGTAAACAAAGATGCGGGTTTTCACCGGCGCGACCTCCCGGGACGCAGCGGATTTGGCTGGGATTTTGCGCCGGCGAGCCCTTAGAATGTCGTCTGCGCAGGACGGGTCACCGGATTGCGCGGGAGGACGGTGCCGGGAACAACAACGTGGCGCCAGAAGCCACAAGGCGGCAGGCTTTGAGTTTTACGACGACATACAGGTTCCTGATCGCGGACGACCACCCGCTGTTCCGTGGCGCCCTGCGCGAAGCCGTATCCGGATTGTTTTCCGGGGCGGACATCGCCGAGGCGGGCACGTTCGAGGATGCCGCGCAGATCCTGGACAGCGGCAGCGAGGTCGATCTTGTGCTGCTGGATCTCGCCATGCCTGGCGTGCGGGGACTGTCCGGCCTCATGTATCTGCGCGCGCAGTATCCCAGCGTCCCCGTCGTGATCATTTCGGGCAACGACGATCCCGCCGTCATCCGGCGCTGCATGGACTTCGGCGCATCCGGCTTCATTCCCAAGACGCTGGGTGTCGACGGCATGCGCGATGCGATCGCGAGCGTGCTCAAGGGCGGAATCTGGACTCCGCCTGACGTGGACCTCGGCGCCAACGCGGATAGCGAAACATCGGCGATGCTGGCGCGTCTGTCGACGCTCACCCCGCAGCAGGTGCGCGTGCTGATGATGCTGTCGGAAGGGCTGCTCAACAAGCAGATCGCCTACGAGCTCGGCGTTTCGGAGGCGACGGTGAAGGCGCACGTGTCCGCCATTCTCCAGAAGCTCGGCGTCGAAAGCCGCACGCAGGCCGTGATCGCGGCTTCAAAGCTGGAGGTCGGGCAACTGCCGAAAGCGCCCGCCTTGAACCGCTGAGTCGATCCGTTCAGGCAGCAGCGCGCGGCATCACTCTGCGGCCGCGATCCGCTGCACCCGCCATTGGCTCAGCAGCGCCCGCAGCGACGCCGGCTTCACCGGCTTGTGCAGAACCTGCATGTCGAACGTTTCGGCTTCGCGGCGCACCTCGGGACTGCGGTCCGCGGTGATCAGGATCGCCGGGAGATCGCCGAAACGCGCCCGCAATGCGCGGATCGCCTCGATCCCGTTGCCGCGGTCGAGGTGATAGTCCACCAGCACGCCCACCGGCATTTGCCCTTTTTCGACTTCTGCGATGGCAGCTTCCAGACTGGCCGCCTTGAGCACATGGCATCCCCAGCCGCCGAGCAGCACGTTCATGCCGTCGAGGATCTTGATCTCGTTGTCGATGCACAGGACGCACATTTCCGCCAGCGGACGGAATTCCGGCATGGGCGCTGGACGGCGTGGCGCCGTCGCGGCGATGGCCGGCGCCAGCGGCACCTCGACGGAGAAGTGCGAGCCCTTGCCGAGTGTCGACGCCACGTCGACCCTGCTGCCAAGCACGCGCGCGATCCGTTCCACGATCGACATCCCAAGACCCAGTCCACGCGCCACCTTCGCACCCTGCTCGAGCCGGTGGAATTCCTGGAAAATCGCGCGCTGCTTGGATTTCGGAATGCCGATGCCTGTGTCGTGAACTTCGATGCGCAGCCGCCCGCCGCGCCGCCGGCATCCGACGAGGACGCGGCCCTTCGGCGTGTATTTCACCGCATTGGACACCAGGTTCTGCAGAAGGCGGCGCAGCAGCCTGCGGTCCGAGCGCACCGCGAGCGAGCTGGCGACGAACGTCAGCTCCAGGCCTTTCTTGCGCGCAAGCGGCGCAAACTCCAGCTCGAGCTGGCGCAGCAATTCGTCGATGCGGAAGGCGGTGACCTCCGGCTTCATCACGCCGCTGTCGAGCCGCGAGATGTCGAGCAAGGCGCCGAGAATCTCCTCCACCGCCTCGAGCGAGGCGTCGATGTTGCCCACGAGTCCCGCGTTCTCGCCGCCGCTGTGGCGCTCGACGAGGCTCGTGACGTAGAGCCGCGCTGCGTTCAGCGGCTGCAGCAGATCGTGGCTGGCGGCGGCGAGAAAGCGGGTCTTCGACAGGTTGGCTTCGTCGGCCGTGGCCTTGGCATGCAGCAGCTCGGTGTTGAGCCGCTCGAGCTCCTTGGTTCGCTCGCGCACGCGTTCCTCAAGGGAGGCGTTGGCGCGCTCGAGCGCCTCTGCCGCCTTCACGCTCGGGGTGATGTCGGTGAGGGTGATCACGATGCCGCCGCCGGGCATCCGGTCGCTGCGCACCTCGACGACGAGATTACGCGCCGGAAAGCGCTCGAGGAAGGGTTCGATGCTCCTGGCATAACGCTCGACGCGTTCGGCCACTTGCGCCTCGGTCTCGCCGTGGCCGAAGGCGCCATGCTCGGCATTGAAGCGCACGATATCGGCCAGCTGGACGCCGACGTGCACGGCGCTCGGGGGCAGGTCGAGGATCTCTCCGAATTGTCTGTTCCAGCAGACGAGGTGCAACTCGCTGTCGAACACCGCGATGCCTTGATGGACGTGGTCGAGCGCGGTCTGGAGGATTTCGCGATTGTAGTGGATCGCGGCGCTGGCGTCGTCGAGCAGTTTGAGCGCCGCCTGGGTCGAGACCGTGCGTTTGCGCAGCAGCAGCGACAGTACGAGGCGCGACGATGCGGCGCCGATGCCAGACGCGAGCAGGTGCTCGGCATAGCGCATCAACTCCACGTCGGCTTCGCTCCTGGGATCGAGACTGATGCGGCGCGCCGCCGCGAAGCTCTCGAAGGAGCTGCGTGTGCGCTTTTCTCCGAGGTAGCGCGCGATCGTGGCGGTCAGTTCCTCCACCGTGACGGAGGATCGCCAGCGCCGGAATGTCGGCGCCATCGGTGCGAGGCCCGTCGGCGTGAACAGGTCGGCCTGCAACCGCTCGATGGAGGACGGCGCGCGTTGCAGCGAGAACAGCAGGTAGGCAACGACGTTGACCAGCAGACTGCACAGGACGCCGTGCGCGAGCGGCGACATCTCAATGCCGAAGAGAGCCTGCGGCCGCAGCATGGCGATGCCCCAAGGTCCGTCCGACAGCAGGGTGGGGGCGATGATGCCGGTTTCGACAAACGACGGCAGCAGGAGCGTGTAGGCCCACACGAGAATGCCGCCGATCATTCCGGCCAGCGCGCCGCGCGCGGTGCCCGCGCGCCAGAACAGGCCACCGAAGAAGGCCGGCGCGAGCTGTGCGACGGCGGCAAAGGACAACAGCCCGATCGAGGCGAGCTGGGTCTCGCCGGTGGAACGGTAGTAGAGGTAGGCGAGGCCCAGGATGGTCAGGATCGCGATGCGGCGGATGGTCAGCAGCACGTCGCCGACCCGCGCCCGCGCCGCGAAGCTCTCGCTCCGCTTGAGGATGAACGGCACGACGATGTCGTTCGACACCATGATCGACAGGGCGACCGTTTCGACGATCACCATTGCGGTCGCGGCGGACAGGCCGCCGATGAAAGCGGTGAGCGCCAGCAGGTCCGACCCGCGCGCCAGCGGCAGTTGCAGAACGAACATGTCGCTGTTGTGCGCGCTGCCGAAGGTGAGGAGGCCCGCAAGCGCGATGGGAACCACGAAGAGATTGATGAGAACGAGATAGACCGGGAACATCCACGCCGCGCGCCGGATCTCCTTCTCGTTGTGGTTCTCGACCACGGTCACGTGGAACTGGCGTGGGAGCAGGATGATCGCGAAGAACGACAGCAATGTCATCACCACGAAGGAGCCGACGCGGGGTTCCCCCGTGATGAGTGCGGCTGTCTCCGGCTTCTGCAGCGCCGCGGCAAACAGGTCTCCGGGGCCGTCGAACAGCACGAAGGTGACGAAGATCCCGACCGCCAGGAACGCCAGGAGCTTGACCATCGACTCGCCGGCGATCGCGAGCATCAGGCCATCCTGGTGTTCGGTCGCATCGACGTGACGGGTGCCGAACAGCATCGTGAAGGCGGCCATGGCGAGCGCGACGAACAAAGCCATGTCGCCCAGCGGCAACAATGCGGCGCCGTTTGGCGTGCCGGTCTGCGCCAGGATGACGCCGATCGATGCGGACACCGCCTTGAGCTGCAGCGCGATGTAGGGGATCGAGCCGACGATGGCGATCGAGGCAACCGTGGCGGCCACGGCCTGCCGCTTGCCGTAGCGGGCGGCGATGAAGTCGGCAATCGAGGTGATGTTCTGTGCCTTGGCGAGTCGCACGACGCGCATGACGAGCGGCCATGCGATGCCGATCATCAGGATCGGGCCGATATATATCGTCAGGAACTCAAAGCCGGTGGAGGCGGCGAGGCCGACCGAGCCGAAGAACGTCCACGACGTGCAGTAGATCGCGAGAGAGAATGGATAAATCAGGACGCGCCAGCGGCTGTCGCGCGCACGCCCGCGGCGATCTCCATAGCTCGCCACAATGAACAGAAGTCCAATGTAGCAGAGCGCTACCGCTATGACGAACCAGCCCTGCAACATGGCTCGGCGCCCATTCCCCCCATCCGTCCGGTTGATGCAGTTCGTTCGCCTGCCCATCCGCCGTGGCCGTCCGCCGGACGGATGTCGGGGAAGGGCTGCGTGCCGCCCTGATCGCAGGTCTGGCGCACCGCCTGCTCGCCGGAGCAAGCCGGTGCCAAACCCGGTCGGTCGCACATCAACCACGCTCGACGGCGGGCAAATAGCCGGCCGCCGCCATGACGTTAGCACATCCGAGCCACGAAACCTTTTAGATTTGACGCGTCCCGCCCGCCCGGTATTGATGCCGGACCCGCCATGACCGCCAACGCGTACTCCCCGCAAGGCTTGCGCCCCTTCGCCGAAGCGATGCTGATCGCGGCGGCCGGTGGTGCGACCTTCGAATATGCAGGCTTTCCGGCCGGTTGGATGGCCGGATCCCTGGTGTTCGTGGCTATCGCCGCCCTGTGCGGGCGACAGACGCATGTCCCCGCCGGGGCGGCGCGGCTGTTCTTCATCGCGCTCGGCATCATCATCGGCGGTGTCGCTACGCCCGAGACGGTTCGCGGCATGACCACGTGGCCGCTGAGCATCGTGATCATCTCGGTCGGCATGGTCACCGTCACCGTGGCGGCAGCCGGCTACCTCAAGCTCGTGCACGGATGGGATGCGCAAACGGCGCTGTTTGCGGCCGTGCCCGGCTCCTTGTCCCAGGTCTCGGCGATGGCCGCAGAGCGCCGCGCGGACCTGCGCGCCATCATCATCGTGCAAACGGTGAGGGTCATCGTCTTGGCGGTGGGCGTCCCGCTGAGCCTGACCTTGGCCGGCTTCGATGCGCCCTCGCAATTGCCTGTCGGCGCGCGCGGCGCCGTCGAGGCTCCCTGGCATCTTGCTGGTCTGGTTGCGGGCTCGGTTGCGGCAGCGCTGGTGCTCTATCGGATCGGGTTCACCGGCGGCTTCTTCTTCGGGCCGATGGTGGTCTCGGCCTTTCTGCATGGCGGCGGCTTCGTCGATGTCAGCCTGCCGAGCTGGCTGGCGATCCTGTCGATGATTGCGCTCGGCGCCATCAACGGCTCGCGCTTCAATCAGACGTCGTTTCGGATGCTGGTGCAGTACCTCAAGGCCTCGCTCGGGTCGCTCGCGGTCGTGATCAGCGTCGCCGCGATCTTCGTGTTTCTTGCCGCTTCGCTCCTTTCTCTGCGCATCGAGGACCTTGTGGCGTCCTACGCGCCGGGATCCGTCGACGTGATGATGATCCTTGCGCTGGCGCTGCATCTCGATCCCGTGTTCGTGGGGGCGCACCACCTCGCGCGTATCCTGGTCGTGTCGCTCGCGCTGCCGCTCGGGGCGCGCCTGACGGATAAGCGTCCGCTGCATCACCACAAATTGCCGGCGTCGCTCGAGGCCGCGCGCCAGACCCTGGAAGATTGAGGCCGCGCGCCTGAAGACGTTTTGTGCTCGCAGTATCGCAACACCGCATCGTTAACCCAGTGCGCAAGCTTCTGTGAATCCTGTGGAGGGCCCCATTTCGGCCACACTGGCCCGGCGCGCGTCACGAATAAGTCAGCAATGCTCCCCAGCATCCTCCTCGCGCGAGTTGGTTGAGAGTTGGCGCACGCGATTTGTCGGCATTTGGGGTCCGCACAAATCGAAAAGGCGAGACGGCGGCCGTCTTGCCGGGCGCGCGCATTACTCGGAGGGGGCGACAATGCGAGCGCAGTCAACGCGGCGCGTCATGCGTCGCAAGGTGGTTCTTGTCCGGACGGATGTTCCGCGCACCTTCGATTGCATCGCGGTGGCGCCGCCCCTGATCAACGCGGGCGGAGATTGTGAATTCACCTGCGCGCAATGCGGAAAGGTCCTGATGATCGGCTCGCCGTCGCAGCTCGATCGCGTCGTCGTCCATTGTCAGGCGTGCGAAGCCTTCAACACTTTAGGCACTGCCGACAGCGCCGACGGATTCCACTGATCTTGTGCGCCGATCATCATTCTGCGCGGACTTGAATGAAGCGGTGGTGCTCACCGTCAAAAGCTGCCGCGGTCAACACACCGGTGTGAAACGCTCCGGTGTCGACGTTGATGCGGTTATGCCGAACGGTCGGCCCGTTGAAGTCGGGGGTATGACCATGAACGATCAGCCGGCCGTGGTCGTCATTTGACGACAAGAAGAGATCGCGAATCCAAAGCAGGTCCTCCCGCCGCTGCTGCGGCAGCGGAACGCCGGGTCGCACGCCGGCGTGAACGAACAGCCGGGCGCCGTCATCGAACGTCACGCGCAGCAGTTCGCACCACGCGCGGACCTCCTCGGGAATCTCGCCGCCGAAACTCGTCAGCGTCTCGCCGCCGCCCTGCCTGAGCCAATGAGCGGCTGCAGTCGCCGACGTCGTCGCCCGCAGCATCAGCTCCTCGTGGTTGCCGGTGAGGCAAATCCACTCATCTCCGCTGCGCTGCGGACCCGCCATCAGGGTGGCAAGCACGGTTTTTGAATCAGGGCCGCGATCGATGTAATCGCCCAGGAATATGATGCGCGCGCTCGCCCGGTGCGTCCCAGCGTCGCGATGTATGTCGTCGAGCAGACGGGCGAGCAGGTCATGACGGCCATGGATGTCGCCGACGGCGTAGGTGAGGCGGTGCGTCATTGTGACTCACTATACGTGCATTGCGCTGCCGCCGGAACCATTCCTCAATAGACGAATTGAGCCGGTCAGCATTGGCCGACCACGCAGGCTTTGCGGTTCGCCAACTCACCTCAACGAGGCCGACGTGACCGACACGTTTCTGCACCAGGACAAGGATCTGCCCGCCGATCAGGCCGTGGACGTCAACGCGCCCAATTGCGATCGTTGCGCTCATTCGATGTGGTTGACCAAGGTGCAGCGCACGCTCACCGACAGTGAAATTGCCTGGCGGCGCGAATATGAGTGCAAGAATTGCGGCGACGTCACCGTGCAGCGCAGCACTGAAATGCTGATGAAGGCGGGGTGAGCGTCGTCTCGACGGTGTCGTGTTCGTGACACCCGCCACATTCCGTAATCCGCAAAGAAAAGCCCCGGCTGCCTAACGGCGCCGGGGCCTCTACTACGATGCCACGCAGACCAGGCTGGGGGCTGAGGGAGGCCCGCGCGGCACACCAACCCAAGTAGGGGTTAGGGCGCGGCGCACCAGCCCTCCACAGATTAAATCTTGGCAATACCCGGCCAGGACGGCCGCGGTGCGGTGTTTTCGTAAGGACCCGACTCCCAAACCTGCCGACGAGTACCCACTTGGACGAGAGGTAATGCGTGAGCGGGTATTGGAAGGGCGCGGCGTACTGTTGCCCCTCGGCCGTCTCGATCGCCTTGCCGGCAAGCAGTGCGAGGCGAAATGGTCCCCACGATTGACACCGATGACAATGACTGGATCGACGAGGACGACCAGATCGCGTCCACGCTGGTGATCCCGGGACTTCACGACGACATCGTCGCGATCTTCATCAACTGGGAAAGCGGCCGGCTCTCCGCGTACTCCGTCGACAGTGTTGAAGAGGCGCTCGCCGAGCTCAAGCGTCTCAATATCACCCGCAACATCCAGTGGGCCTCGCCGGAGCCGGACCAATGAGCGCCGCTGCGCTTGCGCGCCGAATTGTTGTCGAGTGTCTGCACTGCGGCCACTGCGGAACGCTGCGTGAGGCCGATCTTGCCCGTTATGGCGAGCGCCCCGGGGCGCCGATCGCGTCGTTCGTGAAACGCTTGACCTGCAGCGAATGCGGCAGCCACAGCGTCCGGGCATATCGCCGCGATCTCGAGCAGACGAGCCGCTAGGACGTCATTGCGTGGCCGGCCAACTCGACTTGTTTCGTCCGGGTAAGCCTCTTCCGGACGGGTTTCGCTATCAGCCGGATCTCCTGAGCGAGGCAATGGAACGCGAGTTGGCCGCCCGCCTCTCGTTGCTGCCGTTCAAGGAGTTCGATTTCCGGGGATTCCTCGGCAAGCGGCGCGTCGTCTCATATGGCTGGCGCTACGACTTCAAGCTCGGAAAGCTACTGCGGGCCGACGATATTCCGGAGTTCCTGTCGCCTGCGCGCGCGGCTGCGGCGCGGTTCGCCGGGCTTGCGACGTCTGAACTCCAACAGGCGCTCGTCACGGAATATCCGCCAGGTGCCGCGATAGGCTGGCACAGAGACCGGCCGATGTTCGACGAGGTCGTCGGCATATCTCTGCTGTCCTCCTGCACGTTCCGCTTCCGCAGGAAGAGCGGACCCGGGTGGCAGCGGGTCGCGCTCGCATTGGAGCCACGCTCGGCGTACCTCTTGCAGGGGGCCTCGCGGACCGAATGGGAGCACAGCATCCCAGGCGTCGAGCGGCTGCGCTACTCGATCACATTCCGCCGATTCAAAGCGTGAGGGCTCGGCTGCCGGATTCAGCGCCGCAAGACCAGATAGATGCCGATGGAAATCGCCCACGGCAGGATGATCGCCGCCGCGGCGACGCTGAGATAAGCGTACTTCTCGTACCTGAACCACAGACCCCGCATTGTCCCCCCCCCCCAAGGTCTCTGCGGGTGAAGAATGCGGAGGGAAGCGGGATCACGGCAATCGGTCTCGGCGGTTAACGTAACCGCGCTGGCCGCAAATTGGTAAACAAGTGCCCTGAAGCGGCGCAGTCGGCTCGAAGATCGCTGGCCGTCGGCCCTATCTCGGTTTGTTCGTGGCGGCCCGAGCAGCGCGCCGCGTGGCGGGCAGGCGCGTAGCCAGGATCTTGTCGATGCGCCGTCCGTCGAGATCGATGACCTCGAAACGCCAGCCGTTGGCATCGAAGCAGTCGCCGACGCTTGGCAGCGCGCCAAAGCGCTTGAGCACGAAACCCGCCGCCGTGTGATAGTCCCGCTCGGTGGGCAGCGGGATCCCGGTGAGGTCCGAGAACTCGTCGGCCGGCATCCAACCGGCGATGAGCAGCGATTCATCATCGCGACGGATGAAAGCGGGCTCGATCGGCCCTTCCTCGGTCAGGAATTCTCCGACGATGGATTCGAGAATATCGGCCGTCGTCACGACACCTTCGAAATGCCCGTATTCGTCGACGACCAGGCCGATGTGCACGGCTGACGATTTCAGGATCAATACCACGTCACGGGCGTCCAGCGAATCAGGGATGACCGGCGCCGGCGTCACGAAACTGCGCACCTCCGGTTCGCGGCCGGCGAGATAAGCGTCGAGGAGGTCCTTGGCCTGCACGATACCGTGCACTTCGTCGGGATTCTCCTCGAATACAGGTAAGCGGGAATGACGACTCTCGAGGAGACGAGCGCGAATTGCGGCCGGTGGGTCGGCAAGATCGAGCATGTCAACATCGAGCCTCGGCGTCATCACCGCCCGCACGGGCCGATCGCCAAGGCGCATGACGCCGGCGATCATCTCCTTCTCGCCGGGCTCGAGCACGCCCGCGCGCTCGGCCTCCGCAACCAGGCTGCGAATCTCTTCCTCCGTGACCCGCGCCGCCGGCTGTTCGCGCTCGCCGAGCAGCGCCAGCACGAGACGACTCGATGTGTCGAGCAGCCAAACCAGGGGCGCGGCCATCTTCGACAGGACGGTCATGGCCGGGGCCACCTTGACCGCGATCGATTCGGGATTGCGCAACGCGATCTGCTTCGGCACCAGCTCGCCAACGATCAGCGAGGCATACGTGATCATCGCGATCACGGCGCCCACGCCCAGTGGTTCGGCGATGCCCGGCCGCAGGCCGAGTTCCTCCAGCCAGCCGGCGACACGGACACCGATGGTGGCTCCCGAAAACGCACCGGATAGGACGCTGACCAGCGTGATCCCGATCTGAACGGTGGAGAGAAATCTACCCGGGTCGGCGGCAAGCGCGATTGCGCGCCGCGCTCCGACCACGCGATTGTCGACGAGCCGCTGCAGGCGGGCGCGCCGCGACGAGACGACCGCCAACTCCGACATGGCGAGCAGGCCATTCAGGACCACGAGGACGGCGAGAACGAACAGTTCGAGGGCAAGCATGTGGGGGAGAATAGCAGTCTATCCCGGCCGCCGGGAACGGCGTCCGGGCGCTGGCGTTGCGGCATGAATGCCGTCCTCACGTTCAACTCGCCCCAACCGGGCTGAGGCGCGCCCCTCGCAGTCGCGTGGGGCGGACATTGCAGACCGCCCGCCACGGCACGTCTGCCGGAGCGGGTCAGGCCCTCAGTAGCACCGCGTCACCCAGCGTACGACACGCCGTCCATTCGGGCGGTAGCGCACGATCCGCTCCCGCACGCAGCGGCCACGGCCGTAGTAGCGGGGAGCTCCGAAATAGAATCCGAAAGACGGGCCATGGTGCCCATGCCAATGGTGATGACGATAGTGGTGGCGATGGCCCCAATGTTGAGCTGACGCTGGCGTGGCAACAGCGAAGCCGGCGAGCACGAGCAGGGCGACGCATGCATGGCGCATTGTGAAGAGCCTCCGTCGTTGTCTGCTGATCCAACAGACGACGCTCGGCTCGGTTCCAGTGATCGCGTAAGAAGCTTGCGGCGCCGCCGCGCTGCAATGATTGCTGCGCAGGGAGGACGGAGCTTTTCGAGCCTCAGCGCGCGCGGGCTACCCGCCGTGGCATTTGGCGCCGGGCATCGTTGGCTTCTTCGAGTTCAGCGAGTTGCATGATCTCCTGCCGTCGCCGCAATTGAGCCGCATCGATCAGCATTTGGCCGGCCCAGCGGTACACATTTCGGGCGCGCACGACGTCCCGCATGACCTGCATGCGCGCGCGCTGCTCGGGTTCCGGCATCTCGAGCGCGCGGTGAATGGCTTCGCCCATCGCATCGGCATCATAGGGGTTCACGATCAGCGCCTCGGCGAGCTCGCGCGAGGCTCCGGCGAAGTTCGACAGGATCAGCACCCCCATCTGATCGTCTCGCGCCGCCACGAATTCCTTGGCGACCAGATTCATGCCGTCGTGCAGGCTCGATACGACGCACAGATCGGCGGCCCTGAACAGCTCGAACACCTGATCAGGTTCGTAGTGCTGGATCATGAGCACGATGGGCCGATAGCCGGCATCGCCGTGCCGGGCATTGATTTCCTCCGCCAACGCTTGGGCTTCGCGCTGCAATTCCGCGTACTTGGGCAGCTTGCTGCGGGTCGGTGCCGCGATCTGCACGAACGCGAAGCGTCGCTTCCATTCCGGATGGTTCGTCAGGAGCCGATCCACGGAATGCATGCGATCGAGGATGCCCTTCGTATAATCGAACCTCTCGATGCCCACGCCGAGCAGCATGTCCTGAGGAAGCCCGAGTCGCGCGCGGACGGCGGTGCGGCACTCGGCGACCGGCTTCTGGCGCGCCAACGCAGCCGGAGGCCATTCGATCGAGATGGGGTAGGGGCGCACGAACGTCTCGTGGTCGCCGCGGGTGACGGAGGCACGCTCGCGGTCGATCCGGCTCTCGACGAAACGGTCGATCGTGTCGATGAAGTTGTTGCAATGGAACTGGGTGTGGAATCCGAGAACGGTGCTGCCCAGCAATCCCGCGAGAATCTCCTCTTTCCATGGACAAATCCCGAATACTTCGGAGTTCGGCCAGGGGATGTGCCAGAACGTGATGATCGTTGCGGCGGGTAACCGCTCGCGGATCATCCCGGGCAGCAGTGCGAAGTGATAGTCCTGGATCATGATGATCGGATCCGGACGGCGCGCTTCCTGCGCCACCGCGTCGGCGAAGCGGGCGTTGACAGCGCGGTACTGCTCCCAGTCGGACTGGCGGAAGGTCGGGCGCACGAAGGCGATGTGGCACAACGGCCAAAGCCCCTCGTTGGCCAGCCCGTAGTAGTAGCCGTTCTGCTCCTCCTCCGAGAGCCAAACCCGTCGCAGCGAGTAGCTGGGCGCGTCAGGCGGAACGCGGATGCGGTCGCTCTTGTCGACGGTCTCGCGGTCGGCGGTGCCGCTGCCATGCGCGATCCAGGTTCCGCCGCATGCGCGCATGATGGGTTCGAGCGCTGCGACGAGGCCGCTGGCGGGGGTCTGCAACGAGATGCCGTCCCTCGTCCGATTGTGGATGTACGGCTCGCGGTTGGAGACCACGATGACCTCAGCCTGAGGCAACTGACTGTTCAACGTACGGCGCAGCGATTGAGGATTCCAATCAAACTCGATTGCGTCGGGCAGGCGGCGGTTCTGCTCCAGTTCCTTGAGAAGCTCGCGGATCTTGCCCCCGAACATGGAGTTGTCCGAACCGCGCGCCACAGGCTGCCGGCCGGCCCGCAACTCGGCGATGGCCCGTTCGACCGAACGCAACCCGCCCCGCATCACGAACAGCGCGATCAAGGAGGCCAGGGCGGCGCCAACGAAGGCCACGCCGGCAAGTGCGACCATCACCCAGGTCTTTGCCTGATCGGCGCGCTGCTGTGCGAACGTGAGGTCATGGATCAGCACCAGATGCCCTGATGTCGATCCGCCCGAGATCGGAAAGGCGGCCACCAGCATCGGCCGTCCGCTCGTCGGCAGATCCGCAAAGCTCGGACGCGCGGCACGCAAGATGCGCTCGCAGGAAAACTCGCTCGGCATCACCTTGCTTTGGTAGCGCAGATCGCCGGCCGGCCCGCAGAAGCCCACCGCGAGCAACCGCTCGTCGAGCGCGAGCCGCTCGAACAATCGGCTGATCTGCTCGCCGGCATCACGCGATAGCAGCGCGGTCAACTCGTCGCGCACGGTGTTGTTGACGAGGGTGGCGCGCAGTTCGACGTCGCGGCGCGACCATTGCTCGACGAAGCTCGTCGCCATCGGAGCGATCAGAAGGATCGCCAACGACGTGGCGACCAGGGCGGCGCCACCATACCGAATTACCTGCCGCATCGGATCCCCGCACCGATCACAAGCCTCGGCAGCATCGGGCGGCCCGCCGCTGGATCGGGTTGCGACCCGCTGATCGTCCGCATCGGTGCTGGCGATTGCGCTTGTTGCCTCCGCGAAATCTCTACGTCACCACTCCCGATCAACATCCCAAGACGTCCGGCGGACACTATACAGGAGCGCGGCTGCGGCGCGACACATCCAATTTTCGGCAACTGCGCGCACGGTTCGGCACCGAGTTGCTCAAACTTTGGGATCCTGAGCGCGACAAGCGATCGCGTGCGTCGAGAAAATATCGCGCGGCTGAAGAGCAGCGTGGAACCATGATGCGTGCAAAGGATTGACGTGTGCTCGCCGGTCGCACTCCCCCCAGCCCCCCGTAGCACTGGCGAGCAAGAAGCCCCGCACGTGCGGGGCTTTTTTCTTTCGGGTTTCAATGGACCGTTCGCGAGAAATTGAGGCGTATTGGAACCAATCCCACCAGCAGCACTTATGCAGCGGACAGCCGCATGCCTGCGGCGTTTTGGAGGGACAACAAGACATGCGTATTTTTCTGACGATCGCTGCAGCCGCGGCGACGCTTGCAATTGCATCGCCCTCGCTCGCGCAATCTGTGCGCATCGATACGCCTGCTGCGTCCGTGCGGCTCGGGGATCGCGATCATCATCACTATCGCCGTGGGCACGTCGAGCACAGGGTGTACGGGCGCGCGTCCTGCCGCACGGTGACCGTGCGCAAGCACAGGCCGAATGGAACGGTGGTCATCACCAAGCGGCGCGTGTGCCACTGATGCAGGTGGCGTGGTCAACAGCGTGACCAAACAAAAAGCCTCTCCCCGCAGGCGGGGAGAGGCTCTATTGGTGCAGTCCGCCGCGAGGCGGCTTGCGGGCAGGCCCTACTTCACTTTGAGATTTTCAGCCGAGTTCTTGCCGCGGTTGGACACCACTTCATACTCGATCTGCTGATTTTCCTGCAGAGTGCTCAGACCGGCACGCTCGACAGCGGAGATGTGCACGAAGACGTCAGGGCCACCGCCAGTCGGCTGAATGAACCCATAACCCTTCGTCGGGTTGAACCACTTCACTTTACCAGTCGCCACGTCGTTCTCCTAAGTGCCAATGTATCGCCGTCGTACCGTTTGGGGGGGTGCGGGCACGCTACCATTGATCAAAACAGGCTCGAAAACAACCGGACGGTTTCACAAAGTCGGATCCCGTGGGCGCGCAGGCGGGCCCGAGCTTCCGCCTGCGCGCAAAAAGGCGTTCCAAATCACGGTCCTGTGATTTTCGCGCGGCCTTTTTGGGGGAGGGCGGAAGGACGCCGCGGCCCGGCGGAGCGGCCCCCTAGACAGCCGCCGTTAACCGCAAATCATGTTTGGAAGGGACGCGCGCGCTGCGGCCGCATGTCGTTCTAGCTTTGTACCCGCCGCGCAGGTCGACGGTTTTTGTGACCCGACGTATGATTAATGCGAGGTCAGTTGTCGCGTCAGGAGTTGGCCATGGCCCCGCGTGCCTATTGGAAAGGCTATCTGAAGCTGTCGCTGGTGTCGTGCCCGATCGCTCTTTTCCCGGCGGCATCGAGCTCCGAGCGCATCTCCTTCAATCGCGTCAACAAGAAGACCGGCAACCGCCTCAAGCAGCTGATGGTGGATGCCGACAGCGGCCAGCCGGTCGACAAGGAGGACATCGGCCGCGGCTACGAGTACGCCAAGGGGCAGTATCTCTTCGTCGAGGACGAAGAGCTGGATAAGATCAAGATTGAGAGCACCCACACGATCGACATCGGGAGCTTCGTGCCGCGCGCCGAGATCGACGACCGCTACCTCGATACGCCGTATTACATCGCGCCCACCGATCAGGTCGGGCAGGAAGCCTTCACAGTCATTCGCGACGCCATGCGCGACAAGAAGGTCGTCGGCCTCGCGAGGCTCGTGCTGCAGCGGCGCGAGCACGTGCTGATGCTGGAGCCGTTCGACAAAGGGCTGCTGGGCACCACGCTCCGCTATGCCTACGAAGTGCGGAGCGCAGCCGACTATTTCGAAGACATTCCCGACCTCAAGCTGCCGGCCGAGATGAAGCAGCTCGCCGCCCACATCATCGAGGGCAAGAGCGACCATTTCGATCCCAAGTCGTTCGAAGACCACTACGAAAACGCGTTGGTCGAACTGCTGCGCACCAAGCAGGCCGGCAAGCCCGTGCAGACGATCGGCGAGGCTCCCGCCGCGCCGCGCGTGATCAATCTGATGGATGCCCTGCGCGCGAGCATCAGTGCGAGCGCCAAGAAGCCGGCCGCCGCCAGCAAGGAGACGCGTCGCGCGGCCCCGAAGAAGAAGGCGGCGTCGCGGTAGGCGTTCAGACGAAGCGGTCTGCTGTGCTTGCTGTGGCATTTCCGCTTGGGCTAGCTGTAGACTCCTGAAAGCTTACGGGCGGAGACGACGGCGCACTGGTCTGCTGCGCGCCGGCGGCGGGATTTGAGGCCCGGCCCTCGTGGGGAGAGGCCAAGCATGGGATCTGAGGCGGACAAGCGCATTTTGTCGGGCACGGTCGCCTTCACCGGGCGGCTGGCGTCGATGCGGCGGACCGAGGCCTTTGCGCTCGTTCGCGCGCAAGGTGGCGCGCCGCGCCGGGGCGTCACCCGGTCCACCAACGTGCTGGTCGTGGGTGAGCTGGGATGGCCGCTGCTGGCGGACGGTCAGCCTTCAAAAAGTCTCAGCCTCGCCCGGACATACGAGATCGAGATCGCAAGCGAGCGCCGCTTTCTCGAATGGCTTGGGCGCGCCGTGCCCGACGATCAGTTGCGCAATTACGGCCTCGACCAGATCGCCAGCCTGAGCGGGCTGCCGCCGCAAGTGGTCGAGGAACTGACCGCTTTCGGCCTGCTCGATGCGCGAGGCGGCCTCTATCGCTTTCGCGATCTTTCGGTCGCACGTCAGATGGCGGAACTGTTCGCGGCGGGCATCGCGCTGTCGACCATCACGAAAAGCATCCAGGATATCCGCAGGTGGCTGCCGGATAGCGACCTGTCGCGCGTGAAGCTCTATCCCTCCTCGCAGGACAAATTGATCGTCGAGCATCTCAAGGTTCGGAGCGACCAGTCGGGCCAGATGGCTCTGCCCGTGGCGGAGCCTGCCGATAGTCCGGACGTCCTGTTCGAACAGGCCCAGGCTGCCGAAGCGGACGAGGACTTTGCGGCGGCGGCCCGTCTCTACCGGCGCGTGATGTCCCTCGATCCGACTGACGCGACGGCGGCATTCAACCTGGGCAACCTGCTCACGCGCGCCGGCCGGAAAGCGGAAGCGGAGCGCGCCTTCAAATCGGCCCTCAAGGCCGACCGCAGGTTCCCGGAGGCCTGGTACAACCTGGCAAATCTCTATGACGAGCAGGATCGCGTGCACGACGCGATCGACGCGCTGCAGCGCGCGCTGGCGATTGATCCCGACTATGCGGACGCGGTGTTCAACCTCGCGCTGATCCTGCAGCGGCGCAACCGGCACGCCGAGGCGGCGCAGCACTGGCGCCGCTACATCGCGCTCGATGCGCAGTCCGATTGGGCGGCGCGCGCGCGCCGCGCGCTCAAGCTGTGCGAAATGCAGATCGCGCAGTCGTCGTGACGCTCGGGTGAGGCTCCGTGGCAACCCGCAGCAGGAAGGGAACGAAGGCGCCGCGGCGCGATCCGCTCAAGGAGTACCGGCGCAAGCGCGATTTCAGCCGCACCGGCGAGCCCGAAGCGAAGCTCGGCACCGGCGACGGGTGGCAATTCGTCGTCCAGAAGCACGACGCGCGGCGCGTGCATTACGACCTGCGGCTCGAACTGGGCGGTACGCTCAAGAGCTGGGCCGTCGCCAAGGGACCCAGCATGATCGCCGGCGAGAAGCGGTTGGCGGTGCGCACCGAAGACCATCCGATGCAGTACCTCGACTTCGAGGGCAACATCCCGCACGGCGAGTACGGCGGCGGCGCGATGATCGTTTGGGATCGAGGCCGCTGGACGCCGGAGGAAGATGCCGAACGCGGCCTCAAGAAAGGCCATCTGGATCTCACGCTCGACGGCGCGCGTCTCAAGGGGCGCTGGCATCTGGTGCGCATGCGCGCCAAGCCGGGCGAGAAGAAGGAGATGTGGCTGCTCATCAAGGCTTCCGACGAGTTCGCCCGGCCAGCCGGTTTGCCCGATATCACCGAGGAGGAGACGACGTCGTTCCTCACCGGTCTGACGACGCAGGAGCTCGCGGCTGCCGGAGACTTGCGCGCCGATCACGCGGGACGCGCGAAGGTCGCGCAGGCCCGCTCGCACTCCCTGCCGGACGTCGGCAGGATCAAGGGTGCCCGCAAAGGAATCTTGCCGGCGTTTCTCGAGCCCTGCCTGCCCCAGATCGCGGAGCGAGCGCCCAGCGGATCGCAGTGGGTCCACGAGATCAAGTATGACGGGTACCGCATGCAGGCGCGTCTCGATGGGCGGAGCGTGCAGTTGCTCACGCGCACGGGGCTCGACTGGACGGCGCGATTTCCCAACATCTCCGCGGCCCTGAAGACGGCGAATCCGGGATCGGCGCTGATCGACGGCGAGATCGTGGTCGAGGACGCGTCGGGCGTCCCGCAATTCAACCTGCTTCAGGCGGATTTGAAAGCGGGCCGCAACGATCGCTTCCGCTATTTCGTGTTCGATCTGCTGTACTGCGACGGCTACGACCTCACGAAGGCGACGCTGATCGAGCGCAAGTCGTTGCTGCATGAGATCAGTCGCGGATGGGCGCCGTCGCTGCCGCTGCGCTTCAGCGAGCATCTCGAACAGGACGGGCCGACCATGTTCGAGCACGCCTGCCGCCTCGGTCTCGAGGGCATTGTCTCGAAACGCAAGGACCTGCCTTATCGGCCCGGCCGCGGTGACCATTGGATCAAGGCAAAAGGCGCGCTGCGCCAGGAATTTGTGATCCTCGGCTATATCCCCTCGAGCGCCACGAAAAGTGCGGTGGGTGCCCTGGCGCTCGGGTATTACGCAAACGGGAAGCTGACGTACGCGGGACGGGTCGGCTCGGGTTTCTCGATGAACGATGCGCATATCTTGCGCAACGATCTCGAGAGGATCAGCGCCGAGAAGCCACGCCTCGCCAACACCATGCCCGTGGGCGCGGACAAGGGCGTGCGGTGGGCCAAGCCGGAACTCGTCTGCGAAGTGGAGTTCCGCGGCTGGTCGGAAGACCGGCTGATCCGGCAATCGTCATTCAAGGGTCTGCGTGAGGACCGACCGCCCGGCGAGGTCACGCTGGAACGTCCGCCGAGGCGCGAAAAGGCGGCACCGCCGGCCATGCCGATAGGCGAGGCGGCCTCTCGCCTCACGCACCCCGAACGGATCCTGTGGCCGGACACGGGCGTCACAAAGCAGGGCCTCGCCGACTTCTATACCGATGTCGCCGGCCATATCCTTCCGCACGTGTCCGGCCGCGTGCTCAGCCTCGTGCGCTGCCCATCGGGCGTGAACGCCAAGTGCTTTTATGCCAAGCACGCCTGGGAGGGCTTGAGCGAGGTGGCGCACCGGATCGACGTCGGCGAGAAGGAGCCGATGTTCTGGATTGACGACCTGGCGGGGCTGATCGACCTCGTGCAGGCGAGTGTCCTCGAAATTCACCCTTGGGGATCAACCGCGAGCAACCTCGAAAGACCGGACCGGCTGATTTTCGATCTCGACCCCGGCGAGGATGTTCCCTGGACCGCGGTGGTGGAGGCAGCGCATGACGTGCGTGCGCGCCTTGGCGACGTCGGACTGAAGAGCTTCGTCAAGACGTCCGGCGGCAAGGGCCTGCATGTGGTCGTCCCGGTCGAGCCTACGCTCGATTGGGATCAGGCCAAACAGTTCTGCGCGTCGGTGGCGGCGCAGATGGCACGAGCAGAGCCTCGCCGTTACGTCGACACCATGACCAAATCGGCACGCAAAGGACGGATCTTTGTGGACTATTTCCGCAATGCTCGCGGCGCGACCGCCGTCGCTCCGTACTCGACACGGGCTCTGCCCAAAGCGTCAGTGTCCACGCCGCTCGCTTGGGAAGAGCTCGCTGAAGGAATTCGCGCCGATCATTTCACGGTCCACAACCTGCGGCACCGGCTGGACGCGTTGCGGCAGGATCCCTGGGAGGGGTTCTTCACGGTGTCCCAAGCGATCGCGCCGCCCGACCGTCCGCTGCCGCCGAAGGCAGGGAAAGCGTCGGCGAAGCCAGGCACGGCACGGAAGCGCCGGAGCAAGTAAGGGGGGCCGCGCGCTGCGTGTGCACCATTCGCCGACCTTGCGGACAAGCTGGGCGCTCGTGCTCAGCGCGACTCCGTTCTGCTGCACGAGCGCGGTGTCATGGTAGGTCGAGCTGTCGCGTCTGACGGTCGTGACTGCGTGAGCGCCGAATCATGTACGCTCCTCGCGTCGTGAGAGCCGGCGCGATCATCTGTTCATGACTCGCGATTGGCGATTGCCTGCGTGCGGGAAGCTGGTGTTCGATGCGCGGAACGCATTCACGAATGCGTCACCCCGTTTGTTGACGATCCCGAAGCCTTCGCCCGCGCTGCTCGCGAGTCGAGCGGTTCGCTATTGGAACCAACAGGGCCACGGCACATTGCGGGTTACGTGCTCGCTCAAACGAGAACACGAATGCCACGGGCACGAACGTAGGGCGGCGCAGCGCGTGAAGGAGCCCAGGAGCCTGAATTCTCTAACGGCGCGGAGGAACAGCGGCTATGCGGGGACTGGATTTTACGGATGAAGCCACGAGGCGGTCTGTGGGGCACGCGCTGCGAACCACCTATGAGCTCGATGCGCCCATGCCCGAACATCTGCAGAAGTTGATGGAGCAGCTTCAGCACCGCCTTGATGCCGGCGGATCGACTGATCCGACTGTTGCGAGCGACGGGCCGGCTTCGGGCGACGCACGGGATGCGGGACAGGTTCTGAAATAACTGACGGCGTCGTGCCTGCACGTGCGCACGATCGGATAGGCGCCGCCTGAAATCAGCGATGCGATCTACTGTGCAGCCAACGCGCGCTGATGCAGCGGCAGTTCAAGGCGCTGCCACACATCCACCAGCGCCTCCGCGAGGCGGTCGATCAGCGCATCGTCGTGATAGGGGGACGGCGTGATGCGCAGTCGTTCGTGGCCGCGGGGAACGGTCGGATAGTTGATCGGCTGGATGTAGATCCCATGCTCCTCGAGCAGCATGTCGCTCGCCTGCTTGCATTTTTCTGGATCGCCGACGAACACGGGAATGATGTGAGTCTGGCTGGGCATGATCGGGAGGCCCGCTTCCGCCAGGATGGCCTTCACGCGGCCCGCGCGATCCTGGTGACGCTCGCGCTCCCAGTTCGACATCTTGAGGTGCCGGATGGCGGCTGCCGCGGCGGCGCAGACCGCAGGCGGCAGAGCAGTCGTGAAGATGAAACCAGGCGCGCAGGATCGAACAGCATCGATCAGCGCGGTGCTGCCGGTGATGTAGCCGCCGAGGCACCCGAAAGCCTTCGCGAGGGTGCCTTCAATGACGTCGATCCGCTGCATGGCACCGTCGCGCTCGGCGATGCCGCCGCCGCGCGGACCATACATGCCGACCGCATGCACCTCGTCGATATAGGTCATCGCGTTGTAGCGCTCGGCCAGGTCGCAGATCGCTTGAACCGGCGCAACGTCGCCGTCCATGGAATAGAGGCTCTCGAATACGACGAGCTTGGGCCGGTCAGGGCCGGCGGCCTTGAGCAGTTCTTCGAGATGGGCGACGTCGTTATGACGGAAGATCTTCTTCTCGGTGCCCGACTGCCGCACTCCCTCGATCATGGAATTGTGGTTGAGGGCGTCCGACAGGATCAGGCAGTTCGGGATCAGCTTGGCGATGGTCGAGATCCCGGTCTCGTTGGAAACGTAACCCGACGTGAAAACGAGGGCTGCGTCCTTTCCATGCAGGTCGGCGAGCTCCCGCTCAAGCTCGACCAACGGGTGGTTGGTGCCGGCGATGTTGCGCGTGCCGCCGGCGCCGGTGCCCATCCGGGTGGCCGTTTCGACCATCGCGCCGATCACCTTGGGGTGCTGGCCCATGCCGAGGTAATCGTTGGAACACCAGATCACCACATCGCGCTTGCCGTCGGGGGCGTGCCATACCGCATGCGGAAAGCGTCCGGCGATGCGCTCGAGGTCGGCGAACACCCGGTAGCGGCGCTCGCCGCGCAGGTTGGCGAGAGCATCGCTGAAAAATTTGTCGTACGTCATGAGGCCGGATCCGGGGTTCCGCGGAAGATCATTGTTTAGAGGAGTTCTTAGGCGCTTGTCGAGACGCAATAACCCGATGCGCAGTCAGGCTTTTTGATCTCGCTCAACGACCGCAGGCCGGTGTCTGGGCCAGCGGCGCGGGGTGTTTTCGGTGACCTAAGCCACTGTTACGGGCGGTCTTCCGCCTTCCGGGCGGCCGCGAGAGCGCGGTTTTTGCTCGGGGCAGGCGCAACGCCGGGCACGTCAAGCCCTACATCCAGGCCGTGAAGAGACGACAATTGCGACCGCCGTGCGCCGCACCTGGGGGCTCATCGCCACCGCGGGCCAGCGGCGACATCGAGATGCGATGAGATGCGATCGCCGCAGATCCGCCGCGCGGTGTTTGAGTGAAACGCCCGTGTACGGCGCCGCTGTCGACGAACTCACGAGAAGTAAAGTCTCAGAGGAGTGTCGCACACGATCTTGCGACGCACCGCCGTATCCGGCACGCAGGTGGCCAGCCACTCGATCGTCTGCCGGTATGTGACGTTCTTTTCTTCGCCGACAAAGGGACAATCGCTGGCCCAAACCAGGCGGTCGGGCCCGGCCTGGCTGACGAGTTCGCGCGCCCAGCCGACCGCAGCGGGGCCGAGCCGATACGCCGCCGACAGCTTCACCCAGGTGCGGCCACGCTCGATCGCGCGCAGCATCGCCTTGAATCCCTCGCCGTCCACGCCCGTCCTGGGATCAGGCCGCCCCATGTGGTCGAGCACGATCTTCACGCCCGACGCTTCGAGCGTGGGCAGCAGCTGTGGGAGCTTCTCGCCTTCGATATGCGCATGGACGTGCATGTCGAGGTCCGCGAGGCGACGGAGGAAGCGGCGATATTCGAAAGCGGTGAGGTCCGGCAGCTCCTTCATGTTGATGAAGGGCAGGCGTACGCCCACCACGCCCTCACGCTTCATTTCGTCAAGAACGATCCTTTCGGTGGTCGGGGGCAGGATCACGGTGCCGCGCAGGCGCGGATAACGGCGCAAGCAGGCGATCGCGTAGTCATTGAAGTCACCCCAGGGACTCGCCGCAGCGAGCACCGCCATGCTGACGCCGTGTGCATCGAGGACGGCGATCAGGTCCTCGCCGGTGAAGCTGTAGCTCGGCCGGTGACGGGGATTGGCCACGAGCGGCATGTCGGTGGTGAAGACGTGCACGTGGCAGTCGACCACCGGGGTGTCCCACGCATCCATGGCCCGCGCGTGCTCCGACATTCGCTGCGACTACCGCTTCTCGATCTTGGCCTGCTCGATCACCGCGCCCCACTTCTTGATGTCAGTCTGCAGCCGCGCGAGGATTTCCTGCGGCGTGCTGGCGCGCGGCTCGGTCCCGAGATCGAGGATGCGCTGCTTGACCTCCGGCAGGGCAACAACCTCGTTGATGCCCTTGTTGAGCTTGGCAACGACGTCGGCCGGCGTTCCAGCGGGCGCGAAGATCGCGTTCCAGCCCACCACCTCATAGTTGGGCACGCCGCTCTCCTTCACGGTCGGGATATTCGGCAGCGAGCGGTTCGTACCTGACGTCGCGATCGCGCGGAGCTGACCGTCGTCGATGGCGCCCTTGAGCGCCGCATAGGACTCAAACCCGACGGTGATGTCGCCGCGCAGCAGCGCTGTCTGTACCTCCGGTGAGGAGCGGAACGGCACGATGAGCGCATCGATTCCGGCGACCGACTTGAACAGCTCCGCCGAAAGGTTCTGTGTGCTGCCCGGATTGATCGTGCCGATGTTCATCTTCCCGCCCATGGAGCGCGCCGTGGCGAGCAGGTCCTTGACGTTCTTGATCGGCGACTTGCCGTCGACCAGCAGCACCAGATCGAAATAGGCGACGCTCGAGATCGGCACGAAGTCCTTCACCGGGTCGAACGGCAAGGCCTTGTAGAGGCTCACGCTGATGGCGGTGCCATTGGTCAGCACGATCAGCGTGTAACCGTCGGCGGGGCTTTGGGCGACGGCCTGGGCGGCCGCGATCCCCCCGCCGCTTGGCCGATTGTCGATGATGATCCGCTGGCCCAGACGCTCACTGAGCTTCTCGCCCACGATGCGCATGGTGATATCTGCCAGTCCGCCGGCCGCGAACGGCACGATCAGACGGATCGGCTTGTCCGGAAAAGTCTGTGCCGTTGCAAGTGGCGAGAAGAGCAGCAGCAGTCCGGTCAACGCGAACGATATCAGCTTCATGAAGGCCCCCTTGGGATCGGCGCATGATATGAAATCGCCTTGCCGCCATCAGGCACTGTCGGGGCGGTCAAGAGAGGCTTTTTTTTGAGACTTTTCGCTAGCCGGAATGACTAGCCGCGTCCCAGGAACGGCATGGCGATGGGCAATACGACGGCCTGATAAAAGTTGGTGGTATCCGGCAAGGTCACCATCATGTGCACGATGTCCGCGATCTCGCTCGCCTGCATCATCTGCTCCGGCGGCCGGTCGGGCTGCCGCCCTCCGCCCAGCGCGCTGTCCGCCACCCCCGGGTGGAGGATCGAGACAGTGATGCCGTGCTCGCGTCCGTCGAGGGCCATGGAATGGGTCAGGCCGTCGAGCGCAAACTTGGTCGCCGCATAGCCCACCGTGTGGGCGCGCGGTACGCGCGCCGACACGCTGCCGATGTTGATGATGCGGCCGCGCTTCTGCTCCTTCATGATCTTCATGGCTTCGCGGCTGGCGATGAAGGCAGAGGTGAGGTTGGTCGCGACGATGTTCTCCCATTCAGCCGTCGTCACGTCGATCGTCGGTTTGTGAACGGCGATGCCGGCGTTGTTCACCAGAATGTCCAGCCGGCCGTAGGCGTCCATGGTCGACTTGATCAGCCGCAATATATCGGCCTCCTTGGTGACGTCGGTCGCCACCGGCAGAGCGGTGCCGCCCTTGCTCTCGATGTCGGCAGCCAGCGCCTCGAGCTTGTCCCTGCTGCGTGCAGCCAGCACGGTCCTGGCGCCCTCGGCGGCGAGCTTGCGCGCGATGGCGTCGCCGAGCCCTGAACTGGCGCCTGTGACGATGGCGACGCGTTCGCTTAGATCGATCATGGATGTCTCCCCCGACGCAACCGATGTTTGGAACGTCCAACCGGTATAGATGCGGTTCTCTGGCCGGGCAACGTCGCGCCGGCCCTGAGCAGCGGCTGCTCGATGCGCCGTCAGCGGCGTCGGCATTATCTCAGAATGACTGCAGCGGCGCAGTCGAGTGCGGGGATGGTTGTTCGTCGTCAGATGCGGCTTCGCGTCCTTGCGCCTCGCGCGCCTCCAGCAAGGCCTCGCCGACCGCGCGTCGTACCGCATCAAGGTCGCGATGGTCGAGCAGGCGCAGGGCCGATTCGAGTGCGATCTCGATCGTGGTGAGATCCGATTTCAACAGGCCGGCCAGCCGGGCATAGGCGGATGCGCTCATGCCGCGGTCCGCATCGCGGCGTTCGCTCCACTCGCGACGCGCCCGGGCGCGGTCGGAGATGGACGTGCCGATCGGACCGCGCGCGCCGCGCACCAGGCGCGCCGCAATTGCTCCGCGAGCAGCGTGCGGAACGGTGCCAGCGCGAGTCCGCTCCGATCGACCTGCGCAGCGCGCGCGACGCCACGCCCTCACGGCATCCTGACTGATGCCCGTCGGCGGGCGCAATGTCGGACCGTGGGCGGCGACCAGCATGTCCAGATCGCGTTCGGCCCGCGCGCGCGACAAGGCCACCTTGAGGATGATGCGGCGGTTGAAAGTGCCGTCCGCATTGACGGTGTCGCGTTCGGTGAACAAGGCCGGCTCCCGGGTTGGGAGCATGATTTCGGAAAATCAGAATTCCGGCAAAGCCGGCGCCGTCTCCATGGGAACTGCGGGGAAAGGGAGCCGGATTGGACCTGCCAATTGACCGGTTCGCGTGCGCCGTTCAGCGGCGGGCCGCGGGGATTTTCGGCGACGGGTTCGCGCGCTTCGGGCCTTCCTGCCGCATGCGCCGGATCTGGCCGGCGCGCACCGCGACGTAGATCTCGCCGATCCAATCGAGGCGGACGTTCTCGATCGGTCGCGCATTGAAGGACAGGAGCGTCACGGTGCCGCGCGTCTTGCCGCGGCTGATGGTCTTGAGATAGCGGCGCCCGTCCTTGGTGCGCACCGCGGCTTCCTCGCCGAAAAACGATTCGAGCGGCCGACGCTGCTCACGATAAACAACGATGACATCGCCGTCGTCGTAGCGCGGCAGCATCGAATCGCCGCGCACCTCCAGCCCGATCATTTCGTCTGGTAGCGCAAAGGGCAGGATGACGGTGGTGAGCCCATCGGCCGGAACCTGCTCGGAATCAGGGTCGATGACCGCGCCGGCGCCGACGTACCCCATGATGCGGACTTCGCCCGGCTGCGGAACGTCGAGCTCAAGGTAACTTGCGACGATCGCGATCTCGCGCGCCTTCAATTCGCGCTCGCCCTTGAGCAGCGCCGTGACCGCCGACGGCTGTCGTCCAAGCGCGGCGGCAAGGCCGCTCTTGCTCTTGCCGGGCTTCTGCAGCCCACGCCGGATGTCCTCGATATCCATGGCATCGCCCTACCATTTTTCTGCAAAACAGAAAAGAGAAGATTTCGGATTTCCGGAAGAAATCGCTTGACCAACTTCGGATAATCAGAAATCGTCATGGCATGGAACCAGCAAGCACAATCGTCGGAATGCTCGGAGGGCCGGCGGCGGTGGCCAGGGCCACAGGCACCGCGCTCACCGCTCCTTATCGCTGGCAATATCCGCGCGCGAAGGGCGGCACCGGTGGACTGATTCCGCAACGGTACCACCGCGCGTTGATCGAATTCGCCCGAGCACAAGGGGTCGTGCTGAGCGCGGCTGATTTTCTTCCGCGCTGCGAGGAGGAGGAGGCATGTGCCTCGCCATCCTCCCTGCATGACGAGAGCCGCATCGACATCGCGTCCGCCACCCGGCGGCGCGAACAGGGAGCCTGAGGTGACCGCGAGACACAACAAGGAGCACGAACTGCGTTGCGCCGAGGAACTCCGGGCGCACTACGACACGGTGCGTGCGCGCTTGGGCGCCGGTTCGGCGCGACCGCAATCCCGCGCCGGGAATGCGGCGTCGAGCACTCCGCCGCCGTCGCCATCTGCGTTCCCGGATGGCCTGTCGGGCGCGGCGGACGAGGGGCTGCGCGATCTGCCGGTGGAGATACGCGACGTCGTGCGCAGCATCTCGGCTGCATTGCATCTTGCACCGCGCGACATGCTGTCGAACCTGGACGGGAAAGCCTCGCTCGGCCGGCGGATGGCGGCCTCGCTTGTCGTGCGTCGCTCGCTTCTCGCGGCCAGCGTCACCGCCCGCCTGTTCGGCATGGCAGAGGCCGTCGTCGTCAACGCACTCGTCACGCTCGACGCCGTGCTGGCGTTCACGCAGGCATCGGCGACGCACGCACCGCTCGATCCCCTGGCGCGGCAAGTTGCCGCCGAATGGGCTCGTTTCGAGGATTCGACGCCCAGGCGAATTCCCATCGGCGAGGTCGTGCAAACGGTGGCGCGTGTGTTCGACGTATCCGTCGACGACATGAAGTCGGCGCGCCGCGCGGACGGGATCGTCCGTCCCCGTCACGTGGCGATGTATCTGGCCAAGCGGTTCACGCTGCGCAGCATGCCGGACATCGCGCGTGCGTTCGGCGGCCGCGATCACACGACCATCGTACATGCGGTGAAGAAGATGTCGCCCATTGCCGACGCCGTCGCATTGAAAATCGGCGGAGCTGCGTCGCTCGAGGAATGGGCGCGTGCGTTACGCGACGAGATGCAGTGAGAGAGTCGAGCGCCCACACACGCCGCGCGTCTCTCGCGAGATGCTTGCCTCAACTTCCCATGAGGGCGAGTTGCGTCAGCAGTAGCAGCAGTACAACCATCGCGCCGCCGAACATAGCCGTAATGACCAGCGGACGCGGCATCCAATCCAACATGGCGTCGCCTCCGTTCGTTTTGATGGCAACGCGCCGCTGCAATGGTGGTTTCGGTGTTCGCACGCTCGTGATTGCGATGTTCGCGCGTGCACGAAGCCCGCGATTGCGTCGTGCGCCATCACCAATCCGTGTTCGGTATCGCATGACGCGCGGATCGGAAGTTCACAGGAGGATGTCATGACGACAGCAGACTATCCGGCGGGGACGCGCGGAATGGAGCGCACCTGGCACGTGGTTCGGACCAACGTCAATTGTGAGAACCGGGCCAGAAAGGGAATCGAGTCACTTCGTTTCGAAGTTTACATGCCGGTCGAGCACAGGTGGGTCCGCCACATGCGAAAGCGAGAACGGGTCGCACGCCCGCTGTTCGCGCGCTATCTGTTCGTGCATTTCGATGCTGCCAACGAGCATTGGTACCCGATCCGCTTTACGCACGGAGTGGAATCGATTCTCACCAGTGATCGGCATGTGCCCGCGCAGGTGCCGGACGCCTGGATCACGGAGTTCCGCCGCGCCGAGGCGGCCGGCATGTTCGATCGGACCGGGGAGCGGACCGTCTTCGGCCCCGGGGACAAAGTGCGAGTGGCGGAAGGACCGTTTGCAGGACTGATCGGAGATGTGGTGCGAGCCGACGACAGGCACCGCGTCGAGATCCTGTTGGCCTTGCTGCACCGTGCGGTGCCGGTGACGGTGTCAGCCGCAGCATTGCACGCCGCTTGACGTGCCGTCCTCCCCAGTCAGCGCTGCGGCACCGCCGGCTCGCATGCCATTGGCCTGCAACCTCTGGTAAAATCATCGCGCAGTCGAGTCGGACAAGGGAAGGCCATGTCGCAGGACCGGGGCGCAGCAGGTACTGCCCCTGGACGGAAAGGGTTGCATGTGGGGGCGCATCACCATGCTGGCCGTGCTGGTCGTGGCAGGAACGGCTTTGCAAAGCCACGCCAGCGGCCGAGAAGAGAAGCTGCTCAAGCAGTTTGGTTTCACGGGCGTTTGGTCGCCGGATTGCAACAAGCCGCCAGGGCCCGGCAACAGCCGGAGGTCGATCTGGGTCGACAGGCAAGGAACTGTGCGTTTCAAGGAAGACCTCGGCGACGAGTATGAGCCCAATCTCTATCTGGTGCTCGGTGGAAAGCGACTGGGACCCAACAGGATCGAGCTGCAGACCCGGTTGAACCGCCAGCGTGTCCTGAACCTCACGATCATCAAGGACGGCCCCCGAATCCGCACCGTTGCCAACGTAGGCGCCGATGGCCGAGCCGTCGTGAAGGAGGGGCGCGTTTTGCCATCGGGCCATCCGACGCCGTGGCTCAGCCGATGCAAATGACGCCCGGCGCGGTAGGCGCGGCGACAACGTCATGTGCACGGCAGTAGCAAAGTAAGGGTGCGCTCCCGGCGGAGACCGGCTAAGGGTGACCGCCGCGGGGTTGCCGACACTGGCCAGCGTGGAATGTCCGAGGGGCTGGCCTACTGCAAATCGCCGTCGGGTGGGGGATCATTCGCATGCTTTCGACTCGTCAATCCGAGATCGTTGTCGCGCGCGAGGCCGACGGCACAGCGTACGCGCGTGCGCGGCGCATCCTGCGGCTTGATGAGCCGGCAGGCCCGGGCGCGGCGTTGCCTGTCGGACTGATCGTCTGGGTCGAGCACAGGCGCGAGCGCGACCGGCTGGCGCCAACCGAGCAGGCCGTCACCCAGGCGCTTCTCTTCCGTAAGAAGTACTGGGACGCTTAACGGCCCCCCCCGCAACTCTGCCATCGTCACACGGACCGATCCGAAGTCAGAAGCGTTGCCTGGCGTGCACAGGGGCGAGGGCGGTCTTGGGCCGGGTGGCGCGCAGGGCCTCGACCTTGGCGGTTTCCAGCACATAAACGACGGTGTCGAGCTTATGCCGCTGCGCGCGCTCGATGATGGCATCGAGGGTGCCGGCAATGTCTCGGGCGACAGTTTCACGGGTCTCCATGCCGAAATTATGGGCACCCCCGCGCGCGGCGGCCAGTCAGGAACTCTACCTAGCCGGGCATACGCACCCACCGGAAGACATCCAAACAGGCGCTGCTAGTCGGTAGAGGGAGGCTTTTTTGGCGGTGGCGGCTTGGTGGCCCGCAACGCCTCGATCTTGGCCGTCTCAAGCACGTAAACCAGCGTCTCCAGGCCGTGCTCCTGGGCCCGGGCGATCATGTCATCAATATCGCCTGCGATTTCACGGGCGGCAATCTCACGATTTTCCATCGAAAAAGTATGGCGTGCACTTCGGGTCCCGCCGACTAAGGAACAATACGTAGTTGGGGCCGGCAGGCGGGCGGCTGCCCAATCAAAACCCCTTTCCATCCGGTTCGCTGGGCAGGGGGGTCCTGTCAGGCAAAGCCGGGCCTCTGCGTGTGCGGCTGCGATCGCCGTCACGGGGGAGAACCGGCATCCGCAGAGGCGCCAATCCGGCCGAGCCCTTCGGAATCAATGGCGAGTGTCACCGCTTTTTGCGCTTGGCTTTCGGCTCCGTCGTGGCCGCCTCGCGAGCCAAGCGTTCCGCGCGCAGGCGAGCGGTGCGTTCGTTCACAGCTTCCGCATTGGCGATGTACTCGCGCATCGCTTGCGCTCCCTCGACAGCCATCCGTTCTTTCTTTTCCTGCTGGGTCTCGGGACTTCGACCGGGCATGCGCGCTCCCTGCGTGGGTGAGTCGGAGGGTGTGACTGGCGCAGCCACGCAAAGATGGTGACGCACCAAGTCTGACATAACGCCTGAGCGGGCCGTCAGTTCCGGGTGTGGCGTCGCGGGCGAAAAGCGGCGCCCTACGGTCGGCGTTTTCCGCACAGTTCACACGTTCGCACGGTTCGGTTTTCTTGGCCGTCCGATCGGCGTAGCGATCAGGCGTCGCGTTCGACGCGATGCCGGCGGAGGTCTCGATGCACCCGCCGTGCGGAGCCGTGACGCAATTGGCTTGCGGCTCGACCAAACTCGCAGCTTCAGACGCAGGGCGGGCGATGCAGCGAAGCTCGCCTCATCTATCTCAGTCATAGCCCACGTGCGCGCTCCCGCGCTCGCCCGTTCTGCGTCTGACGCTGAAACTTGTCATGGAGGCGACGGCGGTGAATCCCGCAGCAGACCAGCCCGAGACGACCGGGCAGGAGAGGCAGCACGCATTCGCCGCGCTCGCCGCCAGCAGGCAGGCCGTGCTTGCCGAATTTGCCAAGCTCGCGTTTGCCAACATTCTGGATTACGTGCGCATCGATCAGGACGGTTTGGCCGAGGTGGACCTCAGGCGTGTTGACCGCGACACCGGTGCGGCAATCGACGAGGTGATCGTCGATTACTCTGATCCGCGCAATGGCGATCCACCGCAGGTCAAGCGCGTACGCTTCAAGCTCGCCGACAAACGTGCCGCGCTCGTCGACCTGGGACGCCACCTCGGCTTGTTCAGCGAGCGCCGGTCGGCCGACGAATTGGACATGAGCGATGCAGAGCTTCGACAGCGGATCTCGGTGGGACTCGCCGCCCTCGCCGCCGCCGGAATCGACGTCAGGTCTTTACTCCCGCCTGAGCCGCAACCTGCGGGAACTACAGCGGCGGAAGGAGCGGGCGAAGCTTCTTCAGTATAAACCCTATCCCAAGCAGCGCCGTTTCCATGAGGTCGGCGGGGCGCACGGAGTCGGAGTTGATTGTCCGCCCGGCTGTCACGGAGGCCCGCATCGCGAACGCATGCTGATGGGGGCCAATCAGAGCGGCAAGACCTGGTGCGGTGCGGCGGAGGCCGCATTCCATCTCACCGGCCTCTATCCGGACGATTGGATCGGCCGGCGCTTCGTCGGTCCGACCCGCGGCTGGATCGGATGCGATACCTTTCCCAACGTGCGTGATGGTGCGCAGCGCGTTCTCGTCGGCGAACCGAAACTCGAGAGCGCGTGGGGATCCGGTCTCATCCCGGGCCATCTGATCGCGGGGTCGGCGCGCGCAACCGGCACGCCGGACCTTCTCGATTACGTCCTGGTGCGGCATACCTCAGGCGGCGTCTCCAGCGCTGCGTTCAAAAGCTACGATCAAGGGCGCAAGCGGTGGCAGGGTGAAACGCTGGACTGGGTTTGGTTCGACGAAGAGCCTCCCGAGGAGATCTACACCGAGGGGCTCACCCGCACGAATGCAACGGGCGGCATGGTCTGGCTCACCTTCACGCCGCTTCAAGGCATGTCGCGCGTGGTCCACCAGTTTATCGAGGATACCGGCGGACTGCGGTGAGCGTGTTGGCCAACCGGCGGGGCTATCCGGAGCGGAACGCGGTTCCGGCGGGTGCGTTATCGCCGGTGAAGCGGGAACGAACCATGTCTGCTCGATTACGAAATGGAATAGCGGCACTCATTGTGGCCCTGGGCATTGCCACGATGCTGGCGACCGGTGCCGGTGTGGTGCTGATGTATCGGGTCGCGCACACGTCGGGCGTGGTCGTCGCGCAGGCGCTGGCGCCGACAGACCGGTTTGGGGGATAGTGCTGCGCTCAACGTCTCGCGCCGTCCCCGTTCTTCTTGAGCGATTTTGACTGCAGCGGGTCACCCGCAGACACACGGCCGTCGGCGTTGCCTCCCAAGCTATAATCCTTGGATTTGGTGGTCCCATCGCTGACGAGAAAACCCTCGTTGGCGAGTCCACGCTTGAGAAGTTCACGCACCGCTGCGGAGCGGCTGGGCATCCGATGCGCGAAGCGCCAGTCGTCCAGCATGCGGAGTTCGTCGGTGGTCAACATGATCTGCAGTCGGTCGAGGCGTGGCTGGGGCATGGCGCGGTTCCGATGTGAAATCGGGAGCAGGAATGCAAACCTACTCATATAACTCATTCTGAGCAGGATGAGTTCCATGCGCCAATTCTGGCTTTGGCATCAAACGCTTCAGGCCCCCCATAGGCTGGCTTTGACAACGTAAGAATCGTTGCAGCGAGTTGCGTTCGGGGCCACGTTGGTAGCGGCGGTGTGGTTGGAGCTGCGTGTTCCGAACGCCAGGAGCGCGCGGCAAGTGAAGCGGCGGGTGGACGCGCCTATGACCCACGCAGCGGCCTCATTCTCGACTCGGCAGTCGAGCCAGGGTGCCAACTGCATGTCGATCGACCGACTGCTGCGGGAGGGCGTGTTCGACGCCGACTCGGTCGCGCTGATGACCCGCGGCTATGAACGGGTGCGCGAGGCGCTCGGACTGGCCGACCGTGACGATCCCGCCACCTCCATGGTCGCGCAGACCGTGTTGTCGGTGGTCGCGAGCGGGGTCCGCGACCCCGAGCGGGTCTATCAGCTGGTGTTGACGGCCTTGCGGACGGGACGTTCTTAATCGGCTGACGCACTTCCGCCGCCGCTCCGCAAATCCGCGCGATGGCCTGGCGGTCGAGCACGATCGTCCGCGCGAGAAGCGAGGCACATTCATGCCAAATCCCGCGCGCCACATTACGCGCATGACCATCGACGATGCCGAGCACTATACGGCGGAGCAGCGCGCGGCGATCGTCGCAAGCTATCCGGAGCACGAGCGCGACGCCCGTACGAAAGGCCTGCCGCAATTCGGCTCGGGGCTCGTCTTTCCGGTGCACGACGAGGCGATCGCCTGCGCGCCCTGCGCCATCCCGGCGCATTGGTATCGCATCGTCGGGCTCGATTTCGGTTATGATCATCCGTTCGCGGCGGTCAGCCTGGCCTGGGACAAAGACGCCGACATCATCTACGTGACCGCCGAATACGCCGAACGCCAGCAGACTCCGATCACCCACGCGGGAGCGATCCGGCCCTGGGGCGAGTGGATTCCTTGCGCGTGGCCGCACGATGGGCTGCAGCATGACAAGGGGTCGGGCGAAGAGCTCGCTGCGCAGTATCGCCGTCAAGGGCTCAACGTGCTGCCCGAGCATGCCACCCACGAGGAGGGCGGTTACGGTGTGGAGGCCGGCATCAGCGAGCTGCTCGATCGCATGAAGACGGGACGCTTCAAGGTGTTCAGCACACTGTCGGGCTGGTTCGCGGAAAAACGAGGCTACCACCGCAAGAACGGCATGATCGTCAAGGAGCGCGACGATCTGCTGTCGGCGACGCGCGTCGCCGTGATGATGCGGCGTTTTGCCGAGATGAAGCGCCCCGCGCGCAGACACGCGCCAGGGCAGGCCGGTCAGTGGACCTGGGCCTGACCCACTCATTCTCGAACGGATAAGTCGAGGCGCGCGCGCCAAGCGCGTGCTTTCGCTTGACGAAACACCTTTGAAACAAGGCAGGCAGGGTCATGGCCAAGCAGGAAAAGCCGCATCACACGTTGAAGTCACCGATGGAAAGCCGCAAGGCACCTTCGAATCGGCCGGCAAGGGCGATCGACAACGATGCCTTGCGTGAGATCGCCGAGAAGGTTGACGAGGCATACCAGCATGAAAAGGAGAATATCGAGGCCGCCTACGACGATCTCGCCAAGCTCGCCGGCGAGCAGTGGCCGGATTACGCCAAGTCCGCGCGCAAAGGGCGGCCGATGCTCACCGTGAACCTGCTGCCGCAGTTCAAGCGTCAGATCACGGGCGACATCCGGCTCGGAGCGTTCTCGGTGCGGGTCATCCCGGCAAATGGCGAGGCTCGCAAGGAGGTGAGCGAAATCCTCACGGGCATGTTGCGCTACATCCAGAACCGCAGCGAGGCGAAGGCAGCATTCGCACTCGCCGCCGACCAGATGGCCTCCTGCGGCGTCGGCGCGCTGCGCGTGATCACGGAGTACGCAGACGAACTGACGTTCAACCAGGAATGCCGCATCGTGCAGGTCGACGACGGCGTCTCGGTGCTGTGGGATCCGGATTCAAAGCTGCCGACACGCGAGGACGCCATGTGGTGCCTCGTCCCTGTCGATATGAGCCACGGCAAGTTTCGCGAGAAATACCCACACGTCCCGCTCGCCGATTTCACCGCTTATGACCGCGCGTCGTTCTGGTACGGCGGCGACTTCGTGCGCGTCGGGGAATTTTGGGAAAAGCGGCCGGTCAAACGGACGCTCGCGCTCTACACCGACGGAACGATCGTCGATCTCACCGACAAAGGCCGGGATGCGGCGCGTGCCGCGGTCGCGGCAGGAGCCAAGGTGCGGGAACGCCAAGGCTACAAGGTGTATCGCTCGCTCGTCACGCTTGGTCATTATCTGGAGGAGCCGCAGGAATGGCCCGGCCGCCTCATTCCGATCGCACCGATGATCGGCGAGGAGGTGCGGATCGGCCGCCGCATCGTGCGGCATGGGGTCGTCCGGTTCGCGAAGGAACCGCAGATGATCTACAATTTCAACATCTCCCAGGACGCTGAGATGAAGGCTCTGGCCCCGAAGGCGCCGTGGATCGGGACGCGCCGGAACTTCGAGCAAAGCGAAGACAAATGGGCGACGGCCAACTCCGAGAATCACCCGTACCTGGAGTACGATCCCGATCCGTCGAACGGCGGTGCGCCGCCGCAGCGCAATGTACCGGCGGTCGCGCAACCCGGTCTTGAAGCGTCCATGGCGCGCGCCGAGCGCGATATCAAGGGTACCACCGGGATCTACGATCCGTCGCTGGGCAATCGCTCGAACGAGGTGAGCGGTCGGGCGATCTCCGTGCGCGAGCGGCAGACCGACGTGGCCAACGTCGTCTATGTCGACAATTTCATGCTGGCCTTGCGCCACGTCGGTCGCATCCTCGTCGACCTCATCCCGAAGGTATACGACACCGAGCGCGAGGTGCAGATTCTCGGGGAGGATGGCAGTGTTGAGACGGTAACCATCAACAAGGCGATGGTCGAAGCTGCACTCTCCGACGATCCGGAAGACCCCATCGAGTTTCCCCATCAGAACCCGGCCGGCGACAGTGATGAAATCACTGATCGTGGTCTCACCGATGACCGCTCGCAGGAATCCTTTGATGTCGATGCGGGCGAGCGGCGTTCCGAGGCGTTGCCGCCAATAGCCGTACGGTCCAGCGAACGGGCGAATGCGACGTCGGCGGCCGATCGGCTGGCTGGCGCCTTGCGCCGGCGGCTCAACGACCTCACCATCGGCGCTTACGGCGTGATCATCGATCAGGGGCCGAGTTTCTCCACGAAGCGAGAGGAGGCGCGCGTCGGCTTCGAGTCGTTCATGAAAGCCGCGCCTGGCGTCGCTCCATTGCTGCTCGACCTGTACGCCAAGGCGCAGGACTGGCCGTTCGCCCAGGAGGTTGCCGAGCGCATCGAGGCGACGCTGCCTCCCCCCGTGAAGGCCGTGCTCATGCGCGCGCGGCTGCGCAAGGCGGGGGTGCCGGAAGATCGGCTGCCGCCCGAGGGTGGCGTTGCGCCGATGCCGGCGGCTGGCCTCGGCCCCGCTGCTCCACCGACGCCAGCAGCGGCTCTCGCAGCCCAAGCCGAGTTGGAGAATAGGCGCGAGGCCGGGGTGGCCGCTCAGGTCCAGGCGCAGGCGGCGATCGCCAAGGCCGCTGCGGACGCGCGCATGGCGGAGCTTCAAGTGCGCGAGAAGGAGATGGAGCTCGAGCTCAAGCGGATCGACCTCGCCGCCAAGGCGGCCGGACCGCAGCCCGGCTTGCCGGCGTCGTGAGCAGGCACCCGGCATGCCGCCAAGTAAGGCGCGGACACAAACGCGCCACGACGTCGAAGCCGATGACAATGAACAGGAGTGAATGGAGTCGGCTTCGCCGTCGAATGTCTCCGTCCTTTGAAGCACGACGGCGCTGACGCCCTCCTGTGTCGTGCTTGGAAGCGCGGCAACGGCAAGAGTCGCCGTCCTGCGTCACGGCCGCCGCGCTCTCGGGCGAAACGCTTTCGTGTTGAGCATGTGTTTTCCGCGAAGTTCACACGCGCAATGAAGCGCACTTTCCTTCGTATCGTCGTTACGGTTGGATGGCTGCGCGATCGCGGAGCAAGGATGCTTGCGCGCCGAAGGCAGACGGGATGCGAATGCACCCGTTGTGCGGAGCCGTGGCACCGGTCGTAGCTGCAGCCGATTGTGACCGCCGATCTCATTTTCCCAGGGCCGCATACAGCGGCCCTTTTTTCACGAGGACCAGCATGCCCATCGACGATCACGACGTCGCGCATCCTAACCAGGTGGATCCTGCACTGAAGGAATCCATCGGCACCGCATCAGGCGAGGACGAGTTGGGAGTTCATGCCGAGGACGACGTCATCGTCGTCGGCGAACCCGAGAGCTCCGAGGACAGCGACACGCCGGACGAAGGAGGCGAGGAGGAGGAGGAGGCGAGGCCGCGCAGGCGATCACGCCTACAGCGCTACCGCGAACGCATCGCCCGTCTTCAGGCCGAGCTCGATGCCGAGCGCAGCCGGCCACACGTTTCGCCGGTCGCTGGACGAGACAACAATCACGAGCTGCCCGAGCCCCGTGAAGAGGACTTTCCCGGCGATTATCTCGCCTATGACCGCGCCATGCGCGACTACCAGATTCGGCTGGCGCTACGGGACGAGCGGCGCCGTGACGTTGAGCTGCAGGCTCAGCGTCATGCCGAAGCGGCGTTTCGGGACAAGGTCTCCGGTTACAACGCGAGGCTCGATGCATTGAAGCCGCGCATCGCCGATTTCGACGAGGTCCTGCAGCAGGCCGGGCGCTCCGAGATCCGCAACGACGTGCGCGACATGATCCTCGGCAGCCCCAAGGGGCCGCTGATCGCCTACTACCTGGCAAAGAACCCCGATGCTCTTGAGGACATCAATGAGATGCCGCCTGCCGAGGCTGCTCGCAGGATCGGCAATCTCGAAGCCCGCATTCGTGGACCCAATCCGACGACCGCGACCAGTGCCGCGGCGCCGCTGACGCCCCTGCGTGGCGGCGCTTCGGCCGGCCGCGCGCTCGATCCCGAACGGATGACCCACGAGGACTACCGCAAGGCCCGCGCCGAGGGACGCATCTGACGGTCACGGCAAGCCGCCCGCGGGGCGATCGGCGGTCCGCTAACGCGCGACTGCCGCCTACCGCGAGCCGGCGCCGGCTGCTCGACGCCTTCGACCTCGCTGTTGCGTTCATTCAATCCAACACAAGGTTTTACACACATGCCAAATTCGGTACTGACCCCGAGCGTCATCGCCAAGGAAGCGCTGATGCTCCTCGACAACAACCTCGTGCTCGGGAACCTGGTGAACCGCGCCTACGAGGACGAAATGCAGAAGCCGGTCAACGGGTACAAGAAGGGCGGCTCGGTGCAGATCCGACGCCCGGCCAAGTACACCTGGCGCGCCGGTGCGGTGGCGAGCCCGCAGGACACCACCGAGAAATCGCTCACCCTGACCGTCGACACGCAGGGCGGCGTGGATCTCGCGTTCTCGTCGGCCGACATGACGCTCAAGATCAGCGAGTTCTCGGAACGCTTTCTCAAGCCGGCGATGATCACGATCGCCAACCAGATCGACCGCGACATTGCCGCCCTTTATCAGACGGTGTGGAACTGGGTCGGCGTGCCTGGCCAGACGATCGACGGCTTCTCCGATTTCGGCAAGGCGCCGCAGCGCCTGACCGAGATGGCGGTGCCGGAGGATCGTTGCGGCGTGCTCTCGCCCGCGGACAAGTGGGGCCTGCTCGGTTCGCTCACCGGCTCGTTCGTGCAGGACATTTCCAAGTCCGCGATCGAACGCGCTCGCCTGCCGATGGTCGGCGGCGTCGAGCTCTACGAGACCCAGAACGTGCGCACGCACACTGTGGGCTCGAAGGCCGGAACGCCGCTGGTCAACGGTGGCAGCCAGGCGACCACCTACGCCGCCTCGGGCTCCGCCAATGCCCAGTCGCTGGTGACCGACGGATGGTCGAATTCCTCGGCCGTCCTCAAGCAGGGTGATGTCATCACCATTGCCGGCGTGTTCGCCATCAATCCGGTGACCAAGGACGTGCTGCCCTACCTGCAGCAGTTTGTGATCAACGCGGATGTGTCGTCCGACGGAAGCGGCAATGCCACGCTCAACGTATCGCCGGCGATCATCACGTCCGGCGCCTATCAGACCGTCTCGGCGCAGCCGGCGGACAACGCCGCGATCACGGTGCTGGGCAGCGCGGCGGGCAATTACCCGCAGAACATGGTGTTCCACAAGAACGCCTTTGCGCTCGTGATGGTGCCGATGGAGATCCCGGCGGGCGTGCCCTCCCAGCTTGTCGGACGGGAGACCTACAAGGGCATCAGCGTGCGTCTCGTACCCTACTACGACGGCATCAACGACGTCAGCAACTGGCGTCTCGACGTGCTCTACGCGGTGAAGTCGATCTTCCCCGACCTCGCCACCCGCGTGAGCGGCACCTGACGACGACCGAACCTCCCGCGGTCCTCGTCCAGCACTCGAGCCGGCATCGGCCGGCTCGAGTGCCCCCTTCTTCCGCAACGCTCCGGTACGCCATGCCCTACACCTCCACCCAACTCGTCAACACGGTCGCGCTCGATCTCAACGTCATCGGTGTCGGTGATCCGCTCGCCGCCGAGGATGAGGAACTGCTGGCGCGCCGTTGTAGGGCGCTCATCGCCGATCTGCAGAACCGCGGAGTGCTCTACCTGCCCGATGTCGAGCAGATCGCCGACGGTTTGTTCGAGCCGCTGGTGGCCGCGCTGGCGATACGGCTTGGCCCCGGATACGGCCGCCCGCCTGCGACCGCTCTCGAGATCGAGGCGGCGGAAGACCGCATCAAGTCCGCGTCGCGCCCGGTCGCGGCGCGTCGCACGTTGCAGGTTGATCCGGCGCTGCTGGGCGGTCGCGGCGGGGCCTTTCATCGTCAGTCATAGGTGCTCGCATGGCTCCGATCCCGTTTCCATTCACGAGTTCGCCGGGCAAGCGTCCGCAGGACAGCGCGGGCCGGCTGATCAATTGCCACTACGCACTGCTGCCCGCGGGCGCCCGCGCGCAAGGCAAGTGGCGGCGCTCGCCCGGATTGCGTGCTTTCGCTGAAAGCTCGCAGACGGGGCATCGCGGTCACATCATCGTCGGCTCGACGCTCTACGCGGCATTCGCCAACAACGTGACGCGCTTCGATAGTGCGGGTGTCGCGACGTCGGTGGGCGTGCTTGACGGCACCAGCCCGGTGTTCTGGGCGCGCAACAACAGGCTGCCGGCGCCCGACCTGGTCGTCGTGGATCCCGAGAACGGGGCCTCTGTGGTCTCGGTTTCGAGCGTCGCTCCGTACCCGGATTCGGACGTTGGCGCGCCGAACAGCGTGTGCTTCCTCGACGGGTATTTCTTCTTCACCTATGGGAACGGCGCCTGCGTCGCGTCTGCGCTCAACTCGACGGACATCGACCCGCTCGCCAGCATCAAATGTGAAGGAAACCCCGACGGTCTGCTGCGGGCCGTTGCGTTTCGCGATCTCTATCTTGCCGGATCGGCTTCGATCGAGGTCTGGCGCAACACCGCAGAGCCGCCGCCGGCGTTTCCGTTCTCACGGGTGAGCGTCATTCCGCGCGGAATTCTCGCCCGCAATGCGATCGCGGGATTCGAGGACGGCATCGGCAAGGGAATTGTCTTTGTCGGAAACGACAAGCGCGTACATGTGCTCGAGGGTTACACGCCAACGCCCATCTCGACGCTGGACGTGGACAGGGCGATCGCGTCATTCCTGGAGACGGGCGGCGATCCAAACGCTATCGAGATGTTTTCGTACGTGATCGACGGGCATGCCTGCATCGTGATGCGATGTCCGGCCTGGGCGTGGGTGTTCGATCTCGATACGTTCTATTGGCACGAGCGCGCGAGCTATCTCTCGCCGACTTGGCGGGCCACGGGCGCCATCAATGCGTTTGGGACATGGATCGCCGGCGACACGCGATCCGGCAACCTGCTCGAGATCTCGGAGTTTGCGCGCGACGAGCTCGGCGATCCGCTGGTGTTTCAGCTCGAAAGCGGCCCTGTGACGGCGTTTCCCGACAGGGCCGCCGTGGCGTTCGCAAGCTTCGATGTCATGCAATCGGTCGGCATCGCAACCGGCAGCGATCCGACGCAGTCGGACCCCACGTTGTTCATCAGCTACAGCCCCGACGGCGGAGAGACGTGGAGTCCCCCGCGCGCGCGCAAGCTGGGGCGGCAGGGCGCGCGGCCGCAGGCGATCAAGGTGACGCGTTGCGGCTCGCTCGGGCCAGCCGGACGGAGATGGCGGCTGACTGTCTCGGACCCGGTCGACGTCGAGGTCTTCGGCGGCGACCAGTCAGCCGAAATCCGGACCGCCTGAGCCAGGCCAGAGGGACCCCATTATGCCGACCGCCACGCCGCTTCCGCCGCCGACGCCGGACATCGACGTCCCTCTCGTCGATCCGAACACCGGTCGAATGACGACCGAGTGGTACCGATGGCTCACGTTCTGGGTGCGGATCTTGAATCAACTGCGCAAGGAGATTCCCTGAGCGCAGCGGCAGCAACTGATGGAACCAGACAGCGAGGAATCCCGATGGGACTGTTCGACATTTTCTCCGGCGACTCGGCCCGCGCCGCGGCGGCGCAGAAGGAAGCATCCGTACGGCAAGGATATTCCGAACTGGCAAGCCTGTTCGGCCAGGGCCGCGATGCGCTCGCCAGCAACGCCGGCAAGGCCGCGGGCTATTACCAACCGATCTACGATACGGCGCTGAAGGGCTACGGCGCGCTGGCCGACGCGCTGGGCCTCAACGGCGCCGATGGGAATACGCGGGCCCGCGCCGCCTTCGCAGCGGCGCCAGGTTACGAGGCGCAGCTGCAGGCCGGCCTCGACGCCATCGATCGCGGCGCGGCGGCGCGCGGCACGCTCTCGAGCGGCGGCACCCGCGCCGCCGAGCTCAAGTACGGCAACGATCTCGCGGCGCAGGGCTGGTCGAATTATCTCAATGCGCTTGCGGGCTACGGCGGACAGGCGCTCGGCGCCGCCGGCGGTCTCGGCAACCTCTACAGCGGACTGGGTTCTGGTCTCGATGCGAGCTATCGGGGTCTGGGACAGAGCGCCTACAACAGCGCCCTCGGCGTCGGCAATGCCAAGGCCGAAGCCGAGATGGCTGACTACAACGCCAGCCAGAACCTCTGGAAGACGATCCTGGACGGCGCGAACACGACAGCGCGGATTTACGCGCTCGCTCAACGCGGCGGGCTGTCCCGCACCAAGGGGTAAGCCGGACCGTCGAGCGCACTCGACAGCCAGACCTGACCCTCACTCCCGCAATTCGCGCGCCGCTCCTGCATGGCGGCCCTTTTTTAAGCTTCGGAGGCATTGTCGTGGCCGGTACTCTGCCAAACCTTCCGCTGTCCACCCAGTTCGACAAGGACACCGGTCGGCCGCTCAAGGGCGGCAGGCTGATCTTCTATGCGGCAAGCGCGCCGTCTTCGCCGGCCACCGCCTACAAGGACGCCGGCCTCACCTTGCCTTGGGGTGACCGGATCACGCTGGATGGGGCAGGGCGCGTGCCGATGTTCTATCTGGCGGACGGGAATATCGGCGTGCGCCTGACCAGCAGTCGCGGCGTGGTGCAGCTCGAGGAATCGAACCTGCTGGTCATAGGCCCCTCGGCTGGCGGAGGAGGCGGGGGCGGCAGCGTCGACGCCGATGCCATCTTCAAGACCGGGGACGTGCTCTGGCTCGATGCGAGCGGCTCGCGGTCGGGCTGGGTCCGCGACAACGGCCGCACGATCGGATCGGCGGCCAGCGGCGCCAGCGAGCGGGCGAACTCCGATTGTGAAGGCCTGTTCCTGTTTCTATGGGGCACCTACAGCAACGCCATCTGTCCGGTGTCGGGTGGACGGGGAGCCAGCGCTGCCGCCGATTGGGCCGCCGACAAGCAGATCACGCTGCCCGACAAGCGCGGCTATTTGCCGGGCGGACTCGACGACATGGGCAATGCGGCCGCTGGCCGCTTGAACGGCGTGCCGTTTGCGCTCGGCGATGCCATCACGGCGGGCGCGCTATGCGGCGAGGAGAAGCACGCGCTCACCGTGAACGAGCTGGCGGCGCACACGCACGCCAACGTGCTGAACGATCCCGGGCATGCGCATTACATTTCGCAGCGATATCCCGCGATCGGCGGCACGCCGACCGCCGCCGGCCAGGGCGCCGACGGCGGGCCGCTCAACACCGCGGCGGCGACGACCGGGATCACTATCACGAACGCTTCCGCCGGCGGCGGCAATGCGCACAACAACACGCCGCGCACCGTGCTCGGCACATTTTTTCGGAAGCTCTGATGTTCATTGGAACGCTCGATCCCGCTTCGACGCGCGCCGACTGGAACCTCGTCGTATCGTTTGTCGACGACGAGACGCAAGAGCCGCTCGACCTGACGGGGGCTTCGATCCTGGTCGAGGTGCGCGATCGGTTGAGCGGCGCGTCCGTGCTGTCCGCGGGCACCGTCAACGGCAAGGTGTCGATTGTCGACACCGGCACGTTTCATCTTTCAATAGGTGCCCACGACATGCGGGCACTTCGCGCCGATATGTACGAAGTCGGTGGAATCTACTCGCTCAATGGTGCGACACGGCAATTCGTGATCGGCCTGCTGCCTGTCATAGATGGGATTGTGTCATGACCCTGAACGTTCGTTTCCCAGCTCCATTCCCGGTGACTGTCGTCGGTCAGGGCGGCATCACCGTCTTCAAGGAGGGTGGCGTCTGGTACATCCAGCCGAAATTTTCCGATCTCGCCGAGGTTCTTCCTGCTGCGCTCCTCAATCCGTCCAGCCGACAGGTGTGGATCTATGACCCGGTCGGCGACGAGTACAACGTTCTCACCTTGAACGGTCTCGTCGAAGCGCTGCACGAGGCGACGTCGGCGACGAGCCTGACGATCGGCACGGGCGCCAGGACCTTCACGACCGGTGCGGGAAAGGACTTTCCGGTCGGATCCTTTGTGCTCGCGACGTCGGATGCAGACCCGGGCAACTACATGCTTGGTCAGGTCACCGATTACGCCAACACGTCGCTCACCGTCGACGTCAGCGACATCGGCGGTGGCGGCACGCACGCAGACTGGACGCTGCGCGCGGCGAGCCCGGTCGGGCCGCAAGGGCCATCCGGCCAAGACGGCGCCGGCTATGCGGCAACCTCCACCACCAGTCTCTCGATCGGCGCCGGCTCGAGAACCTTCGAGACGCAGGTAGGGCTCGCCTACAGCACAGGGGCGCGCTTGCGTGCGTCCTCGGCTGCAAGCGGAGCGAACTATATGGAAGGGCTGGTGACATCTTACGGCGGGACGACGCTCACGATTGACGTGTCCCGAACCGGCGGGTCGGGCACTTACGCGGACTGGAATCTCAATCTGGCGGGCGATCCGGGGCTGGACGGCTCGGGGATCGGCGACGTCACGGCGGCATCCGCATTCGGCGCGGACAACCGGATGATCCGTTCTGACGGCACCGGCAAAGGCGTGCAGGCGAGCGGAGTGGCGATCGACGACGGCGGCAACATTTCGGGCGTTGCGAACCTCACGACCTCCGGCGTGATCGAACTCGGGAACGCCTCCGATACGACGCTCTCGCGCGAATCCGCCGGCGTCATCGCCGTCGAAGGGGTTCCGCTTTACAGCCATATCCCGCAGAATTCGCAGAGCGGGCCCTACACCCTCGTCCTAGCGGACGCGCAGAAGCACATCCTGCACCCTGCCTCCGACAACAACCCGCGGACCTTCACAATTCCCGCAAATGCGTCGGTGGCCTTCCCAATCGGGACGGTCATCACATTCATCAACAAGGTCAACACGGTCACGATAGCGATCGTCAGCGACACACTTACGCTCGCCGGGTCCGGCGCGACTGGTAGTCGCGCTCTGACAGCAAACGGCATTGCAGTTGTGACGAAGATTGCTTCGACGGAATGGATGATCTCTGGGACGGGGTTAAGCTGATGGTTGGAGTTTCTCATGCCGTTTTGACGGGCGTCTCCCACACCACCTATTACCGCACCGGCGATCAGTCAGCGAACGTCTCCGTCACGGCTGGCGGTGGACTTTCGATAGGAAACGGTACGGCGCCGAACCTAGTAGACGGCGGTTTCGGCGACAGCTCGAACGATTCACTATTCTTCAATTCCGGTCTCAACGTCGTTGGTTGGTATTTCTTATTCGATTTCGGAACACCAAGAATCATTACAGAGGCTAAGTATTACGATGCCAATGGCTCTAATCCGACGGGCACATGGAAGTGGCAGGGGTCGAACGACGGCACCAGTTTTGTGGATATCGGATCTTGGTTCACGCTCGGGGACGCTGCGGTGCAGACGTTCACGCAATTCAACGGAAATACCATGCTGTTTCGGTATCTCCGACTCGCCGGCGTGAATGGCACATCTAGTTCGTCATCGTGGCGCAGAGAGATCGAGTTCAGATACTGAAACTACGTCTGCTCGCTCAAGCGGCGCACACCCGCCGCTCACTGGAAAGATTTGTGGCGCAATTCGAATAGGAAAAACCCCGCCGCCGGGTCCAATTGGTTCTTTTCATTGGCGATAATGGGTTCGGCGAATTGTCGTATGGTCGAGACGAATTTCGACTTCATTTTCGCGCGGTCACTCGCCGTCAGCTTGTTGGCAATCTCGATGAGGATCGGGGAGATCGGGCGCAACCCGATATCCCAAATTGAAAGGAGAAGCGGGCTGAGATAGCGCGACACACTCACAGAACGGAGGTCTGCAGAATCGAAGAGTTCCAGCCACTCTGCCTGTGAATGACAATGCTTAATGTTGTTTGAGCGATTCCGGTCGATCAGCGAGAGCCATGACCAGCGCGGGTCGCCGCTTTGAACGTAGAATCGCTGGTACAGTGAACAATCCCGAAAGGTCTCGCTCGGTACGTGGATATAGGCGACGCCATCTGGGCTCATGATCCGCGCAATCTCGCGCGCGACGGATTGAGGGTCATCCAGCCAATAAAGGATGTTGGAAAAGATCGTCTGGAAACGCGAGCCAGCCAGTGGCAACGGCTTGTTCGCATCGGCCTCGACCAGTTCTCGGTAGAGGCCAGTGTATTTGGCCTTGGATAGCAGTGCGGGCTTGTGGTCGACCCCAACGGAGATTCGATATCCTGCCGGCCGGGCGATCTCTGGTGGCTGCGCCGTGTCGTCAAAGGAGTTGTAGATGTCGTGCCCAGAGTAAAATTCACCAAGGTGGCTCACGAGCGAAAACTGATCGTAATCGTGATTGAAGCAGCCGCCTGCGCGGATGAAGCTAAAGACGCCGTCACCGCAGCCGATATCGATCGAAGGTTCTGTGAAGGCTTTGCCCGCGAGCACATGGCAGTCGAGCGCGCGCCAGAGGGCCGTTTCGGGGCGCAGCCAGTGATACTCCAGCAACGCTTGCAGCATGTCTGTGTCCTTAGGCGTATCGCGTAGATTGTAGAAATAGCATCAACTACTAATAGTAGCATGTCTAGCCGCCCTTGGGCGGCTTTTTTCATGAGGAAAGCCATGGCCGCGGCAAACTTTTCGGAATGTCTCCGCCGTCTCCTCGCGTATGAGGGCGGCTATGCGAACCATCCGAGCGATCCGGGCGGGCCCACGAATTTCGGCATCACCATCAGTGACTATCGCCGCTACGTGAATCCGAACGCGGCCGCCTCCGATGTGAAGGCGATGCATGCTGACGTGGCCAGGGCCATCTACCGGACCCACTATTGGGACGCACTTCGTTGCGATGACCTGCCCCCTGGAATCGACGCAAGCATCTTCGACTACGGCGTGAACTCCGGCGTCGGCCGCAGCGGGAAGGTGCTCCGACGCGTCCTCGGCCTCCCTGCCAGCGACTATCGCGTCACGGCCGAGGTGCTGGCGGCGCTGACGAAGCGCGACACGCATGCGATCATCAACGCCGTGAACGACGAACGCATGCGCTTCCTCAAATCGCTCAAGACCTGGCCAACCTTCGGCGCCGGGTGGAGCCGCCGGGTCCGTGAGGTCCGCGCATTTTCGCTTTCGCTCGCGGCGTCGCGCCTCCCCACGTCGGTTCACGTTCCATCTGACGCATCACCGCCGCGAGCCAGGGCGCAGTCGATGCACGGCGGGGCAGCCGCGACCACCGTGGCGGGCGCGGTCATCGCTGCTGGCGGCGCTGCCTCCACCCAGGCCGTCAATTCTCTTGACGCAGCATGGATCGTGATCGGCGCCGTCATGCTCGCTTTGACCCTGTGGTTTGCGCTGCGCTGGTGGCGCAAGCGCACGCAAACTGCGTAGCGGACGGTTGAACAGGTTTCGACAGCAGGAGGCGCACATGGAGTGGCGGTCCATCGCGGGCGATCTTGTCAAGGCCGGGGCACCGATCATCGGCGGTGCGCTTGGCGGGCCGCTCGGAAACATGCTCGGCAGCGCGGTGGGGAATGTGCTCGCCGAGGCCTTGGGAGTCGAGCCAACGCCGGAGGCGGTCGGCGGTGCGCTCAAGACGATGCCGTCCGACGAGGTGCAGGCGAAGCTCGCGCAGGCGGATGCGCGATGGTCGTCGGCCGCACAGCAGGTGCGGTCCGAGGCCGGGCTCGGCCGTGCTCAGGTCGAGCAGATCGGCGAGACCATCCGCGCGGAGTTGCAGCTTGCAGGGCTTGCGGACGGCCGGCTGCGCAACGCGATCGCGCTTCTCCAGGCGATCTGGCGGCCCTACATCATGATCGTGTGGGGCACGAGCCTGCCGTTCCAGCTCGTTGCGATCTTGCACAAAGCGTATGCCAAGGATGCGGCAACTCTCGCCGAGCTGTCGTCGGTGCTCTATGCCCTTGCGGTCTGGAATGCCGGGCCGGCGGGAGTGGCCGGTGTATACGCGTGGGGACGCACCAAAGAAAAGCTCGCGGATCTGGTCCCGCTGCCGACAGGCGGAATCGTCGGCAAGGTCGTCAAGGCGGCCACGGGAGCCAGGCGATGACCACCAGCCCGGAGGACATCGAGCAGGCGGCGGAGCGTGCAGTGCGCGCCACCTTGTTGACGATCGGCATCGACGTGTCGAATCCGCTCGAGGCCCAGCGCGACTTCGCAATCATGCGCGAGATCGGCCGCATCGCCATGGATGCGGAATTCCGCAAGGATCTCGAGCACGCGCGCCGCTGGCGTCTTGCGATGGAAGCCGCGCAGTCGAGGGGCTTCCTGACCGTCGTGGGAATGGTTGTGGCGGGAACGGCGACTGCGTTGGTCGTCGGCCTCCAGGCCATCTTCGGTCGCCATTGACGCAGCCATGACGTCGCGCTTGTGGCTCAAGCAAGCGGCGCGAGGCGCGAATGTTGAAGCATCATTGTCCGGCGCAGGTGCCGGAACTCGACGTAAGCGCATTCGTTAGGAGCGCAGGTGGGCACGGAGCGAAGGAGGACTCGATGCGCTACGTTCGCGCGATCTGTTTGTCTGCGGCGGTGGCACTTGCCTACGCGGTGCCGGCGTCCGCGCAGAGTTTCAACACGAGCTGGGAAGGCGCAACGCACGAGATGCAGAAGCGCGGCCCGACCTCGGACATCCATGGTCCCGATTTGGGCGGTCGGATTTATGTCACGCCCGGCCGCAATGCGTATCGGCATTATTGGCCGCGCCACTCGTACAGGTATCACCGCGCGCCCAGGCCGTACTACGGGATGGGTTACTACCGATAGGGAAATTCAAAGTGACAAGAGGCCGCCGCTCGGCGGCCTCTCTCATGCTGCTGGCAGAGCAACGGCGTTGCGAGACAAGCGAACGGACGGCTCACGCGCTCAGCCGGTGCGGAACCACAGTATCTGTCGTGTCGGCACGGCGAGCGGCCTCCGTGACCACGATGCCGCAGGGACGGCAATCGAAATTTTGAAGCTCAGGCTGAGTGAGGAACGGCGGGATGCGTCGGCCCAACCGTAACTGAGTGCCGCAGTTTGGGCATAAAGGAGGGCGGTCGAACGGCATGTGCGCCTCGCGCGGTTTTACACTCATCCCACCCGTTGCTGCCAGGATGCCTCCGCCTCCGTTAAAGACTGCTTAAATTTGATGGATGTGAGGGCGCGCCGCCGGCGTCGGATCTCTTGCACCGCAAGAGGCAGCCACCTGGGGTAAGTGCTCGCATCCATCGCAGCGCCGGTGTTCGCCGTACCGATGCTGCCAATTCACGACCGTACAATCGCGCAATGCGGCGACAGCGCGTCGCCGCATTGCGTCAGAAGCTTAGGCCGCGATGAGGTCAGAGATTCGCGAATCGTCCGCGATCGCTTCGCTGAGATAAACCTCCTTGACGACATAGCTGTGCTCGTTGCCGCAATTCGGGCAGCGCACGCTTATGTTGGCGCGCCAATTTTTCGCCAGCCAGTCTATCTGGGTGTTGAGCCGGATCTTGAATGACGTCGAGGTGGTGGGGCAAGCAACACGCACGGGTTTACACGTCGTCTCGAGGCGCGAATCCATGTTGTCTCTCCGGGATTGATCGCACCCTTAACGCATCACCGCCGGTTTGGTTCCATTCTACCCTTCGGAACCGGGGACCACGCGGCGCGTTGGCACACGAGCACAACGGAGAAAATCATGGTCGATAAGGATCGCATCGAAGGTTCCGCCGAGGAGGCCAAGGGCAAGATCAAGGAAGCGGCCGGCAAGGCGACGGGCGACTCGAAAATGGAAGCAGAAGGCAAGGGCGATCAGCTCAAAGGCAAGGTGCAGAATGCGGTCGGCGGCGCGAAGGACGCGTTGCGCGGGAAGTAACGGAATCAACCAGCCCAAACGCAGAGAAGGCCCGGAGCGATCCGGGCCTTCTTTATTTCTTGGCGGTTGCAGTCAGCGCCGCGAGCGCCAACGCTGAGAAAGCAACATCCCGACCGCAAAAGCCGCTCCCAAGGCGAGGTAAGGCCGGCTTCGAACCTGCTCGCGCACAAGCTGCTCGAGCGTGAGGGCCTGATCCGAAATCGCCTCGGCCGCGTCGGAAGCTGCGTCGAGGGTCTGGCCATAGAGGTTCTGGGCCTTGCCGGCCAAGGTGTCCCCCATGCCCTCCGCCTGCAGCTTGGCATCGCCCGTCAATTTGCCCGCCGCCTGTTCGACCTTGCCAACGCCGGATTTGACGGTGCCGGCCACTCTGTTCTGATCCATATGACAATCCTCCGTGCAAGCCAAACGGCGTGCGCCAAATTTGGTTGCATCGGAGACCGGATAAAGGCGCTGCCGCGGGAGGAATCCCGCGGCGCGTGGCTTCGACGAAATAAGCGGAAGCGGATAGAGCGCTACTGAACATGCCGACATGTGCCGGCGGGCTCCGCCGGCTCGCCCATTGCGCCGGACGCCATCAGCGGCGATGTCCGAGCGGAATCCCAAGCGTACGTGCCTTCTGGCGCAATGCACCCACGGTGCGCTTCATGGCGCGGCTGATCTTCGTCACAGGAGTCTTTTGCTTGGAGTGGCCGCGCAACTCTTTCTCTTGGGCTGCAGTCCATTCCACGCGCTTCGTTCTTCTCTTCGGTGCCTTCGTAGCGTTTGTGGTCTTCTTCGCGTTGGTGGTCTTCTTGGATTTGCGCGCCATAAGCTTGGCCTCCTCGTGATCAACACACGTGGCGGTGTGTCACGATCCGTGCTGTATGTCAAAGGTCCCACTCCACTCGCAGAGCGCGATCGAACGAGCAGTGTAGTCTGTGGCGGAACATTCCCGCGCACCGCGCATTTTCCGCTCGTGCATTCCGTCGCTTCCAGCGACAACAAGTTCCAGCCAATGGAGCTTTCCGGAAGCGGCGTGCCTGAGCCTCGTTCATCGAGGCTCTCTTCTTTTTTTGGTTTGGTGAAATGCTGCGTCGTCAAGAGGCTGGCTTCTCTCGCGCAGCCATAAGCATTCCACGCGAAGGTGGGCTGGAATCAGATGTGCTTCTTGTCCAACATCGCCGGCGTGGTTGCGTCGGCATCCGTCATCGCATCAATGGCCTTGTTCACCTGTTTGCTGAGGCGCGCGGCCGACCTTTTCTCGCCTTGACGCTTGTTCCGGCTCTTGCGGCTCGGGGCTTTGCGTTCGGCTCGGCGCGTGATGGTCGAGGTCCGGTGTTTGCTCGGCGCGCGTCGTTTTTTCCGCGCCTTCACCCGCTTGCCTCTGGCAGGGTTCCTCTTAGCTGATGCCTTCACCATCCTCGCCTCCATCGCAGGTGGGCTGCCGGGCCAGCATAGGATCGGCAGCGAGATATGACCATGCAGCGTGCGCGCAGTAGTCCGGTGGAGGCACCGATCGGGGGCGCTGGTCTTTATTCGCGCGGTGCCTGCGGGTATGGTCTGCCGTAGATCCCGACGCGATTTGCGAGGATGCCGGATGACCCTGGTCGCCCTGACTGGCGCCACTGGCTTTATCGGGCGGCGTTTGATGGCCGAATTGCCTCGGCGCGGATATCGGGTCCGGGTGCTGCTGCGTCGTCCCGCAGCGATGCCGTTGCAGTGCGACAGCGCGGTGATCGGCGACCTTGCCCGTCCGCAGAACCTCACCGCTGCTTTGCGAGACGTGACGGCGGTGATCCACTCGGCCGGGTTGGCGCCAGGCATGTCCGGAACACCGGCGGACGACTACCGCACCATCAACACCGAAGCGACAGGCGCGCTTGCCCGGGCTGCGCAGCGCGTCGGGGTGCGTCGTTTCGTATTCCTGTCCTCCATCCGCGCGCAGATCGGTCCAACTTCTCCCGTCGTGGTGACGGAGGCCGCTGAACCGCGACCCGCCGATGCGTACGGCGCATCCAAGCTTGCGGCGGAACAGGAACTTGCCGGGCTCGACATGGATTGGGTGGCCCTGCGTCCAACTCTGGTCTATGGACCGGGCGTGCAAGGCAACATGGCTGCGCTCATCGCGGCGGCCCGCTTGCGCTATCCTCTGCCGCTCGGCGGGCTGACCGCGCGCCGCTCGCTGCTTGCACTCGACAACCTCATCGACGCCGTGGCCCACGTTCTGGATGCCCCCGGGCCCTTGCGTCGCGCTTTGATCGTGGCGGACGACGAAGCTCTCTCGGTAGCGGAGATGATCGCCGCGCTGCGTGCGGGCCTCGGGCGACGGCCGGGCCTCGTTGCCGTGCCGCAGCGGCTGCTGACGTCGGCGCTCGATCGTGTCGGTAAGGCCGAGTGGATCGAGCGCCTGTGTCAGCCGCTGATCGTCAGCAGCGCCGCGCTGCGAAGGCTTGGGTGGGCACCAAAGGTCGCCACACCGGCCGGCCTCGCCGCATTGATGCGCGATACCGAGCGTGCGCCTGAGCTACCTGTGTGAAATTGCCTTGAAGCGGCCGTCCGCCGTCCTGGGCGGCCGTCTCAGCGCGCTGCAACTCGCGTTCGATCGGATTCGCGTTCAACCAGCCGCGAGGCGGCAATCAGTGCGCGTGCGAGATTGCGGGCCTGTTCGGTCGACAGGCTGAATCGGTCGATCTCAGCCTCGTGAAACACGGGATTGTCGAGCTGCACGTACACCAGCTCCTGCTCGAGTCCGAGTTGGCTGTTGTCGACAGTAATGACATCGCCGCCTTCCGCTTTGATGATGAAGCGCATGCGTGCTCCCCTGGATGGAGCCGCCATTTGCCGGCGCACTGTCGAAGCATTCGCTACGATACGCGCGTCAAATCGATTCAATCGCGCGCGCGAAATCGATTCAAACTTGGCCATTGCAGGTCGTGAGCCCGTGAACGGCCGTCATCGGCGACCGCGGCGGGCGCGCCCAGGCGCCAATTCGAACAGGACGACAGAGCGGCCGGTGATCTCGTATTCTCCCTCGAACGGTGCCGCCGAGGCGCTCAGCAGGTCTGGCCGGTTGGTGTCTACCAGGCAATGCCATCTGGTTCCCCCCGTGACGCGTGGGAGTTTGAATGGCACCACGTCATGATGAGCATTGAGCACCAGCAGCAATGTGCGATCCGAGCCGGCTCGCCGAATCCCCGTGGGCTGCGCGCGGCCGTCCAGGAGCATGCCGAAGCAGCGCGCCAATGGATCGTTCCATTGCTCCGGCGTCAATTCGGCGCCGGCAGGCGTGAGCCAAGCCACATCCTTGACGCCCAGCTCCTCGTTGTAGGCTCCGGTCAGAAATCGGCCGCGCTGGAAGAGCGGCTGCTGTTTGCGGATCGCTATGAGGCGGCGAGTGAACTCGGTGAGCAGCGCTGCATCAGGGTCGACGCTGTCCCAATGCAGCCATGAAATTTCGTTGTCCTGCGCATAGGCATTATTGTTGCCGTGTTGTGTGTTGGCGAACTCGTCTCCCGCGAGGATCATCGGTGTGCCGCGCGAGAGCAGCAGCGTAGCGAGGAAGTTCCGCATCTGCCGGAAACGAAGCGTACGGATGTCCGGATCCTCCGTGGGGCCCTCGGCGCCATGGTTCCAAGATAAATTGTTGGAGTGGCCGTCGCGGTTGTCCTCGCCGTTCGCCTCGTTATGCTTGTCGTTGTATGACACGAGATCGTTGAGCGTGAACCCGTCGTGCGCCGTCACGAAGTTCAGAGACGCCCACGGCTTGCGTCCGCGCTTGTTGAATCGGTCGGGTGAGGCCGATAGCCGCGTGGCAAGGTCCGCGATCTTGCCCTCGTCGCCTTTCCAGAAGGCCCTGACGGTGTCGCGGAATTGATCGTTCCACTCCGCCCAGCCGGGTGAGAACTGCCCCACCTGATATCCGCCGGGACCGCAGTCCCAGGGCTCTGCAATCAGTTTGACTTGGCTCAGAATGGGATCCTGTCGGCAGGCATCAAGAAATCCGCCGCCTTCGTCAAAACCATGTGGCTCGCGTGCGAGAATGGTTGCGAGATCGAAGCGGAAGCCGTCGACGTGCATCTCCTGCGCCCAGTAACGCAGCGAGTCTGCAACCATCTGCAGCACACGCTGGTGGCTGAGGTTGACTGTGTTCCCGGTGCCGGTGTCGTTGATGTAATAGCGCGGATCTGGCGCCAGCCGATAATAGGAGGCGTTGTCGATCCCCTTGAACGACAGCGTCGGACCGAGTTCGTTGCCTTCCGCCGTATGGTTGTAGACCACGTCGAGGATGATCTCGATTCCGGCATCATGGAAATGGGCTACCATTTCCTTGAATTCATTCACGAAGGCGCCTGCGAGATAGCGGGGCTGAGGAGCAAAAAATCCGATGGTGTTGTAGCCCCAGTAGTTGCGGAGTCCCTTGTCGACCAGATAGCTGTCATCGACGTACGCATGCACCGGTAGGAGCTCGATTGCGGTTACCCCGAGACGCTGAATGTAATCGAGAACTTCCTGCGTCATGAGACCGGCAAAGGTGCCGCGCACGTCCTCCGGCACGGCCGGGTGCCGCATCGTATAGCCTCGGACGTGCGTCTCGTAGACGATCGTGCGCTCCCACGGGATGTGCGGCCGCCGCTCTCTGCCCCACGTGAATGCCGGGTCGATGACACGACACTTGGGCATGAACGATGCGCTGTCCTGAGTGTCGAACGACAAATCTGCATCGGGCGAGCCGATCGTGTATCCGAACAGGGCAGGGTTCCACGTCAGCTCGCCGGCAATTTGGCGAGCGTAGGGATCGAGCAGCAGCTTGTTCGCATTGAAACGGTGACCTGCTTGAGGCTCGTAAGGGCCGTGCACGCGATAGCCGTAAAGCATGCCTGGCCGCGCGTCCGGGAGATAGCCGTGCCAGACTTCATCCGTATATTCGGGCAGCTCGATGCGCTCGATCTCGCGCTCGCCGGCCTCATCAAAGAGACAAAGCTCCACCTTGGTCGCATGGGCGGAGAAGAGCGCAAAGTTGACCCCGATGCCGTCCCATGTCGCGCCCAGCGGAAACGGCATGCCTTCGGCGAGCCGCGACTTGCGCACAGCAGGCGCCTTGCCCGACGGAACCCCGGCGTGTTGACTGGGAGCATGGATGTTCATGGCCGCCCGCGTTCGGCGCATGCTCCTCCGCACGACAGCGAGGGCATGGCCTGCGACATAACCATACGGGCGATGTTTTCGTTCCCTGGAAACGCGAACCTGGCTGCAGTGCCCGGGCGAATGGCATGTGAGCAGGCAGGCGTCCGCTCGCGTAAAAACGGGGTTACCCCTCGCGCGCCTTCAGTTCTGCAAACAGACGTTCGACATCGGCCCGCCGGCAAAGTTCGGTGCCTCGCGTGAGCACCGCGGCGGTGCCGGCGGCCATCCCGTAGATGAAGGCCTCCTCGACCTCCATCCCTTGCGCCAATCCTACGGTCATGCCCGCCAGGAAGCTGTCGCCCGCTCCGACGGCGCTGCGTGCCTCCACGGGCATTGCGGCAATCCGACGGATACCGCGCTCGGATGCCAGGAAGGCCCCGTCGCGCCCGAGCGTGACGGCCAGAAGCGACACCGCTCCGCGTTTCACGAGCTCCAGCGCCGCTTCCTCCTGTGCTCGTTCGTCGGCCAAGCTGCGCCCAACCAGATGTTCGAATTCGCCAAGGCTGGGCTTTGCAAGATAGACGCCGCCAGCGCCCAAGGTCTTCTCCAGCGCCAGACCGGACGTATCGAGGATGAATTTGGCGCCCTTGCGCCGCGCGATCTCGCCGACGCGCACGTAGAAGGTCGGCGCAATCTGTCGCGGCAGGCTGCCGCTCGCCACCAGGAAATCGAAACTCATCCGATCGAGCGCGGCCAGGCAGGTGTTGCACTCGTGTTCCTGGATCTCCGGACCCTCCGGAACGAAGCGATACTCGAGCCCGGTCGAGGTCTCGAAGATCATATGGCTGATGCGCGTGTTTCCGGCAATCTCGATGCGTTTCGGCTCGAAGCCGCGCCCGCGCAGCAGCGCGTCCAACAGGGAGCCGGTGGCGCCACCCGCGAAATAGATTGCGGACGCAGGCGCGCCAAGCTCGGCTGCCACTCGGGCGACATTGATGCCACCACCTCCCGGATCGTAGCGTTGATTGTGGGTTCGCGTCTTGCGGACTGGCCGCACCACCTCTGCTTCGCTCGATTCATCGATCGAAGGATTCAGGGTGAGGGTAACGATCGGCTTCATTCCGCACACCTATACAGCGGCAGAACGCCGGAAGCAGCAGTTTGGTTGCCGCACCTGCGAGGTGAAGCCGCGCCAGTTCAAGCGGCGGATCGCAATGTCCCGCCCGTTGCTTCGGCGTCCCCGAGTCGGAAGAATTCAACGCGGCGGGTCATGCCTGCCGATTGCGTCTCCAGAGTTCTGGCCGTGGCGGCATTCTGTTCCACCAATGCCGAGTTCTGCTGCGTGACCTCGTCCATTTGGACCAGTGCCTTGTTGACCTGTTCCAGCCCGGTGGCCTGTTCGGCACTTGCCGTGGCGATATCTGCGACGATGTCGGCGACGCTCTTGATCGATGCAACAATCTCCGTGAGCGACGCGCCTGCACGATTGACGAGTTCGACTCCATCCTTGATCTGGCTGGACGAGTTCGTGATCAGGTCCTTGATGTCCTTGGCCGCCTGTGAGGAGCGCTGAGCGAGGTTTCGCACCTCCGAGGCCACCACCGCAAATCCGCGGCCAGCATCGCCGGCACGCGCGGCTTCCACTGCCGCGTTCAACGCGAGCAGATTCGTCTGCCGAGCGATTTCATCAATGATGCCGATGATATCGGCGATCTTGCGCGAAGACTGCTCGATGCGGGACATGGCGTCGACCGCGCTGGCGACGACGGCGCCGCCGCGCTCGGCGACGTCACGCGCCCCGCTCGTCAACGTGTTGGCGTGGCGGGCATTCTCGGCGTTCAATTTGACCGTCGCTGCGATTTCTTCCATCGAGGCGGAGGTCTGTTCGAGGCCGGCGGCCTGCTCCTCCGTGCGCTGCGAGAGGTCGTTCGTCGAAGTGGATATCTCCGCCGCAGCATTGGCCACCTCGACTGCCGCCGACTTGATGTCCGATGCGATCGTGGAGAGCCGTTCGGCGGTGGTATTGGCGCTGTCTTGAAGCGTCGCGAACGTGCCTTGGTATCGCGCCGTGATGCGCCGGGTGAGGTCGCCCTCGGCCAGGGCGGCCATCATTCCGACCATGTCCTCCATCACCGCGCCGACGTTCTCGCACATGGCGTTGAGCGCAGCCGCCAAGTTGCGGATGATCCCGTCCTTGCCATCGAGCGGCACGCGCTGGCTGAAGTCGCCCTGCATGGCGGCCTGCACGATACCTCCTACGGCTGCATCGAACTCCGTCATCAACTGCGCGGCGGCTTGCTCACGCTCCATCGCGGCACGTCGCTCGGCCTCGCGTTTCTGCTCGGCGGCAAGGCGCTCGCGTTCCGCGCGCTCGGCCGTGATCTGCTGATCACGCTCGGCGTTGCGTGCCTGTTGTTCCGCATTCTCGATCGACTTGTCGCGCAGCGCGAGTACCGCGGCCGCCATGGTCCCAACTTCATCGCGGCGGTGGGTCTCCGGCACGTCCACGTCCGTGTGGCCGGCCGACATCGCCGTCAGGACTCCCGCCAGCCGCAGGATCGGCTGGATCACCCAGCGGTTGATCGCCGCTGTCCCGGTGAACAGCAGGGTCAGCAGGGCGAACAGGACCACGCCCATCACGATCATGGTGGTACGGCTCTGGCGGGCGGCATCGGCTTCGATACCGGCGTTCATGGCGTTCGCGTCCGCGACGATTTCCTCGATGATGGCGCGGTGCTCGGCATAGGCCCGTGAGATCACGCGATAGGCCCGTTCGGCAGCGGCCTCGTCGTTACGCTCGAGCGCAGGCAGGAGGCCCTGCTCGGCGGCGTTCCAGAGCGTTTGCACCTTGGCGTGGGATCTCTCGGTCAGCTTGGCGGCGATGTCCTTGCGAAGATCCGAGGCCAGCCAGAAGCGGTGGCGCTCGTCATACTCCTTATGAAGAGTCTGGATTCGCTCCCGCGTCGCCGCCGGCGTCTTCAGGCCCTTGGCGGCCAGCGTCGCTTCGAGATAGGCCTCGATCACGTAGGCGGGCGGTGGAAGGATGTCGGCGACGAGGTCCTTGCCCTGGATGATCTGGCCGTAAAGCGGCCCGCCGACACTGACCTGATGGAAGACGAACGCGCCGATCCCGGCCGCAAGTGCGATACCGGCGGCGACCGCCAGACCAAGGGCGTTGATGGCGCTGCGTACCTTGATGTGCATTGGGGGGATCCGGGTTGTCGGGGGCGTTCTGGCAAAATGCGGCCGTGCCGCGGGCGAACATTGCGTGGGCCCGGCAACCCGGCGCGTGTTCGACGCGTAATGAAGACCTAAAGCCGTATTTTGCGCTGCAGGCGTTGAAAAGCCGTTAACCACAACCAGGCGGAGCTAGCCTCGCAAAGGGGCGTGGCGTTCGGGCGAAACCGCCTCTGTCTGGACGACGCCGCAGGGATGGCACTGGAACGTGCGGAGCTCGGGTGCCCCGCCCAGGCGGGGGAGGATCCGTGCCAAGGCCATCGGCTTGCCGCAGGACGGGCAAGGGGGAGCGGTCGGTGGGACCCAGGCTTCCATGTGATTTCATCCCATGGAAACCGAAGCGAGTTGTTGATGCAGATCAGCGGTGATGCAGGCCAACCTAAGGAACTTCACGTAGCGCAGCGGCCAAGCACTCGCAGGTTGGACCGGATCAGCCGGAGCCGCTGTGCGCTGCGCCGACCGTGTCGGCCATCTGGGCGCCCCGCGCGCCAAGCGGTTTTGCGGCTCCGATGGTCGAATCGCGCGCGGTCTGGTGCTCGATCTCCGAGTTCAATTCGGCGCCGAGCAGAATGACAATCGAAGACATCCACAGCCACATCATGAGGGCGATCCCCGCGCCGAGCGAGCCATAGGTAATGTCATAATGGGCAAAGTTCTCCAGGTACCACGACAACAGCAGCGAACCGATCAGCCACAGCGTTGCCGCTAAGAGGCTGCCCACCGTCAGCCATCGCCAGCGGGCCTCCCGCCGGCTCGGCCCGAACCGGTAGATCAGTTCAAGGCCGATCACGATGAGAACAAACAGCGCCGGCCACCGCAGAACGCGCAGGAGCGACTCCCCCGGACCACTCATCCCGACATATGCCAGGAACAACGGCAGCACCACGACGGCCGCGACGCCTACCAGCAGCGCGAGAATTCCGCCAAGGGTGAACGCCAGGGAAGTGAGGTTCAACATCACGAATCCCCGCTTTTCGCGTTCCTCATAGATCACGTTGAGGGCGTCGATGACCGCCTTGATCCCGGCGTTGGAGCTCCACAACGCGAGCGCCACGCCAGCTGCAAACCCGAGCCCGAGCTTGGTGTTGCCCTTGGCCGCAAGCCGGGCAATCTGCTCATTGATGATGTCGATGCCGGCGCCGGGCACAAATCCGGAGGCGAGCGAAAGATGGTCGGGGATCGTCGCCACCTGGGCGAAGAGTCCGTATAGCGACACAAATGCCGTCACCGCCGGAAACAGTGCGAGCAGGGTGTAGAACACCACTCCAGCCGCCACCGCGAGCAACCTGTCCTCGCTGATCTGGCCGTAGGTTCGCCACAAGATATCCTTCCACGCGGTCCACGGCATCTGCCAAGGGGAAATCGCGGCGCGGCCGCGGCCCGGCTCACCGGCTCGGCCGAGTTGAAGCGCGAACGATTCATCCGGAACGCATGCAGCGTCGGCGCCGGCACCCGAGCGCGTCGGCGCGTTCAACCGCTTTCCGGCGAATGCAATGAGCACCAGCGCTGCGGCGGCGGCGAATTGCCAGATTGCGTGGCGCTGCTGGCTGAGACGCACGAAACTCACCTCAACGGCTGCGACCAGTCCGGCTTCACGTCTCGCGGTGTTGCGTACTGCCGCGCGAGACGACCCGGGGCACAACGTCGGCGTCGCGGGGATTGTTCCGGTCGCGCGGGAGCGAGCCTCGGCCTGCGGTACGGGTATCGGTGCGAGGCCGGGCTCCGCAGCGGGTTCGCAGGCCGGGCGCCGCGATCGCGGCGGTCAGACGATCATGGGCTGCGGAGGGGCGTACGGGCGCCGCAGCGTCAGGCCGCCTGCGTGGGGCGCGCGCTTGCCGGATGGATCGTGAAGAACTTCGCCGCAAGTTGGTCCGCGGGAAGCGGCGGGCTGAAGAGAAAGCCTTGCATCTCGGTGCATCCAAACTCACGCAGACGCATGAGCTGCTCGGCGGTCTCCACACCTTCCGCGGTGGTTGTCATGCCGAGTTCGGCGGCGAGTCCCGCAATCGCGCGCACGATCGAGGATGAATCGGGATTCTCGGTAAGATCGCGAATGAACGACTTGTCGATCTTGATCTTGTCGAACGGAAAATTTCGCAGGTAGCTCAGCGAGGAATAGCCGGTTCCGAAATCGTCAAGCGCAATGCGCACGCCCAGTTCGTCGAGCTGCGCCAGGGTCGCCAGCGTCGTTTCGTTGTTGTGCAAAAGCACCGCCTCGGTGATCTCGATCTCGAGCCGCGACGGCGAGAGGTTGGCGGCGGCGAGCGCGGAGACAACCGTCTGGAGCAGCCCGCTGGAGCGGAACTGGGCCGGGGAAACATTGACCGCGATCTTGATGTTCGACGGCCATGACGCAGCCTGGATGCATGCGGCCTTCAACACCCATTCCCCGATCGAGGTGATGAGGCCGGTATCTTCCGCGATCGGAATGAACTCGTTGGGGGCGATCATTCCGCGCGTGCGGTGATTCCAACGTAGCAAAGCCTCGCAGGCGACGATCTCGTCGCTGGCGATGTCCACCTGTGGCTGGAAGTGAAGCGCGAACTCGCCTTCAGCCAACGCTTTGCGCAGGTCGACCTCGAGCGTGCGCCTGACCTGCGCGTCGGCGTCCATCGACGGTTCGAAGAAGCGGTGCGTGCCGCGTCCATCTGCTTTTGCGCTGTACAATGCCATATCGGAGTTCTTCAGCAATTGCTCCGCTGATGCGGCGTCATTCGGAGCCATCGAGATGCCAATGCTCACGTCGGCGACGATGTTCTGCTGTTCGAGCTCGATTGGAGCTGTAATGGCCTCTCGCACCCGGCGCGCAGTTGCCTCGACCTCGGACCTGTCTGCCACTTGCGCGAGCAGAACAACGAATTCGTCACCACCGAGCCGCGCCACCGTGTCGCCCTCCCGGATGCTGCGCGTCAGGCGGCTTGCGATCATCTTGAGGAATTCGTCTCCGACGGAATGGCCAAGCGTGTCGTTGATGCTCTTGAAGTGATCCAGGTCGAGGTACAGCACGGCGAGACGCGCGCCGTCGGAGCGTAGCGCTTCCTCCATTCGCTCGCGCAGCAGAAGGCGGTTGGCGAGGCCGGTCAGGGGATCGTGATGCGCCATATAGGCGATGCTCGCCTCGGCTTGTCTGCGTTCGGTGATATCTTCCGAGAAGCTCATCAAATATTCGGGATGGCCGTGGGCATCCAGAATGGCCAGCTTGGTGGTGCTCAGGGTGCGCGTGCCGTTATGAGGCCCGGTTACCGTATGCTCATGAACGATCGGCTGGCCTCGCGTCGCGATGGCTTCCTCGTCGCGCGCGGCGAAGTAGTCGGCCTGCTGCTTTCGGAACAGCTCGTGGACGGTCCGCCCGATCATCTGCTCGCTGGCATATCCGAACAGCAGGCTGGCCGCCCGATTGACGAGCGCGTAGGTCCGGGTTCGCACGTGCTTGACGCTGAGAATCGCGGGCGTGTGTTCAATGACGGCGTTCAGGAACCGCTGCGTCTGCTCGAGCTTTTGCTCGGCGCGCCGTCGTTCAGTGATGTCCTCGTGCGTTGCGACCCATCCTCCCGCGGCCAGGGGCCGATTGGTGACGACGATGGTGCGCCCATCGGGATGCTCGCGAATGCGTTGGTCGACCTTGCCTGCGGCCATGTCCGCGGCAAACTGCGCCATCTGGTCGCCCTGATCGCGTGGCACCATTCCCATATCGATGAGGCGCTTGATCAAATCTGTCAGCGGGGTTCCCGGCCGGACCGCTTCAGGCGGCAAGCCGTACATTTCGACGTAGCGGTCGTTGGCGACCACGAGCCGCTGGGCCGCGTCGAACATGCACAGGCCGTGAGACATGTTGTCGAGGGCCACATCGAGCTCGCGGCTCGCGCGCTCGGCGGCGAGTAGAGCGTCGTCTAGCGACTGCTCGTAACTTTTTTGGCGACGCGACGTGATGATGTAGATCGACGTCCCGCCGAGCAGCACGATGAGCGTCAGAAAATACGAAAATTCGACCTTGCGCCACCAGGCATTACGGATCTGTGCCATCGGCATGCTGACGAACAGCGTGAGCGGGTGCTGGGCGAGACGGCGCGTTACGTAAAGACGGCGGGCGCCATCGAATGCACTTCGCCCTTTGAAGACGCCTTCGGTTGGGAAGCCGTTCTGCCGCAGCAGGTCGACGAGAACGTCGCCCAGCGGCATGCCGTAAGCCTGGTCTTCACGCAACCCGTCGGACGGCGGATAGCGGCTCAGCAGATAGCCATCGTCGCGCAGCAGGCCGATCGCCGCCTTGCTCGTGATCGGGGTCTCTTTCCAGAAGCTTGCAAAGAAGTCGACAGGAACCTGTGCGCTGACCACGTAGAGGAGGTTCTGATAGATGTCGTTGATCCGGTAGCGGACGGGGACGACCCACCGACCGGTGGCGGGGTCGACCATGGCCTGACCGATGTCAATTCCGAAGAACACCACGCGCGAGAAGTTCTTGAACGATTCCTCCTCGGCGATGGACGGCAGGACCGCGCCGGCCGCGTTGGCTGACACAAGGATTTGCCCATCTGCGCGAGCCACGACGACGTTGACAAGCTCGGTATGCAGACGATGAAACTGCGCGACCAGTTCGTGGGCGCGATCGACTTTGAGCATCTCGCCCTGATCGCGCCGGTCAGCCAACGCCTCGGCGAGAATCTTCAATGAGATTTCCAGTTGGCCAAGGTAGCTGTCGAGCGCGCGCGCGCCGACCTGCGAGATTGTTGCAAGCTCTGCCTTCGTGTCCGACTCTTCCTGGTGCCAAGCCTGCCAAGACAGAGCAGCGACAAAGGCCAGCAGCAGGAGGAAAAGGATCGCTCCGAAGTGCTTGAGCGTGGTGTTGGGCCGGCGTTCTTCGTGTTCGCGGCCAGGGCTCGAGCAAATAGCTGGCTCGGGACGCGCATTCGCGCGTCCGCGGCGCCGGAACGGTCGTAGGATTTCCCCCCTCATGGCCGCCAGGATCGCGCACAATATTTTGTGATTCTGCTAATCTATTAGGCACGACGTCCCAATCGCGGATTGTCGTAAATCGTTGGTGAAGCAATGGCTTGGTAACCACGGGGCTGGCGAGGCGGCGGACGGGCCGCACGCGCGCGAGGCCGCTTTCCGCGACGATGATTGACCCAGCGCAATGTCCAGCGTGCCGGATCCGGCAAAAGCAGGTTCGATCTTGGAGGAGGGAGCGGCCATGAACATGGGCTGGATCGACCGTGTGGTGCGTTTCGTAATCGGGGTGGTGCTGCTTGCTTATGCCGTTCCGATCGGGTTCGAGCCGAGCAGTTGGAATTGGGTTGGCTGGATCGGCGTCGTCCCGCTGCTGACGGCGGTCTTTGGGGTTTGCCCGCTCTACAGCCTGCTCGGGATCTCGACCTGCACGCCGAAGCGGCCGGCGTAATGGCGCATAGGTGGAAGGCCGTTGCGGGCTTGGTCCTGCTGATCGCGCTCGCGAGCGCCGTCTATTATGCGCGCTTCGTGCGGGAAATTGCCGTCAAGACTGTGGAGCCGCAGAACAACACCGAAGTCCGCGTGTTCGGAATAGGGACGGTCGAGGCGCAGATCGTTTCCAAGGTCGGATTCCAGGTTGCTGGCAAGCTTACGGAGATGTTCGCCGACCAGGGCGACATCGTGCCCTCCGGGGCTCTGCTGGCCAAGCTGGATGACGGGGCGCAACGTGCCAAGTTGACGAAGAGCGAAGCCGCTCAGCGGCAGGCAGCTGCCAATCTCAGGAAGGCGGAGGCGCAGCGCGCTCGCGCGCAAGCCTCCTATCAACAAAAGAAGAATGTCAATCTGCGGCGCCAGACGCTGGTGGGTCGCGGCGCGGTGTCCTCCGAGGCGGCGGAGGACGCCCAGGCTGCGGAAGACATCGCTGCGAGCGACATGCAGGTGGCGGAGGCGGACACGGCGGTGGCGGCGGTGTTGCAGGACGATGCTGCTGCGCAACGGCAGATCGAGGCTGTCCTTCTGGCGCAGCATGAACTACGCGCGCCTTTCGATGCGCGGGTCATCGCCCGCCACAAGGAACTTGGCAGCATCGCCAATGCGGGAGAGACCGTTTTCACGCTGGTTGCGCCGCGCTCGATCTGGGTGCGGGCTTATGTCGATGAAGCGCTCGCCGGAGGGCTTGCAATCGGCCAGACCGCGTTCGTCCGGCTGCGGTCGGAGGCGGACCGCGTGGTGGAGGCGGAAGTTGTCCGGATCGACCAGGAGAACGACCGCGTCACGGAGGAGCGGCGCGTATACGTGCGCTGCCGCGCTTGCGATCCTCAACACCAGATACGTTTTCTGGGCGAGCAGGCCGAAGTTGAGATCGTCAAGACGGTCGTTCCGCGCGGAGTGTTCATTCCGCTCAGGCTCGTCGAGGGATATCAGGGTAATGCCGGCTCGATCTGGGTGATTGAACACGGCCGATTGGCCAAACGTGCGGTCCGGCTCGGCGAGCGTTTGCTCGACGGGCGTGTCCAGATCGTCTCAGACCTGGCGCCGGATGTGGCGATCGTGGCCGAGGGCCGGGACGGTCTGCGCGAGGGCCGAGCTGCGCGGCCGCTAGGGTCGGGCGCTAACTGACATGAACCTCGCGCTGAAGGACATCCGACACAATCTTGGGCGCTTCCTGCTGACATGCCTGGGGTTGAGCCTGTTACTCGGCATCGTCATGGCGATGGTCGGGATTTACCGGGGGCTGGTGCTCGAATCGCTTGGCCTCGCGCGCGCCGCGCGGGCGGATGTCTGGATCGTCGAGGGGGGCACGCGCGGTCCCTTCGCCGAGGCCTCGCGCATTCCCGGCGATACGCGCGAAGCGGTTGCCGCACAATGGGGCGTCGAGGCCGCGGGCGCCGTCGCATACCAGAACGTCGAGGCGCAACACCTCGGTCAGGTCAAGCGGCTGCTGGTGGTCGGCGCGGAGATTGCGCGTCCCGGCGAGGCGCCGACGGTTGTAGAAGGCCGCACTCTCCTGCGCAGCCGTTATGAAGCCATCGCCGACCGCAAGGCCGAACTCGCACTGGGCGATCGGATCAAGCTCGGCCGGGATACGTTCACGATCGTGGGTCTCACGGAAAACCTTGTCGCGTCGGGCGGCGATCCCGTGGTCTTCATCACGTTGCGCGACGCGCAGAAGCTGCAATTCGATCTCACGCCTGCGGCGGCGCGACGAGAGGCTGCACGAGCCTCGTCGCCGGTGACGCCCAGCGACAGTGTCAACGCCATCCTGGTCCGCCTGTTGCCCGGCGTCGACGCCACGCGGTTTGCCGAAGGAATTGCCCGCTGGAAGCACCTGTCGGCCCTCACGCAGGAGCAGCAGGAGACGGTCCTATCGCGGTCGGTGGTCGAGCGGGCGCGCCGTCAGATCGGTCTGTTTACGAGCTTGCTGCTGGTCGTCTCCACGGTGATCCTCGGATTGATCGTATACACGATGACGATCGACAAGAAGAAATCGATTGCGACACTGAAGTTGATCGGGGCTCCAGACCGCCGGATCGTTGGCTTGATCGTGCAACAGGCTCTGGCCATGGGAATCATCAGCTTTGCGACGGGGGTCATCCTGATCAATGCAGGCCACGGCTATTTTCCTCGCAAGTTGGTGCTCGAGCCTTCGGATGCGGCCACGCTCTTCGGGCTCGTGCTTGTGGTCTGCCTGCTGGCGAGCGGGCTGGGGGTCCGTATGGCACTCAAGATCGATCCGGCGTCGGCGTTGGCAGGATGACTGAGATGCGCGAACGGGCAGTCGTCGAGGTGAGAAACGTCAGCAAGCACTTCGGCGAGGGGCCGACCCGGGTCGACGCGCTGCGCGATGTGTCGCTGGACGTCTATCCTGGAACGGTGATCGGACTTCGCGGTCCGAGCGGATCCGGCAAAAGCACGCTTCTCAATGTAATTGGCTGCATCCTCGGGCCGAATGAGGGCAGCCTGACGCTCAATGGAGAACTCGTCTATGCCGGAAAGTGGCTGCGCAAGGACCTGCGCAGCCTGCGGCTCGAGAAGATCGGGTTCATCTTCCAATCTCACAATCTGCTGCCGTTTCTCAATGCCTGGGAGAACGTTGCAGTGGCCCGCGTGCTTGCCGGCGCCAGCCTCGCCGAAGCCAGGTCGCGTGCGGAAGACCTGTTGGGCTACCTCGAGATAGGCCACCGGAAAGATGCCATGCCCGGACAGTTATCAGGCGGTGAAGCGCAGCGTGTCGCCATCGCGCGCGCCTTGGCTAATGATCCGCGGATCATTCTCGCCGACGAGCCAACGGCGGCCCTCGATTCCCAGCGCGCGGGTATTGTGATCGACTTGCTCAAGAAGGTGGCGCAGGAGCATCGGGCGGCCGTGATCGTCGTGACACATGACGAGAAGATCTTTTCGCGCTTCGACCATATTTATCTCTTGCGCGACGGAGCGATCGAAAGTCCGACTCCGGGGCTTGCCGCATGACCGAACGCGCGCAGCCCGGCATTCGCAAGAGCGTCGGGACGCGCTAGGACGAACGCCGCTCCGCAGGCACCAGGCGTGAGCCGACGGACGCGAGCAGGAGTTCGTGGGCGCGGTCCACGATCTCGTCGAGCGAGGGTGTCTTCGCAAAGCTCGCTTTGGCCCGCGCCACGAAATCCTCACGGCTGGGAATTTGCGGCAGCTGCAGGCTCATCAGCACCTCGGTCGTGCGGTGATGGGCTCGGCTCAACGTGTCCTGCAAGGCCGACAATTCCGAGCCATGCAGCGCGGCCGCGATGGCGGCGGCAATCCGCTCGGAATTGAAGTGCGCGGCAAGCTGTTCGGCGGCGCGGTTGATGACCCGCGAGCCGAGCCGCTGCTCGTTACGGACGACCTGAACGGGTGGCGACTTCAGATCCCACACAATACCGAGCCACGACAGCACCTTGAGAATGTAATACGTCGGATCATATTCCCACCAGCGAAAGCCCTGGCGCACGCTGCTCTGGTAGGCATGATGGTTGTTGTGCCAGCCCTCGCCCATGGTGAAGATTGCAAGCAGCCAGTTGTTGCGGGAATCATCGCCTGTGACGTAGCGCTTGCGGCCATGCACGTGCGCCAGCGAATTGATGCAGAATGTCGCGTGATAGACGAGCACGGTGCTCCAACAGAAGCCGACCACCAAGCCAGGCCAGCCGGCGATCAGGAAGCAGAGGGTGCCGAGCGCCACTGCGGGCAGGACTTCCAGACGATGCAGCCACATCAACTCGGGAAAGCGGGCGAAGTCCGCCACCTTCACCAGATCGGCCTTGTCGTGCTTGCGATCGAAGATCCAGCCCATGTGGCTGTACCAGAATCCTTTGTGCCGCGGCGAATGCACGTCATGCAAAGTGTCGGAATGCAGATGATGGTGGCGGTGCTTGGCAGCCCACCACAGCACGCTCTTCTGGGCCGTCGCTTGGCACGCCAGCGCCAGCACGAATTGGAATATGCGGCTCGTGGAATAAGCGCGGTGAGAGAAGTAGCGGTGATAGCCGGCGCCGATCGCGAAGATGCGGATCCAATAGAGCGCGATGCAGATCGCGATCGCTTCCCACGTGACCCCTGTGAAGATCGCTGCGAAGCAGGCCAGATGCAGGAGCACGAAGGGAACGGCCGACGGATACATGATGTCGTCGTGTTCTTCCGTCTGTGCTGCCGGCGCGATCCCCCGCCCCCTGCCTTCGATCATATCGACGTGCTCTCTTCTCCGGCCCCCAAGCCTTTGACGGTCGAGTAGGTGCGCATCCCGGGCCGTTTGGCAAGAAATAACGTTACTTTCGGACGCCTCTGCGACAATCGCGTTTCCGGCGCGCCGCCCATCATGGCGCCGCCGTTTGCCTTGAAATTACCACAGCGAGATGCCATCTAGACGTCGCGGATGACTATTCGCGGGCCGCGTGCACGAAAAGCAATCATTTTTCGCCCTGCCCATCCGCTTCCCTAAGACCGGCAACCCAGGCAGCGCGGGGTGTCAGAACCCGCGATGCATGCCGCCCGCCGTTCGGCGCGTGGCCGGCTCCGCCTCATAGAAAGTCCTGTTTTGAGCTCTTTCAACGATTTCGGCTTGGCCGAACCGATCATTCGTGCGCTTGCGGATGAGAACTACGTCACCCCGACCCCCATCCAGGCCCAAACGGTACCGCTCGCGTTGAGCGGTCGCGATGTCGTCGGCATTGCCCAGACGGGAACCGGAAAGACTGCAGCATTCGCCCTGCCGATTCTGCAGCGCCTGTTCACCAATCGACGGCGTCCGGCGCAAAGGGCCTGCCGTGTTCTGGTATTGAGCCCGACTCGCGAACTGTCGGGTCAGATCAGCGACAGTTTTCGTGGCTATGCCCGCCATATACGCCCGTTTGCGGTTGAGCTCGCCATCGGCGGCGTTCCGATCAACCGCCAGATTCGTGCGCTCGCGCGCGGAGTTGAAGTGTTGGTGGCCACGCCCGGCCGGCTGCTCGATCTCGTGAGGGAGCGGGCGCTCTCGCTCGACGCGATCGAGGTGCTCGTGCTCGACGAGGCGGACCGGATGCTCGACATGGGCTTCATCCATGACATCCGGAAGATCGTCTCGATGGTGCCCAAGGACCGTCAGACGCTGTTCTTCTCGGCCACCATGCCGCAGCAGATCGCCGACCTCGCCAAGCATATGCTGCGCGACCCTGCCAAGGTGGCCGTCACGCCGCAGGCTTCCACGGCCGAGCGGGTCGATCAGCGCATCATTCACACCGACAAGATGGCAAAGCCCGCGTTGCTGGCGGAAGTGATCGCGTCCGAGCCGATTGACCGTGTCATCGTGTTCACACGCACCAAGCACGGCGCCGATAAGGTGGTCCGCAGTCTGGCCAAGGCCGGGGTCGCCGCCCAGGCGATTCACGGCAACAAGTCGCAGAATAATCGCGAGCGAGCGCTCGCCGCCTTCCGCGATGGCAGCGTACGCACGCTGGTGGCGACCGACATCGCCGCGCGCGGCATCGACGTGAGTGGCGTCAGCCATGTGATCAATTATGACCTGCCAAACGTGCCCGAGAGCTATGTGCATCGCATCGGCCGTACGGCACGCGCGGGGGCGGACGGGATCGCGATCTCGTTTTGTGATCACGAGGAGCGAGCCTACCTTCGGGACATCGAGCGGCTGATCCGCATGACCATTCCCTCCACCGATCGCCGCGGCGAACGGATCGCGCCGCATCGGCACGCGAGCGAAAGCACGAGCTCCGAGAAGCCCCATCAGGGTCGAGACCGCGACGGCCGTTCCCGCGCGGCGCGGTCGCGCAATGGCGATATGGATGGTGCGCGTGCGCAGGAGCATCGCCGCGAGGGGGCGCGCGAGGACGGGCGTCGTGCGCACAATCCTGGTGGGGAGGGCGCCCGGCAGGCGCGTCCGCCTCGTCGGCGGCGGAGCAACGGCAACCAAGGGCGGCCGCACCATGCGGGCGCGCAGGTCGAAGGCCGGCGTGGCTTGGAGGCGAACCGTCAACCCGGTCGCCGCAGCCGCGGAGCTGACGGGACATTGGGCAGCATGACCTTCATGCAGCCGGTGCCGTCGCGCGACAATGGCCGGGTGACTGATTAGCCCGCCTTTCGGCTGCGCCGTACGCGTTGCACCGTCCAAGAACGAGCAAGGGCCCGGTTTTCACCGGGCCCTTTTTCGTCTTCGCCGACATTCCATCAACGGCGCGGTGCAACCGGCCGTCGCTTGCGCGCGGGCGCCTCGCTTTCCGCTACCTTGACCGTGCGTTCCAACTCCTCGGCCAGGGCACGATAGTTCGACGCGATCGCGTTGAGCTGCTGCCGGATCTTGCGCGAGGCGCGAGCGGCCTCGCGCTCTCGTTTCATCGCGAGTTCCCGCACACGCTGCGCAATATCGATGTTCGTCCGCAATTTGGTCGTCACGATGATACACCTTGCAATATGCGGTTCCGATATCAGCGCGGATGCGGCGGATAAAGTTCGCGATCGCAAGATGCTTAAGTCTAAAGCTTAATTGGCGCGTCTTCGCGCGTGGAAACCTTAATAGACAAGGTTACGAGGTCGGCCTGCACGCCTCACGCCGACGCATGACGTTCAGAGTGTCCGGGCATTCGCTCCAATGCGTGCCGATCCCATCCTGCGGCATCGGCCGCGGCAGCGTAGGTATCCTCGAGGAATTCCATCAAGGCGCTGTCAGGATCGGCCGCTGTGCGCACCGCGTCGTACGGCAGGACGTACTCACTCACCTGTTGGTCGTAGAACGCGCCTGACGTGCGCAGGCGCGCCGCGGCAAATCCGGAGGGTTCGGGATAGGCGTAGGAATAGAAAGCGGCACGTCCATAGCCGCCATTGCCGGGCCAGAATCCGCAGCTGCTCACTTCGTGCGAGTAGGCCTCGCGCATCACCCAGTTGGCCGTGTTTGGGGCGACGCCGGGGTGCGGCGGCGCCGGGCGGCCGGAAAAACGCGTGATGGCAAGATCAAAGCTGCCCCAGAAGAAATGAACCGGGCTCACCTTGCCCATGAATTGCGCGCGGAATCCGTTGAATATGCGGTGGGTCTGAAGCAGTGCATGCCAGAAACGCTGCACGTAGTGCCGATCATAGCTCGCATGCCCATGGTCGTCCTCGAACCGAACGGCGTCGGCGATTTCGCAGGGCATCGTCCAAATGTGGACGTCGATATCGAGGCGCTTCAGGCGTGCCATGACTTCGGCATAAAATGCCGCGACGGACATCGGCTGCAGGGCAATGCGCTCGCGGCCACCTGCGCTGCTCTCGATCAGCAGCGCATGGTCGACGAAGTCGAAGGCCATCTCGAACGCGCCGGCGCGATAGGGAATCGGCAACGTCGTCAGGCCGCGAGCCGTGACGTGGAACGTGACGTTCCACCAATGATTGACCAGGGGAGTGAGGGCGAGCTGTACCTTTCCGACGACCTGCATCCAACGGTGCAACGTATCGCCGGTCGCGTGCCAGTCCTGCCAGTTCAATTCCGGCCATTGCGGATTCGCGGGCTGTGGGCGCATGAGCGGCTTCCTCTGAACTGCGGTCGATGAACGCCGAGGCAATCTGAACGGTGCATCTCGAGGGACGCAGGCCGCGGTTGCGCTCGCGCAATCCCGATGCTGGTCGCGGGCGACAAATGAGCTTGGCACGCCGCCCGGAAACGATCACGACAAAACATCACCACGGGTTCACAATCAACATGCCGGCACTTTCGCTCCGGGGCGGGCTGTGCTTGACCCTCTTCGCAGCGCCTTGGTGGTGTGTCACCCACGTCGCTGCGCCGCGCGCACGTAGTCAGGGATAACGGTTGATGGAAAAGTGCAAGATTCTCATCGCAGGCGCGGGTCTTGGAGGGCTTGCGGCCGCTTCTTGCCTGATGAAGGCAGGGCACGAGGTCGAGATCTACGAACAGGCGTCAGAACTGGGTGAGGTCGGCGCCGGTATCCAAATCAGCGCCAATGCCATGCATGTGCTCCGCAGCCTCGGGCTTGAAGGGGCCGTCAATCGTGTCGGCGTTCGGCCGGGTGCCTATGTGTTCCGGCTGCACGACACGGGAGAAGTCATTCAGCAATTCTCACTGTCGGAAGAACACGAGCGGCTGCACGGCGCGCCCTACACCCAACTGCATCGCGCAGATTTGCATGAGATTCTGGCCGCGAAGGCGCGGGAGTTCAGGCACGATGTGGTGCGGCTCAACCGGAGACTGATGGGCTTCACCGAGTCTGACCGCGATGTCGAGCTCCAGTTCGAGGACGGCTCTTCAGTTCACGGCGACCTGCTGATCGGTGCGGACGGACTGAAATCGGTGGTGCGCCGTCAGATCGTCGGCGAGACGCCCGCGACGTACACCGGCGACGCGGCTTGGCGCCTCACTGTGCCGACCGATCGGCTCCCCGGTGGCTTTCTCGAACCCGTCATGTCGGTGTTCATGGGGCCGGGCGGACACGCCGTCTGCTATTACGTGCGTGGTGGTGCCTTGCTCAATTTCGTGGGGATCGTCGAGAAGGACGACGTGTCCGAAGAATCGTGGACGGTGAAGATGCCGTGGGAGATGCTGAAAGCCGATTATCTCGGCTGGCATTCGACGGTTCAGACCATCCTCGACGCGGCAGATCGAGACCAGTGCTATCGCTGGTCATTGCACAACCGTCCGCCGATCAGGACCTGGAGCACAGGCCGCGCGACGCTGCTCGGCGATGCGGCGCATCCGACACTGCCTTATCTCGCCCAGGGCGCGGCCATGGCGATGGAGGACGGCGCCGTTCTCGCGCGGGCGCTGGCCGCGTCACAAAGCATTCCCGATGCGCTCGCCCTCTATCAGCGCAACCGAGCAGAGCGCACCGCAAGGATCGTGACGCAATCGAGCGAGAACCGCCGGCTGTTCCACCTTCGCACCCCCGAGGAGATGCGTGAGGCCTTCGCGCGCCGCGACGAGGGCGCCGAGCGCAACAGATGGCTGTATTCGTACAATCCTCTCACCGTGGATCTGGCTTAGAGACCGGCGCCGCAGGGCCGCACCTCGGCTATAGTCCGCGTACGGACCCGGGTTGTCGGAGTTCGATCGTCTGCCGCGAGAATGGTGCTGCCGGACAGGATTGAACTGTCGACCTCTCCCTTACCAAGGGAGTGCTCTACCACTGAGCTACGGCAGCGAGGATCAGAATCGCGGTGCGAAAACGCGCGAGATCCCATATGGAATGCGGCGATCCTTGCCATAAGGGGGTCACCGGCGCAAGCATCCATCACCATGACACGCGAAACACCGGACGACGCGAAATCCGCAGCCAAGGACCTACCCAAGTCTCGGCCCAATCCCAGGACCGAGCGGCTGCGGTCGGCGCTGCGCGAAAATCTCAAGCGCCGCAAGGAGCAAGCCAGGGAGCGGGCGCAGGCACAGCCGGACGCAGCGGACGAGGCACCGCGGCGCCCAAATTCCGCCCCCATTTCCGACGACCAGGGATAAGGGTGCCGGCATCGGCGGCGGACGTAAGATATTGTGCAAAAAAGCAAATATGGCATCGCCGGCATGTCCGGGATCGCTCGGCGTCCCTGGGACGGTTTACCTCGACAACGAGCGCACCATTTAAGCCGCTATTCAGCGGTAACGTGCTTCAATAGCGAGCGCCGATCGATACACAGGCGCAAGGGGTGACATGGATCGCATTCGCATCGTGGGGGGGCGGCCCTTGCAGGGCACCATCCCGATTTCCGGCGCCAAGAACGCCACGCTTCCCTTGATGATCGCCAGCCTCCTGACCGAGGACACGCTGGTCCTGGAGAACGTGCCGCGTCTGGCTGACGTGGTGACGCTCCAGCGCATTCTCGCCAACCATGGCGTTGACGTGATGCTTTCCGGCAAGCGCGCCGGCGACAGTGCCTATCAAGGCCAGACGATGCACATCTCGGCCGCCCGTATCGTCGACACGACTGCGCCTTATGACTTGGTCTCGAAAATGCGCGCCAGCTTCTGGGTGGTTGCGCCACTCATCGCGCGCATGGGCGAAGCTCGCGTGTCGCTCCCGGGTGGATGCGCGATCGGCACGCGCCCCGTGGACCTGCTCATCATGGCTCTCGAGCGGCTCGGTGCGACGATCGACATCGACGGGGGCTACGTCGTTGCGCGGGCGCCCAAGGGCCTCAAGGGCAACGAGATCGTGTTCCCGAAGGTGACGGTGAGCGGTACGCATACGGCCTTGATGGCGGCTGCCTTGGCTCAGGGTACGACGGTGATCGAGAATGCGGCATGCGAGCCCGAGATCAAGGACGTTGCCGACTGTCTGAACAAGATGGGCGCGAGAATTGCCGGGGCGGGTACGCCGCGCGTCGTCATTGAGGGTGTCTCACGCCTGTCAGGGGCGCGGCACAGCGTGCTGCCCGACCGCATCGAGACGGGGACTTACGCGATGGCGGTGGCGATGACCGGCGGCGACTTGATGCTGGCCGGTGCGCGGCCCGAACTGCTGCAGGCCGCGCTGGACGTGCTGGTCGATGCCGGCGCAGAGGTCCAGACGACGAACGAGGGCATTCGCGTCGCGCGCAACGGCCACGGCCTGGCTCCGGTCGAGGTCACTACCCAGCCGTTCCCCGGTTTCCCAACTGACCTACAGGCCCAGCTCATGGCCTTGATGACGCGCGCCAAGGGCACATCGCACATTACCGAGACCATCTTTGAGAACCGCTTCATGCATGTTCAGGAATTGGCGCGGCTCGGCGCGCGCATTCACCTGGATGGCGAGCGGGCGACGATAGAAGGCGTCGAACGATTGAAGGGCGCCCCGGTGATGGCCACCGATCTGCGAGCCTCGGTCTCGCTGGTCATTGCCGCGCTCGCGGCCGAAGGTGAGACCGTCGTCAACCGCGTCTACCACCTCGATCGCGGATTCGAGCGACTCGAAGACAAGCTTGCCGCTTGCGGTGCCGAGATTGCTCGTCTGAGCAGCTAAAAAGCCCGGCGCAGAACTAGCGCCTGAACTCGTCGGCCAACGTTGTCACCGCGTCGGGCAGTGCGTCGAGGTACGGTCCGGTGAAATAAGCCTCGCCCATGCCGTCGCCAAAATAGCGGTCGAACTCCTCGATCATCACGCGCATCAACGCGGCGCAGGACGGCATCGAGGCAACGATCAGGTCGCCCAGGATGCCGGGCTCGGCGAGGGCATTCGCGCGCGGGTCAGCCGCCACCTGGCGGGCCACGCACTCGGTGGCGCGGCGCACCAAAGGCTGCACGGCGGCCGTCTTCTGCTGGGCGGAGAGATGACTCGCGGACCTGTCGAGATCGCGCGCCGGATTGCCGGCGAGGAGCACGACCAGTGACGCGCCTGCGAGTGCCGGTAGCAGCATGTTGAATCCCCGAGCCCTGAAAGACTCCTAACGTACTCCACACGGCTTTCCCACCACGATGCGGTGGTTGCGTTTGGGCCCGGGATCACTGTTGCAACGGGGTGACAGGGAACCGGCGATCGTGGGCTTGCGTTGGTAAGGCGCAACCGCCGGGGTCGGCTCACACGGCCTGCGCAACGATGTTGGACAAGCTCAGGGTGACCCTTCTTGGACTTCTCGTCGGGTTTGCGACCTTCGCGGCCGCAGGCGCGGCCACATCGTTGCTGCTAGGGCAGGTTCATGATCGTGTCGCGGCGCGGACTGGCCCCGCGCCGGCTGGGTACGCGCAGGGCCCGATCGGTTCGGTGGTGCGCTGATCTGCGAGAGATTTTCACCAAGTCTTGCGGAACCCCGCCTTCACGACCTTCTCGATGTCTCCGGTCGTGGTCTCGGTGATCGTCCCGCTGACGCTCAAAGGCCCAAGAATCTGCTGCTCGGCCGAGATCGTGCGCAGCGCTCTATCGTCGATGTTCGAAGTCCTGGTGCCGGCGGAAAACGCCGTGTGCGTCGACAACAGCTCGAAACGCAGGGCGTGATCGGTTTCCACGCTGTAGCCCGGCTGCGACGGCGAGATCGGCGTTCCGAGACCGCTCAACGCGTAACTGTTCTGCAAGGTGATCAGCAGGCTTTCGCCCAGCGGCCGGCTGACAGCCATGCCCAACTGGCCGTGATCCTGCGCCGGATCGAAGCGTGCATCCATCTTGGCCGCGGTGAAACCTAACGGCGCGGCTGGCACCGCCATGCTGGCCCAGCCAGTTCCCGAACTCCGGTCATTCGGCCCGTCGAGAAGCCGGCTCGGATCGCGCCGCGGGTCGAGCGAGCTGCTCAGGCCGAGATCAATTCCGACTTTGGTCTCGACCGCGGTCGGCAGCTTGGTGCCGAATGTCAGGGACGACGACCCGTCTTCATTGTCCTGGCGGCTCGAGAATGTGGAGGGCTCGAAAACAGCGGCCTTCTTGGAACCGGCCGTTGCCGGCTGCGCAGCCAAAGTCACGCCGCACGCCAATATCAAAGGCACCATTCTGAGCATGCGTCCCCCGCAACCGAAAGCGGATACACCTATGACTCGGGGGCTGGACTTTTTTGGGGCGCCCAGATGACGTTCGCGCAGAGTCAGGCGTCAGCGCCCCTCAAACAGAGCCATCTCGGGCGTAGGTATGTCCTCGCGGAGCACGCGCTCGGCGGGCATGTCGATCTCCCACACGAAACCGGTCGGCTCATATCGGGTCGTTACTTTCGCACCGAGCGATTTCTCGGTCATCGTGCCGATCAACATCGATCCGAGGCCGCTGCGCCGCGGCGCCGACACACGCGGACCCCCACTTTCCTGCCATGAAATTTGGACCCGTCCGCCCGCTGGCGCGGGGATGAGTGCCCATCGAAGCGTCACCTTCCCGTCGGGACGCGAGAGGGCGCCGTATTTGGCGGCATTGGTCGCGAGTTCATGGAACGCGTAGCCCAGATTCTGTACCGCCTCCGGCTTGAGGAACAGGTTGGGGCCCTCCGCGTCCACGCGAGCCGGCTCATCGCCGATAAAAGGAGCCAGATGGGTCTGAACAAGGCCCTCCAGTGAAGCGCCGCGCCAATCTTGGCGGACCAGGAGGTCATGTGAGCGGGCGAGCGCATGCAGCCGTCCCGCAAAGCGGCTTTCGAAATCCTGAAAGTCCTTGCTCTGATTCCAGGTCTGACGCGCGAATGACAGCACAATGCTGAGCAGATTCTTGGAGCGGTGCGAGAGCTCGCGCATGATGAACTGCATGTGCGCTTCGTCCCGCTTTCGCTGCGTGATGTCGTGGGCGATTGTCGACACCGCAATGACGTTGCCGCTGCTGTCGCGGATGGGGGCGGCGTTGAGCGAAATTTCGATGATCTTGCCGTCCTTGCGGCGGCGCTTGGTTTCCATCCGGATCGTTTTTCCGGCGCGCGCCGCGGCAATCTTTTCTTGGATTTCGTGCTGATGATCCTCGGGGATTACGATCGTTAGCGATTTGCCGATGATTTCGTCGGCGCTGTAGCCGTACAGCTTCTCCGCACCGGCGTTCCACGTCAGGACACGCCCATCCAACCCGATGCTTTTGATCGCGTCGCCCGACGAAGATACCAGTGCCGCCAAATGCGCATTGGCGAGCTCGCCGCGCCGGCGCTCGAGGGCGGCGCGATGCAGGACTTCTCCGACGTGGTTCACCTCCCGCAATGCGGTGGTGATCGGCTCGCCGGCCTGCGCTGCGCCGACGCCTGTCGCGGCCGCTTCCAGACTTCGGATCGCGCCGATGATCCAGTTGGCCACGATCACGGCGAGAATGACCGCCAACAGCGAAAAGAGAATGAGGCCGCGCAACAAGTCCTGTTGCCAGGCCATCAGCGGCGCCTCCACCACCTTGCGATCGACCGATGTGATTGCCGTCCAGCCGTTCTGCATCCGGTGCCAGGCGGTGAAAGATTCCCGTCCGTCGAGCGGGGTTGAAATCGTCCATCCTTCCGGTGCTGTCTTCAACAGGGCGAAGAATTCCTCAGACGCATGCTCGCCCACCAGCCTTTCGGCGCTTCGGCTGCGCGCAATGACGGCGCCGTTGCGATCGATCAGCGTGCCGAGCCAGCCATCGCGCATCACGCGCGCGAGAACACCTGACAGGTGCTCGGCGGGAACGGCTCCCCCCAGCACGAATTCACCGCCTGATACGGGCACCAGCACGCTGACGACGTATCCTCCGCCCACTCGTGACGCGAAGACGTCGGTGATCTGCGGTTCGCCTGACTGCGCGACTTTGCCGATCAAGTCCGCGAACTGCGATTTGGGAAGTGTGGTGCCGAACGGAACTCGCGTGTTGAGAAGCTGTGTTCCGTCGGCGCGGTAAAGCGCAATCCATCCCGCCGAGATCGTTTCGACGGCTTGGCACTGTTCGTAAAAGCCCCTGAGGTTCTCCGCCCGCAACTGTATGGACGTTGCGAGGGTACTGAGTTGAGCACGCTTGATCGCCAGCTCATAGCTGATGTCGGTGCTGATATCGTGGACGAGGCCCCGCGCCTGGATCTGAGCGCCGCGCTGCTTTTCGCTGGCCGCGGCACGGTACTGGATCGCGAAAAAAATCGCCGTAGGAAGCATGACGCTGAATACGAGCAGGGCCAGCGCGGTGCGTAGCGAAAGCGGTCTTAGGGCAATGCGCCGCGAGCGGGGCATGTTCATTTCGTCGTGTCGCTGCTGGAAGCGGTCGGGGGCGCCGACCGAGGAGGGGTGTTGCCGTTCACACTCGCGGCCAAGGTGCTCGCTCCGACTGGCCCCGCACCATTCTATCGAATTCGCGGCGCCAAGTGTAATCACAGCGCGCGTGATCGCAATGCCGATCGCAGGCTTGGCGGGCGCATCATCGCCGCAGCCTGCAGGCCCACGCACGCGCACAGCGCCGCTGCAATGCAAACGCCTGTGCGTTCGCTCAATGCACGCTTATCCGGCCGGTTCCATCGCACGGCGTGGCGGCAGGTGCGCGGACGAAGCTTTGCGACTGACCCGTGGCGCGTCTCGGCCGCTCAGATCCGGGACATTTCGGGAGCCCGCGCCAATGCGTGACGCGCGAGCTGCGCAACGCGTTGGGGGGTGATCTCGCGCATGCAGAGGTGGTGACCAAGACTGCACACAGGCTTATGGCACGGCCGGCAATCGAGTTCGATCTCCGCCTGGACGATTGCCGCCAGCGGGTTGAGCGGAGCCCAATGCCATGGGCTCGTCGGACCGAAGATCCCGATCGACGGAGTGCCGAGCGCCGCCGCGACATGCAGCAGTCCCGAGTCGTTGGAAACGGCAACATCGGCGGCGGCCAGCGCGAGAATCGCGTTCCGCAGATCGTGGCCGGTCAGATCCCGGACCCCCGCAAGCCCCTGCGCGATCTCCTGTGCCAGCGCCTTTTCGCCGGGGCCGCCAACAACCCAGACCTCCACGCCGTCGCGGGCGAGCGCCGCGCTGAGCTCGCGGTAGTAGGTGGCTGGCCACCGCTTGGAGGGCCCAACCGCCCCCGGCGCGATCGCCGCCGTGCGAACGGCGTGCGGCGCGGTGCGCTGGCGCCAGGCGGCGAGCTCGGAGGACGGCACGACCAGTTCGGGCAGCGGCCAATCAGACGGCAGTTGCGCGTCGGGCGGAAGCGCGAGAGCCGAGCATTGGTCGATCATGCGTGGCAGCTTTCGCTCGCCGAAGCGCAGGTCGTTGAGCAACCCGAATCGCCACTCGCCGACGAAGCCGGTCCGGTGCGGAATGCCAGCGAGCGCGGGCGCGAGGGCAGCTTTCCAGGTTCGCGGCATGACCAGGACCTGGCCGTAGCTCTCCTGGCGCAAGCGGCGCGCCAGTGCCCATTGACGCCGGAGCGCAAGCCGTCTTCGTGGGAGGTCGCAGACGATGCCTTTGCGGACACCGGGCATATAATCCAGCAAAGGCGCGGCATTGGACGAGGCCAGGACATCGATCGGCCGTTCGGAATCTTGTGATTTCAACAGCTTGACCACCGAATGGCAGCGCACGAAATCCCCGATCCACTGATACGGAACGATCAGGACGGGGGCTGCGTCCAGCCCTGAGGCTCCGCGCGAAGTATTTGATTGTTTTCGCATTTTTGCTGGATGATTGCCGCGGGCCGTTTACCGCAGGTGCGGACCGAATATTGCGCTGCCCGGCAGACTACGGCAAAGGTTGCAGAACTTCAGCATCGACACGGCAGGTACAATGTTATTGGTGACCGGCGGGGCCGGCTTTATCGGGTCCAACGTCGTCGCCAGCCTCAACGACGCCGGCCGGACTGATGTTGTCGTCAACGACGTTCTGGGCAAGGACGGCAAGTGGCGCAATCTCCAAAAGCGAGAGCTGGCGGATTTCGTGCCGCCGTCCGACTTGATGCGTTGGCTGCACGGCCGCAAGCTCGAGGCTGTCATTCACATGGGAGCGATCTCGGCGACCACGGCGCAGGACGGGGACGCCGTGATCGAGACGAACTTCCGCTTTTCGCTGGCGCTGCTGGATTGGTGCACCGAGACGCGCACGCCGTTTATCTACGCCTCGTCAGCGGCGACCTATGGCGACGGCCAAGCAGGCTTCATCGACGATTGGCGGCCTGCGGCCCTGCGGCGCCTGCGGCCGATGAACCTTTATGGCTGGAGCAAGCAGCTGTTCGATCTTGCCGTCGTCGACCGTGCCAGCAAAGGGCATAAGCTTCCGCCGCAATGGGCGGGCTTGAAGTTCTTCAACGTGTTCGGGCCCAACGAGTACCACAAAGGCGAGATGATGAGCCTGGTCGCCAAGTGCTTCGACGAAGCCAAGGCGGGTAAGCCCGTGAGGCTTTTCAAGTCGCATCGCCCGGGCATCGAGGACGGTGACCAGCGTCGCGATTTCATATACGTCGATGACGTGGTGGCGGTGGTGAACTGGCTTTTGGCGACGCCGTCGATCTCGGGCATATTCAATGTCGGCACGGGGGCGGCGCGTTCGTTCCGCGACCTGATCTCCTCGATGTTCGCAGCGCTCGGACGGTCGCCGAACATCGAATACGTTGCAATGCCCGAAGCGATTCGCGACAGCTATCAGTATTTCACCGAGGCTTCGGTCGATAACCTGCGGCGCGCCGGTTACAATGCAGGGTTCACCTCCCTCGAGGAAGGGGTCGGGCGCTACGTTCGCACGTTCCTCGATCAACCCGACCGGTTTCGCTAGAGGCGAGACACGTATGTTCAATGTGGCGGATGCTCTAAGGCTCGTGATGGCGCAACGCATACTTTGCGTTGGGGACCTCATGCTCGACGAGTTCGTCTATGGCGACGTACTGCGCGTCTCGCCGGAGGCTCCGACGCCCATCCTGACGATCAAGCGCTCTGATACCGTGATCGGCGGTGCGGGCAATGTTGCGCGCAACGTCATGAGCCTGGGCGCTCGCTGCGTTTTTGTGGGCGTCGTGGGCGAGGACGAGGCTGGCGGATCAGCGCGAAAAGCCTTGGAGGAGTTCAAGCCCGCCATCGATGCACACCTCGTGACCGATCGGTCGCGTCCGACCACTCGCAAGGTGCGCTTCGTCTCCGAGCACTATTCAGCGCACCTGCTACGTGCCGACTGGGAGGTCGCAGCGCCGGTCTCGGGCGAAATCGAGGATCAGCTGATCGAGGCAGCGGTGACTGCGCTGCCGCGCGTCGGCGCGGTTGTCCTTTCCGACTACGCCAAAGGCGTGCTCACGCCGCGTGTGGTGCGCGCGGTGATCGAGGAAGCGCGCAAGCTCGACAAGCCGGTCATTGTGGATCCGAAGGCGCATGACTATGGCGTTTACCGGGGTGCGACCATTATCACTCCCAACCGCAAGGAATTATCCGACCACACGCGCCGTCCGGTCACGAGCAATGCTGAGATTGCGGCCGCCGCCGCCGACCTCGCGCGCACGCTCGAGTGTGGCGCCGTGCTGGCGACCCTGAGCGAGGACGGGATGTTCCTGCACGTGGAAGGAGCGGAGCCGGTCCACGTACCGGCTTATCCGGTCAAGGTGCGCGACGTCTCGGGTGCAGGCGATACCGTGGTTGCGGCGCTCTCGACGATGCTTGCGGTAGGCGCGGACTTCGAACAGGCGATGCGCATTGCCAATGCAGCCGCTTCGGTCGTAGTTGGCAAGCGGGGAACCGCAGCCGTGACCCCGGCCGAACTGCGTGCCCGCGTGCTGCCGGCGGCGGCGCTCGCGGCCGAAGAGAAGATTGTGTTCGACTGGGGCATCGCTGACGAGCGCGTGCGTGAGTGGCGCGGGCAGGATCTTCGCGTCGGTTTCACCAATGGCTGCTTCGACATTCTGCACCCCGGCCACGTCAAGGTCCTGGCGGAGGCGAGGGCCACCTGCGATCGACTGGTCGTCGGCCTCAACAGCGACGCCTCGGTCGCGCGTCTCAAGGGTCCCGACCGGCCGATCCAGGATGTTCATGCTCGCGCCGACGTGCTGGCGGCGCTCGAAGCCGTGGACCTGGTCGTCGTGTTCGAGCAGGACACGCCGCTCGAGTTGATCTCGCGGCTCAAGCCCAAGGTGTTGATCAAAGGCGGTGACTACCGCGTCGAGGATGTGGTGGGCCGCGAGATCGTTGAAGCCGAAGGCGGGGAGGTCGTGATCATCGACTTGCTGCCCGGTCACTCGACCAGCGCGATTGTGCGGCGATCCGGAAACGGCGCCAAGGCCGAGGCGAGGGCGGTTGCGCCGACTGCCGCAAAGATCTGACATGCCGCGGCTGAGCGCGATCATCATCGTCAAGAACGAGGCGGAGAATATCGGGTCGTGCCTTGACGCGCTCGCATTCTGCGATGAACGGATCGTCGTCGACAGCGGCAGCACCGATGCGACCCTCGCGATTGCGGCTGGCAAAGGCGCCCGGGTGGTGCAGCACGATTGGAAGGGGTTTGGCCCGCAGAAGAACTTCGCTCTGTCTTTGGCCCAGGGGGACTGGGTGCTGTCCATCGACGCGGACGAACGCGTGACCCCCGAACTGGCTCGCGGCATCCAGGCTGCGATCGAAGCGCCGCAGCACGACGGCTACGAAATTCGCCGCGTCTCGCGCTTTCTGGGGCGCGAGATGGGTCGATTCTTCCCCGACTATGTCCTTCGCCTGTTCCGTCGCGGCAAAGCGCGTTTTTCCGACGACTTGGTGCACGAGCGCGTCGTCTGCACCGGCTCCGTCGGTCGTCTGGATGCCGTTCTGCTGCACGATGCCGTAACGCGGCTGGAAGAGGCGCTGGACCGCATCGACCGCTATTCCACCGCGGGCGCCCAGATGCTGCTGGCATCGGGGCGCCGGGTGACGTTTATGAGCGGGATCGGCCACGGACTGTGGACCTTTATCCGCGTGTACGTCATGCGGCTCGGGTTCCTCGACGGCAAGGAGGGCTTTCTGCAGGCAGCGGCGAATGCTGAAGGCAGCTATTATCGCTACATGAAGGCATGGTTCGCGAGGCGCACGCTGTGACGACCCTCATTTCGGTGATCGTGGCGACCTATAACCGGCCTGATGCGCTGGGCGCTTGCTTGCGGGCGCTGTCGGTGCAGACCGATCGTAATTTCGAGGTCATCGTCGCCGACGACGGGTCGGAGGAGGAAACCGGCGCGCTCGTCGCCGCCTGGTCCCGCAAGGCCGCCGTTCCGATCAAGCATGCATGGCATCCTGATCGGGGCTTTCGTCTTGCCGAGATCAGGAACCGCGCAATTCGCATCAGCAGCGGTGCTTATTGCGTCTTCCTGGATGGAGATTGCATTCCGCGTCCGGACTTCGTAGCGGCGCACCGCCGGTTGATGGAAAAAGGCTGGTTCGTTACCGGCAACCGCGTGCTGCTGTCGCAGACTTTGACAGAACGCATCTTGAGGGACGCTCTCGAGCCGGAGCATTGGGGCTTCTGGACCTGGGTCGGCTGCCGGGTTCGTGGAGAGGTCAATCGTCTTTCTCCACTCTTTGGGATGGCGTTCGGTCGTTTCCGCAAGCGTCAGCCGCGCCGGTGGACTGGGGCGCGCGGAAGCAATATGGCGTTCTGGCGCAGCGATCTTGATGCAATCGACGGGTTCGACGCGGCATTCACTGGATGGGGCCGTGAGGATTCCGACATCTTCATCCGCATGATCCGCAACGGTGTGCGGCGCAAGGACGGCCGTTTCGCCACCGCGGTGCTGCACTTGTGGCATCCGGAAGCGGACCGCTCGATGCTGTCCGACAACGAGCGCCGGCTCGCCGAGTTGCGCTCCGGCAAGCGCGTGCGCGCGCAAGTGGGGCTGTCGGATTTGGTCGAGGAGATCGAGCGCAACAAACCGCAGTTCCTGCACGCGCAGCCAGCCGTCTCATGATTGCGCTTCCGGTTGCCGGTCCGTTCAGCCGCTTGCGTTTCGAGCGAAGTGCCGATTGGCTGGCGGCAGCGCTTGCGGCGTCTCTGCCGTGGTCGACCTCGGCGACCAGCATCTTAGCCGCGCTGTGGCTTGTGGCCCTGCTGCCAACCCTCGATGTGGCCTCGCTCAGGCGAATCTTCGCCATGCCTGCGGCGTGGCTCCCGGTCGCCTTATTTCTCCTGGCAGCGCTTGGGCTGGCATGGGGAGGCAACTTGCCGTGGAACGAGCGGATCGCAGGCCTTGCGCAGTTCGCGAAGTTCCTCGCGATCCCGCTGCTGCTGTTTCAATTTGCCCGATCGGATCACGGCGAGTGGCCGCTTAAAGCGTTTTTCGTATCGGCAACTGTCCTGCTCGCCTATTCGTGGCTGGTGCTCATCTTCTCCGATTTGCCCTCGCGCGGATTTCCGCGGGGGGTGCCCGTCAAGGATTACGTGATTCAGAGTGGAATTTTCGCTCTCTGCGCGCTGGTGCTGTTTGATCGCGCGGTGACTGCATCGAGATGTGAACAATGGCGTCATGCGCTGGGCATGGCCGCTGTAGGGGTCGTCTTCCTGCTGAACGTGGCGTTCGTCGCGACGGCCCGCACGACGCTTGTGACGTTGGCTGTGTTGTTGGCATTGCTCGGGCTGAGGCACTTCACTCGTCTTCAGTTGCTTGTGTTCTTCACGAGCGTCGTTCTCTGTGCCGTACTCGCCTGGACGTCGTCCCCCTACCTGCGCGAACGCGTCGTCCATATTCCGGCGGAGATCGAGGCAAGCGATCCCTCGGCCGACACGTCGGTCGGTGCCCGGCTCTATTTCTGGCGGCAATCGGTGGCATTCATAGCGGGCGCGCCACTGATCGGGCACGGGACCGGCTCGATACGTGAGATGTTTCGGCGCAGTGCCGCCGATCCGGCGCGGGAACAGGCATCCAATCCGCACAATCAGGTTTTCGCGGTTGGGATACAGCTGGGGTGCATCGGTATAGCGGTGCTGGTTGCGCTCTGGGTGGCCCACATGTGGTTGTTTGTTGGGGCTGGCGCTCTGGAATGGATCGGGCTCGCGGTCGTGGTTCAGAACGTCGTTGGCTCGCTGTTCAATTCGCATCTTTTCGACTTCACCCACGGCTGGCTTTACGTCCTCGGAGTCGGCATCGTGGGCGGCATGGTTATCCGCCGGCGCGCACAAACCAAATCATGACGGCCGTCCCGGTTGCCCCGACGCGCGTTCTGGTGGTCGCCCTGCGCCGTCTAGGTGATGTGCTGCTCACGACGCCGCTGATCCGAAGCATTCGGCGCGCCTGGCCGAATGCGCGCATCGACGTGTTGGTCTTCAGCGATACGACGGCGATCTTGGCCGGCAATCCCGACGTCGATCGTGTTCTCGCGATGCCGGCGCGTCCGACCGCTCAGGAAAGTTTGATGTTGGCGGCGCGCCTTGCGCGTCGCTACGACATTGCCGTCTCGACGCAGGGGGGCGATCGGCCGACTTTTTTCGCCGTCCTGGCAGGCAGGGTGAGTGTCGGTCCGGCGGGATCGGCGCGAGCCATCGATCGCATCAAGCGCGCTCTGCTCACGCGGCCCGTATCGGTGGGCGAGGGGTTGCATCGGGTCGAGGAAACGCTGCGGCTGGCTGACGCCCTCGGTGTAGCCCGCGTCGGCGAGGTTGTTTGCCCGGCTCGCCCCGTGCGCGACGACCTCATCCCCGACACGGCATATGCGATGATCCATCCAACGCCGATGTTTCGCTACAAGCGCTGGACGGTTGATGGCTGGCGCACCTTGATTCGTGAACTCGCCGATCGGAATTTGAAGGTCCTGGTGACCGGGGGACCTGCGGCGGTGGAACGAGCCTATCTGGATGAGTTGCTGGCGGCCGCCCCCGCCGTTGCGCGCGTGGACGGCGCGCTCACCTGGCACGAGATTTCGGCGCTGCTTGCACAGGCACAGGTTTTTGTCGGACCGGATACGTCCGTCACGCATCTCGCCGCGGCGGCGGGCGCGCCGACCGTGGCGCTCTATGGGCCGACGGATCCTCGTCTGTGGGGCCCGTGGCCGAAAGATGGACTCGCGCAACCATGGCAAGCCGCCGCTCACGTTCAGCAGCGGGGCAATGTCTGGCTGGTCCAGAACCCGCTTCCCTGCCTTCCCTGTCAGAGCGAGGGATGTGACCTCCACCGCGAAAGCCGCAGCCGATGCCTGGATGAGCTTCTTCCTTCCTCGGTCATGCCTGCTGTCGATCAGGCGCTTGCATTTCGTCGTGCGGCTGGTCGGGTATGACGGATGGGCACGGACGAGCCCGCTGGCGGTGCCGGTCTGTGTGGTGCGGCTTTGGCGAGGCGCCATTGAAACACCTGCAATTTTCTCGATCATGGGTTAGAACCGCCGGAGGCGGGCCGGGCTCGCAGCGGGTGGGATGATGATTGGTCTGGCGAAATTCACGCCGCGCATGTGGCTGATTCTGGCGCACGACCTGCTCGTGACCGCGCTGGCTGTGCTGGCGGCATTCTACATACGGTTTGAGGAAGCTTTCATCGATCAGCGGCACGACATCCTCGTCGTCCTACTGCCGGTGGTCGTGTTCTGCGCAGGTGGCGTGTACCTCGCCTTCGGCCTGCAGAAGTCGAAATGGCGATTCACCTCGCTGCCGGAGTTCGTGCAGATCCTCAAGGCGGCCACCGTGCTTGCCGTCGGCCTGCTGGCGCTCGACTACGTGCTGCTGTCGCCCAATCTTTATGGGACATTCTTTTTCGGCAAGATCACCATCGTTCTGTACTGGTTCCTGCAGGTCGTCTTCCTGGCGGGACCTCGCGTTGCCTACAGATATTTTCGGTATACCCGCACCCTGGTGCGCGCTCGTGACGTGGCAGCGCCTCCCACCCTGATCGTCGGACGTGCCGCGGATGCGGATGTGCTCGTGCGGTCGGTCGAGAGCGGAGCGGTGAGCAAGATCCGTCCGGTCGGCATTCTCTCATCTTCTTCGGCCGATCAAGGCCAAGCCATCCGTGGCGTGCCGGTGCTTGGCGACTATGGCGATATTGAGCGCGTGGTGGCCGACCTCGCCGCCCGCGGCACCACCGTGACACGTCTGGTCATGACGGCGAGCGCGCTCGCGCCGGACGCGGCGCCCGAAAGCCTGCTGATGCGCGCGCGGCGGCTCGGACTGACGACCAGTCGTCTGCCGTCACTCGACGAAGGCGGCGATGCGTTACGTCTGGCGCCCGTCAACGTGGAGGATCTGCTCGTACGGCCCAGCGTCAGGATCGATTATCGCCGTTTGGAGAACTTCGCCCGTGGAAAGTCGGCCATCGTGACCGGCGGCGGTGGTTCTATCGGCATGGAGATATGCGACCGCCTCGTCACCTTCGGTGTCGCCCGCCTGCTGGTGCTGGAGAACTCCGAGCCGGCGCTTCACGCGGTCATGGAGATGCTGCACGGCAAGCTGTCCGCGAGCCGGATCGAAGGCCGAATTGCCGACGTGCGCGATCGCGACCGTATCTTCAAGCTGACGGCCGAGTTCAAGCCCGACCTCGTGTTTCATGCAGCGGCGCTCAAGCATGTCCCGATTCTCGAGCGCGACTGGGGCGAAGGGGTGCGGACCAATGTCTTCGGCTCTGTGAATGTCGCCGATGCCGCGGTGGCGGCGCATGCCGAAGCAATGGTGATGATCTCGACTGACAAGGCGATCGAGCCGGTGTCGGTGCTCGGCGCGACGAAACGGTTGGCTGAGATGTATTGCCAGGCGCTCGACGCGGATCTTGCCCACGCGTCCTCGTCGTCGCCAACGCGCCTCATCTCCGTCCGGTTCGGGAACGTTCTGGCGTCAAACGGATCGGTAGTGCCGAAGTTCAAGGCACAGATCGAGGCCGGCGGCCCCGTAACCGTCACGCATCCGGACATGGTTCGCTACTTCATGACCATCCGCGAGGCTTGCGACCTCGTGATCACGTCGGCCACACACGCGCTTAGTCCAGAGGCCGGCGAGGTCGGCGTGTACGTCTTGAACATGGGCCAGCCGGTGAAGATCGTGGACTTGGCCGAGCGTCTCATCCGCCTCTCGGGGCTGGAGCCGGGCCGCGACATCGAAGTCGTGTTCACCGGGGTTCGGCCGGGGGAACGGCTCAACGAGATCCTGTTCGCCTCGGAGGAACCGGTGACCGATATCGGCATGCCGGGCATCGTCGCCGCGCGGCCGGCACAACCATCGCTCGAAACCGTGCGGGGCTGGCTTGAAAACCTCGATCATGCCATCGCGCGCGGCGAGCGGGGCGTGCTCGACTGGATGCTGCGCGGAGACCCGGCTGCGTCGCGCAAACAGGCGGTCTGACAGTCACCTTCCGGCAGAGACCGTTGTCCGGGCGAGGTGCTCAAGGGCGGTGGCACTGTCGGTTGCGCCGCGCCAGCCGGCCTCGATCAGTTTGGCCGGACTGGCGATCAGGTCACCGTCAATACGCTCCAGGAGATCCGCCTTTCCGGCAACTCGCAGCAGAAGCTTCAACACGGAAGGCGGTACGGGAAAGAGCCCCGGCGGCCGACCCAGTCCGTGTCTCAGCGCCGCGATCATCTGCGGCAGCGAGACCGGCGCGCGGTCCGCTACGATGTAGGTCTGGCGCGGCGGCGCGTGCTGAAGGGAGAAATCGATGGCATCGACGAGTGCAGCGAGGCTGACCAGCGAGCGCCGGCCGAGGAGAGCTCCGAACGGCAGCGGCATTGGAAGCGCGGCGAGGCGCAACAACGTCGCGACGTTGCCTTTGGCGCCCGGTCCATAGACGACCACGGGCCGCAACATCGTGTAGGGAAGGAGTGTCTCTTCGACGGCTCTCTCCGCGGCAAGCTTCGATCGCCCATAGGCATCGGTCGGGTTGGCCTGTTCATCCTCGGTCAGTGCGTGGTCGGCGGCAGGTCCGCTTTGTGCGCGGATTGACGACATTAGAACGAATCGCTTGATCCCCTCGCGCGCAGCCGCATGGGCCAGGGCGCGTGTGGCCTGATGGTTGATGCGATCGTAGGTGGCCTCCGGGATACCTGCACTGATATGCGCGATCCCGGCCAGATGGACTACGGCGTCGCAGCCGGCGAGCATGCGCGACCAGTCGATATCGGAAATGTCGCCGTGCGCGGCGGCGGCAACGCCGCCCGGGATTCCGATGCCGCGGCGGCTGGCCGCCCGTACCTCATGTCCGCGTTGCGCCAGCGTACGGACCGTCTCGCGTCCCACAAAGCCGGATGCGCCGGTCACCAGGACGCGCATCAATTCTTACCCTTGGCCAGCCGCCGCAACAGCAATGCCACTGCCAGGCAGCCAACGCCGATCGCAGCGGCATCGACGGCCGCTCCGTCGATCGCTACGGATAGGAGCGCGAGGATGATCAGCAAGCCGTTCAATATCGCGATGCGTGCGATGACCTGCGGGACGCTCAGGCCCAGGGCAGTGGCTTGCTGATAGAAGTGGCCGCGGTGCGCCTGCATGATGGGCTCGCGCCTCCCGATGCGGACGAGCAATGTGATGGTCGCATCCGCGAGATAATACAATGGCAAGATCACCGCAGCCGCGATCTGCCCGTTATCTGCGAGCTGCACCAGCAGCCAGAATACGATCAGACCCAGCGGCAGGCTGCCGACATCGCCGAGAAAGAGCTTCGCCACCGGCCTGTTGAATGGCGCGAACCCGAGAATTGCGCCGAGCAGCGCGAGCGCGACCACAGCGGGACCTAATGGCAGCATTCCCATGAATGCGAGCAGCAGCAGGCCGACGACGATTGTCACGGTTTCCGTGACGGTCATCCAATCGATGCCGTCCATGAAGTTCGTGAGATTGACGAACCACACGCCGCCGACCATCAGCATGATGCGTTCGAGCCAGAGCGGCAGGGAGGGCACGATGTGGATATCGTCGGGCAGCAGGCCGATCACGACGCCGACTGCGACGAACTGCATGACGAGGCGTGGTATCGCATCGATCGTACGGATGTCGTCAATCGCGCCAACGACGGCGAGACACGCGGCCGACCCACAGAGAATCAAGATCTGGGAGAGGTCCGCCGGCGGCGGTGATGACATCGCCAGCGCTGGTACCGCCACCGCAATCGTGGCGGCCACCACCGCAATGCCGCCGCCTTGGGGGGTCGGGACTACGTGCGACGAACGAGCGTTCGGACGCGCCATCGCGTAGCGTGCCAGTAATGGCTGCAAGACTACGATCAGCGCGGCGGATATGAACGCTGCCACCACGGGAAGGAGCAGCGCGATGGACGGTGTCATCATGGAGAGTCAGCAGCCGGATGGTCAGCGCGACTTGTCGATAAGCGTACGGTAGAGGTCAACGGTGGCACGGCCGATGGCGACTTCAGAAAACCGCGTTTCCGCCATCTCGCGTGCTGCCTGGCCCATACGTTGACGCAGGTGCGCATCACACGCCAGCCTTTCGAGCGCCTGCGCCAACGCAGGTGGGTCATCGGGAGGAACCAGGAGGCCGGTTTTCTCGGCGACCGCCACCTCGCGGCACCCCGGCACGTCGGTCGCGACCATTGGCCGGCCGCACGCCGCGGCTTCCAGCAGGCTTTTGGGGAGGCCCTCGCGGCGTGATGGCAGCACCGCAATGTGTGCGCGCGCCCAGACCGCCGCGATGTCGTGCATGTGCCCCAGGTATGTAATGCCCGGCTGGCTGCTCCAGGCCGCGATCTCTCGCCGTGTGATTGAGCCCGGGTTGGCGGGATCGGGCGTTCCGGCGATCAGCAGTTCGAGATTGATCCCGCGCGCGTGCAGCAGGCCCATTGCAGCCACCAGCGGGCGGATACCCTTGTCGTCGAGCAATCGACCAACGAACGCCGCGGTGATCGGGCCCGGCGTCTCGGCAGACGCCTGAAGGCGGGTGGTATCGACGCCCGATCCCGGGATCAGGGCCACACGGCCCGGCGCGAACCCCATGCCGGCCAGCAATTGCGCATCGTCCGGATTCTGCACGAGCGCGATGCTCCCCCGGCGGTTGATCAGCGCCCGGAGCGTGCCTGCGATCGCCGCGCGGGCGACGCGGGCCTTGATGCTGTCGGCAATAAAGGAATGACCCAGGCCAGTGATGGCATTGACCGAGGCGGCGGGCAGACCGATCCCGGCGAGTGCGCTGAGCACCACCGGCTGGAGAGCCACCCTGTGAACGATCTCCGGCCGCACCTTACGCTGGACCGACCGCAAGGCCTTGATCGTTGCGAGGTTGCCCATCGGCGAGAGACGTCCGCGCGTGAACGGCACGCGATGAAGCGTGAAGCCCTCACGCTCGATTGCCGCAGCACCGGAGCCGACGTTGGTCGCCACGTGGATGTCGAATCCGGCCGCCCTGGCCGCGCGGGCCATAGGAAGGCGATGCGACAGGAAATACCAATCTTCCGTCACGACGTAGAGGACGCGCGGAGGACGCCTGCTCAGAGCCATTGTCGCGCCCATGCTTGAACCATCAGGATGTTCCACAGCGCCGTGGCGTGGTCCTGGCCCCGCCCATGCTGCTGCCAGAGCGAGCGCACACGTGCCGCATCGAAGAAACGGGCAAGGCCTTGCGGCTCCAACAGGCCTTCCGCCCAGTCTCGCCACGGTCCTGAGAGCCAAGCGCCGACCGGGATCGAGAATCCGCGCTTTGGCCGGTCGGTCAACTCACGCGGGACGTAGCGGGCCAGGACCTCGCGCAGCAGGTATTTCGATCGGCCGTTGCCGCGGCGCAGCGGCGCGGGCATCGACCACACGAGCTCGATGAGCCGATGATCGAGCAGGGGTTCACGCGCCTCGAGGGATACAGCCATGCTGCAGCGGTCGACCTTGGTGAGAATGTCGTCGGGCAGGTAGGTCAGCATATCCTGGACCTGCATGCGCGACACGATATCGCCCATGCCTAGGTCCGCGGGACGCGCAAGCCCACAGGACCCCGTCGCATCGTTGACGAGTCCCGGGGCATCGAGGCCGACCGTGGCAACCGCGGCCGCCGCATCGTCGATGCCCTCGGCCGCCAGTGCCGCCGCGATACGGCGCGCCTTCTCTCCGATGCGCTCTCCCCGGGCTGGATCGACGAACGCGGCGGACAGGCGCAGAAGGGCGGCCGGTGACGCCGTCAGCAGTCCAGCGGCCGCCATCCGCGCCGGCCGTGGCAGCAGCGCTGCATAACGCCAGATGCGCTCCAATATCGCGTATTTTGGATAGCCGGCGAACAGTTCGTCGCCGCCGTCCCCCGAAAGCGCCACTGTCACATGGGCGCGCGTTGCCTGCGAGACGAGAAACGTGGGCAGCTGCGAGGCATCGGCGAAGGGCTCGTCGAACCAGTCCGCGATCTTGTCGACGAGCCCGACGGCTGCGTCAGGGGCGAGCGTGACTTCGGTGTGGTCGGTGCCGAGATGGCTGGCCACCGCGCGCGCTTGCGCGGATTCATCGAAGGTCTTGTCTTCGATGGCGATGGTGTAGGTCTTCGCCTGCTGGTTCGAGACATGCTGCATCAGCGCCACCACGGCGCTGGAGTCGGTTCCGCCCGAAAGGAACGCTCCCAGCGGCACGTCCGAGATCAGCCTGCGTGCCACGCAGTCGCGCAGGAGCGCGTCGATCGCCTCGATGGCTTCCGCCGGCTTCCAAGGGCGGGGCGCCCGGTTGGCGACCTCGACGAGGTTCCAATACCGTGTGAGGGCCGGCTCTTGGCCAGGGCGGATGGTCAGGATCGATCCGGGCGGCAGCTTGAATACGTCCCTGAACACCGTGGCGGGCGCCGGGACGTAGCTCAGGCGCACGACCGCATCGATGGCTTCGGGGTCCACGGTTTTCTTGAAGCGGGGATGCGCCATCAGCGCGCGCAATTCGGAGCCGAACAGCAGGAGGCCGTCCGTGATGGTCCAATACAGCGGCTTGACGCCGAGACGGTCGCGCACCAGGCGCAGCGTCCGCTCCTGCCGGTCGAAGAGGGCAAAGGCAAACATCCCGAGGAATTTCTGGAGCGCCGCTTCGGGCCCCCATTCCTCGCAGGCCGCCAGCATTACCTCGGTATCGGAGGTGCCGCGGAAGGTGTGTCCGCGCGCCTGCAGCTCGCGGCGCAGCTCCGGAAAGTTATAGACCTCGCCGTTGTAGGTGATGACGTAGCGTCCGCTGACCGAATGCATCGGCTGGGCGCCTGTCGGCGACAGGTCGATGATCGCGAGGCGCCGGTGGCCAAGGCCAATCCCCGCCGCCGGGTCGCCCCAGGCGTCGTGGCCGTCGGGTCCGCGGTGCGCGATGGCCGCGGCCATGCGCAGGGCCGACGCGGCGGGATCCGCGTCGGAGGCGCCCGCAAGCCGCCAGAGGCCGGCTATGCCGCACATGTCAGCAACGTCCTTTCATGGCGGAGCAGGTAGCACGCTTTCGGTTCGAAAGCCGCATCCGCGACCCGGCCATGATACCGGCGGCCGTCGGGCGGCGGCGCGAATGAGGGAATTCCGAGGGAGAATGACATACGTTGGCTGGTGCCCGGGCCGGACTGCGCCCCGCACCCAGCCGGTTGGCCGCGCAGCCGGCGGCGGGCGGTGCATTCCTCGTGCTGCAATCGGACTGCTCATGCGCGGGATCATCCCATGGTCACCGGGCGAGTAGGTCGCCGCGGCGCGGCCGTGCCAAGCACCTGCGGCGCGCCTGGGAACTCCCGGGACAACCGCTTGCGCCGGGCGGCAGATGGCCGAGCACCCGCACTGCAGGCCGCGTTCGCGCGCGGCGCGCCAGCTTGCAATGGGCGGGTCGATGGGCGATGAACGTCGCGCTCGGCGCGGAAGCTGGCGCTGGGCGAGAGGGGGCTCCGCGATGCCTGCGGACGACGCGGTCTATTACGAAGCGACGGAAAAGGTCCCGCGCGCCACCAGCGTGCTGGCCTATGCGCGCACGCAGATGTTCCGCCTGTTCATGGCGCAGATGCAGCCGACGGCCCAGACGACCATCCTCGACATCGGCGCGTCCGAGCACGAGACCGGCGAGGCGAACTTCCTCGAGAAGATGTATCCCTACAAGCGCAACATCACCTGCGCCGGCATCGGCGATGGCGCCGAACTCCGCGCCGCCAACCCGGACGTGAACTACGTCTCGATCAAGCCGCACGAGCCGTTGCCCTTTCCGGACAAGTCGTTCGACATCGCCTATTCCAACGCGGTGCTCGAGCACGTGGGCGGGCCGGAGCAGCGTCGTTTCTTTCTGCTCGACGCGTTGCGGGTGGCGCGCGGCCTGTACATGACGGTGCCCAACCGGTGGTTTCCGGTCGAGCATCATACCGCGCTGCCCGTGTTGCACTTCCTGCCGCCATTGTTCCGGTGGGTTCTCCGCGGCACGAAGCGCGATCACTGGAGCCGGCGTGAGAATCTGGAATTCCTCAGCGCCTCGTTGCTGCGGTCCGAATGGGCTGCCTCCATGGCCCCGGATATCCGATACACCGGCATTGCCTGCGGTCCCTTCAGCTCCAACATCGCGATCATCCTGCGCCCGCGCGATCCGATGTGATTTAGGATCAAGACCAGAAAAGGATGCGGTGCGCACAAGCGTTCGGTCTGCGCATGTTGGGGACATTTGACATGGCGCGTCGAGGCGCATTTGATGTCTGTCGTTCGCTTTGCTCAGAGGCTGTTTCTGCGTCGCGTCTCGTCTGCCTTGCGCAGACACAGTAGGGGGAACTCCGTTACGGCGCGATGGTCTTCAGCAGCATCATATTTCTGTTCTACTTCCTGCCGCTGTTCTTCCTCGCCTTCATTGCCAGTGGCTTCAGCAAGAACGCGCTGCTCGTCTTCAGCCTGATCTTCTATGCCTGGGGTGAGCCGATCTTCATCCCGCTCCTGCTGGTGATGATCTGCCTGAATTTCTGGCTCGGCCTGCGGATCGAAGGCGCTAGCGACCCGCGCGCCGCGCTGCGCTGGGTCACGCTCGGGATCGTCGCGAACCTCGCGCCCCTCGTCATCTTCAAGTACGGCACGTTCGCGCTGCAACCGCTGCTCAACGTCACCGGCGGCATTCTGGTCAGGACGTTCGGCATTGCGCCGGAGAACGTGCGCATCAACCACCTGCCGCTGCCGCTCGGCATTTCGTTCTACACGTTCCATTCGCTGTCGTATCTCATCGACATCTACCGCAAGGACATGCGCGCCGAGCGCAGCCTGCGCGACCTTGCCGTCTATATCGCGATGTTCCCGCAGCTCGTCGCCGGGCCGATCATCCGCTTCAAGACCATCGCGCATCAGATCCACAAGCCGGTGGTCTCGGCCGACCGTGCGGCCGCCGGCATCAAGATCTTCATCGTCGGGCTCGCCCAGAAGGTGCTGATCGCGAACACGGTGGCGGCGAGCGCGGACCAGATCTTCGCGCTGCCGCCGGATCAGCTCTCGACGCCGCTCTCCTGGATCGGCATCGTCTGCTACACGCTGCAGATCTACTACGATTTCGGCGGTTATTCGAACATGGCCATCGGTCTCGCGCTGATGATCGGGTTCAACTTCCCGATCAACTTCAACTATCCCTATATCGCGAGCTCGATGACCGATTTCTGGCGGCGCTGGCACATCTCGCTGTCGTCCTGGTTCCGCGACTACCTCTACATTCCGCTCGGCGGCAACCGCGTCTCGCCCGCGCGCACCTATTTCAATCTGTGGGTCGTGTTCCTGCTGTGCGGCCTGTGGCACGGGGCGGCCTGGAATTTCGTCGCCTGGGGCGCCGCGCATGGCGCGTTCCTTGTGTTCGAGCGGATCGGCTTCGCGCGCGTGCTCGAGCGGGCGGGGCCCGTGGTCCGGCACGGCTACGTTCTTTTGGCGGTGATGGCGACCTGGGCGCTGTTCCGCGCCGACACGCTGGGGGGCGCCGTGCACTATCTCACGGCCATGGCCGGCTTCGGCGCGGATCCCGCGGTGGCGCCGTCGCCGCATCGCTTCCTCGGCTTCGACGTGCTCCTCGCCATGGGCGCCGGCGTGCTCGCGGCCGGGCCGTGGGGCGCGCGCTGGGGCCGCGCGCTCGCGGACAGGCTCGTCGCCGGACCGGTGCGGGTGGGGCAGCTCGCGGGCGCGGCCGCGCTGCTCGCGCTGGTCACGCTCAGCCTGGCGGGTGGCGCCTACAACCCCTTCATCTATTTCCGGTTTTAGCGCGCCATGTTGCAGAGCAATCCCAGGACCGAGATCGAACGCAAGGCGCTGGATGCGTGGCTGACGATCCTGTTGTTCGCCCTCGTGCTGCTCGTGCCCGCCGCCGCCCAGCTGTTCGGCATCGGCGCGGCCAGCAGCGAGAACCGCACGCTCGCGCCGTTTCCCAAGATCGACCGGCTGAAGGAGATCAAGGACCTGCCGCGCCTGGCGGACGCCTACGTCAATGACCGCTTCGGCCTGCGCGCCCAGCTCGTGCACGCCAACAGCCTGCTGCGCTACCGGATGGGGCTGAGCAGCTCGAAAGACGTCGTCATCGGGAAGGATGGATGGCTGTTCTACACGGGCGATCGGAGCCTCGAACGTCACACCGGCGCTTACGTCCTCAAGCGGGAGGAGGTCGACGCATGGGTTCGCCAGATGGAAGCGTACCGCGATTGGCTGGAGAAGCGTGGCATCGCCTTCTACATCCTGGCCGCCCCTGACAAGAACACGATCTATCCCGAAAAGCTGCCGGACTATCCGCGTTCGCCCGGCGCGACGACTCCGCTCGATCAAGTGGTCGCGCGGCTGAAGACGTCCAGTCTCGAATTCATTGATCCGCGGGCTGCGCTCGTCGAGGCCAAACAACTCGGCGAGCAGGTCTATTTCGAAGGGGACACGCACTGGACCCAGCGTGGCGCGTTCGTCGCGTACAACCTGCTGATGGATCGCGTGCGCAGGCGCTTCCCGACCGTGACGGCGTTGACCATCGATGATTACGACGTCAGCGTCGACACAGCGCCTGCCGCTGACCTGGCGCGGCTCCTCTCGCTGGAAGGTGTTCTGGACTACTCGGTGGAGCGGTTCCGGCCGCGAGCAGGACGTCAGATCGGCAGTGTGACCACATCGCGGCCGGGGTGGCCTTGGCGAGTGACGGAAATCCGCACCAATTTGCAGAACCGACCCCGGCTGCTGATCCTGGGAGATTCGTTCACCGATTACGTGCTCGGTCCGAATTTCCTCTACGAGACGTTCCGCGATCCCGTGTGGACGCACCACAACCTTGGGGGCTTCAACTTCGATCTCGTCAAGGAAGTCGCCCCGGCGGTGGTCATCTATCAGTTCGCCGAGCGCTTTCTGCACGTGCCCGTCGGCAAGCCGCGCGGAATGGACTGAACGGCGAACGCGATCGCCGCTCGGCTGTTCTCAGAGCGTGTCCGGCTGGCGGTGCGGTTCGAATTCGGCAGACGGCAATGACAAGTAGTGCATCCGCTTGCTTTCGCGGCGCCCGCGCGTCACCGGATCGAGGATCAGGCCGGTCATCAGGGTCAGCACGCTGACGATACCCAGGCCACTGGCCAATACCGCCGTCGGGACCCGGTACACCCACCCTGTTTCGTAATAGGTCCATACGATGGGAAGTCCGAGGGCGAGAGTGGCGAGGAAGATGACGAGGCTGATGAGCCCGAAAAACTGCAGCGGCCTTTCTTCTTTCACCAGAATGGCGATAAGCCGCAGAATGCGAATGCCGTCGCGGTAGGTGCTGAGCTTGCTAAATGATCCCGGCGGACGTTCGCGGTAGGGTGCCTCGATCTCTACAATCGGAAGTCGAAGCTCGAGTGCATGCACCGTGAGCTCTGTTTCGATTTCGAAATCGCGGGACAAAGCCGGAAAGGATTTGACGAAACGGCGGGACACGGCGCGGTATCCCGACAGCACGTCGGTGCAACGATCGCCGAAGATCACGGACACGATGCCGGTCAGCAAAGCGTTGCCGAAACGGTGGCCCTTGCGGAATGCCGCCGTCACTTTCGTGATACGGACGGCGTTCACCATGTCTACCCGATCGTAGAGGATGGGAGAGATCAGCCGGGAGGCGCTCGCCGCGTCGTAGGTGTCGTCGCCGTCGACCAGGATGTAGACGTCCGCCTCGACGTCCGCAAACATTCGGCGCACGACGTTACCTTTTCCCTGCAGTGGCTCACGTCGACAAATTGCACCTGCGGCCGCGGCGATCTCCAGCGTGCGGTCGGTCGAATTGTTGTCGTACACGTAGATGGCGGCCAGCGGTAAGGCGCTCCGAAAGTCTCTGACGACCTTGCCGATGGCGATCTCTTCGTTAAAACATGGAATTAGGACGGCGATCCTCGGCTCGGCCGGGGCCGGGAGTGGCCGGTCTTTTTGCGCGGGAAAGCTGGTCTGCATCGAGGTTTGAAGGGGCGGCATCTCGTAATCTCATATACCATGGAATGAATCGGGAAAGACTACGAAAGTGGCTGCCGCAGCGCTTCGGCAGATCTTTCGTTTTTGCCGCTCTGCGAATCGCAATTAGAGATCGCCGCCTCCGCCTGTTGCCTAGATAGAGCCCATGGATGAGCGCCTACAGGGAATTTCGAAGTTGGCTGGGCAGGTCGCAGAACCCGGTCGTGAGCTGGCTGCGGCTGCGTAATCGGGAAGTTCGGAAAGTCCTGTCGCGGTATCCGGCCTTTGGGCACGTCTTGATCCCCATCGTGGCCGAATGCCGCATACGGGCGGAGAGATGGCGGGGATGGTGGCGGCCTGCGCTGAGCCGGAAAATGCGCGCCATTTTGGACGCTCGCTCGGTGGGCGGAGGTCTCTCGCTTGCCGACCTGGATCTCGTGTGGGAACTCGGGGCGAAGGACATACGCGTGCTGTGCGTCGGCGCGCCGCCTGAACTTACCCAAGTCGAACTGCTGCTGCGCCGAAGCGGCAAAGCCTCCTTCAGGACGGCTCCCGTCGAACGCCTGCCCAAGCGGCCATCGCTTGCGCGCTATGACATTGTGCTTGCCGTGTGCGACGCTTCCACGCGGGATGCCTTGGCGCGGGTGAAGGCTGAGAGTGGCCTCGACGCCAATTTTCTGCTGTTGGAAGCGAAGCCTGCCTTGCGATCGCCGTATCTGGGCGCCGAGCGGCATCTGAAGGGCTTGGAGCATCCGCAGGGTTCGCATGGCAAATCCCTGTGCGACATGCTGAAACAGAAGGGGCGCATCCGGGTTGCCCTGCTCAACGACATTGGATTGCGGTACGGGGCTGGCATCGGCCAGCGGCGGCAAGCCGCTTCACTGCTGTTGAACGGGTGGGACGTGGCGGCAGTGGCCTGGATGCCCGGCATCGATTCTGCCGCGCCTGCCGTCACTGGCGTCAAGGCGTTCGGCAATTGGCATGGTGTGCACGACGCACGGGGCTTTGCCGGGAGCAGACCGGATTCCGCGAGGGTCCTCCAGCAGGTGGTGGCCAAGATCGCGGGATTCCGGCCGCACGTCGTGATCGTCGGGAATATCCATGGGGCGAACTGGCCGGTGGATCTGCTGAAAACCTTGCAGCAGACCGGGGCGCTTGTCGTTGCGTACATGCACGACGTTTATTACGCCACTGGACGATGTGCTCAGCCCGGGTCCTGTGTGAAGTACCGCACCGGCTGTGACGCAACGTGTCCAACGCCGAATGAATATCCGAGGCTCGCGCCGGACAAGATCGCCGAGGCATGGCACATGCGCGGAAGCGTTTTCGCCGGACCTGGTGGCGTTCCGCTCATCGCCAACAGCCGATGGACAGGGGGGATCGCGCGTCAGAGGTTTCATGACGATGCGCGCATCGAAGTTGTCCACCTTGGATTGGACGAAGCGTTGTTCGCGCCGGTCGACAAGGTCGCGGCCCGCAGGCTGTTGGGTGTCGACCAGCACAAGCTGGTGATCACGATGGGTGCGGTTGATGTCGACAATCAGTGGAAGGGCGGTCCGCTGTTCGAGGAAGTGTATCAGGCCCTGCAGCGCCGGCCGAACGTCGAAGTCGTGCTGTTCGGCAGGTCATCGGAACGCTACGTCAAGGCGCGCTCATTTGGCCTGGTGCAGGACGAGAGGTTCATGCCGCTGCTCTATGGAGCTGCGGACATTTTCGTGAGCGCGGGCAGGGCTGAATCGTTTGGGCAGACGCTGCTCGAGGCGTCGGCCTGCGGCGTGCCTGTGGTGGCCTTCAATGTAGGCGGGGTGCCGGACGCAGTCGTCCACAATGACACGGGCCTGTTGGTCGATACACTATCGCCCGAAGCACTGGTCGCCGCCGTCGATGAATTGATCGCCGATCCCGACCGGCGAGCAAAGCTTGGACAGGCCGGGCGAAAACGGGTCGAGCAGCATTTCTCGCTGTCGCGCCAAGCCGAGGCCTGGTTGGATTGTCTCAGACGGTTGTGTTAACCGTTGAGACAACGTGCACCAGTCTCGACGGTCCAAACCGGGCAGCGCTGAAAATGAGTTCAATCGATCAAACTCGGCCTGAAGAAAGTCACAGGCAGGCGAGCTCGAACGAATCTGCAGACTCTGAAATTGCCACGCTGCGAAATCACAATGTGGCCTTGTGGAGAGAACTCGGCGTCCTGCGTTGGGAATATGCGAGGCTGCTGGAGCGCCAACCTCAACTTCAAGCCGGAATGGTTCGCGCGCAAGGTTTTCTGCGCCGGCGGTTTCCGGTCTTCGCGGAGCGAGTGGCTCGGCTGAAGCGGATCGTTCTCAACTCGCGTGCATCTCGTCCGGCTGCTCCTGCAAAGACCACCGAGGTTCGCGAGATCCATGTCAGGTCGCTCGCGGTGAAGACGCCGGTCCTGATCGCGGCCGACGTGCATTCGGATCAGAGGCTTATGGATCTGGCCAGCACCGATCATTGCGCGATCGTGACGCCGGGGGCCGGAACGGCCAGCAACCTGCCGGTGCCACCCCCCAACGTACCGACGCTGCACCCGCCTTCGCCCGACAGTCTGGCGGCCTATCTGGTCGAGCACGGCGGCGGGTTCCGCAATCTAAATACCATCGTCGTGAACCACGGTGACGACGTCAGTCTCGCGTTGCTGCGCGGGCGCTTCCGTGCGGGGCAGTCACTGCTCGTCATTCGAAAGGGCGGTGAAGCAGCCGCCAGCATCGCCGAGCTCGGCAAACCCGAGCTGGAAGATGGCGAACTCGCACTGCACACGACGCTGCCCGCCGATTGGATGGACCCGTTGGATGCGAATGGGAAACCGATCCCGCAGATCGTCGGCAAGGTAAGCTGGCCAAAGATCTCGGTTGTGTTCGTCAGTTTCAACCAGGCGGAGTTCGTGGAAGAAGGCTTGCGGTCGGTTCTGGACCAGGGCTATCCGAACCTCGAGTTCATCGTGGTCGACGGCAATTCGACCGACGGAAGCATCGAGATCCTCGAGCGGTACCGTTCTCGAGTCCATACGATGATCATCGAACCTGACAAAGGACAGTCGGACGGTCTGAACAAGGGTTTTCGGCGCGTGAGCGGCGACATTCTCACGTGGCTCAACAGCGACGACCTGCTGGAGCCCGGTGCCCTGTTTCGCGTCGCGCAGGCGTTCTCGGCGCACAAGGTTGATCTGGTGGCCGGCGGGTGTCGCCAGACCCGCACCGCGCGCACCGAGGTCCTGCGCAATCATCACAATACATTGCCGTTCGGCATTCCAGTCCCGTTGCCATTGGGACTGTTGCTGGAGATGGACCGGTTCTGGCTTAACGCAAGCTTCTTCTGTCAGCCCGAAGTGTTCTTCAGTCGCGACATCTGGAACCGCAGCGGAGGCCGGTTGCGGACTGATCTATACTACGTGATGGACTATGATCTGTGGGTCCGTATGGCGGCCGCGGGAGGCAACGTCATACACATCCCGGACTTTCTGGCGTGCAGCCGTCTGCATGATCGGCAGAAGACGACGATTGGAATGCCGTATCTCCCGGAGGTGCAGCGCCTGCTTCGCGAGTACGGAAACAGGCTGGTGCTGCCGCAGGCCGGCGCCGGCGAGTCAGCCAGCAAAAGCGGCTGATGCACGCACTCGCAGCCGCCTACGTCGTCGCGCTCGGCGCAGTTTTGGCGTTCGGCGTCCGATCCCGCTGCATGCCCTGGGCACGCGTGCTGCTCGCGGTTTACCTGTTGCTCTGGGCCGTGCTCATCCTGACGGCGCAGGTTCTGTCGCTGTTCTCGGCCATCAATGTTACGGGCGCCTATATCGGCGTGTCGCTGGCGATCGCCGCCGGATTCAGCCTGTTGCTGCGGAGAATTCCGCCCGAACGTGAGCTGAGCCTGCCGCAGTTCGGCGGGAGGCTCGCTCCGCGCGTCGAGACCTGCCTGATCTGGTTCCTGCTTGGAACGGGCGCAGCAGCGGTCTTCGCGGATATCGTGCTGCTCTATGGCTTCGTGCCGTCCAATCCCGACAGCATCGTGTATCGTTTCCCGCGTGCCTACTGGTATTTCGGGCAGGGATCGCTCGCGCATTTCACCAACGAAGCGGAGCCGCGCCCGCTGTATTATCCGTTCAATGGAACGCTGGCCTATTTCCCGCTGCTCCATTTTCAACTCGGGCCCCGCACGTTTGCGCTTCACTCGTTTATTTCCTGGTTCATCGTCGCAGCTACGACCTACCTGTTCGCGCAGGACCTCGGCGCACGGCGGGTCTATGCGTTGGCCGCTGCATGGCTCATTTGCCTGACGCCCAACGTTCTGATTCAGTCCACGTCGACCAACGACGAGATCATCGCCGCGGCACCGCTGCTTGCCGGACTATTCTTTCTTCACCGCTGGTACCACGGCCGCGAGAAGCTTGATTTCGTGCTCGCGGCAGTCGGGTTGTCGATCAGCGCGGGCACCAAGCTGCACGTGATGTTCTACTGGCCGCTGCTGCTCGTCATCGCAGCGACGCTGGCGCTGCATCACAGGGCGACGGCCACGGAGATCCGGGCTTGGCTCGGGCGGCGCGAGCTCGCGGTCTTCATTCTGACGCTCGTTCCGTGCCTGATCTTCGCGTTCAGCTTCATTGGATACAATGTGGCGTCTGCAGGACGCACCTCGGCCTGGGACTTCAATGCCCAGCTCTTGAACACGCCGTTTCGTTGGCAGGCCGCACTGCAGACGGCCGTGCTCTACGCGGCGCAGATCATACTGACGCCGTTGGCGGATCTGCACATCGCCTTGGATCCGGCAGACCGTGCGCGGCACTACGCGGCATTCACCGATCTGCTTGCGCCGCTGTTCTCCTGGGTGGACAACGGCCCGTCGTTCACCTCGGTGTTCTACCGGTTTCGCGGAATCAACTCGCCCTCGGCGGTAGCTTTCAACGAGCAAACCCTCTTCATCGGGTTCACCTGGGTGGCCGCATTGCTGAGCGGCATGTGGCTGCTCTCGCACCGGCGCGACGCGAGATGGCGTTGGGGACGCTTTCACCTGGCGTCATTGGCCGTATGGGTTCTGGCGTATGCGGCGATGACCCGATACATCGAAGGTTTCTCCGTGTATCTCGGGTACGCAACGATCGTTGCGGCGCCTGCCTACGTCTACGCCTTTGCGCCGGTGCAGCGGCCCCTGTTGAACCAGGTGCGTTGGGCGGTGCTCGCGTTCATCGCGGTGGCGCATTGCTTCTTTGCGGCCAGCGTCTTTTTCACCAGCAGTCCACGCAACCTGATCGTCCTGGCGCGGTCGCCAAGCTGGCCGGTGTCGCGAGGGTTCACCACCGATCCGGCGGTTCAGGATGAGATCGGGCGCGCCAAGGCAGGAGTCGTCAGCCACACCATCGCGTGGGGCCAGCCGCATTGGGCGTTCATGGCCTATCATCCGGAGATCCGCCAATTTCTCGCATCGAATCCGATTCCGCTCCCGAAGCCGCCGGATGAGGGGGACGACGCGGTCTCGGTCGCGCTGCGTTACAGCCGCTATGTCGCGACGCCCGCCGCAAACGAACACAAGCTGCACGTCTATTCTTTTTCGCAGTTGCCCGCGTACGGAGAAGCGGTCCCCATCCGCATCGCAGACAAGTTGTCGCCGGGGCTGACATGGGTGGGGGACCTGACGTTCGCGACGCCGCAATGGGTGTTCATGGCAGGAAACGCGGTGGAGACGCGCCATCCGGGGCGCGATCGCTTCATCGTGCTGCGGTTCGCGGAATTGAACGACTTCGGACGCGCGGCGGAACCGATCGTGAGGATCGATCCGATCATCTACGGACTGGGCCCTAAGGACGACCTCAAGTTTCGGTTCGATCTGAAGGTCGATGGGAAGCTGGTGGCCAGCACCGATTGGAATCCCGTTCCGCGCGCTGATCTGAGAACGCCCGGTCGGAAATCTGACAATTCCGTTCTGACGGTGTGGGTGCGAAACGACAATGCCGACGGCCATGTGTACGCGAGGAGCATCGTGCTCGGGAGCGGTAAGGCCGTGCAGTTGTCACCGTAGTTGCGGTTGCAAGGCACCGCCTGAGGGCGGCGGTTTCGCGGATGCACGGCCAAGCCGCGGCCGCCGGCCATGGGTGGTGTTGGAAATCCCGGATCGGTCGGGTATCAGATTTCAGTGGGCTATCGCTAGCGGCAGGAATCGCCGGGTCGTCAGCAGGCGCGATGGGCAGGGCGCCCTTTGGCAGTCTACGCCAGAGGATTTGGGGTGGGGCAGCCGTGGTTTTCAGTTCGATCGACTTCCTGTTTTATTTTCTACCTGTCTTCCTATTCGCCTTTTACGCATCGGGAACAAACAAGGCGCTCGTCCTTGTCGGGAGCCTGATCTTCTACGCATGGGGGGAGCCCTTTTACGTCTTCCTGCTCCTTCTTGCGATTGCGATGAACTACTGGCTCGGATTGAAGATCCACGACGCGCAGGCTTTTGGCCGCGAGCGAATTTGGCTCACCATAGGAGTGGCGGCGAACCTCATCCCTCTCGGCTTTTTCAAGTACCTCAATTTCCTCGTCGACACGGTGCGCGCGGTGATCATCCCGGGGGCCGGGCATTCGCACGTACTTGATGTGCCGATGCCGCTCGGCATCTCCTTCTTCACGTTCCACGCGATATCTTACCTCGTCGATGTCTATCGCAAACATGTTCCTCCGGAGCGAAGCTTCCGCGACCTGGCGATTTACATCTCGATGTTTCCGCAGCTGATCGCCGGCCCGATCATCCGTTACAAGACCATCGCGAAAGAGCTTCATAATCCGGTCTTGACGTCCGCGCGGACCGCGGCGGGAATTCGTCTGTTCATCATCGGGCTCGCGCAGAAAGTTCTCATCGCGAACACCGTTGCCGTCGTGGCGGACGGCATTTTCGAACTGCCGAGAGAGCTGATCACCGCGCAGTTGGCGTGGCTCGGCGTAATCTCCTACACGATTCAGATCTATTTCGACTTCGGCGGCTACTCGCTGATGGCAATCGGCCTCGGCCTGGTGATCGGATTTACGTTCCCGCGGAATTTCTACTATCCCTATGCCGCCCGATCGATCACCGATTTCTGGCGCCGCTGGCACATCACCCTCTCGTCGTGGTTTCGCGATTACGTCTACATTCCGCTCGGCGGCAACAGGGTTTCCAACAGGCGAACCTACGTCAACCTGGTGACGGTCTTCCTGCTGTGCGGCCTGTGGCATGGCGCGGCGTGGACCTTCATCATCTGGGGAATGCTGCACGGCGTTCTGCTCGTGCTCGAGCGCGGCGCGTTCGGGCGCATTCTGCCGCGGCTTCCCGCAACGCTCGCGCACGTCTACGTTCTGCTGGCCGTGATGGTGACGTGGGTCTTCTTCCGCTCGACGTCGGTCCAAGGCGCGCTGAACTTCTTGCAGGCGATGGCCGGGTTCGGCTCCGTCTCGCCGGACGCGCCCACGTTGAGACGGTTTCTGACCGCCGATGTATTGCTGGCGCTGGGGGCAGGGGTGGTCGCGGCAGCGCCGGTCGTTCCCGCGCTCAAGCGAAGATGGAAGATTCCCGTGGAGCGCGTGTCCGTGCCTGCTCCCGATTACGCGACTGCAGGGCTGGCGACGACCGGCTTCGCCGCTCTGCTCATCCTCTCGGCGCTCAGCCTCGCCGGCGGGGCCTACAACCCGTTCATCTATTTCCGTTTCTAGGGCGCCGCCATGACAGATCGTGCGACAACGCAGGATTATTCCAGGATCGAGGTGCCGGCGTTCGCTGTGGACCGCCGCGGGGCGATCCTGAATTGGATCACCATTGTCCTGTTCCTTGCGTTTATCCTGACGCCCGGGGCCGCCACTCTGCTCGGCGCACCGAGCTGGCCGGTCCATGAAAACCGCGCCCCGACGCCGTGGCCCGCCTTTCCGACGGACTTTCGCGCCGCTGCCGCATACCCGCGACAGGTCAGTGCGTACATCAACAGTCACTTCGGCCTGCGCGGGATGATGATCACCGCGAACAGCCTGGCGCGCTACAAGCTAGGAGTGAGCAGCGTCAGCAATGTCGTTTTCGGGTCGGATGGCTGGCTGTTCTACGCGTACAATTACGAACAGTTGCTGCAGCAGCATACGGGCCAGAACGTCTTCAGACGTGTGGAAGACGTCGACCGCTGGATCGACACGCTCGAAGCGGTGCAGGCGTGGATGAACCGCCGCAACATCGCGTTCTATATCGCGGTCGCGCCCGACAAGCCGACAATCTATCCCGAGCTTCTGCCGGCTTATCCACCGGGGTCGACGACGCGACTCGAGCAGATCGTCAAGCGTCTGCGTGAAAGGGGCTCTCCCCTCGAGTTCGTCGATTTCCGCCCGGCGTTGCTGGAAGAAAAGAAGTCTCACCGGGTTTACAGCAAGCGGGACAGCCACTGGAACCAGCGGGGCGCACTTGTCGGCTACACGGAATTGATGAAGCGCATCCATGGCCGGTTTCCCGACGTTCCCGCGCTGAAGATCGACGACTTCGACGTGGTCTCGATGCCGGATCCATCGGACCTCGCGTGGCATCTCAACCTTCTCGATCTTTACCCGTACATACCGCCCTATCCGCCAACGCCGCTTGCGCCGCGGTGGACGCTGATCGGCGACGAAACGGTGGAGGGGTTGCGGCGGCGCAGCCCGAGCCATGTTCTCGGCAGCGACGTCGTGGCGCCGAAGCCGGGCGCTTCCTGGGGATGGCACGTGTTCCACTACAAGACGGATCTCGTCGATCGGCCGCGAGCGGTGGTCTTTGCCGATTCGTTCACCGACTTCGTCATGGGTCCGACGGCGCTGTACCAGACGTTTCGAGACGTGGTGTATACGCACAACAATGGCGCCGCGCTGAACTTCAAGCTCGTGGAGGAAGTCCGCCCCGACCTCGTCATTGTCGTCATGGCGGAGCGTTACCTTCAGGCCGAGCCGTTGCGGCCGCCAACGCCCTAGCCTCTATTGGCGCTCCAGGCGCTTTCGTGTACGGTTTTTATTCGGGGTCAACTCCGCAAAATTCGGGATCGCCAAATGACCGGTGCGCTTGCGGCTGCATCGAATATTGCTCTTGTCGGATTGTTCGCAGGCTATGCCGCCAGCCACTACAGGGCAGGAGCTGCAGCGCGGATCGCCGTCGGGTTCATTCTGATTTGGACTGCCCTTGGATTTGCGGCTTACGCGGTCAGTGTCTTCTCGTTGCTGGGTAACGCTTGGGTCTATTTCGTTGTTTCAGTCCTCGTATCGGCGCTTCAGTGCCTCATCTTGTTGCCGGCGCTGCGAGCGATGCCGAAGGATACGCTGGAGCGCGAGTTCGCCCCGACACGGGGCGAATGGCTGTTGACCCGCGCCGCTCTGCTCGGTTCTGCCGGAGCGTTCGTCGCCAGCGTGTTGATCGTGATCTACTTCGCGCCCAACAATTTCGACACGCTTGCTTACCGATTCCCGCGCGTGATGCTGTATATCGGGCAGGGTAATCTCCTGCATTTTGCGGCCTTCGACCCGCGTCTCACGCTTTATCCGTTCGGTGCCGTATTTCTGTATTTGATACCCGGTCTCCACGCGCTCGACGGGCGCGTGTTCGTGGCGGTCGGCCTGGTTTGCTGGCTGGCCGGGGCCGCGGGCGTTGCCGCGCTGGCAAGGGCATTGGGGACCTCCCGGGCGGCGGCTACGCTCGCCGCCATTCTTTATTTCACCGCGCCTGCGGTGGTGGTTTCGGCAACGTCCACCAACGATGACATGATTGCCGGCGTGCCCGCCGTGTGCGCCGCGCTGTTCGCATGGCGGTGGTGGCACTCGCGCAGCGTGGTCGATGCCGCCTTGGCTGGCGCCGCCCTCGGCCTGAGCTTCGGGACCAAGCTGCACGGGGTCTTCTATTATCCGGCCTTCCTTGTCGCCGGGCTGTTGTTGCTTGGCACGCGCGCGGGCCGCCTCGGGCTCGCGGACAGACTCGTCCACAACTGGCGTGGCATCGCGCTCGGCGTCCTGCTGGCCGGCAGCATGGCGCTGCCGCCGCTCGTGATCAATTACCTGCAGGCGGGCAAGCTGTTCGCGGCCTTTGCAGTGACCAATTCGCCGTTTTCGGTGGTGGCGGCAGGCACGAACATCGCGATCGGCACGCTGCAGCTCATGTTTGCCGATGTTCCGAACATGATTCTTTCTCTGAGCGCGCAATCTCACAAGGACCTGATTGCCACATTCAATGAGTTCTTTCGATCGCATTTCCTTTGGTGGATCTCGGATGACCTGAATTACCGGTTTCCGAACGGGTATCGGTTCAGAGGCGTGGCCGACGTCGACCCCGGATTCGGCGCCTGGGAGCAGTCCGTCATTCTTGGATTGCTGCCGTGGCTGCTGCTGGTATGCGTTGTCGTTGCATATCGTCAGCGACGGAGCAGCAGCGCCGCGTGGTTCGTGCTGTGGCTCGCCTTGAGTTTGTTCTTGCGGCACTTCGCCTACAATGCACACATCAAGTATGCCGAGGCTGTTGGAATATATTATGCGTTTGCCATTGCGATCTCGGCGCCGGCATTTGCATGGCTCTGGGATGCGAGGCTTGCCATGCGGCGTCCGCTGGCGATTGCCACTGTCGTCGCGGTCTTCGTCGCTGGAACGGCGAATTTTGTGATCGCGGGCAACAGTTTTCTGGCCAATCACCAGCGCAGCTTGATCTACGTCGTCAGAGCCCATTTCCGCCCGCAGGTGGTCTCGGCCATTCAGGATACGGTCACCCCGGATCTAACGCAGGTCCTCCAGAGGTCTCAGCGCACGAATTTCATCTACACGCGCTGGGAATTGGAGATGTTCACCTACATGATGAAGAACATGACCGCGCGTTTCTCGCTGACGGCGGAGCCGCGGACCGACGCCGGTTGGCTCAACATCATCGCTCAGGCGACGACCGATCTTCAAGAAATGCCGGTCACGCATTGCTCCCGTCCGGGGGAGCATCGCCTTGCGCTCCTGGGCCATCTCGTGGGAGGCGGGCCGATCGTATTCGGTTCGGGCGCGCTTCCCGCGGATATCGATCCGCGACGAACCGGGTATCTGATGTTCAGGCCGTATCTTTATTGGGACAGCACGACGACCAACGCCACGGCCTTTTCAGTGCCGATCATCTACGGCGCGTCTTCCGGCGAACGGCTGCGCTTCCGTGTGACGCAGATCATGCCGAACGGCGAGAGCGCGGTCATCGCGACAGGTGCGACCTTGGGCGAACTCGCCGGCAAGCGTCACGCGCTCGTCCAGCCCGCCGGCGCCGGTCGGGTGAATATCGAGCTGGGCGAGCCTGGCGAGTGCGACAGCACCGGCTTTCCGATTTCGAGGGGCACGTTGCTGGATCCCGCCAACAACGGGTACGCCATCGTGGACAAGACGACGGTCCCGAGCCTGTTGGAGCAGTTCAAGCGCTTCGCACCCGCGAGCCCCTAGCCGCGGCGGCGTACGTGTCGATAAAAGCTAGGGACCGGGCGTGCGGCCGACGCCAATCAGGCTGAGGCCGACCGGAAGCCGCACGACGTTTTCCCAAAGCCGGAAGAACGGCACGAAACGATCGAAAAGCGCATATTGATCGTCGCTCGCGTTCTGGCGCCGCAGAACCTTATTGATCAGGAGCCACGAAAAGACGCCGGCCTGATTGAACGGAATGATTCTTTCGACAATCAAGCCCGCCAGTTCCATCTTCGCGCGGAGTTCAGCTGGTTCGTATCTGCGAAAATGGCCGATGACGCGGTCCGAGTCCCCGTAGAGATATCGATAGGCGGGGACAAGGTTCACAACGCGACGCCCCGGCCCGACCGCATCGCCCATGTCCCGAAGAACGGCGACGTCGTCCTTTATGTGCTCGAGCATGTTGGTGCTGAAGATGCTGTCGAGCTGCAGCGAACGGAATTCGGAACGCTTGGCGTTCAAGTCTCCGACGTCGAGGTCTCTGATCTCAACGCCCGGCCTTCCCCCGGCGATCCGCCGCAAATCGGCAAGATAGGGAGCCCATGTCTCCGTGATCAGGTAGTAGTCGAAGTCGCTCATAAAGGCTGTCAGGAGTCCGGGACCGGCTCCGACTTCCATGGTCCTCTTGCCCAGCCATGGTTTCATGGCGGCGGCCATCCAACGATAATACTGCTTGGTATTCTCGCGCATCGCGTCGAGGTTCTTGCTCATCGCATCATAGGTCGGCGCCAGGTCGGGGAACTCTTCGACCACGTCCGGCCAACGCGTGAGACTGCTGGATTCGCTCTGCATAGCCTGTTCGATCGCTGGATGTTGCCGGCTTTTCGGGGCGCTGCGGCCAAATGTGCCGGCCTGGAGATGTCTAACAAGTGCGGATCATTTTGGAAAGCTTGCCGGGTCGCTGTTGCTGTCGCACCTGCCGGGTTGGCTGTTCGGGCAAAGGTCATCCGGGCTTGGCGTCGGGATTTGTGGAAGGTAAGAAGGTCGAGGGAGCCGCTGCGGGAGCGTGTACAGCCCGGAAAACGTAAATCGCAGCACGGGATAGTGCATGGACAGGCAAGTAGCGGTTTACGGGGTGGGGGGGCACGGACGCGAGATTGCCTCGTACATTCGTGAAGGGCGTGCGCCGGGGCTGTCGTTGACCGGCTTTGTCGACGACAATATCGACAATGCGGGGAGCAGTGTGAACGGAGTCCCCGTGTTCCGTTTCGAGGACCGGAAGCTCGACCCGGCCGTGATTTCGATAATCTGCGGAGTAGGAGATCCGAAGATCAGAGAAAAGCTTGCCGCGAAGTGTGCGAGCCGCGGGTTTTCCTTCGCAACCCTTGCAGCCTGTTCGCCCCTGTCGCGCGATGTTCGACTCGGGGAGGGCGTCATGATCGCTCCCGGTTCGGTGCTCACGACAAACATCGAACTTGGACGTCATGTTCACATAAACGTCGCCTGCAGCATAAGCCACGACGTGTTCATCGACGACTTCGCGAATGTGAATCCGGGCGTGCACATAAACGGCTGGGTCCGGATCGGCCGGCGGACCTACATCGGTGCCGGCGCAGTCATCAGCAACGGCCGGCCTGGTGACCCTTTGACCATCGGCGATGACGCGGTGATTGGGGCGGGAGCTTGCGTCCTCCGCCCGGTCCCCGCTGCAACGACGGTCGTCGGCGTTCCGGCCCGGCCAATTCGCTCATAAGATTTGCGAATCTGACTGGAGGGAGTGCGAATGGCCGAACTGGGCATAGCTCTGCTCTCGTTTGTGGTGTCGCTTGCACTTTACGGATTGATGGTGCGCCGCCGCGGCTCGTTGCGTGCGGCGTTGTTGCCGCTTCTGCTTCCGTTCGCGGTTGTTCCGGTGATCGTCGTTCTCGGGACCGCGCTGCTCCGGCCTTCCGACCCAATCGATGCTGCGCTCCTGGCATGCTCGATCGCTTGGTCGCTGCTGATCGCCTTCATCGTGGCGAACACCGCGATCGAAACGGAGAGCCCCACTCAATCGCTCGTTCTGTTCATTTGGTCGAAGCGCACCACCGGCGCTCCGGCGGAACTGATCACCGAGTTCGACAGATCGCGGCCCTACAGAGATTCGCGCCTGCACGGACTGCTGAATGATGGGCTGGTTCGTCTCAGCAACGGCCGTTACGTGTGCACGGGGAGTGGAACGAAGATGATTGCAGTCCTGGACGCTTATCGGCGCCTGATCGGGCGACGCACGCCTACCGGATGACCCGCCGAGCGCCGATCGAAACCCATGCGCACACTCCTGCTCTTCCTCGCCGTTGCGGCCGCCCTGGGGGTGAACCTTGCCGTCCAGGGAGTCGCCCACCGCCTGGTTCTGCGGGGGCGGCTCGTCCCGTCCATCGGCCTCGGCTTCATCGCCGGGCTGCCGGTACTCCTCGGGGCTCCTCTGGTCGTCTCGGCAGCCATGGGGAGCGACAACCCGGCCCTTGGTTTCGCAGGCTGGACCGCTCTGATCATCGCGCTGATGCTGGTGTATGTTGCCGGTTCGTTCGTCCTCGTGTGCCTCATCGCGGCAGGGGAAACATCCGTGCGCGTGCAGATTTTGCGGCTCCTGCTGGCGTCCCCGCAGGGGCTCAGCGAGCCTGAACTCGATGCAAACTACAGCAACCGTGCGATCGTCGGTATACGGATGGAGCGCCTGTTGGCGTCGGGGTCCGTCATCTTGCGCGACGGCCGCTACTTCGTCAGGTCGCCCGCGCTTGTTGTCATTGCCCACCTGTTCCTGGCCTGCCGGTTGGTCATATACGGCAGGCGAAGTGAATTTGATTCGGCATGACTTTGGGAGCATATAGGCCCGCCCGGCGCCACAGGCTGCAGGCTTCGTATGCTATTGGACTTCGAATGGCGTCCAACGGACGTTTCTGGGGTAGGAGCCAAATTCGGCCATGAAGAAGGTTTTCGTGAGCGGCGCGGGGGGATACATTGGTGTACCGCTCTGCGAGCAGCTGCTCAAATCCAACTATGACGTCATCGCCTTCGACCGCTATTTCTTTGGGCATGACGTGCTGGGGCACTTGTCGAACGAGAAGTTCCGCAGCATTGTGGGCGACATCCGCGACATAGAGCCGGGCTTGCTCGAAGGGGTCGATGCCGTCATCGATCTTGCCGGGCTGAGCAATGACGCCTCCGCGGAAATCGACGTCAGCCTCACCCAATCGATCAACAATGCCGGCGGGAGGCACCTGGCCTCGGTGGCCAAGGCCGCCGGAGTCCGCCGCTACATCTATTCCAGTTCGGCGTCGGTCTACGGCCATGGGGCCAAATCTCATCTGACGGAAACCGATCCGTGCCATCCGCAGACGGAGTACGCGCGCAGCAAGCTCGCGATCGAGACCGCGCTCAAGGAGCTCCAGGGCGCCGACTTCGAGACCGTCATTCTGCGCAACGCCACGGTATTTGGCCTGGCGCGGCGCATGCGATTTGATCTTGCGGTCAACATCATGACATTGCGGGCGTGGCGCGACCGTGTGATCTACATCATGGGCGGTGGCGAGCAATGGCGCCCGTTCATTCACGTTCGTGATGTCGTCAGGGCGATGCAGTTGGCGTTGGAGTCCCCTGCCAGCATCGTGTCCGGCGAGATCTTCAACGTGGGATCCGACTCTCTCAACTACCAGATCAAGAATCTCAGCCAGTTCGTCCAGGACGTCATTCCAAACGTGACGATTCACGTCATCCCCGACAACCCCGATCTTCGCGATTACCACCTGTCGTTCGAGAAGATTAAGCGGGTCCTCAAGTTCGACGATTGCATTCAGGTCCACGAGGGAATCGTCGAGATAAAGCAGGCGCTCGAGCGGGGCGTCATACGCGGCGATGATCCGCGTTTCTATACTTTGCAGTGGTACAGCTCGATCATGGAATGGGAGAAGCGCATCAAGGAATTGTCTTTGAAGGGTCGCATTTTCTGAGCCAGGCATGCAGCAGAACCAGCGATACTTTCCCTCCGCTCCATCGCTCGATCTGAGCGTGGTGATCGCTGTCTATAACGAAGTGGAGATCGCTCCTGAGTTGCTCAGGAGATGCAATGAGGTGCTGTCGGCGACCGATCAAAGTTACGAGATCGTGGTCGTCGACGACGGGTCTGCCGACGGCACCCTCGATGTTCTGAAGGCGGCGATGGCCCATATCCGCGGGCTGCGCGTGGTGGAGCTTTATCGGAACGTGGGGCAGGTCGCGGCGATATCGGCCGGGATGTCGATTGCCCGCGGCCAATGGATACTGATGATGGACGGCGACCTGCAACACCGTCCGGAAGACATCCCGCGTTTCCTGGCCAAACGCACGGAAGGCTTTGATCTGATCGCAAGCTATCGGGAAAAGCGGCAGGAGTCGCTTCGGCGAAGACTGATCACCCGGCTGATGAACGTGACGAACCGGGTTCTGATCGGAGTGAAGATCTCGGATTTTGGCAGCGCATTTCGGCTGCTCCGATCGGAAATCATTGCGCTGATGAAGGACCGGGACGGATATGTCCACTACAACACGCCTGATCTTTTCATCAATGCACGCAAGAGCACGGAAATTCCCATCGTCCAGGTGAGCCGTAAGAGCGGCTCGAGCAAGTGGACCATGCTCGCCTTCGTCATGTTCAATTTCGATTTCCTGGTCACCGCGATGAGGCCGGTTTTGATCGCCGTGTGGGGCGCGGTCGCTGGCACTATCGTGGGAAGCCTGCTTTACATATTGCATCTCGTCGGGGTGATCCCCGGCGTTCAAGCGCTGACGGGGCCTGTCTCTATTATCCTGATCTCGGCGATCATCTTCATGCTCGCGGTGATCTGGCGTGAGACGGTTCGGCTCCGCAAGGCGGCGCTGGGAACTCCGCCGTTCATCATCAAGAACGTGTTCGAAGCGGCTGGTCCCGCGAACGCGGCCGCCTCACCAGGCGAGCGTGACGCCGCGCCGCCCAAAGTCCAGTCGATGACGAAGCTTCATTCTGGTGACTGAGGTCGCGAGTTATGACCCAAGACAAGACCCTGATCGAGCGGCGGTTGGCCGTGCATGGCGGTGCTCCGCTCTCGGCGGAAGTGATGGGCATCGTGCGGCCGAAACTGCCCGACCTGGACAGCTTCATCGACCGATTTCACGTCGGGATGGAGCGGGGCCAGGTCACCAACAACGGCCCGGCGCTCGTCGAATTCGAGCAGAAGCTCTCGGCCTATTGCGGCGCGCCCGCGGCCGTCACCAACAATGGCCAGTCCGCACTGATGATCATGCTGCGCGCGGCCGGAATCGAATCAGGCGAGGTGATCGTCCCGTCCTACACTTTCAGCGCAACGCCGCACGCGGTGCGCTGGGTCGGCGCGCATCCGGTTTTTGCCGACATGAAGAACATGGTGATCGACCCGGCGGACGTGGAACGTCGCATCACTTCGCGCACGGTCGCCATACTTGGCGTCGACGTGTACGGGCTGGCCTGCAACTACGATGCGCTTGAAGGGCTGGGAAGAAAGCACGGGATCAAGGTCCTGTTCGATTCCGCTCCGTCGTTCGGGACCCGCGTCGGTGGACAGGTGGTCGGCGCGCGTGGCGACGCACAGATATTCAGCTTTCATGCAACCAAAGCCTTCAACACGATGGAAGGAGGCGCGGTCGTCTCGAGAGATCCGGATCTCATCGCTCGGGCAAAGGCGCTGCGCAATTTCGGCCAGGTGCGTGGGGCAGACTGCGACGAACCCGGGATCAACGCGAAGATGATGGAGATCTCGGCGCTGATCGGTATTGAGCAGTTGAAGAACTTCGACGAAGTGGTCGCCCACAGGTTCGCCTCTACCGAGATCATGCGTCGGGAGCTCGAACCTATTCCCGGCCTGAGCCTCACGCCCGTGCCCACGGGCCAGCTGCCGGTCTGGCTCTATTTTCCGGTCGTCGTCGATCCGCGTGCGTTTGGCATGAACCGCGATTTGCTCGCGCGCGCCCTCGAGCGCGAGAACATTCATGTGCGCCGCTACTTCGAGCTGCCCTGCCACCACCTGAGCTGCTATGCGGACCAAAGGCACGTGAGCCTGCCCGAGACCGAAAGGGTCGCCTATAACGTCGTCGCCTTGCCGGTCTACAACGACATGAAGTCGGACGAGTGCAAGCTCATCGCCCAAGCCATCAGGGAAATCCACGAGCAGGCGGAAAGCGTCAAGCAGGCGTTGGAGTAGGCTCCAGCGTCCATGCGCCTGCGTTGAGGGCAGGGCGAGTTACGCAGGTTCGCGCTCTGCAACCGGGTCTTCCGCGCCGGCCGGGTGTTTCGGGCGGCGTGCACGGAACACCACGAAATTGGACATCGAGAAGTTCACGACAAAGCTCGCGAGGATCGAGCAGGCCTTGGCCACGAGGACGGGCGCATACTGTGCAACCAGCAGCAGCGTAGCCGTGTTGGCGACGACGGCGGCGACGCCGGACAGGACGAAGACCGCATACGAGCGAACCGCAAGTTTGCGTCCGGACTCGCGGGCGAACGTGATGAATGAGTTGAGAACGTAGGAGCACGTTACCGAGAAGATCCAGCTCGTGAGGTTGGCAGCGATGAGGGTGCCCTTGGAATCCTGACTGAAGCCGATCGACGTCAACGTCTGCAGCGACAGAAAGAAGACGCTGAAGTCCACGAGCGTATTCACCACCCCGATGCAGGCGAAAGTCATCGCCTTCAATGCGAGGGTTCCCTGCCAAGGGGAGAGCGCACGTCGAACGATCTGCTGGATGGCGTTCATGCTGGCGGTAGCCGGTGTTGGCAGGACAGCCTGGTCCTTACGGCGCTTCCGAAGGACTGCGGCGGCTCCGGAATGCCCGAGCGGTTGTCGCACCCGAGACGAGATTTTCCGGCACACAACATCATCGCGGCTTGCCATGCAAGGGGGACACGCAATCTGAATCGGGACGAGCGGCGGGCGTTCTTTCCTATTGAAATGGTGCGATTTTTTGGTGCATGTGCTCAATGCATTTTGTGCTAGGTAGTCCGGGTTCACCCAAAGGCGCTGGCGTAGCCACGTATCCTCGCTCGGTGGTTCAGGGGATTTGAAGCCGTCGCCGCCATGGTGCAGACAGTCGACTGCCCGGCCGGGGGCACGTGTTCACGAGCGCAACCAACCATGATCGAACGCATCGAACACCAAGGCACGCTGCTCGCGTTCATCCTGCGCGCAGGGTTCAGCGAGCCGGGCATCCATTTCTTCACGCCGAATGATTTCTCGCAGCAGCTCGGCTACATGCGCCACCCGGCGGGCAAGACCATCCTGCCGCACTACCACGTGCTGCATCAGCGCGAGGTGCATCAGACGCAGGAAGTGCTCGTCCTGCGCCGCGGCAAGCTGCGGGTCGATTTCTACGCGAGCGACCTGAGCTATCTCGAAAGCCGGGTGCTGGGCGCGGGTGACATCATCCTGCTCGCCAGCGGCGGGCACGGCTTCGAAGCGCTCGAAGAGATCGAGATGATCGAGATCAAGCAGGGGCCCTACATGGGTGACGAGGACAAGGTGCGCTTCGATCCCGTCTCGCCTGGCAAAGTCCAGGTGAAGTGATGGCCGGCCCGCAGGCTCCGGTCCCGGTCAACGAGCCTGCGCTGCGCGGGCGCGAACGCGAGCTGCTCAACCAGTGCATCGAGTCGGGCTGGATCTCGTCCGACGGGCCTTTCGTCGCCGAGTTCGAGAAGACGTTCGCCGCGCGCGTGGGCCGCAGGTTCGGCATCGCGGTCACGAACGGATCGGCCGCGCTCGACGCGGCGGTCGCCGCGCTCAAGCTCGGCGAGGGCGACGAGGTCATCCTGCCGACCTTCACGATCATCTCCTGCGCGAGTGCGATCGTCCGCGCCGGGGCGGTGCCGGTGACCGTCGACTGCGACCCGCTGACATGGAACATGCTGGCCGAGGACGTCGAGAAGCGGATCACCCGACGCACGCGCGCCATCATGGTGGTGCATCTTTATGGCCTGCCGGTCGACATGGACCCGATCCTCGACATCGCGAAGCGCCACGGGCTGCAGATCATCGAAGATGCGGCCGAGATGCACGGCCAGACCTACAAGGGCAGGCCGTGCGGCAGCTTCGGTGATCTGAGCACCTTCAGCTTCTATCCCAACAAGCTGGTGACGACCGGCGAGGGTGGGATGATCGTCACCGACGACGAAGGCCTCGCGGAGCGGTGCCGCTCGCTGCGCAATCTCTGCTTCCAGCCGCAGCGGCGGTTCGTGCACGAGGAGTTGGGCTGGAACCTGCGCATGAGCAACCTGCAGGCGGCGATGGGGATCGCCCAGCTCGAGCAGCTCGATGGATTCCTTGCACGCAAGCGCGAGATCGGCCGGCGCTATCAGGCGCTCCTGAGCCAGACCCCCGGCCTGCAGCTTCCGCTCCAGCGCACCGGCTATGCCGACAACGTCTACTGGGTGTTCGGGATGGTGCTCGACGACGAGGTGCCGTTCGATGCGCAGGCGATGATGGACAAGCTGGCGCATGAGCAGATCGGCACGCGGCCGTTCTTCTGGCCGATGCACGAGCAGCCGGTGTTCCGGCGGCGCGGCTGGTTCGAGGGCGTGTCGCATCCGGTCGCCGAGCGCATCGCGCGGCGCGGCTTCTACGTGCCCTCCGGGCTCGCCATCACCGACGAACAGATCGAGCGGGTGGCCACGACGGTCAGGAAGCTGATGTCGTGAGCTTCGGGGATCGCTACGCGGGCGCCTACGACGCGCTCTACCACGACAAGGATTACGCGCAGGAGGTCGCGTTCGTCGACGCGCTGCTCGCCCGGTTCGCGCAGGGCCCCGTGCGCACGCTCCTGGACCTCGGCTGCGGCACCGGCCGGCACGCGATCGGCCTCGCGCAGAAGGGCTACGTGGTACACGGCGTCGATCTGTCGGAGCCGATGCTGGCGCGTGCCCGCGCTCGTGTGATGGATCTGCCGCCGCCTCTGCGCGAACGGCTCTCGTTCAGCCAGGGCGACGTGCGCGCCCTCGACCTCGGTCGCGAATTCGACGCGGTCGTCTTCCTGTTCCACGTCATCAGCTATCAGACCACGGACGAGGATCTCGCCGCCGCTCTCGGCGTCGCGCGGCGGCACCTGCGCAAGGGCGGGGTGCTGGTGTTCGATTTCTGGCACGGGCCGACGGTGCTCGCCGAAGGCGTGATCAGGCGCGAGAAGGTCGTCGAGGACGGGCAATGGCGCGCCACGCGCCGCACGACACCGGTGTGGGAGAAGGAGCGCGACACCGTCCGCGTCGTCTACGATCTCGAGGTGACCGATCTCGCCTCCGGCCGCAGCGAGGCGGCGCGCGAGGAACACGTCGTGCGCTATTATTTCTGCGACCGTCTGGCGGAGGCGCTCGCGCGCGCCGGATTTGACGTGCTCGAGCAGGGCGAGTGGCTCACCGGCGCGCCGCCCACGGACCGCGCCTTCAGCGTCTACATGGTGGCCCGGGCAGTGTGAGCGCGCCGCCGCGCTAGGCGCCCATGATCTGCCGCCACTGCGGCGAATAGAGCGCGCCGAGTTCCTTCAGGGGCATCACGGCGCCGCTCCGCACGTCGCACACCGGCATGTCCTCGATCGCCTTTGCCCGTGCCGCTCCGCGCACGTAGGTGAGCGAGGAGTCGGGCGCGCGCGACTCGCGAAAGAGCGACGGCCGGGCGGAGAGGTCGGCGATGCGCTCGCGGATCGCCGGCAGCAGGTCGTTGCGCACGAAGAAGGCGTTGGAGCCCTCGCGGTTAGACCCGATGAGTGTGAAGCCGCGCTGCGCGGCGAGGTGCTCGAACGCGCGGATCGAGGCGCCCCAGTAGAGATTGCTGTGGTGCGCGCGTGTGCGGTCGAACTGGGCATCGGCAGGAACCGTGATCGCGTGCAGGTCGCCGAACACCGCGTTGTATTCGCAGATGATGATCTGCGGATTGACGCAGTCGATCGCCTGCCACACCCAATAGTCCTGGCCGTCGATGTCGATGCTGAGCAGGCCGATCTCGCCGTCGAACCCGTGCTCGCGGAACAGCCCGTTGATGTTCGACGTGTCGATGAAGCGCTGCACGACCGTGAGATCGTGCCGCCAGGTCAGGTCGCTGCGGCGGACCTCCGCCATATGCTCCTGCGAGCCGTCGGCGATCAGACCGCGCCAGTTGTGGCGCTGGAGCAGGAAGCGCGTGTTCGCCTCCGTGTAGTTCTCCACGCCGAATTCGACGAACGAGGGCCGCAGGTTGGGGATCTTCCCCACGAGCCAGTCGATGATGCCATCCTCGCCCCATTGCGAGGACACGCGGAACCCGACGTCGCTCAGGTGCTGGACGCGCTCGACCCCCCGATTGGACAGGCTCGCCACGATGCCGAGCAGCGCCATCTGCGCCTCGGCGGCCGCGCGTGTCTGCGCCTGCGCGGCGGCGATCCGGCCATGCGCCGATTCCGTTGCTCTCCGCAGTTCCGCGACCGCCGGCGGCAGGCTTGCGCAGGAGCGGACCGCGTTGAGCAGCCCGGATGTCCAGCGTCGAAACGGCATGCATGCCCCCGATCTTTCGCCCCAACCGCACGGCGCGCGGTGCGCCGCGGCGACGTCGCGGGCCAATGTACCGGCGGGCCGTAAGACCACAAGAGCCGCGCGATACCGGCCGCGCCGGCGTTCTCCACGGTCTTTTTTTGGCCTTTGACCGCGCCCCACGTTAGAGACTATTGGTGGCGTCGCGAAGCCGGCGGGCCGGGCGGGGTGGTCCGGCGCACCGTCAGATCGGGGCGATGCCGGCGCTCGAAGAGGGGACGGGGATGAGCCTGCTGGACCGGGTCGTCGACAAGCTGAAGGCGCCATTCGTCCCCGGGTCGGCGAAGACCGCGCCGGCGGCGAACGAGCCGTCCGAGGCCGAGAAGCGCGCGATCCGCGACCGCATCCTCGACATCATCGCCGAGCGTCCGCTCGACCTCAACATCGAAACCTCGAACTTCTGCGCGGCAAGCTGCGTGTTCTGCCCCAACTCCAAGGTCAAGCGTCACAAGACGACCATGGACATGGAGCTGTTCAGGAAGGTGATCGACGACTACGTCGCCATCGGCGGCGGTGCGCTGGGCGTAAGCTCGATGCAGTCCGACGTATTCTCGGACAAGCTGCTGCTCGAGCGGATCAGGTACATCGCTCAGCACAAGGCGTCGCTCTACGTCTATACGACGACGTTCCTCGCGGGCGCCTCGAAGTTCAGCGACGAGGACCTGACGTTCATCCTGAGCAACTTCGACCAGTTCCAGATCTCGCTCGGCGGCACCGACAAGGACCAGTACCGCCAGATGTACGGGATCAATGCGTTCGACGTGGTCAAGCGGCAGCTGCTGCGGATCGCCAAGCTCGTGCGCGACAACAATCTGCCGGTGAAACTGAGCCTCTATTTCCGCACGACCGACGCGTCCACGATCATGTCCTCGGACCTGATGAAGGAACTGGGCGAGAGCTACGGGGTCGTCGAGGCGCGCGACACGTTCTTCTCCTGGGGCGGCATCATCAGCCAGGACGATCTGCCGGACGGGGCGAAGCTGCAGCTCGTCGACAACTCGCAGGTGCGCTCCGATTGCGCGGTGTCGATGGCCTCGCTGAGCGTCAATGTCGACGGCAGCATCGTCGGCTGCGGCTGTGTCGACTGGAACGCGCAGCATGTCATCGGCAACCTGACGAACAACACGATCAAGGAAGCCTGGACCGCGCGGCCGGCCGTCGAGTTCCGGACCGCCTTCTCGCGCGGGGCCGTTCCCGACCTGTGCAAGGACTGCTCGCTCTACCTCTCGGTCGACGATGCGTTCGGCAAGCGCGCGCTCAAGGACTACAAGCCGACCGACGGTCTCTACTACAACCAGGGCTAGACCGGCGGGCAGACGGACGCGCCGCGCCGTTCGCCGCGAAACGGTCGTGCAGACGCCCTCCACGGGGGAGGGGCGCCTTGGCCCGTGAGAGCAAGCCGATCGACAGAAGAAATCGATCCCGGAGCCCGCGGGCTTCTGATATAAGATATTGATTTAACTGTAATATCGTCGTTCATTGCCTGAACGATGCGGATTGACGTTCACTCCGTGAACATGCTAGCAAACCCGCTGCTGGGGTGCCCATGGCCACGAGTCCGTCCAAGCCGGTCGACGCCGAGAAGACCCGGATCATGCTGGGTCTGCTCGAATCCGTGGAGCGGGGGGACGCGCACTCGCAGCGGCTCCTCGCCTCCGAACTCGGCGTCGCGCTCGGCCTCGTGAACGCCTATCTGCGGCGCTGCGTCAGCAAGGGCCTGGTGAAGGTGAGGCAGGCGCCGGCCCGCCGCTATGCCTATTACCTCACGCCGCGCGGGTTCTCCGAGAAGTCCCGGCTCACGGTCGAGTATCTCTCCTATTCGCTCTCGCATTTCCGCCGCGCCCGGCAGGACTGCACCGCCGCGCTGCAGGCCGCCGGCGCGCGCGGCTATGGCCGCGTCGCGTTCCTCGGGGTGTCCGAGCTCGCCGAGATTGCCGCCATCTGCGCGCTCGAAAGCGGGGTCACGGTCGTTGCCGTGGTCGATCCGGCCGCGCAGAGCGAGCGGTTCGTCGGCGTGCCTGTCTGGTCGACCATCGACGGCGGCGCGCCGCTCGATGCCGTGCTGGTCACGGACATCAACGACACGTACCGGACGATCGAGGCCGCGGTGGCGCGGCTCGGCGCGGAGCGCGTGTTCGTTCCCGCCCTGCTGGGCGCGACGCCGGCGCGCGATGGAGGCGCCGGATGATCACGCCGCAGCGCCGCTGGTACCTCGTGCAGACGCATGCGCACGCCGAGACCAAGGCCGCGGCCAATCTGGTCCGGCAAGGCTATTCGATCTATCTGCCGCGCTACCGCAAGACGCGCAGCCACGCGCGCCGCGTCGAGATCGTGCCGACGCCGCTGTTCCCGCGCTATCTGTTCGTCGCCTTCGACGTCATGGCCGAACGCTGGCGCTCGATCCAGTCCACCTTCGGGGTGTCGCACCTCGTCGGCGCGGGCGACGCGCCGCTCCTCGTGCCGCAGAACGTGATCGACGATCTGCGTGCGCGCGAGGACGGCGAGGGCTTCGTGCGCCTCGATCCGGCGCCGAGATTTTCGCCGGGGGACCAGATCCAGGTCGTCGGCGGCGCCTTCGATACGTGCCTCGGCCTGTTCGAAGGAATGGCCGATCGCGACCGGGTGGCCGTGCTGCTCGATCTGCTCGGCCGCAAGGTGCGTGTGTTTCTCGATGGGGGCTCCGTCGTCGCGGCCTGATCGTGACGGCGGCAGCTCTGCTGTGTGTGTCACCGGGTGAACCCTTTTCACCCCGAGTGCGGTAGCATGCCTGAATGCTCTCAGCGGGGCGCGCCCGGTCGTCCCAGGCCTTTCCGGTCATGACCCGTGTCATCGTCACCGGCGCCGCGGGATTCATCGGCCGGCGCGTCGTGCGAGCCCTGCGTGACGCGGGCCAGGACGTTGTTGCGCTCGACCACGCGCGCGGCGACGTCGCGGATGCGCGCTATTGGAACGATCTGCCGCGTGCGGAGCACGTCATCCATCTCGCCGGAAAGAGCTACGTGCCGGAAAGCTGGCGCGCGCCGGCAGAGTTTTTTCAGGCCAACGTGCAGGGCGCGGTGCGCGCTGCCGACTATTGCCGCGCGGCGCGGGGCCATCTCGTCTTCGTCAGCGCCTATGTCTACGGCATCCCGAAGGTGCTGCCCGTGAGCGAGGATCATCCCGTCGATCCCAGCAATCCCTACGCCCTGTCGAAGGCGCTGGCCGAGCAGGTCTGCGCGTTCCATGCGCGGGCGGAGGGTTTGCCCGTCACCATCGTGCGGCCGTTCAACATCTTCGGCCCGGGCCAGCGGGCGGAGTTCCTCATTCCGAGCCTGCTCGACCAGATCAGGCGCGGGACGGAGATCCGGGTGAAGGATCTCGCGCCGCGGCGCGACTACCTGTTCGTGGACGATCTCGCCGACGGCATCGCGCGCACGCTGCGCGCGCCGCAGGGGCTGCGCTTCTTCAACTTCGGATCGGGCGAGTCCCACTCGGTGCGCGAAGTCATCGACATCGCACAATCCGCGGCAGGCTCCACCCTGCCAGTGCTGAGTTCCGACGAGCCGCGGCCCGGCGAGATTCCCGACGTCCGTGCCGATGTCAGCCTGGCGGACAGGCTTCTGGCGTGGAAGCCGCGAACGTCCCTGCGCGAAGGGATCGGTCTCTGTCTGCAGCTGCACGCTGCAGTCGCGACGTGAGAAAACAGCAGTGACCGGGCGCTGTGTGAATGGTGGCCGCTGGCAACGAAACCATGAGTCCGCACTTCGTGCGGGCTTGAATCCGACAATGTGAATTCCAGAAGGACCGGCAGTCATGACGATGGAAAAACTGCAATCGTTTGCCCGGAACTACTTCCGCTTCGAGACCAGCTACTTCACGGTGGGAGGCTGGCGGCAAAACCTCCGATATTTCCTCAAGCTTGGAAACGTCCGCGCGCACGTAGTGGACCGGGTCAAGTTTCGCATCTATCCGAAACTCGATATCGTCGCGCGATTCCCGTCCCACCTGGATATCGAGACCGCGAGCGCATGCCAGATGCGCTGCCCCATGTGCTACACGACGTTCATGCCCGATCATCTCAAGGGCATCATGAAATGGGATCTCTACACCAAGCTGGTCGACCAGGCGGTCGAGTTGGGAGTCTATTCGATAAAGCTGAGCTGGCGCGGTGAGCCGTTTTTGAACAAGCGCGTCGTCGAAATGGTCCGTTACGCCAAGACAGCGGGCATCAGGGAAGTCGCCTTTCTCACCAACGCCGAGCTGCTCACCGCCGAGCATGCGCGCGGCTTGGTGGATGCGGGTTTGGACTGGTTAAGCATCTCGGCCGATGGGGTGGGGAAAATCTATAACGAGATTCGCGCGCCAGCCATTTTCGAGGAGACGGTCGAGAAGGTTCGCTATCTCAAGAACTACCGCGACAGCCAAAACAAGACGAAGCCGCTCCTGCGCGTGCAATCGATCATGTCGGCCGTTCAGAACGACGATGCGGAGTTCCGGTCGGCATGGGAAGGCGTGGTGGACCGGATCAACATCATCGCCGACGAGATCCGCGACTTCGAAGACCGTTCCTTGGAGTGGGATCGCTACTTCGTGTGCGCAAAGCCATGGCAGCGCCTGACCATCAGCTATAACGGGCGGGTGCACCAATGCATTTCCGACTACAGCGGCAAGAATGTGCTGGGTGACGCCTCAAAGGAAAGCTTGTTCGACATCTGGCATGGAGAGAAGGCGGAGGCTGTGCGCCAGGCATTTCGCGATCATACCTACCTCGAAAAAAATCCTGCATGCCGCAACTGCTCGTATGGTCTGAAAACCAAGACAGAACAGATCAAGGTGGGCGAGGAGACCATGTCCGTGCGCAAGTACGAGGAAGTGCCGCCGGTGGTCGCGCTGGACGAGGTGCAAAAGAAGACGCCGGTCGAGAGGCAGGTCAGCCGCGTCAAAAAGCGCGCGCTGCGCACGAACTAATCTGAATCTGAGGCAGACACGTTGAGTGATCCGATCCCGGTCGGCAGCGGAACAGCCGGCATTGCGCTCGCATTGCGCGCGCTCAGCCCCGGCCGCGGCTGGGTCGCCACATCACCCACCGTGTGCGCCAATGTGGTCGCCGCCATACTCGCGGGTGGGCGGCGTCCGTTGTTCATCGATATCGAGCGAACGACGCTCGGCCTGGATCCAGAACTGCTGCGCGCGGAGGTTTCCAACGTCGATGCGGTCATTGCCGTGCATCCGCTCGGTGAACTCTGTCAGATTCAGGAGATCGCCGACGTTTGCCGGGCGGCCGGGGTTCCCCTCATCGAGGACTGCGCGCAGGCCGAAGGCGCAACCGATGCCGATGGGCTTCCGGTGGGAAGCCGGGGAAACGTTGCGGTTTTCAGTTATGGCGCCGGGAAGATTCTCGACCTCGGCGGCGGCGGTCTCGTCCATGCGAACAGCGCAGACCTGAGAACGCGGATCGTGGCACAGACTGCTGTGCTCGGGGACGACACCGACGCGGCCCAGGCGGCGCTGGATGCTCTGAGCCGTGGCTATAAGAGGCTCTACAATCAGTCCTACCCGAAATTTGGCAAGGACCAGATCGACACGTTCGCGGATCTGCTTCGCGACGCGGCCGAGACCGGTATCGTCGCGCCGGAGAGAGACACCGTTGAACGCGCCACACGTGCGCGGCGCGCACTGCAAGATGTGGTGGCTGCGCGGCGGCGCCACCAGCAAATTTACCGGGAGATACTCACCGGGATTTCCGGGCTGCAATTCCTGCCCGTTTCCCTGGGCGGCGTTCCCTGGCGCTTCAGCATCTGGCTGGACAGCGAGTGGCGCGACCGCGTGCTGAAGCAGATGTTGGCGATGGGAAAGAAGGTGAGCAGCTGGCACCCAGATATCACGCCATTCCTGCGCCCTGATATGTATCGGAGCCGGGCGCTTCCCAACTCCGCTTGGTACAGCGGGGGTGTGCTCAATTTCTGGCTCGACCAGACGATGACGGAGGACGACGTGATTGCGGCTGGCCATGAGGCGAGAAGCTTCATCCTGGCCGCAGCCTGAGTGAGTTTTCGATGTTCCGCAGATATTCCCCCGACCGCTGCTACATCATCGCCGAGATCGGCGGGAACTTCACGACGTTCGAGGAAGCGCGCGCGCTGATCGACGCGGCGAAGGATTGCGGCGTCGATGCGGTCAAGCTGCAGACCTATCGGGCGGAGACGGTGGCCAGCCGGCTCGCGCTGTTCGACATGGAGAACACCGGCGTCGTCTCGCAGTTCGAGCTGTTCAAGAAATACGAGATCGGCGAGCGGCTCCACCACGACGTGTTCGCCTACGCCCAGGACAGCGGGCTCGACTGGTTCTCGACGCCCTCGCACGAGGCCGACGTGGCCCTGCTCGAAGCGTGCGGCGTCGAGGCGCATAAGATCGGGTCGGACGACGCCACCAACCTGCCGTTCCTTCGCTGCGTGGCGCGCACGGGCAAGCCGATCCTCCTGTCCACCGGCATGTGCACGCTCGAGGAGGTCCGCGAGGCCGTCGACGCGATCAGGGGGGAGGGCAACGAGCGGATCATCCTGCTGCACGCCATCACCAGCTATCCGACGCACGCCCCGCACGTGAACCTGCGCGCCATGCAGACCCTGATGCGCGAGTTCCCCAAGCTCGACGTGGGCTATTCCGACCATACGCTCTCGCCGGTCGCGGCGCTCTGCGCCGTCGCCATGGGCGCGCGCGTGATCGAGCGCCATTTCACCACGGACAAGAATGCCGACGGCCCCGATCACCGCCTGTCGTCCGATCCGCCCGAGATGAGGTGGCTGGTCGATGCCGTCCGCGAGTTCGAACTGATGCGCGGCGATGGGATCAAGCGCCCGGCCGAGAGCGAGGCGACGACGCGGCTCAACAACCGCAAGAGCGTGGTGCTGGCGCGCGGCCTGCCGGCGGGCCACAGACTGTCGGCGCAGGACCTCGCGGTGAAGCGCCCCGGAACCGGCATCGCGCCCAAGCATCTGCACGGCCTCGTCGGCCGTGCGCTGATCGCGGCCATGGAGGCCGACAGCGTGCTGCGGTGGGAAGACTTGGCGTGAAACGCAGCGTGACGATCGGCGCCGTCATCCAGGCGCGCATGGGCTCGTCGCGCCTGCCGGGCAAGGTGCTGCGGCCGATCGCGGGTCGGCCGCTGCTCGACCACGTGGTCGGGCGGCTGGCATCGCTGCGCGCGGCGGTCACCGTGATCGTGGCAACGAGCACACAGCCGCGCGATGACGCGATCGCCGAGCGCTGCGCCGCGCTGGGCGTTCCCTGCTTCCGCGGCAGCGAGCAGGACGTGCTGGCGCGCTATGCCGAGTGTGCGGCGGCCCACGGCTTCGATCACGTGATCCGGCTGACCGCGGACAACCCCTTCACCGACGTCGAGGAGCTCGACCGCCTGGTCGAGCTGCATCTGCGCGAGGACAACGACTACACGCATTCGTTCGGCGTGATGCCGCTCGGGGTGGGCGCGGAGATCTTCACGCGCGCGGCCCTGGAGCGCAGCGCGCGGGAGGGCCATGCGCCCAATCACCGCGAGCACGTCAACGAATATATCCAGGAGAATCCCGATCGGTTCCGCATCGGGCGCCTGACGGTGGCAGCGGACAAGAACCGCCCCGACCTCTCGCTGACGGTCGACACCGAGGAAGACTACGCGCGGGCCTGCCGGCTGGCCTCGCGGGCTGCGGGCACGTGGCTCACCACGCACGAGGCCATCGCCGCATGCTAGCGCTGTGTGTGGAATCCTCGCACGCGCGCGGGATGGGTCACCTGTTCCGCGCCTGCCGGCTCGCGCGGGCGCTGGCCGAAACAGGCGAACAGGTCCGCTTCTACGTCAACGATCATGCGCCGTCGCTGGAATGGCTGCAGCGCTACGGCTTCCACTTTTCCGTCTCGCCGGTCGAGATGCCGGACGCGGACTGGGAAGCCGCAGCGATCGCGCGCGACGGCGTGCGGCTGTGGATCTACGACAAGCATTTCACCGAAGCGCGCGCGACGGCGCGCATCAAGGCGGCGGGAATTCCGCTGGTCACGTTCGATGACCGCGGCAGCGGGGCGGCGGATGCGGACCTGCACGTGGCCGCGCTCGCGTTCGACCCGCACGAGACGCTCGGCGGACGCGTCCTGCTGCGGGGCGAGCAGTATCTTCTGCTGGACGAGGGGTTGGCTCGCTTTCGCCGGCCGCGCGCCGCGGCCGGCAGACCTGGCAGGTATATCGTGACGCTCGGCGGCGCCGATACCTATGGAGTCACGCCCAGGATCATGCGCCTGCTGGCGCGGCACAAGCGTCCGGCGACCGTCGTCGTCGGTCCGGCATTCTCGCATTTCGATGCGCTGCGCGCGGTCACGGACGGGACGTTCGAGGTCAAGCAGAACGTGCCGTCGCTGGCAGAGGAGTTCGATCGCCACGAGGTCGCGATCACCGGCGGGGGCATGACCCCGTTCGAGGCGGCCGCCTGCGGACTGCCTTGCATCGTCGTCGCCAACGAGGATTTCGAGGTGCCGGTCGGCCGGGCCCTGGCCGGGTTCGGCGGCGCGGTCTTCGCCGGCCATCACGCGGACCTCGACGAATCCGTGTTCGCGCGCGAATTGCCGGTCGGCGAGATGAGCCGCGCCGCCCTGCAGCGGATCGATCTGGACGGCGTGCGTCGCGTGGTGGAGGCGGTGCGTTCGCTGTGAGCAAGACCGTGGTCGTCCATCAGCCGGATTTCCTTCCGTATCTCGGGTTCTTCCACCGCTTCCTGCATGCGGATGTCTACGTCGCTCTGGATCATGTGCAGTTCGTGCAGCGCACCGCCAAGGCCTGGACGCACCGCGACAAGATCAAGACGCGCAACGGCGAGGCATGGCTCTCGCTCAGCGTGAAGAAATGCCCGCTCGATACCGCCATCAAGGACGTCGTGTTGTCGGACCAGCCGGCCTGGAAGGTGTCCAACCTCAACCTGCTGCGCGAGAACTACGCGCGCGCGCCGTTCTTCAGACCGGTGTTCTCGCGACTCGAAGGGCTCTACGCCCGCCCGTTCGAGCGGATGGCCGCATTCAACCTTGCGCTGATCGATCTCGTGTGTGAATGGCTGAACATCACGATCGAGCGCGTCAATTCGAGCGAGCTTGCCGCGGACGGGCGCAAGAGCGAAATGGTGGCCGCCATCGTGGACGCGGTCGGCGGTACGCGCTATCTCTCCGGGACGGGGGCTGCCGGTTATCACGATCAGGCGCCGTTCGATGCGCGCGGCATCGAGGTCGCCTGGCAGCGCTTCGAGCACCCGGTCTATCCGCAGCAGTTCGGCGATTTCATCCCCTACCTGTCGGTGGTGGACGCGCTGTTCAACTGCGGTCCCGACGAAACCGCCGCCATGTTGAGGAGACTCTAGTGAACGTGCTCGCGATCGGTGCCCATTTCGACGACGTCGAGCTCGGCTGCGGCGGCGCGCTCGCCAAGCACAAGGCGGCGGGAGACCGAGTCTATGTCTATGTCGCCACGGACTCGGGATACCGGGCGCCCGACCAGACCATGGTGCGCGAGAACGCCGACGCGCGCCGCGAGGGCGAGGAGGCGATCGCCATCCTGGGGGCCGACGAACTGATCTGCGGCTCGTTCAAGACGCTGGAGCTCGAATTCATCGATCCGCTCAACGTCGAGATCCTCAAGATCGTCCACGACAGGAAGATCGACCTGGTCTACACCCACTGGATCGGCGACATCCATCACGACCACCACGCGCTGGCGCGGGCCTCGCTGCATTCGTGCCGGCACGTGCCGCGTCTCTTGATGTACCGGAGCAACTGGTATCACTCGCCGACCGATTTTCGCGGGACGTTCTTTGTCGACATCACGCCGCATTGGGAGACCAAGGAGCGAGCCGTCCGTGCGCACCGCTCCGAGATGGCCCGCACGCACGAGCGGTGGATCTCGTTCTTCCGCCACGAGGCCGAGAACGCCGGCCAGCGGATGGGAGTCGAGCTCGCCGAGGTGTTCGAGCTCGTGAAGTGGCTGGCATGAGCCGCTGTCCTCGAATGCAGCTGCATCCCGCCGATACCATTCAATCCGAGGTATGAGCCCGTGTTGAAGATTGCTGCACATGACAAGGTCGATCATCAGGCCTGGGACGTGGTGATCACGCCAAAGCGCGCGCTGTTCGACATCGGCCTGCGCGAGGTGTGGGAGAGCCGCGACCTGATCGCGTTGTTCATGCGGCGCAACTTCGTCGTGAACTATCGGCAGACCGTGCTCGGCCCGTTCTGGTACCTTGCTCAGCCGATCGCGACGGCCGCGGTCTACACCATCATCTTCAGCATCATCATCCGCATGCCGACCGACGGTCTGCCGCCGGTCATCTTCTACCTGTCCGGCATCATCATGTGGTCGAACTTCTCGGCGAACCTGATCGCGACATCCGACATCTTCGTCGCCAACAGCGGACTGTTCGGGAAGGTGTACTTTCCTCGCCTCACCGTGCCGATCGCGACGGTCCTGACGAATTTCGTCACGCTGATGCTGCAGGTTCTGGTGTTCGGCTTCCTCTTCGGCTTCGAGATCTGGCGCGGCCGCGCGGGTCTGCCGTCGGCGGCGATCGTGCTCACCCCGGTGTTGTTCGTCATCAACACGCTGTTCGCTTTCGGCTGCGGGCTCATCATGTCTGCGCTGACCACGCGCTATCGCGACCTGACGTCGGTGATCGGCACGGCGCTGCAGCTCTGGATGTATGCCACCCCGATCATCTATCCGCTGTCGCAAGTTCCCGAAAAGTGGCGGCTCCTCGCTGCCGTCAACCCGCTCTCGACTACGGTCGAGTTGTTCCGCCTTGCGGCATTCGGGATGGGCTCGGTGACGCTCGTCCAGATGGCGATCAGCGCCGCGGTGCTGGCTGCGGTCCTCGCCGTCGGAGTGGCGCTGTTCGGGCGCGCTGAAATGAACGCCGTCGATACGGTCTGATGCAATGACGCAATATGCCATCAGTGTTGAAAATCTGACCAAGGAATACCGCCTTGGTGTTCTCAACCATGGGACCCTGGTGAAGGATCTGCAGAGCGCGTGGGCGCGCTGGCGCGGCCTGCCGGATCCCAATGCGCCGATCGAGCCCAAGGTGATGCCGCATGCGCATTCGGCGAGGCTGCGCGGCGAGACCTTCTACGCGCTCGAGGACGTCACGCTCGACGTCGAAGAAGGCGAAACGCTCGGCATCATCGGAGCGAACGGGGCGGGCAAGTCGACCTTCCTCAAGCTGCTGTCGCGCATCACCATGCCCACCGCCGGCCGGATCAGGATGAAGGGGCGGCTTGCGACGCTGCTCGAGGTGGGGACGGGATTTCACCCCGAACTGACCGGCCGCGAGAACGTCTATCTCAACGGTGCCATCCTGGGCATGAGCCACGAGGAGGTGCGCCGCAAGTTCGACGAGATCGTCGCCTTCGCCGACATCGACGAGTTCATCGACACGCCGGTGAAACGCTATTCGTCCGGCATGTACGTCCGGCTCGCCTTCGCCGTGGCGGCGCACCTCGAGCCCGAGATCCTCATCGTCGACGAGGTGCTCGCGGTCGGCGACCTCAATTTCCAGAGGAAGTGTCTCGGGCGCATGAGCGACGTCAACCGCGAGGGGCGCACGATCCTGTTCGTGAGCCACAACCTGCCGGCGATCGGCAGGCTGTGCCGGAAGACAGCGCTGTTCGAGGATGGGCGGCTGGTCGCACATGGCGACACGGGCAGCGTCATCGCCCGCTACGTGCGGCGCGAGCTCGGGGAGGGCCCTGCCGACCAGACCTTCGCAGAGGCGCCCGCGGCCGGCTTGTGCGGCAAGATCCGCCGCATCCGCGTGGAAAAGGCGAATGGCGAGATCGCCAGCAGCGTCGAGTTGACCGAGCCTTTCGACGTCATCGTCGATTATGAACTCGTCGAAGCGGTCAAGGACCTGACCGTCAGTATCGAAGTCCACTCCGAGGAATTGTCGGTGCCCATTATCGGGATCAGCGACAGCGAGCTCGACCTGGGACGCCTCGAGCGCCGCGAGCCCGGCCACTATTCGGCACGGGTGCGCATCCCGCCGCGTATCCTCAACACGGGGAGCTACCACATCCGCTCGGGCATGGTGCAGGCGCGCCGCATCGTGGACGTGGCGGAAGCCCCGATCTTCAGGGTCGAGGATCACGTCGGAATCGTGACCGCGCTCGGCTACGACCGCAAGAACGGCGCGACGTCGATCCAGCTCCCTTGGGAGATCACGAGGCTCGGGCGCACGTGAATTCCTGGCTTGAGCATCTGCGAACCTGGATTCGCTGGCGTCTTGCGTCCCGGCACGCCGCGAGCTTCCCGCGGCCCCGGCACATCGGCCGCGGCGTTCGGATCAACGGAAACGTCAAGTTCGGACGCGACGTCGAGCTCGGTGATGGCGTGACGATCGAAGGCGACGTCGTCGTCGGCGATGGCGCCGCCATCGAGCCCGGCGTCCTCATCCGCGGATCTGTGGTCCTCGGGGAGGGCGCGCAGATCGGGCGCCACACTTACATCGGCACGGGACCCTCCGGGCATCTGAGCATCGGAACGCACGTGCACATCGGTTGGTTCGGCATGCTCGGAGCGATGCAGCGCCTGACGATCGGCGACCATTGCATCTTCGCACCCTATGTCCAGGTTACGGACGCGGAGCACGGGCTCGATCACCCCGATCACGTCAAGTATGCGCCGATCGACAGCGCGCCGGTGTCGATCGGGGAGGGCGTCTGGCTCGGCAGCCACACCGTCGTGCTCAAGGGCGCGAGGATCGGCGCGCGCGGCGCCATCGGCGCGCACTCCCTGGTGCGCGGCGAGATTCCGGACAACGCTGTGGCATTCGGCATTCCGGCGAAGGTGCATCGGATGCGTTCTGATCGGGCTGTGTCATGACTCTTCACGGAAAGCGGGTCCTGGTGACGGGCGCCGACGGATTTATCGGCTCTCATCTCGTCGAGGCGCTGGCGGCCGCCGGCGCGAACGTGCGTGCCATGGTGCTCTACAATTCGTTCAACAGCTGGGGATGGCTCGACGAAAGCCCGCGCGCGCCGGAGCTCGAGGTCATCGCCGGCGACATCCGCGATGCCGAGTTCGTGCGCGGCGCCGTGTCGGGCGTGGATATTGTGTTCCACCTGGCGGCGCTCATCGCGATCCCGTTCTCGTATCGCGCTCCGCGCAGCTACGTCGACACCAACATCACGGGAACGCTCAACGTCGTCCAGGCAGCGCGGGACTGCGAGGCCGCGCAGGTGATCGTCACCTCGACCAGCGAGGTCTACGGAACGGCGCGCTACGTCCCGATCGACGAGGCGCATCCGCGCCAGCCGCAGTCTCCCTACAGCGCCAGCAAGATCGCCGCCGACGCGCTGGCGGAAAGCTATCACCTGGCGTTCGGAACGCCGGTGACTGTCGCGCGCCCGTTCAACACCTACGGGCCGAGGCAGTCCGCACGCGCGATCATCCCGACCGTCATCCTGCAGATCCTGGCGGGCAACCGCCGGATCAAGCTCGGCAATACGTCGCCGACGCGCGACCTCAACTACATCGAAGACACCTGCCGCGGCCTGATTGCGCTGGCCGGATGCAATGAGGCGATCGGGCGGTCCGTCAATATCGGAAGCGGACGCGAGATCGCGATCGGCGCGCTTGCGGAACTCATCGCCCGCCTGATGGGCGCCGACATCGAGGTCGTTTCCGATCAGGATCGGGTTCGCCCCGCGACCAGCGAGGTCGAGCGCCTGCTGTGCGACAACACGCTCGTGCATTCCCTGACCGGCTATGCGCCCCGCGTTCCGCTCGAGGAGGGGCTCACGCGGACGATCGATTGGCTCAAGAACCCGCGGCACCGCGATCGCTACAAGGCCGAGCTGTACAATGTCTAGACGCGCCATCATCCTCGCCGGCGGCCGCGGCACGCGCCTTCGACCGTTCACGCTCACCATCCCCAAGCCGCTGGTCCCGATCGGGGAGCGGCCCGTGCTCGATATCGTGGTGCGCCAGCTGGCGGCCGCCGGGTTCGATCACATCACGCTCGCCATCAGCGCACACACCAAGCTGATCCGTGCGTTCTTCAGCGACGGCGGGGAGTGGGACGTGAAGATCGACTACTCCGTCGAAGACCGGCCGCTGAGCACGATGGCGCCGCTCACGCTCATCCGCGATCTTCCCGACGACTTCCTGGTCATGAACGGGGACGTGCTCACCGATCTCGACTTCGCGACGTTTCACGACCGGCATGTGGACGGCCGCAGACTCTTCACGATCGCGTCGCATCAGCGCCAGCAGACGATAGATTACGGCGTTCTGCATGTGCGCAAGGGCGAACTGATCGGCTTCGAGGAAAAGCCGACGGTCCCGTTCGAGGTCAGCATGGGTGTGTATATGGTTAACAGAGCGGCGTTGTCCTTCATCCCGGATGGCCGCCCGTTCGGATTTGACGATCTGATGCGCGAGCTCGTGTCCCTGGGCAGGGTGGTTAACGTCGAGCCGCACTCGGGTTACTGGATGGACATCGGCCGTCCCGATGACTACGAAACTGCCGTTGCCGATCACGCGGCGGGTCGGTTCTCGTGATGAAGTACGTCGATCATGCCGGTGGGGCCGGCGGCCGCGCTCGTGTCGTCGAGTGGAAGGATGGCGGGTCGTGAAGATCGGAATTTTCCTGGGCACGATGACGGCAACGGAGGGCGGCGGCCACACGTTGCTCCATGACCAGCTCTCCGCGCTGGGTCGGATTCGCAAGACGTGCGGCCACGAACTCGTGCTGTGCCATTACAACGACGGCGAAGAACTTGCGCGGACCTTTCCGGAGTTTCCGCGGCTGAACATCGATGCCGAGCGAGTCCACGTCCTGACCGAGGACGAGAAGCTCTACGAGCGGCAACTCAAGGAACTGGTCATCCGGGAAGAAAAGTACCAGTGGCTGCCCCATGTCTTGCGTCACGTGCGATATGTTCTCTTCCTGCAGCCGCCAAAGCTGCTGAGTCAGCCAAAGTTGTCCTGGGAAGATCGCGTCTATCAACGCGCCGGCATTCAATTTCTCATCCGGCTGGTGCCGTGGCTCGAGGGCATCACGATGGATGTGCCGTTCGCGATGACGGTGTGGGATCTCCAGCATCGCGCCAGTCCGTGGTTTCCCGAAGTCAGCAGTTCGCAGGAATGGCAGCGGCGAGAACGCGGATATCAAGAGATCCTGCGGCGCGCCAGCGTGCTCTACACAGGGACCAAAACCGGGCGGAACGAAGTCACGTCCTATTACAGCATTCCGCCCGAACGCATTCACGTGCTGCCGTTCGTAACGCCGACGTTCGCGCGCGAGGCGGCGGACAGGCCGAGGCAAGCTGATCGGCTCAAGCGATTTGATCTGCCGGCGGACTATCTGTTCTATCCGGCGCAGTTCTGGCCCCATAAGAACCACGTCGTCGTGCTGGAAGCCTGCCGCATCGTGCGCGAGCGCACCGGATGGAATCTCGGCGTCGTGTTCAGCGGATCGGACAAAGGCAATATCGAGTACGTTCGCGAGTACGCGCGCCGGCTGGGGCTGGAAGGGGTGACGAGATTTCCGGGGTTCGTTGACCGGGCAGAGCTCGTGGAGCTTTACAAGAGCGCGTTCTGTATGGTGTTCCCGACATTCTTCGGCCCCGACAACCTGCCGCCGCTCGAAGCCTTCGCGCTGGGCTGTCCCGTCATCGCCTCAGACGTGCCTGGCGCGCGCGAGCAGCTGGGTGATGCCGCAAGGTTGTTTCCGCCCAAGGACGAGCATGCGCTCGCCCAGGCGATCATGGACCTGCGCGACCCCGCGGCGCGCGAGCAGCTGGTTTCAGCCGGCCACCGCGTGGCCGAACGGGGCAGCTGGGATGAATATGCCGCCCAGATGCTCAAGGCGGTGGACGAATTTTCCGCCATTCGCCGGACCTGGGCCTAGCGCGTACGGCCGCGGTCGCCGCGCACGGTTGCAGGCTTGGCAGATGCGTCGCTCGACATGTTGAATCAGATCCCCAAGCTGCTTCGGGGCGCAATGCCCCACGCCCTGCACGACTACCTGTACGTCACACGCCCGGCGCGTGAACGCGCGCGGGCGGAGGCGGCCCGCATGGCCCATCCGCTGCAACTCGCCGCCCGCAACGCGGACCTGCGCGGCCGTCATGCAGGCGAGCGGTGCTTCATCCTGTGCAACGGGCCGAGCGTGAAGCTGCAGGACATCACGTGCCTGCGGGGCGAGAAGGTCTTCTCGGTGTCGAGCGGCTATCATCATCGCGACTATGCGCTCATTCGCCCGCTCTACCACTGCGTGCCGCAGATCACCTACGGTGTGATGACGCGCGAGGACGTCGTGCGCTGGTTCCGCGAGATGGACACGCGCCTGGGAAGCGCCACCCTGTTCCTCAACCATACCGAGGAAGCGCTTGTGCGCGACGAGGGCCTGTTTGCGGGGCGCGAGGTCCGCTACACCGTCTTTTCCGGAGACCTTGCCGCCTATCCGGGAAACGCCAAGCCGGACATCACCGGGCCCATTCCCGGCGTTCAGTCGGTGCCGCTGATGTGCATCATGATTGCGATGTACATGGGCTTCAGGCGCATCTATCTGCTCGGCACCGACCACGACTCGTTCCGCACGGGCGATTACAAGTATTTCTACGAGCCGACTGTGCTGAAGGGGAAGGATTTCTCCACCACGAGCGACGGCACCGTCACGTCGCTGTTCGACGAGCTGACAGGACTGGCAACTTTGTGGCGGCAATACCGCCGCATCAAGGAAATCGCCGCGAGCAGCGGGGTCGAGATCGTCAACGCGACCGCGGGCGGAGCTCTCGACGAGTTCCCGCGCATCGATCTCAGGGAGCTGTTTCGCCCCGAGGCCGGAGGAGCCGAGCCGCGCCGGTGACGGCGGGACGGCCCCCGCTATCGATCGCGGGCAGGAGCGTCCCGGCGGTGCATTTCCCGATTGATCGCACTCTCGACAGCAGAGAGTATGGGCCCAAGCGACCAGCGGTCGCGGGCCTTGAGAAGATGGCGGGCCGCCTGCCCGAACTGCATTTGCCGCAGGGCGGCGGCGGCGAGCCACAGCACGCAGCGTCCTTCCATGAGACGCGCGGCATGGCGCATCTCATGGCTGGCGCCATCGTTCGCCATCCACCACCGGGCCAGATCGAGCAGCTCGCTGCGGATGCGCTGTTCGTGGGAGCGCGCGGCATCGAACGTCAGCGATCCGGGATGGCGCCGGTAGGTGTAGACGTGCTGGCCGACAGGAACGGTCACGAAGCCCGCTTCGTACCAGCGGGCGAGCCAGTCGCGGTCGGCGACATACTTGTAGTCCGCGCTGAATGGCCCGACGCGGGCAACCGCCTCGCGCCGGAAGAAGCGCGCATTCGGCACGCAGCTTCCGATCATGATTGTGCGCGGGGTGAGGGTCTTGTCGGCGGTTCTGCCGTAGGTCTCGATCGTTTGTCCGTCTTCGGTCAGGATGGCGGTGCCGCAGGCGGCGTGCGCATCCGGGTGACTGGAGAGTGCGGTGTCGATCGCGGCAAATGCGCCGTCCGCATAAAGGTCGTCGGAGTTGAGGATACCGATGACCTCGCCACTCGCAGCGGCTATCCCTTTGTTGAATGCGTCGAACACGCCCCGGTCCGGCCCGGTCAGCAGGCGGATGTCGGTCCGCTCGGCAAGTTCCTCGAGGCTGCCGTCGGTCGATCCGCCGTCGACCACGATGATTTCGACCGAGGGCCATCGTTGGGCGTGCACGCTCGCCAAGGCTTCGCGCAGCATATGCCGGCGGTTGAGGTGCGGGACGATGATCGAGAAGCTGAGGCTCATGTCTGAGGCAATGGTCGTGACGTGCTGATCACCGTCGTCATTCCCGTTTATAACCGTGCCCACAGCGTGGGGCGGGCGATCAGCAGCGTCTTAGCGCAAGATCTTCCGCCGGCATACGGCCTTGCGGCGATCGTCGTTGTCGACGACGGATCGAGCGACGATCTTGCAGGGGCGCTGCGGCCGTTTGGCGAGCGCATCCAGTGCCTGCGCCACCCCCGCAATCTTGGGGCGGCCGCCGCCCGCAACACCGGCGTGGCGGCGGCGCCGGAAGGCTATGTGGCGTTCCTCGATTCCGACGACGTGTGGCTGCCAGGCAAGCTGTCGGCGCAGATCGAGGCCATGGCGAGGAACGGCTGGGCCGCAAGCTGTACGGCCTACCATCTCAAGCGGGGAGGCAGCCCGCCGATCGTCTCGCCGCGTTACGAGGACGGCGAACTGGATCTTTCGGATCTCGTGTGGGGCTGCTTCGTCAGTCCCGGCTCGACGCTGATGTTCACAAAGACGATCTTCGAGCGTGTGGGGCCGCTCGACACCTCGCTGGGGCGCCTCGAAGACTGGGACTGGCTCCTGCGTTATGCGCAACGCAATGCCCTCGGTTTTTTGGCGCGCCCGCTCGCCACGATCGAGCCCTCCGCCGGCGGCGAGGTCGCCACCGTGCTGCAGGCGGCGGAACGCATCCGGGCGAAGCACGCGGGCCATCTGTCCGGCGAGCAGCAGCGGCATCTGCTTGCGGGACTAGACGTCGCCTGCGCGGCGGCCCATTACGGGCGGGGCGAATACGGTGCTGCGTTGGCACGCCTGATCAGATCGATCTGGCGCGCTCCCGTCGGCAACGCGGCCTTGTCGGCGATTCTCCACAACCGGATGGCGGCACCGTCTCATGTGGCGAGCCGATGACACTGAACGGGCGAGTACAATAAGCTTTGGTCATGCGGATGTTGAAGCAGATCGTCAAGGACATCACGCCGCCGATCCTGGTCAAGGGATTGCGCAAGGTCGTGCCGCGCGCACCGGCAGAACCGCCCGTGCCTCAGAGCGAGCCCGCGCCCGCAAAGCCGGTGACGATGTTCAGCGGCGACTATCAATCGTTCGCCGAGGCGGCGGCGCACTGCGAAGGTTATGATGCGAAAGGACCGGCCGAATCCGCCGCGAACCAGTTGCGCCGCCTGCTGCAGGCGCCGCAGCCGGCCGAGATCGACGGGCGCTTTCAACAGGTCCACTCGGCCCTGTGCATTGCGCGCGACCACCTGCGCAAGACGTCGCTCTCCGTGCTCGACATCGGCGGCGCCAGCGGCGGCTACTTCTTCAGGATGCGGACACTGCTGCCGGCGACGCAACTGCGCTGGCATGTGATCGAGACGCCCACTCTCGCGGCGGCGTGCACGGCCGTCGCCGGCGACCTGCTCACGTTCGGTCACGACATCCCGGCGGATCAGACATTCGATGTGGCCCTCATCAGCGGCACGCTTCAGTATCTGCCGGATCCGCTCGCGAGCTTGCGGCGGGCTGCGCAACAGGCCGAGTGGATCGTGCTCACGCGCGTGCCGACGCACTCTGAACGGGCGCAGTTCATGGTGCAGACCGTTCCCGCCCACATCCATCAGGGATCGATGCCGATTCACATCTTCTCTCGGGCGGAGCTGGCAGAGGCGATCGCGGAGGTCGGTACGGTGGAACTGAGCTGGTCCGTCACGCTCGACGATCCGGCGTTCGTCGGGATGGACATCTCGAACGTCGGTTACCTGATCCGGTCGGCGCGAAAGACCGCTGCTGCCGGGTGAGGGGCCCGGCCCGAGCGTCACTTGCGACTATATATATCCTCGAACCGCAGGATGTCGTCCTCGCCGAGATAGCTGCCGACCTGAACCTCGATCATCTCGAGGGGGATCTTCCCGGGATTGGTGAGCCGGTGGGTCGAGCCGATCGGCAGATATACCGACTCGTTCTCGTAGACGATGCGGGTGTCGTCATTGACGACGACTTCCGCCGTGCCTTTCACCACGACCCAGTGCTCGGCCCGGTGGAAGTGCTTCTGCAGCGAGAGCTTGCCGGCGGGCTTCACCACGATGCGCTTGACCTGATAGCGCGGGCCGGCGTCGATGCCCTGGTAGTAGCCCCACGGGCGATGGACACGGCGGTGCTCGGTCGCCTCGCGGTAATTGCCGCTCTTGAGCTTCTGCACGAGCTCCTTCACCGCCTCGGACTGCGCGCGCGAGGTCACCAGCACCGCGTCGCTGGTCGCGACCACGACCACGTCCTCGAGTCCCACTACCGTCGTGAGGACGGTTTCGTCGGAGCGCACCAGGCTGTTGCGCGTGTTCATCAGCACCACGGGGCCGTCCGCCGCATTGCCCTCGGTGTCATGCTCGAGCTCCTGCCAGAGCGAGCCCCAGCTTCCGATGTCCGACCAGCTGAACGAGACGGGCAGCACCGCCGCCAGCGGCGTGCGTTCCATCACCATGTAGTCGATCGACTTCTTCGGCGCCTGCGCGAACACGCGCTCGGGCAGGCGCAGGAAATCGAGATCGCTGATCAGCCCGTCGATCGCCTCGCGCGCGGTCGCGCGCATCTGCGGCTCGAACTGTTCGACCTGGCCGAGCAGGACATCGGCGCGGAACAGGAAATTGCCGCTGTTCCAGAGGTAGCCGTCGGCGACGTAGCGCGCCGCCGTGGCAGCGTCGGGCTTCTCGACGAAGGCCTCGACCGCGAACGCCTCGCACCCCGGCAGCTGTCCCGCCGGCTTGATGTAGCCGTAGCTCGTGGCCGGCCCGGCCGGCTTCACCCCGAACGTCACGATGCGGCCCTGGTCCGCCGCCGGCAAGGCGGCCTTGCATGCGTCACGGAAGGCCTGCGCGTCGCGGATCAGATGGTCGGCGGCAACCACCAGCACGCGCGCGCCCGGGTCGCGCCGGCCGGCCAGTTCGGCCGCGACGCAGATCGCGGGCCCCGAGTCGCGTCCGACCGGCTCGAGCAGGATGTCGGCCTGGCAGCCGCAGGTCTGGACTTGGTCGGCGACAGTGAAGCGGAATTCCGAGTTGGTGACGACAATCGGGCGGGCGAACAGGGCGGAGTCGCTGACCCGCTGCAGCACCTGCTGGAACGTGGACAGGCCGCCCGTCAGCGGAAAGAACTGCTTGGGCCGCGTCTCGCGCGAGAGCGGCCACAGCCGCGTGCCGCTGCCGCCGCAGATGATGACGGGGACGATGAGGTTTGCGCTCACGAGGCCGCCTTTTCCCTGACGAGGATGTCCTCGCGGTTGGCCTGGAAATCAGCATAGGCGGCGGCCAGCCCCTCGCGCAGCCCGATCGACGCGCGCCAGCCCATCTGCGTGAGCTTGGAGACGTCCAGCAGCTTCTGCGGCGTGCCGTCCGGACGCGAGGTGTCGTACGCGATGCGTCCCTTGTAGCCGATCACGTCGGCCACGAGCTGCGCAAATTCCGCGATCGAGATGTCCTTGCCGGTCCCGACGTTCACGAACTCGGCGCCCGAGTAGTTCTTCAGCACGAACACGCAGGCGTCGGCGAGGTCGTCCACCGCGAGGAACTCGCGGCGGGGGCTCCCCGTGCCCCACACCGTCACCGTCGGTGCGTTGGCAAACTTGGCTTCATGGAAGCGGCGGATGAGGGCGGCCGGCACGTGGCTGTGCTCGGGGTGGTAGTTGTCGCCCGGGCCGTAGAGGTTGGTCGGCATCACCGAGACGAAGTCCGCCCCGTACTCCTCGCGATAGGCCTCGACCAGCTTGAGCCCGGCGATCTTGGCGACCGCGTACCACTGGTTGGTGGGCTCGAGCGACCCGGTGAGCAGAGCTGACTCCTGCATGGGCTGCGGCGCGAACTTCGGATAGACGCAGGACGACCCCAGGAACAGCAGCTTGCGGACACCGGCGGCGTAGGCCGCCTGGATGACGTTGAGCTCGATGGCGAGGTTCTCGGCCAGGAACTCGACCGGTTTGGCGGCGTTGAATGCGATGCCGCCGACCCGCGCCGCCGCCAGCACGACGACATCCGGCTTCTGCGCGTGAATCCAGCGCTCGGTGTCGGCCTGGCGCAGGAGGTCGAGCTCGTTGCGGGGGGCGGTGAGCACCTCGCAATTTTCGCGGCCGAGGCGCCGCACGATGGCCGACCCGACCATGCCGCGATGACCGGCGACAAACACGCGGCGTCCGTCGAGTGAAAAGCTTTCGTTCCCGCTCATGGCGCGGCTCTATAGCAGACAAATGACAGGAGCGTGTGCTCTCTCGCGGCAGATGTCGGCTGCTCAGTCATCGCGGTTCCGGCGTTCGTCTTCCCGGCGGACAGCAACGATATCGGCTTGGACCATGTCACGCACGAGCTCGTCGAAGGTCGTCTTGTGACGCCAGCCGAGTCGCTGGTGCGCCTTGCGCGCGTCGCCCAGCAGCAACTCGACCTCGGTCGGACGGAAATAGCGCGGATCGATCTCCACCAGGACCTTGCCGGACTTGGTGTCGATGCCCTTCTCCTCGACGCCCGAGCCGCGCCATTCGATGGTCTTGCCGACATGGGCGAAGGCCTTCTCGGTGAACTCGCGCACGGAATGCTTCTCGCCGGTCGCCAGCACGTAGTCGTCGGGCTCGTCCTGCTGGAGGATCAGCCACATGCCCTCGACGAAGTCGCGGGCATGGCCCCAATCGCGCTCGGCATTGAGATTGCCGAGAAAGAGCTTCTGCTGCAGCCCGAGCTCGATGGCGGCGACGGCGCGGGTGATCTTGCGGGTGACGAACGTCTCGCCGCGGGTCGGCCCTTCGTGGTTGAAGAGGATGCCGTTGGAGGCGTGGAAGCTATAGGCCTCGCGGTAGTTCACGACCATCCAATAGGCGTAGAGCTTGGCGGCCGCGTAGGGCGAGCGCGGATAGAACGGGGTGGTCTCGCGCTGGGGCGTTTCCTGCACCTTGCCGTAAAGCTCGGAGGTGGACGCCTGATAGAAGCGGACGCGCTTCTCCATGCCGAGGATGCGGATGGCCTCCAGCAGGCGCAGCGTGCCGAGCGCATCCGCGTTGGCCGTGTACTCGGGCGTCTCGAAGCTCACCTGCACGTGGCTCTGGGCCGCGAGATTGTAGATTTCGGTCGGCTGGCACTCCTGCACGATGCGGATCAGGTTGGTCGCATCGGTCATGTCGCCGTAATGCAACGTCATCCGCACATCGCGGTCGTGGGGGTCCTGGTAGAGGTGGTCCACCCGCGCCGTGTTGAATGACGAGGAGCGGCGCTTGACGCCGTGGACGGTGTAGCCCTTCGACAGCAGAAGTTCGGCCAGCAAGGCCCCGTCTTGTCCGGTAATGCCGGTGATCAACGCAACCTTATCGCTCATTTTCAGTCCTTTGCCGGCATGGGCTGCACCTGGGTTCCGCCATTCGATGGAAAATCGCGGTCCCTGCCTGCCCGCGCGAATCTCGTGGCGCCGGCACCGCTACCCCGAGGGTGTGTAGCTAGTACAACAGCATCGGGGGCCGCTTCAATCCGCATTTGGCCGCGGCGCACGGACTAAGTCCATGAAAATTCTGGGATCTGGCCGCGTCCGGGGGCGGCGGCCGGGTGCACCGGCCTGCGGGCGGCTGCTTGGGGCGAAGGGGCTGTGCTAATCAGACGGCCGGGTGCCTCGGGGCTCGGCGTCCGTGGTTGGGTCGCGCGGCCGCGCGGCGCTGCGTACAACGCCCGGGCACCGGCGCGAACGAGGACGCTTGACGTGAAAGTGGTGATTCTGTGCGGAGGCCAGGGGACGCGGATCCGCGGCGTCAACGACGATCTGCCGAAGCCGATGATCCCGATCGGACGCTATCCGATCCTGTGGCACATCATGCGGGGCTATGCCGCCGCGGGATTCACGGACTTCGTCCTGTGCCTCGGCTATCGCGGCTGGGTCATCAAGGACTTCTTCCTGAACTATCACGCGACGATCGCCGATTTCACCATCGACTTCCGCCGCAACGCGCAGGTGACGTTCGAGCACGCGCCCAACGACATCGACTGGCGGGTGACCCTGGCCGAGACCGGGGAGAAGACCCAGACCGGATCGCGCATCAAGCGCATCGAGCGCTACATCACCGACGACGAGTTCCTGCTCACCTACGGCGACGGCGTGAGCAATGTGGATCTGGCGCATCTGCTCGCGTTCCACCGCAAGAATAAGCCGATCGTGACGGTCAGCGGCGTGCGTCCGCCCGGCCGTTTCGGCGAGATCGAGCACGAGGCGAGCGGACGCGTGGTCGAGTTCAACGAGAAACCGCAGGCGACGGGCGGGCGGATCTCGGGCGGCTTCTTCGTGTGCAGCCGCCAGATCTTCGACTACCTCGACTCCGGGCGGGACGACGAGATCCTCGAATCGCACGTGCTCCAGCGCATCGCGCGCGAGGGACGTATGGCGATGTATCCGCACGACGGCTTTTGGCAGTGCATGGACACGTACCGCGATTACGCGCTGCTCAACGAAGTCTACGAGCAGGGCAAGGCACCCTGGAAGGTCTGGTAGCGCGCGATCACGCGCTAGACGTGGCGTGGCTGCGATGTGCGTGCCTTGCGCCGGCGATGTAGCGCAACTGCCACGAAGAGACCCGCGAGGATCGACAGCGGCAGCACCGGCATCATGTAGCGATCTTCCATGTGAACGATCGCGTGCGCGAGATGCCAGAGCACGTAGACGGCCCAGAATGCACCGAACGTCAGGATTGCACGGTCAGGCCATCCGCCCGAGGCGAACGTGGCTTGCGCGAGCATGGCCGGGATGCCGAGAAAGAACAGTGCGAACAGGCCTATGGCGAGCGTGAGCTCGATCGTCTGCAGCGCAAAGAACGCGACGGCAGACCAGGGCAGTCCTGCGAAACCGGATGGGATCGCGCGGTAGAGGGTGCGATAGTCGTAACACCTGCGCTCGCCGGCCGCGAGCTCGCTCGTTTCGCAGATCGCCGCGATCGGACGTATGGTCAGCTTGGCGACGCGCTCGCTCGTGTTGCGCTTGAGAAGGTGCAGCATGGCCGCCGGATGCTCGCGCCAACTCCGGAAGTAGACGCCGAACGCCATGCGGGCGATGTCGGTCGCCGCGTAGCCCTGCGCGAACAGCTCGTTGCTGACTTTGACGGATTCGCCGAACGGATCGCCCCGAAACAGCCGCGCTCCCACGCGGTCGAGCGGCGTGTCGCCCGACAGCAATTGCGGGTTCGAGGCCGCGGTCTTCGCCAGCCCGTGCACTACCGTAAGCTGCGCGACGGTGGTGACGAAGCGCTCGCCGCTGCGATATTCGTTCCAGCGCTTGTAGAGCTCGGCGCTTGCGAGCAGCGGGAGAACGAGCAGGAGCACGGCAACGGCCGATTGCCGCCAGCGCGCCGCGCCGTTGAGCCACGCGCGCAGGGCGATCAGCGGCACGAACGCCAGCAACAGCACAAGAGTGGAATCGCGCAGCAGGAACGCCAGCACGAACAGCGCGCCCGCGACGGCGCCCTGCCGCCATGAGAAGGTCCGCTTGGCGAGCACGCCATGCGTGAGTGCTGCCGTGGCGAGAACGATCAGGCTGGCGTACGGGCTGTCGGTGAGGATGCACTGGTCGTAGGTCAGCGGCAGCGAGAGCATATAGACGACGGCGGCCGCCAGCGCGGTTCGCGCCGAAAGGCCAAGCTCTGCCGCCAGGCGGTAGAGCGCGTGGCTCGCGGTCATGGACAGCGCGAACTGTACGAGCACGACTGCGACCGGCCAGGCGGTGCCGACGAGGGCCATCGCGCCGGCGATGACCGCCGGATAGCCGGCCATCCGGAGGGCCAGCACGGGGACTGCCGATTGCGCGAGGCCGGCATCGTGCAGCCAGGCGGTGGAGGCGCGCATCGCCTGGGCATAGGCGACGTATCCGCCGCTGTCGGGTGTGTAGATCGGCCCGTAGGCGGCGAGCAATGCGAGCTTGAGCGCAAGGATCGCGCCGAATGCGATGCGGGCGAGCCAAGGTGCGCCGGACGGCGCGGGAGCGTGATCGGGCGCGGCGGCCGTTATCGGCGCGGGACGAATCTGGTGTCTCCCCGGGTCGCAGGCGGATGTAAGCCAACGGGCGGTCCGAAGTCCATCGGCGCCACTTGCGGGCCCCCGCGTTCTCGAATACTCGACACGGCGAAGGGCTCTACTGGCCCAGCCGATCGGATACGTCTTGATACAGCACGCGTTTTGGTCCGGCAGACGGGTCTTTCTCACCGGGCATACCGGCTTCAAAGGCGCCTGGATGTCGCTGCTGTTGCGCAGCCTCGGTGCGGATGTCCACGGTTTTGCGCTGCCACCAGAACGCGATGAAGACCTGTTTGTCACCGCAGGTGTGCAGGCGGACGTTCATCACGTCGTCGGCGACGTGCGCGATGCCGCCCGCCTTTCGGCTGCGCTGACGGCGGCCGAGCCCGAGGTGGTCGTCCACATGGCGGCGCAGTCGCTGGTGCGCCGCTCCTACGCCGACCCGCTCGGGACGTTCGCGACCAATGTGATGGGCACGGCCAATCTGCTGGAAGCCGTGCGGCAGTGTGCGCAGGTGCGCGCCGTGCTGATCGTGACCTCGGACAAGTGCTACGACAATCGCGAGGGCGCGAGCGCCTACCGCGAGACCGATCGCCTGGGCGGCTACGATCCCTACAGCAACAGCAAGGCGTGCGCCGAGATGGTCACGGCATCCTACCGCAGCAGCTTCTTCGGCGCGCCGGGCAGCGCCGCCGTCGCGACGGTGAGGGCGGGCAACGTGTTCGGCGGCGGGGACCGGTCGGTAGACCGTCTGATCCCCGACGCCATGCGCGCCTTTGCGGCGGGCAAGACTTTGCAGATCCGCAATCCGCACGCGGTGCGGCCGTGGCAGCACGTGTTCGACGTGGTGGCGGCGTATCTCGGGCTGGCGCAGCGGCTCGCCGAGGATGGCCATGCCTATGCGGAGGCCTGGAACATCGGGCCGCCGCCGAGCCACGAAGTGCCGGTCTCGACGATCATCGAGCAGTTGGTGCGGCTGTGGGGGCAGGGGAGCGCCTGGACCCACGACGCCGGGCCGCATCCGCACGAATCCAGCTTCCTGCGGCTCGACAGCAGCAAAGCGAAGGCGCGGCTCGGCTGGCGCTCGCGCATCGCGCTCGACGAGGGGCTGAAGCTGACGGTCGCGTGGTATCGCGCGGCTTCGGAGAAAAAAGCGGACGTGCGCGCGCTGAGCCTGCGGCAGCTCGGGGCGTTCGTCCAGGCCGCCCAGGCATAAAGGTCGACGAGGACGTGGTCATGGATCGCCGCTGCCGTTTCTGCCGGGCTCCGTTGAGCCGCACGTTCGTCAATCTCAACTCGTCGCCGCTCGCCAATTCCCTGCTCGACGCCGAATCCTGCAACGGCATGGAGCCGCGTTATCCCCTGCACGCATTCGTGTGCGAGCAGTGTTTCCTCGTGCAGCTCGATGCGGTGGTCACGCCCGAGCACATCTTCGGCGACTATGTCTACTTCTCGTCCTATTCGGAGTCCTGGCTCGCGCATTGCCGCGACTACAGCCGCAAGATGATCGGCCGCTTCGGACTTTCAAAGGAGAGCCGGGTGGTCGAGGTTGCCAGCAACGACGGCTACCTGCTGCGCAATTTCGTCGAGGCCGGCATTCCGGTGCTCGGCGTCGAGCCTGCGGCGAACGTCGCCAAGGTCGCGGAGGCGGCCGGCGTGCCGACCCGCGTGGTGTTCTTCGGGGCGGCCTCCGCCGCAGCGCTCAAGGCCGAGGGTTTTGCGGCCGACCTGATGTGCGCCAACAACGTCCTGGCGCACGTGCCGGACATCAACGATTTCGTCGAAGGCTTCCGCATCCTGCTCAAGCCGCAGGGCGTGGCGACGTTCGAGTTCCCGCATCTGCTCAACCTGATGCAGCAGAACCAGTTCGACACGATCTACCACGAGCACTTCTCCTATATCTCGCTGCTTGCCGCCGAGCGTATCTTCGCGGCGCATGGTCTCGCGGTCATCGATGTCGAGGAGCTGGCGACGCACGGCGGCTCGCTGCGTCTCTACGTCACGCATAAGGGCGCACGCCCGGAGGGCGAGGCGGTGGGAAAGCTGCGCGCCAAGGAGGCGGCGGCGCGGCTCGACGCGATCGGGACGTATTCGAGTTTCGCGAGCGGGGTCGTCGACACGAAATGCGAGCTGCTCGCCTTCTTCATCGAGGCGCGGCGCGCGGGCAGGCAGGTCGTGGGCTACGGGGCACCGGCCAAGGGCAATACGCTGCTCAATTATTGCGGCATCGGCCCGGAGCTCATGCCTTATACGGTCGACATCAGCCCGCACAAGCAGGGCAAATTTCTGCCGGGCACGCGCATTCCGATCCGTCACCCGCAAGCGATCTTCGAGACCAAGCCGGACTACGTGCTGATCCTGCCGTGGAACCTCAAGGACGAGATCACGCGGCAGATGGCCGGGGTGAGCGCGTTCGGCGCGAAATTCGTCACCGCGATCCCGCGTCTGCGGGTGCATTGATGGCCGGGTTGCCGGCCGGCTGAGCCAGAGAGGTTGCATTTGCAGCGGCCATGAAGCGCGTTCTCGTCACGGGCATCAGCGGGTTCATCGGCCGCCACGTCGTCGCGCCGCTGCTCGCGCGGGGCTATCGCGTGCATGGCGCCGCGACCCGCGCCGTCGATCTGCATCCTGAGGTCACGCTGCACGTGGCCGACCTGCTGGCGCCGGGCGCCGCCGACAGGATCATCGCCGAAATCGAACCCACGCACCTTCTGCATCTCGCCTGGGTGAGCAACCCCGGGCGCGCGCTGATGTCGCTCGACAACCTGCGCTGGGCGGCCGCGAGCCTCGAGCTCTACCGCGCGTTCGCGCAGCACGGCGGCCGGCGCGCCGTGCTGGCGGGAAGCTGCGCCGAATACGATTGGACTTGCACGCACCTGCACGAGACCGACACGCCGGCGCGGCCGCGCACGATCTACGGTGTCGCCAAGAACGCGGTGCGCGAGCTGGTCGCGGCGGTCGGCCCGCAGGCGGGCGTGAGCACGGCCTGGGCGCGGCTGTTCTTCCTCTATGGCCCGCACGAGCCGCCGGGACGCCTCGTCTCGGACATCGCCGCGGGACTGGCGGCCGGGCGCGTGACCGACACCACGGAGGGGCGGCAGGAGCGCGACTTCCTCCACGTCGCCGATGCGGCGGAGGCGCTGGTGCGGCTGCTCGACGGCGAGGTCACCGGAACCGTCAACATCGCCTCGGGCGAATGCGTGCCGGTGCGGCGGGTGGCGGACATCCTCGCCGAGCTCAGTGGCCGGCCCGATCTCGTCGCCATCGGGGCGCGCCCGACCCCGCGGGGCGAGCCGCCCCGGCTGGCGGCCGACGTGACGCGCCTGCGGCAGGAGGTGGGCTTCTCGCCGCGCCATTCCCTGACCGAGGGGCTTCGCGCCACGCTTAGCTGGTGGTGCGAGCAGGCGCGCGACGCACGCCATTCCGAAACCCGGCCGCAGCCGCTACCCTGAGGGGCGTCACCCCATGACCTTACCGGCGTTCAGCCCATGAAGAAGATCTCGATCGTCTCGCCCTGCTACAACGAGCAGGACAACGTGCGCGCCTGCCACGAAGCGGTACGGGCGCTGTTCGAGCGCGAGCTGCCGGGCTACGAACGCGAGCATATCTTCGCCGACAACTGCTCGACCGACGGCACTGTCGCGATCCTGCGCGAGATCGCCGCGAGCGATCCGGCGGTCAAGATCGTCGTCAATGCGCGCAACTTCGGCGTCTTCCGTTCGACCTTCAACGCGCTGCAGTACGCGAGCGGCGACGCGACGCTGCTGATGCTGCCCGTGGACCTGCAGGACCCGCCGGAGCTCATCCCGCGGTTCGTGCGGATGTGGGAGGAGGGGCACGAGGTCGTCGCCGGCCAGCGCAGCAACCGCGAGGAAGGCCTCGTCATGCGCTCGATGCGCGGCCTGTTCTATCGCATCGTGAACCGGCTCGCCGGCTTCGAGATTCCCGAGGGCGTCGGCGAATTCCAGCTCGTCGACCGCAAGGTGCTGGACTGCATCCTCAAATACGACGACCACTACCCCTATATCCGCGGCATGGTCGCGGCCTGCGGCTTCAAGCGCGTGGTCGTTCCCTACGTGTGGAAGTCGCGCAAGCACGGCGTCTCGAAGATCCGCATCTGGGAGCTGTTCGACCAGGCCTTCAACGGCATGTTCTCCTTCACCAACGTGCCGATGCGCCTGTGCACGCTGTTCGGCTTCGGCATCGCCGGCCTGTGTCTGCTCTATGCGCTGATCACATTGGCCGCTTACCTGACCGCGCCGCATCTCGCGCCGCGCGGCGTCGTCTCGCTGGTGCTGGGCGTGTTCTTCCTGTTCAGCATCCAGCTCATCTTCATCGGCCTGCTCGGCGAGTACGTCACCTCCATCCATGCGCAGGTCCGCCGGGGACCGCTCGTGACCGAGCGGGAGCGCATCAACATTGACTGACTCGACGGGCGTGCGCGGGCGGCTGACGCGATTTACCGCCGCGCTTTCGGGTGAGCGCCGGCGCATCGTTGCATTCGTCGCGGTCGGCCTCCTCAATACCGTGGTCGGCTATGCGCTGTTCGCCGCGCTTTACCTCGTGCTCGGCTCGCACCGCGTCGCTGCCGTGATCGCCTTCCTCGCCGGCGTGATGTTCAATTTCTTCAGCACCGGGCGGCTGGTATTCGGCGCACGAAAATTGTCCGCGCTGCTGCCGTTCGTTGCCGGATACCTCGTGGTGCTCGGCATCAATCTCGCGCTGCTGGAATTCTTCGTCGCAATCGGGGTGGGCGCACTGCTGGCCCAGGCGCTGAGCCTGCCGGCGGTGGTGATCGCCAGCTACCTCATCAATTCGCGCATCGTATTCCGCGGGTGATTTCCCGGTGTTCGAGCCTGATCTTTCCCGAAAACCGGTTTCCCCTTTTCGGGCGCTTGCTCTAAATTGCCGGCGTCCGGTTGCCCCGCCCGCGATGGAATCGCGCACGGCGCTGCGGGGCTGAACACCAGGAGAACGCGATGCCGCTCAGGCTGGAAGACCTGAAAGTCAAGCTTTTCACCGACGGCGCCGACAAGGCCCAGATCATCCAGATGGCCAAGCAGCCCTGGATCGCGGGCTTCACCACCAATCCGTCGCTGCTCAAGAAGGCCGGCGTCGCGGACTACGAGGCCTATGCGCGCGAACTGGTGGCGGCGGTGCCCGACCGGCACATCTCCTTCGAGGTGATCTCCGACGACATCCCGGAGATGGTCGCGCAAGGCCGCCTGATCGCGGGCTGGGGCGCCAACGTGCACGTCAAGCTGCCGGTGACGACGACGCGCGGCGAGACGCTGTACGACGCAGTGCGCGCGCTCTCGCACGAGGGCGTGAAGGTCAACGTCACCGCGATCTTCACCTCCGAGCAGGTGCATCGCGCCATCGACGCGCTCAATGGCGGCGCGCCCGGCTGCGTGTCGGTGTTCGCGGGCCGGCTTGCCGATTTCGGAATCGATTACCGCCCGATCATGCAGGACGCGATCGCGCGTGCGCGCGCGACACGCAACGTCGAGATCATCTGGGCCTCGACTCGCGAAGCCTTCAACGTCGTCGAGGCGGACGCCATGGGGTGCCACATCATCACGGCGCCAGCCGACGTGCTGGGCAAGCTGCCCGCGATCGGCACCAAGACGGCGGCCGACCTGTCGCTGTCGGCGGTCAAGGCGTTCCGCGATGACGCGTTGTCGGCCGGTCTCACGCTGCGCGTGCCGGCGTCGCGTGCGGCCGAGTAGGACCGCTTATCCACACTGCCTCTTTCTTGCGCAGGGCCCGGCTGACGGCCGTGCAGCGGCGCTGGCGTGCGTCGGCAGCACTGTAAGGTTTTGACAAAATTCGTGTTAGCGATTTAGTTGCCGTGACGGTCGCCCCGCCGGGGGGGCCCATGGTAAGAACAACACCTGACAAAGGGGCGGGCTGGGCGGATGGTCAATCCGGTCAAAGAACTTATTGATTCGCCGCGGACGGCGGTCGGAGCGGACAAGACGCTTCGCGTCGGGGTCGTCGGCGTGGGCGTGATGGGGGCCAACCACGCGCGCGTCTTCTCGGAGCTTCCCGGCGTCGAGCTCGTCGGCGTGGTCGAGCCCGACCGCAAGCAGGCGGACTTCGTCGGCGGCGCGCTCGGCTGCCGCACGGTTGCCGACGTGCAGGCGCTGATCGATCTCGGCGTCGATGCCGTCTCGATCGCGGCGCCGACGCATCTTCATCGCGACATTGCCCTCGCCTGCATCAACCACGGCATCCACGTGATGGTCGAGAAGCCGATCGCGACCAGTGTCGCCGAAGGGCGCGACATCATCGCGGCGGCGCGCCGCGCCGGCGTGACGCTGATGGTCGGCCATGTCGAGCGCTTCAATCCGGCGGTGCAGGCGATCAAGGACGCCATCCGCGGGGAGGACATCCTGTCGATCTCGATCACGCGCGTCGGACCGTTTCCGCCGCGCATGTCGAACGTCGGCGTGGTGATCGACCTCGCCGTGCACGACATCGATCTCATCAGCTGGTTCACCGGCTCGACCATCACCGAGGTGCAGCCCCAGCTCTCGAGCGCCAAGGCCGAGCGCGAGGACATCGCGCTCCTGCAGTTCCGCACGGCCTCGGGCGTGCTGGCGCAGATCAACACCAACTGGCTGACGCCGTTCAAGGCGCGCACGGTGCACGTCGCCACCAAGCGCAAGTACGTGATCGGCGATCTTCTGACCCGCCAGGTGACGGAATGCTTCGGCTTCCAGCCCGACGGCAGCTATTCGATGCGCCACCTCTCGGTCGGCCATGCCGAACCGCTGCGCGCCGAGCTCACCGCCTTCATCAAGGCAATCCGTACCGGCGAGGAGCCCGCAGTCACGGGCGAGGCGGGTGTCGCCAGCCTCGAGATCGCGATCCAGTGCCTCGACAGCCACGGCCAGGAGCCGGCCGAGGCTCCGCGCCGCGCCGCCGGCTGACACGGCATTCAGATTCGAAAGGCACGTAGTTCCGCAATGAACCAGCACGCGCGAGTGTCGGCGGCGCCCATTCCCTTCATCGACCTGGCGGCGCAGCGCCGGCGGCTCGGCAGCGGGATCGACGAGGCGCTCGCGCGGGTCACCGAGCATTGCCAGTTCGTGCTCGGGCCGGAAGTGCGTACGCTCGAGGCGGAGCTGGCGGCGTTCGGCGGCGCGCGCCATGCGATCACCTGCGCGAGCGGCACCGACGCGCTGATGCTGGTTCTGATGGCACGGGGCATCGGGCCGGGCGACGCGGTGATCTGCCCGAGCTTCACCTTCTGCGCCACGGCCGAGGTTGCCGTGCTGCTGGGCGCGACGCCGGTGTTCGCCGACGTCGATGCCGAGACGTTCAACGTCGCGCCGGCGAGCGTCAGGCAGGCGATCGCCACCGCGAAGGCGCGGGGACTCAAGCCGAAGGCCGTCATCGCCGTCGATCTGTTCGGCCTGCCGGCCGACCACGACGCCATCGCAGCGATCGCGGCCGACGAAGGCCTGTTCGTGCTCGACGATGCCGCGCAGGCGTTCGGTGCGACATACAAGGGGCGGCCCGTCGGCAGCTTCGGCCACGCCATGGCCACCAGCTTCTTCCCGGCCAAGCCGCTCGGCTGCTATGGCGACGGCGGCGCCATCCTCACCGACGACGACGCACTGACCGAGATCATCAAGAGCCTGCGCGTACACGGGCAGGGCGCCGACAAGTACGACAACGTGCGCATCGGCATCACCGGCCGGCTCGACACGATGCAGGCCGCGGTGCTGCTCGAGAAGCTCAAGATCTTCCCCGAGGAGATCGAAGCCCGCCAGCGCGTCGCCGACCGCTATGCGGCAGGCCTGAACGATGTCGCGACCGTGCCGCGGCTTCCCGCCGGCTACACGTCGGTGTGGGCCCAGTACACGATCCGCCTGCCCGCCGGCCGGCGCGACGCTCTGGCGGATGCGCTCAAGGCCGAAGGCATCCCGACCGCCATCTACTATCCCAAGCCGCTGCACCGCCAGACCGCCTACCGGCAGTTTCCGGTCGTGGACGGCGGCCTGCCGGTTTCCGAGCAACTGGCGGACGAGGTCATCAGCCTGCCGATGCACCCCTATCTCGATCAGCCCACGCAGGACCGCGTCATCGACGCGGTGCGGCGCGCGTTGAAGGGCTGATCGCACGCGATCGGTCGCCGCGGCGATCCGAAAGCGGGTGATCCCGGCCTCTCTTTCTTCGTGCCGGCCCAGAATAGCGGTGGATGCCCGGCGCGGAGCCGGGCAAGACGGTACGAGGCAAACCCGCGCGATTCGGCCCAGCCATGCTGTCTCGTTTCCTCACGGTCGGCGGATTGACGCTTCTGTCGCGCATCACCGGCTTTGCGCGCGACATCATGCTGGCTGCGATCCTCGGCGCGGGCCCGGTGGCGGACGCATTCTTCGTCGCGCTGCGGCTGCCCAATCACTTCCGCGCCATCTTCGCGGAAGGGGCCTTCAACGCCGCCTTCGTGCCGGCCTATGCGCGCGTGCGCGGGCAGGGCGGCGCCGCGAGCGCGGCGCTGTTCGCCGACCGCATCTTCATGATGCTGCTCGCCAGCCAGGTCGTGCTGCTGGCCGTGGCGCTGCTGTTCACGCCGCAGATGATCGAGCTGCTGGCGCCGGGCTTCCGGGACGATCCGCAGCGCTTCGCGCTCGCCACTGAGCTCACGCGCATCACCTTCCCCTATCTTCTGCTCGTCTCGCTGGTGACGCTCTACGGCGGCATCCTCAATACGCTCGGCCGCTTCGCCTCGCCGGCGGCGGCGCCGGTGCTGCTCAACCTCGCGATGATGATGACGCTGGCGCTCGCGGCCTTCTTCCCGACCGCCGGCCACGCCGCGGCGTGGGGCGTGCTGATCGCCGGCGTGCTGGAGGCCCTGCTGGTCGGGGGCGACGCGGCGCGCCAGGGCGTGCTGCCGCGCTTCGCGCCGCTGCGGCTCGACGAGGACGTGAAGCGCTTCTTCAAGGCGCTCGGCCCGGCGACGCTGGGCTCGGCCGGCACGCAGATCGCGCTGTTCGCCGACACGATCATCGCCAGCTTCCTCACCGCCGGCGCGCTGTCCGCGCTCTATTACGCCGACCGCATCAACCAGCTTCCGATCGGGGTGATCGGCATCGCGGTCGGCACGGTGCTGCTGCCGGACATGGCCAACAGGATCGCGCGCGGGGACGAGGCGGCGGCGCGGGCCGCGCAGAACCGCGCCATCGAGTTCACCCTGCTGCTGTCGATCCCGTGCGTCATCGCGTTCCTGCTGGTCCCGGACCTCATCATGCTGGCCCTGTTCACGCGTGGCGCATTCACCAGCGCCGACGCGGCGGCGGCGGGCGCGACACTGGCGGCCTACGCGGTCGGGCTGCTGCCGTTCGTCCTGCTGCGCAGCGCGACGGCGACGTTCCTTGCGCGCGGCGACACGCTCACGCCGGTGAAGGCGCTCGCCGTCTCGGTCGTGGTCAACGTCGCGCTCAAGGTCGCGCTGATGGGCACCTACGCGCAGGTGGGCCTTGCCTTCGCGACCTCCGTCGGCGCCTGGATCAATTTCGCGCTGCTAATCTGGTTCGGCTGGCGGACCGGGCTGATGGCGGCGGACCAGCGCCTGAAGGCGTCCGCCCTCAAGCTGGCGCTCGCCGGCTTCCTGCTGGCGCTGGCGCTCGCCGCCGGCCTTTACGTGCTCGGCCCGCTCGTCGCAAAGCTGCCGCATCTGCGCTCGGAAACGCTGCTGGCGGCGCTCGCCGCAATCGGCGCGGTCGTTTACTTGGGCGCGGTCGCGCTGTTGTTCGGGCGCACGTGGTTCGCGGCCTTCCTCAAGCGGCGCGGGGCTTCGCCGGCCGGCGTTCCTCCGCCGTCAGACTGACGCTCCGCCGCTCGCCCCCGCGCAGCACGTCGAGCGTGATCTCGCGGCCGATCCGCCCGGCGGTGAGCAGCCGGATGAGGTCGTCGGCGCCGCTGACGATCTCGCCGTCGAGGCCAAGGACGATGTCGCCGGCCCGCAGTCCCGCGCGCTCGGCCGGACCGCTCGGCTCGACATTCGAGATCATCACCGCGCTGTCCTGCGCGACGCCCGCATGCCGCAGGCGCCGCGGCAGCGGGGTCTGCGCGGCGGCGATGCCGATGAACGCGCGCCGCACCCGGCCGTGACGCACGAGCTCGCCCAGCACGAACGTCGCGGTGTTGGATGCGATCGCGAAGCAGATGCCCTGCGTGCCGAGGATGATCGCGGTGTTGATGCCGACGACCTCGCCGCGCGAGGACACGAGCGGGCCGCCGGAGTTGCCGGGATTGAGCGCCGCGTCGGTCTGGATGACGTCGTCGATCAGGCGGCCGCTGCGCGCGCGCAGCGAGCGCCCGAGCGCGGACACGACGCCGGCCGTGACGGTCGACTCGAATCCGAGCGGGTTGCCGATCGCGACCACGAGGTGCCCGCGCTTGAGCGTCTTGGAATCGCCGAGCGGAGCCGCCGGCAACGCGACGTTCTGCTCGACGCGGACCAGCGCCAGATCGGTGTCGGGATCGTCGCCGATGACGCGCGCGTCGAGATTGCGCCCGTCGGCGGTGGTGACGCTCACGCGCGCAGCGCCGCCGACGACGTGCGAGTTGGACAGGATCAGCCCGTCCGGGGCGACGACCACGCCGGAGCCCGAGCCGTTGCGCTGCCCTTTCGAGACGGTATGCAGGCCGACCACGGCCGGCCCGATTCGCTCGGCGATGCCGCTGACCGTCCGCGAGTAGGCATCGAGCAGGGTGTCGTCGAACGAGTCGTCGGCCCCGGGAACGGGGCCCGCCACTTCTTCTGTGAACATGGGTTGATCTCGAACGTGTGGGGCCGCGTCCCGCGCCGCTGCGACCCACAACCACTAGATCGTGAGGAGGTATCTGCTGCGGGACTATAGATATAGGTCGGGCGCGCCTACATAACAGGGGCGTCGCCGGGGTGGGGCGATCGGGGGTCACGGGAAGGGTTGTACTGCGCTGCAGCAAATATATACGTAGGCGCCCACCCAGCTGCAGCGGTGACGGAGAGGACATGTCGAGAGCATTTTCGCGCGCCCTGGTTGCAGGCGCCGCGCTTGCCGCGGCCGTGCTGGCGCTCGCCGCATGCGGCCAGAACGCGCCCCAGCAGGGCGCGGGTCCGCCGCCGCCCGCCGTCACCGTGGCGAAGCCGACCCAGCAGACCGTCACAGATTTCGACGAGTACGTCGGCCGGTTCGTGGCCGTGAACTCGATCGAGGTGCGCGCGCGCGTTCCCGGCTATCTCGAGAAGGTGCATTTCACCGACGGACAGATCGTCAAGGAAGGCGATCTCCTGTTCACGATCGACCGCCGGCCGTTCGAGAACGCGCTGGAGCAGGCCAAGGCCAATCTCGCGCAGGCGCGCGCCAACCTCGCCTATGCCGAGGCCGACCTCGAGCGCGGCTCGCAACTCGTGAAGGAGCGCACCATCGCGCAGCAGGCGTTCGATCAGCGCACGCAGGCCAAGCGCGTCGCCGAGGCGTCGGTCGCCGCGCACGAAGCGCTGGTGCGCCAGGCCGAGCTCGACCTGCAGTTCACCGAGCTGCGCGCGCCGATCACCGGCCGCATCGGCGACCGCCGCGTCTCGCCCGGCAACCTCATCGTCGGCGGCACCGGCGGCAACGCGACCATGCTCGCGAGCATCGTCTCCATCGACCCCATCCGCTTCGAGTTCACCTTCGACGAGGCGTCCTATCTGCGCTACGAGCGTGCCGCCCGGGCCGGAAAGGACGTGACCAGCCGCGAGGCGAGCGTGCCGGTCTCGCTCAAGCTGATCGACGAGTCGGAGTTCAAGCACGAAGGCCGGATGGACTTCGTCGACAACGTGATCGACCGCGCCTCGGGCACGATCCGCGGGCGCGCGGTCTTCGCCAATCCCAACAGCGTGTTCACGCCGGGCATGTTCGGGCGCATCCGCGTGCCCGCGTCGGCGCCGTTCAAGGCGCTGCTCGTGCCCGACGTCGCGCTCGGAACCGACCAGGTGCGCAAGTTCGTGCTCACGGTCGACGCCGACGGCACGGTGCGCCAGAAGTACGTCACGCTCGGCCAGCTCGTCGGGCCGCTGCGCGTCATCAAGGACGGCATCGCGGCGGACGACCGCGTCATCGTCAACGGACTGATGCGCGCGCGTCCGGGTCAGAAGGTGACGCCGCAGGAAGAGGGCGCGAAGCCGCCGGCGCCGGCCGGGCAGCAGGCCGGGTCGGCCGCGGCGAAGACGAACTGATAGCGGATCGAATTCATGCGCCTCTCGCACTTCTTCATCGACCGGCCGATCTTCGCATCGGTGCTGGCGATCATCATCGTGATCCTCGGCGGCGTGTCGTACCTGCGGCTGCCGGTGGCGCAGTATCCCGAGATCGCCCCTCCGATCATCAACATCACCGGCGCCTATCCCGGCGCGGCCGCGGAGACCGTGGCCGAGACGGTCGTGGCGCCGATCGAGCAGCAGGTGAACGGCGTCGAAGGCATGCTCTACATGTCGTCGAACTCGACGGCGGACGGACGCTTCTCGATCTCCGTGACCTTCGACATCGGCATCAACCTCGATATCGCGCAGGTGCAGGTTCAGAACCGCGTCGCGACGGCGCAGCCGCGCCTGCCGCAGGCGGTGCAGCAGATCGGCGTGACCGTGGCGAAGAGCTCACCCGACATCCTGATGCTGGTGAACCTCTATTCGCCGGACGGGTCGCGCGATCCGATCTTCATGACCAATTACGCCAACCTGCAGATCAAGGACGTGCTCAGCCGCGTCGATGGGGTGGGCTCGATCGTCGTGTTCGGCGCGCGCGACTATGCGATGCAGATCTGGCTCGACCCGGACAAGATGCAGTCGCTGAACATGACGGCGCGCGACGTGACGCTGGCGCTGCAGGGCCAGAACGTGCAGGTCGCCTCGGGCGTGCTCAATGCTCCCCCGCTCGCGGACCAGCTCGCGTTCCAGGTCGCCGTGCGCACGCTCGGCCGCCTGTCCGACCCCGCGGAATTCGGCAACATCGTCGTCAAGCAGACGCCGAACGCGGTCGTGCGGCTGCGCGACGTCGCGCGCGTCGAGCTCACCGGCCAGGACTATTCCTCGAACTCCTACCTCGACCGCGACCCGTCGGTCGCGATCGCCGTGTTCCAGCGCCCGGGCTCGAACGCGCTCGCCACCGGCGACGCGCTGCGCAACACGATGGCGCGGATCGGCGCCGATTTCCCACAGGGGCTGAAATACGCGACGATCTACGATCCCACGCAGTTCATCGCGGAATCCGTACGCGCGGTGATCGAGACCATCATCGAAGCCGTGATGCTGGTCGTGCTCGTCGTCGTCATCTTCCTGCAGAGCTGGCGCGCGGCCGTCATCCCGATCGTCGCGATCCCGGTGTCGCTGATCGGCACGTTCTTCGTGATGTCGCTGTTCGGCTTCTCGCTCAACAACCTCTCGCTGTTCGGGCTGGTTCTGGCGGTCGGCATCGTGGTCGACGATGCCATCGTCGTGGTGGAGAACGTCGAACGAAATATCGCAGCGGGGCTGTCGCCGCGCGAAGCCTCCCGCAAGAGCATGGACGAGGTCGGCACTGCGCTGGTGGCGATCGCGCTCGTGCTCTGCGCCGTGTTCGTGCCGGCCGCCTTCATCACCGGCATCTCCGGCCAGTTCTATCGCCAGTTCGCGCTGACCATCGCGGGCGCGACGGTGATCTCTCTGATCTGCTCGCTCACCCTGTCGCCGGCGATGTGCGCCCTGCTGCTCAAGCCGCACGATCCGCACCATCGCGATCGATGGTGGGAACGGCCGATTCACGGCTTCTTCCGCCTGTTCAACCGCGGCTTCGACGCGACGCGGCGCGGCTACGGCCGGATGGCCTCGCTGGCCGTGCGCAAAGCGCTGGTGATGCTCGTGATCTATGCCGGCATCCTGGCGCTCGGCTACGGCATCTTCCGCGCGGCGCCGTCGGGATTCATCCCGCAGCAGGACCGCGGCTTCCTCATCGTCGCCTCGCAGCTTCCGCCCGGCTCGTCGCTGGCGCGCACCGACGCCGTGCAGCGGCGGGCGGCGGAGATCGCGCTTGCAACGCCCGGCGTCGCGCACGCCATCAACATCGTCGGCTTCTCCGGGGCGAGCTTCACCAACGCGCCCAACGCCGGCGCCATGTTCCTCGTGCTCGACAGCTTCCAGGAGCGCGCCAAGGACCCGCGCCTGTCGGCGACCGCCATCCAGGGCGCGCTGTTCCAGAAGCTGGCCGCCATCCAGGAAGCCTTCATGATCGTCGTGCAGCCGCCGCCGGTGCAGGGCATCGGCAACGCCGGCGGTTTCCGCATGATGATCGAGGACCGCGGCGGCCGCGGCCCGCAGGCGCTGCAGGGCGCGGTCTACGCCATGATGGGGCGGGCGGCGCAGACGCCGGGACTGATGCAGGTGTTCTCGCTGTTCGAGACGCAGACGCCGCAGCTCTACCTCGACATCGACCGCAGCAAGGCGCAGCTCCTCGGCATCGACATGCCGGACGTGTTCAACACGCTGCAGACGTTCATCGGCTCGCTCTACGTCAACGACTTCAACCTGCTCGGCCGTACCTTCCGCGTGCAGGCGCAGGCCGCGGGCGAGTACCGGCTCGATGCGCAGGACGTACTCAAGCTGCGGGTGCGCAACTCGTCCGGCGAGACCGTGCCGCTCGGCTCGTTCACGACGGTGCGCGACACGGCGGGGCCATACCGCGTGCCGCGCTACAACATCTATCCGGCCGCCGAGCTCGACGGCGCGGCCGCGCCCGGCTACTCGCAGGGGCAGGCAATCGAGATCATGGAGAAGCTCGCGCGCGAGACGTTGCCCGAGGGATTTGCGTTCGAATGGACGACGCTTGCCTTCCAGCAGATCCGCGCCGGCAACACCGCGGCCTTCGCCTTCGGGCTGGGCGTGGTGTTCGTGTTCCTGGTGCTGGCGGCGCAGTTCGAGAGCCTGACGCTGCCGCTGGCGGTCATCATGATCGTGCCGATGTGTCTCGTCTCGGCGATCACCGGCATCCTGCTGCGCGGCCAGGACAACAACCTGCTCACGCAGGTGGGCTTCATCGTGCTGATCGCATTGGCCGCGAAGAACGCGATCCTGATCATCGAGTTCGCGACGCAGCTCGAGACGAGCGGCCGCGAGCGGCACGATGCCGCGGTGCAGGCCGCCGAGCTGCGCTTCCGCCCGATCCTGATGACCTCGCTCGCCTTCATCTTCGGCGTGGTGCCGCTGGTGTGGTCGGTGGGCGCCGGCGCCGAGCTGCGTCAGACGCTGGGCACGGCGGTGTTCTCCGGCATGATCGGGGTCACGGCGTTCGGACTGATCTTCACGCCGGCGTTCTACATCGTGGGCCGCTGGCTCGCGACGCGCCGGCAGCGGCGCGTGGCGGCGCAGGCGCAGCCCGCCGAATAGCAACGGGGGCCGGATCGACCGGCCCCCGCCTTCCCGACCGTCTGCGAAATTCGACCCGGCCGCCGCCCGCGCTCACGCCGCGAGGCAGGTGCGCGCGATCTCGGTGACGTGCCGATGGTCGGTGCCGCAGCAGCCGCCGAACACGGTGAGATGCGGCAGCTTGCGGCGCAGGCCGTCGTACTCGCGGCCGAGCTCCACCGGATTGCCCACGTCGAGATCGGTCGATTCGTCGAGCTCGGCGTGGCTGCGCTTGGAGGCGTTGGCGCGGATGCCGCGGATGCGCGCGACCCAGGACTCGCCCGCCGCCAGCGCCGAGTCGAAGTGCGTCGGATGCGCGCAGTTGACCATGTAGTAGGCCGGAGAACCTCCCGTCGCGGCGTCGACCTGCTCGATCGCCTCCTTGAGCGTCTCGCCTGCGGGCAGCCGTCCGTCGGTCTCGAGCGTGAACGAGATCGCCGCCGGCATGCCGGCGGCCTGGGCGGCGCGCGCGATGCCGATCGCCTCGTCGACGTAGTTGAGCGTGAAGGCAGTGACCATGTCGCACATGGTGCCGCGGAAGACGTTGATCTGCTCGGCGTGGTAGTCCTGCGCTTCGTCGGCGCTCATCAGGCGCTCTGCGACGTAGCCGTCGCCGCGCGGACCGATCGCGCCGGAGATGACCATGGGCGAGCGCGCAGTCTCGTGCTCGTGCCGGATCTCCGTCATGAGCGCGATGGCGCGCCGGTTGGCGTCGGCGAGACCTTCCCTGGAATAGCCGAGCTTCTCGGCCCAGTCGCGGTTGGCGCGCCAGGTCGGGCTCTCGAGCACGAAGCCAAGCCCTCTGGCGGTCGCGATCGCGGCATAGCGCTCGAAGTACGCGCGCGTCTGGCGCACGCCGTCCGGCGTGCGCAGCAGGTCGAAGGCGGCGAAATATTGCAGCGGCGTGCCCTCGTGGAAGATCAGGGTCGTCTCCAGTCCGCCGTCGGTGAGAAACGGCTTGTCCGCCAGTTGCGGCAACGCGGCGCGATATTTGGCCATCTTTCAAAATCCCTTGAGTGAATGCGCGAGGTTCGTGGCAGGCAAAATATGGAATTTGCGCCACGCGACCAGAAACTCATGGTCTGGTTCTCTTCACGAAAAAATGTGGTGACTGGACAATGATTTACGCGCGCCCAGGTGTCGGGTGTCACAGTGCGGGCCCGCGATATCCCCGATCAACTGCACCTATGGTACAGTTTCGCCATGCTTGAGGTATCAACGCGCAAGGGCAGCGACACGCGTGAACGGCTGCTGGCCGCGGCCGAATCGGCCGTCCTCGCCAAGGGCTTCGCCGCCACCTCGATCGAGGAGATCATCGCCGCGGTGGGCATCACCAAGAGCGGCTTCTTCTATCATTTCAAGGATAAGGCCGATCTCGCCAAGGGATTGCTGCTGCGCTATCTCGATCACGACAAGGCCGTGCTCGACGACCTGTTCGGCCGCGCCGACGAACTCAACGACGATCCGCTGCACGGCTTCCTGGTGGCGCTGAAGCTGTTCGCCGAGATGATGGCCAATCTGCCCGAGGCGCACCCGGGGTGCCTCGCCGCCTCGTTCTGCTATCAGGACCAGCTCTTCAACCGCGAGATCCACGAGCTCAACGCGGAGGGGATGCTGGAGTGGCGCCAGCGCTTCCGCGAACGGCTCGACGCCATCGCCGCGCGCTATCCCGCGCGTCAGCCGGTGGATCTCGAGGCGATGGCCGACATGGCGGCGACGCTGGTGGAGGGCGGCCTCATCCTCGGGCGCGTGCTCAAGGATGCGACGATCCTGCCGCGGCAGATCCTGCTCTATCGCGACCTCGTGCGCGCGACCTTCGCCCCGCCGGGTTGATCTGGCCGCCGCGGCCAGCGTCAGGGTCCGACCGCCCGTCCCGTCACCACAAGTCTGAAATGCAAACGTGAGACGTATCCCATGTCCCCATTGAAGTTCGGTGTGTCGCAGGCCCTCACCCGCAAGGAGGACGACGCGCTGCTGCGCGGCGCCGGCCGCTACGTGTCGGACTACATGCCCGCGGGCACGCTGCACGCGGTGCTGCTGCGCTCGCCCCATGCCCATGCCTCGTTCCGCATCACCGATACGAGCAAGGCCGCGGCGATGCCCGGCGTGCGGCTGATCCTCACCGCCGCGGACACCGCGGACATCGGCAAGCTGCCGCTGATGTTCCCGATCCCGGGCGTCTCCATCACGGCGCCGCCCTACGAGGTGCTGGCCAGCAAGGAGGTCAAGCACGTGGGCGACGCCATCGCGTTCGTCGTCGCCGACACGGTGGAACAGGCGAAGGATGCGGCGGAGGCGATCGCGGTCGACTGGCAGCCCAAGCCGGCGGTGATCGACGCGGTGGCCGCGCTCAAGTCCGGCGCGCCGCTGGTGTGGCCGGATCACCCGGGCAACGTCGCCTTCGAGAAGTCGGTTGGCGACAAGGACAAGACCGACGCGTTGTTCAAGAGCGCCGCCAGGACAGTGACGCTGACGATCGTCAACCAGCGCCTCGTCACGAACTATCTCGACACGCGCGCGGTCGTTGCCGAATACGACGAGGGCCGCGACCACTTCACGCTGACGGTCGGCAGCCAGGGGCCGCACCGCATCCGCGACGTGGTCTGCAAGATGATCGGCATTTCGCCCGAGAAGATGCGCGTGATCACGCCCGACACCGGCGGCGGCTTCGGCACCAAGCTGTTTCCGTTCCGCGAGTATCCGCTCGCGGCGGTTGCGGCGAAGAAGCTCAAACGGCCGGTGAAGTGGGTGGCCGACCGCACCGAGCACTTCCTCGGCGATGCGCAGGGGCGCGACAACGTCACCACCGCCGAGCTCGCGCTCGACGCCGGCAACAAGTTCCTCGCGCTGCGGGTCGAGACGATCGCCGACATGGGCGGCTACCTGTCCGCGTTCGCGCCGTACATTCCGTACGGCGGGGCGCTGATGCTGCCGGGCGTCTACGACTTCAAGGCCTGCTCCGCGCGGGTGCGCGCCGCCTTCACCAACACGCTGCCGGTCGACGCCTATCGCGGCGCCGGGCGGCCGGAGGCGGCCTACCTGATCGAGCGCCTCGTCGACGCGGCCGCGCACGACCTCGGCGTCGCGCCCGACGTGCTGCGCAAGAAGAACTTCATCAAGCCCAAGCAGATGCCCTACACGACGCCGACCGAAAAGGTCTACGACTCCGGCGAGTTCGCCGCGCACATGGCGCGCGCGCAGGAGGTCGGCGACTGGGCCGGCTTCCGCAAGCGTCACGCCGACTCGCGCAAGGCCAAGAAGCTGCGCGGCATCGGGCTTGCCACCTACATCGAGGCCTGCGGCGGCGCCGGCCCGCAGCTTGCGCGCGTCAACCTCGAGGCGGACGGCAAGATCAAGGTCGTGATCGGCTCGCAGTCGACGGGGCAGGGCCACCAGACGGCCTATGCCCAGCTCGTGGCCGAGCACCTCGACGTGCCGCCGGAGATGGTGACGGTCGTGCAGGGCGACACCGACACGATCCCGACCGGCTTCGGCACCGGCGGATCGAGCTCGATCCCGGCCGGCGGCGCCTCGGTGTCGCAGGCGGCGAAGAAGCTCGCGGAGAACCTCAAGAAGCTCGCGGCGGAGAAGCTCGAGGCCGGGGCCAGCGACCTGGAGTTCTCCGAGGGCAAGGTGCGGATCGCGGGCACCGACAGGGCGGTGAGCTTCGCGGAGCTCGCGAGCGCCGGCGATCCCGACCAACTGCGAACCGAGGACGCCTGGACGCCGCAGCCGACCTATCCGAACGGCACCCACCTCGTCGAGGTGGAGATCGACCCCGACACCGGCGTGACGGAGATCGTCAACTATGTCGTCGTCGACGACTTCGGCGTCACCATCAATCCGCTGCTGCTGGAAGGGCAGGTCGTCGGCGGGGCGGTGCAGGGCATCGGGCAGGCGCTGATGGAGCAGACGGTGTACGACAAGGAGTCCGGCCAGCTCATGACCGCGACGCTGATGGACTACGCGCTGCCGCGCGCGGACGATTCGCCGTCCTTTCATTTCGAGACGCGCAACGTGCGCTGCGCCACCAACATCCTCGGCGTGAAGGGCGCCGGCGAAGCCGGCACGATCGGCGCCGCCCCGGCGGTCATGAACGCGATCGTCGATGCGCTATGGCGGGCCTATCGCATCCGCAATGTCGACATGCCGGCGACGCCCGCCCGCGTCTGGGCGGCGATCCAGGACGGCAAGCGGCTGCACACGCTGTAGGCGCGGTGGGCGATCCGGTCACATGCTTGTGATCGCCGCGGGCCTCGCGTCGCGTCGCGTGTGCCTCAATTCGCTCACGGGAATAAACGAGGCAAGCCGGTGTTCGGCATGGGGGGCGGGGCTCAGGCTGCCATGCCCTCCATTGAAGTCGCACCTACAGATGGGAGAGGAAGTATGTTCGTTCGCACGATGCTCGCCGTCAGCGTGATGGCCATCGGCATGACTGCGGCTGTTGCGCAGCAGGACGTCGTCGCGCAGCGCAAGGCTGCGATGAAGACGCTGGGGGCGCAGGCCGGACAAGGCGCCAAGTTCATCAAGGGCGAGGAGCCCTTCGATCTGGCCAAGGCCCAGGCGATCTTCGCGACCTATGCGCAGACGGCCGAAAAGGCGCCGGCGCTGTTTCCTCCCGATTCCAAGGGCGGCGACACGGCGGCCTTGCCCGCTGTGTGGGAGAAGCACGAGGACTTCAAGGCCAAGTTCGCGAAGTTCGCGAGCGATGCCAAGGACGCGCAGTCCAAGGTCAAGGACGAGGCCAGCTTCAAGGCGACGTTTCCCGTGGTCATGAGGAATTGCGGCGGGTGCCACGAGACCTATCGCGCCAAGAAGAGCTGAGACGAGATATCGGCTTTGAGGGCGGCATCCGGCGGGTGCCGCCCTTTCGCATTCGCGCGCGCGCCGCCTTAAGCTGATCGAGGACCCGGAGTGGACGGATGCTGCGCAAGCTGGTGATCGCGATTGCTGCCGTGGCGGCGCTGGGCCTCGTCGCATTCTGGATCGTCACCATGCCGGCACGTGTCGCGGCCGACGCGCTGCCTCCCCACACGGCCGATCTCGCCAATGGCCGCACCATGTTCTACGCGGCGGCTGCGCGTCCTGCCACGCCACGCCCAAGGAGGAAGATCGCACGCGCTTGGGCGGAGGGCTTGCGCTCAAGTCTCCGTTCGGCACCTTCGTCGCGCCGAACATCTCGCCCGATCCCGACGACGGCATCGGGCGCTGGAGCGAGGCTGATTTCGTCACGGCGCTGTGGAAGGGGACCTCGCCGGACGGCCGCCATTATTTCCCGGCGTTCCCCTATACGTCGTATCAGCGCATGGCGCTCGCGGACGTGCGCGACATGTTCGCCTTCATCAAGACGCTGCCGCCGGTGAAGGGCAGGGCGCCCGACCACGACGTGCGATTCCCGTTCAACGTGCGGCGCCTGCTCGGCGGCTGGAAGTTCCTGTTCCTGGACGGAGAGCCGTTCAAGCCCGACCCGGCGCAGTCGGCCGAGTGGAACCGCGGCGCCTATCTCGTGAACGGGCCCGGTCACTGCGCCGAGTGTCACAGCCCGCGCAACATGCTGGGCGGCATCGTCGACGCGCAGCGGTTTGCCGGAGGGCCTGACGTCGACGGCAAAGGCTGGGTGCCCAACATCACGCAGAAGGGGCTCGGCGACTATTCCGACAAGGACCTTGCCTACCTGCTGAGCACCGGCTCCACGCCGACGGGCGATTCCGTCGGCGGAGCGATGACCGCCGTCATCCGCAACACGTCGGAGCTCAGCGACGCGGACCGGGAGGCGATGGCGGTCTATCTCAAGTCGCTGCCGCCGGTCGAAGGGCCGCCGCGGCCGGCGAAGAACTAGCGCTGTCTAGTTCGATCGCGCGGCCGCCGCGCCCTGCGACCCTTGCGCGGTGCTGCGATGGCCGGAGGAGGCCGTGCCATGGGGAGAGGCCGCGCCGGCGACCGCGGGCTTGCGCCAATGTCCCAGCACCGACTGGATCATGCCGATGGTCGCGAGCTGCAGCCGGTCGGCCGAGATGATCGTGAAGTGGTTGATGTCGCCCTCGTTGTCGAGGTTCACGTTCTTCATCGATCCGCGGAAGCCCTGCACCGGCACCATCTTTCCGCGCCACGCGCTCGTCGACTGGTAATAGTTGACGGCGCGCCGCACGTTCGGCGTCACGCGCGCATCGGCGACAGGCGCAAAGGTGACCAGCAGGGCGACCGGGATTTTGTGCTCGTAGAGGCGCCGCGCGATGCTGGCCGCCGCGTCGGCGCCGAGCGAATAGCCGACGATCGCGATCGGCGCGCGCATGCCGCCGCGGTAGCGCGCGATGATCTCGTCGGCGACCGTGTCGGACGACAGATGGCTCTCGATTCGCGGCATGATTCCGCGCTGGCGCAGACGTTCGCCCAGATCGATGACACCCGTTTGAAACCCGGCGAGCCCCTTGATCAGGTACACCGCCTGCGCCGAGCGATGGGCCCGCGCGTGAGTGGTCTTCGCCGTCTGCGCGGCCGCAGCACCGCCGATCGCGGCGACTGCAAAGAGCACGCATAAAGACTTGGCGACAAATTTTGTCGCACCCATCAATGCCCCTCCAATTCCCGATCACATATTTTGTTCACCCATAAGTTGGAACATCGCGGCTGTAAACAGGCGAGTTTTTCCTGCGTGCATTGCATGTTCGAGGGTGGCTTTTTCGCAACGGCGGCGTAGGAATATCGTGGTCGTGGCGCATGCGCCGCCGGGTCGAAATGTACGCGCCCGGTGTGATGAATCTGAATTTCCCGGATCGACGAGTCCGAAGCTCGCGTTGGAGCGTTCTGTCACGTATCGCGCATTCTCAAATCGGGACGGGCCGCGCCGCACATGAACCTCGCCACCGGTATCTCGCTCAAGCTCGCTTCGGTATTGCTGTTCGCAATGATGAGCGCGCTCATCCGGCTGGCGGGCCAGAAGTTCCCTCTGGGCGAGATCGTGTTCTTCCGCAGCGCCTTCGCCATCCTGCCCGTCGTCCTGATCTACGCGTGGCGGCGGGAGCTGGCGGCGGCCGTGATCACGCGCCGTCCGCTCGGGCACCTGGCGCGCGGCAGCCAGGGCATCCTCGGCATGTTCCTCAACTTCGCCGCCCTGGCGCGGCTGCCGCTGATGGACGCGACCGCCATCTCGTTCGCTTCTCCGCTCATCACCGTGGCGATGGCCGCGCTCATCCTCAAGGAGCGGGTGCGGATCTATCGCTGGTCCGCCGTCAGCGTCGGATTTGCCGGCGTGATCGTGATGCTGTGGCCCTATCTCGACGTCTGGGGAATGTTCTACGTCGGCTCGACCGAGCGTACGATCGGCGCGCTGTGCGCGCTGGCCGGCGCGATTTCGAATGCCGGAACGGTGATCCAGACGCGGCGGCTCACCGACACGGAGACGACGTCCTCGATCGTGTTCTATTTTTCGTTGATCTGCGCGGTGGCGGGCCTGTGCACGCTGCCGTTCGGCTGGCTCGCGACCACGCCCGCGGAATTCCTCATGCTCGCCATGATCGGGATCATCGGCGGACTCTCGCACATTCTGCTCACGGAGAGCTATCGCTACGCGCCCGCTTCGCTGGTGGCGCCGTTCGACTACACGGCGATGCTGTGGGCGTTCGTGCTGGGCTACGTGATGTTCGGGGAACTGCCGACCCTGTTCGTATATTTCGGCGCGGCGATCGTGGTGGCCTGCGGCCTCTTCGTGCTGTGGCGCGAGCGGCAGCTCGGCGTCAAGCGCTCGCGCGTGCTCGAGGGCCCGCCTGCGAGCGAGTAGCGCGCCTCGGCCGGCGGGAGCGTATGCCCCCGGGCTAGAACGCCTTGAAGCAGATGATCGTCTGGGTGTCCTGGATGCCCGGGATCTTCTGCACCTTCTCGTTGACGAAGTGCCCGATATCCGTGGCCTGGTCGACATAGAACTTCGCCAGCAGGTCGAATTGGCCGGCGGTCGAATAGATTTCCGACGCGATTTCGGCGTCGGCGAGCGCGTTCGCCACGTCGTAGCTGCGCCCGAGCTGGCATTTGATCTGGACGAAGAACGGGACCATGCGGGACCTCCGGGAAAACCCAATGCAGCAAAATCGCGCCGTCCTGACAAGCGGTCCCCGCGATCGCGCCGCTGCCGTCGACTCGGCTTGAATGGCGAGGCTGGCGGGGCTAGATATCGGCTGCAATCTCAATGGGGTGCCCGCCGTGCGGGCCGGATGCAGGATCGCAGGTGGTCTTGCCGGCCGAGGGACGGGCTGAGAGGTGCGAGCCAACCCATCGAACCTGATCCGGATCATGCCGGCGGAGGGAGCTTGAGATGCTGTCGCCCGACAGACCCATCTCGTCCAAGGAAATCCCGTCCGCCGCGGCCGACGTGCTCGCGCGCATCCGGGCGCAGGCTCCGCGCGTTCACTGCATCACCAACGCGGTCGCGCAGAACTTCTCGGCCAACATGCTGCTGGCGGCCGGCGCCATTCCCTCGATGACCATTTCGGTCGAGGAGGTCGGCGAATTCGCCGGCCGGGCCGACGCGCTGCTGGTCAACCTCGGGACATTCGACGCCGAGCGCCGCACGGCGGCCGAGCTCGCCATCGCGGCGGTGCGGCAGGCCGGCAAGCCATGGCTGCTCGACCCGGTATTCGTCGAGCGCTCGCCGCAGCGCGCGGCCTTTGCGCGCACGCTGCTGACCCGCCAGCCGGCGGTGGTCCGGCTCAACCGCGCGGAATTCGCGGCGCTCTCGGGTGGCGACGTCGACGGGGCAGCGCTGGCGCGCTTCGCGCAGGAGACGCATACGGTTATCGGCCTCACCGGCGAGGCCGACATCGTCCTGGGGGACGATCGGCTGGCCTGCATCTCCAACGGCGATCCGCTGATGGCCAAGGTCACGGCCATGGGCTGTGCCGGCAGCGCACTGGTCGGCGCGTGCCTCGCGGTCGAGAAGGATGCCTTCCTCGCCACGGCGGCCGGCCTGCTCATCCTCGGCGTGGCCGGCCAGATCGCGGCTGCGCGCGCTGGGGGGCCCGGCACCTTCGCCGCCGGCATCCTCGACGCGGTGCACGCGCTCGACCGCGCCACGATCGTCGACCGTGCCCGGGTGGTGTAGCGCGGCATGTTCGACGAGCTCGACCTGCGCCTCTGCGCGATCCTCGATCCCCTTCGGTCCGGCAACGCCGGCCTGCCGGATTTGGCGCGCCGGCTGGCGGCCGGCGGCGCGACGCTGATCGAGCTGCGTGACGATCGCGGCGCGCCGCGGGACATCGCGGCGCTCGCGCGCGCGGTGAAGGATGCGCTGCCGCCGCGCGTGCCGCTGATCGTGCGCGATCGCGTCGAGATCGTGGCCGCAGCCGGCATCGACGGCGTGCGCCTTGGTGCGGACGGCATGGACCCGCGCCTGGTGCGCGGGCAGTTGGGGCCCGTACCGTTCATCGGGCTCACGCTGCGCACGGCGCGCGAGGCCAGGGCCGCGCCGCTGGCCATCGTCGATTACGTCGTGGCCGATGGCGTGTTCGCGCCCGGGTCCGACGCAGAGCCGTGCCCGGCCGTTGGGATTGCAGGCCTGCAGGAGATCATCGAGGTGTTTCGCGATCGTATCGGGAATTTCCCCGTCTGCGCCGCGGGCGGGATCGGAGCGGCGGATGCCGCCGCGGCGATCGCAGCAGGCGCCGAAGGGCTCGCCATGGACTCCGCGCTCGCGCGGCTCGACGATGCCGCCGATCCCGCGCATGCGGCGCGCGAGCTGCGCACGCTGATCGATGCCGCGCTCAAGCGACGTGCCCCGTTCGTGCCCGACACGCGCGAGCGCCGCCGCCAGGAGGAGGCCGCCCCATGACGGCGATCGCGCTCACCATCGCCGGCTCCGATTCCGGCGGCGGCGCCGGCATCCAGGCCGACCTCAAGACCTTCTCGGCGCTCGGCGTGTTCGGCACCTCGGTGATCACTGCGCTCACGGCGCAGAACACCAGGGGCGTCACCGCCATCCACGACGTGCCGCCGCAGTTCGTCACGGCGCAGATGGATGCGGTGTTCTCCGACCTCGCCGTCAATGCGGTGAAGATCGGGATGCTGTCGCGCGCAGAGACCATCACGGCGGTGGCGGCCGGCCTCGACCGCCACAAGGCGAGGAACGTCGTGCTCGATCCGGTGATGGTCGCGACATCCGGCGACCGGCTCATCGACGCCGCGGCGGTGGAGACATTGTGCCGGGAGCTGATCCCGCGCGCGATGCTGATCACACCCAATCTGCCCGAGGCGGCGGCGCTGCTCTCGGCGCCGATCGCCGTCAGCGAGACGCAGATGCGCGAGCAGGCGCAGCGCCTGATCGCGGCCGGCGCACAGGCGGTGCTGATCAAGGGCGGCCACGACAAGGGCGCCGAAGCCGTGGATTTCCTCGTCGATGCGACCGGCATCACGCGGCTCGCTGCCACCCGTATCGCCACGCGCCACACGCATGGCACCGGCTGCACGCTCTCCTCGGCAGTGGCGGCGGGGCTCGCCAAGGGGCTGTCGCTCCCCGAGGCGGTCCGCGTCGCCAAGGAGTTCGTCACCGCCGCGATCGCGGCCGCCGACCGCCTCGAGATCGGGCACGGCAATGGCCCGGTGCATCATCTGCACGCGTGGTGGTGACGCGGACCATCGAAAGGATCACGGCATGACGAAGCTCGATCGCAGGCGGGTGCTCGGCGGCGCGGCGTTTGCCGCCGGCATCGCGGCGCCGGCCGTCGCGCGCGCGCAGACACGGCGCTGGCGCATGGTGACGTCGTGGCCGCGCCGCCTGCCGGGCCCCGGCATGTCGGCGGAGCGCGTCGCCGAGCGCATCACTGCGCTCTCGGGCGGACGTATCCAGGTCACGGTGCACGCCGCCGGCGAGGTCGTGCCCGCGTTCGAGGTGCTCGATGCGGTCGGCGGCGGCATCGCCGAGCTCGGCCACACGGCCGCGTTCTACTGGCAGGGCAAGCAGCCGGCCGCGGCCTTTTTCACCACGGTGCCGTTCGGGCTGACGCCGCAGGAGCACGTCGCCTGGGTCGACGCCGGCGGCGGCCAGGCGTTGTGGGATGAGCTCTACGCGCCCTTCGGCGTGAAGCCGTTCATGGGCGGCAACACCGGCGTCTGCATGGGCGGCTGGTTCCGGCGCGAGATGAAGAGCCTCGACGACCTTAAGAGCTTCAAGATCCGCTCGCTCGGACTCGGCGGCGACGTCTATCGCCGGCTCGGAGCGACGCCGCAGACGACCCCGGTCGGCGAGATCCTCACCAGCCTGCAATCGGGCCTGCTCGATGCCGCCGAGTTCGTCGGACCCGGCACCGACATTGCGCTCGGGCTCTACCGCGTGGCGCCGTTCTATTACGGTCCCGGCTTCAACAAGCCGAACGGCACCGGCGAGTGCATCGTCTCGCTCAAGACGTGGCAGTCGGCGGATGCCGAGACCAAGGCGATCATCGCCCACGCCTGCGCCGCCGAGGCGAGCTTCGCGCTCTCCGAGATGGAGCGCCTCAATGCTGAAGCGCTGGCCGCGCTCGTTGGCCGCAACAACGTGCAGCTGCGCGCATTTCCCTCCGACGTCGTCGCGGCGGCGCGTCGCGAGGCCGCCGCCGTGCTGGGTGAACTCGCCGGGCGCAGCGAGATCGCGCGGCGCACGCACGATTCTTATGTGGCGTTCCGCGAGCGGACCGCGGCGTGGTCGCGGATCTCGATCAAGGGCGTGCTCGACGCCCGCGACAGCTAGCGGGCGCCCGCCCGGGCGCTCCGACGCGAACCGATTGTTTACCTTAATGCTCTATTGCTGACTGCGGTCCCACGAACGGGGCGGGCGTCTTTCGGTTGCGTGGAGTGGTGTCATGCGTCTTGCGTTGAGGGCTCTTTGTACGGCGGCGTGGCTGGCGGTGTCGTTCGCCGCCCACGCCGCCGACTACTCGCCTCCGCCGCCCGCGTACTATCCGCCGCCTCCGCCGCCGGTTTACGCCGCCCCGGTGGTGTATCAGGCTCCGCCGCCGCCGCCGCCGCTGTTCTATGCGCCGCGAATCGTGCGGCAGGACTACTATCTCGGCTACGGCGCGGCCGTCAGTTACGGCAATGTCGGCTGCGGATCGGCCTGCGTGCGTCCGGCCCCGACGCCGTGCTGCTATCGCCCGCCGCCGACGTGCTGCGGGCCGGCGCGTCCGACCTACACCTATCAGCAGGCGTATCCGTATCCGCCGCCCGTGTACGCGCCGCCGCCGCCATACCGGCGGCCGCATCATCCGCCGCGCCGCCAGTCCAAGGCCAAGGCGAGCGGACCCGCCCAGGCCGCAGCACGGGTGCCGGCCCCTGCCGCCGCGCCCGCTCTCGTGCCGGCCTACGGCGCTCCGCAGTATGGCGGGGGCGTCACCCAGGCGTCAGCGACGCAGGCGGATGCGGCTTACGCGGCCCAGGCCTACTACGCGCAGCCGGCCTACCAGCCGCAGACCTATGCGACGCAGCCGTCCTATCAGCAGCCGTCCTATCAGCAACCGTACGCGCAGCCCAATGCGGCGCAGGCTTATGCCGCGCAGCCCTACCCGGGGCAGGCGTACTACGGAACGCAGCCCTACGGCGCGCAGCCTTATCAGGCGGTGCAACAGCAGCCCGCTCCGCAGCGGGCGCAACGGCCCGCCAAGCCGCGCGCGAAGTCGACGGCCGCGCACAGCGCGACCAAGTCGGCGTCCGCACAGGGCGAGACCGCCGGCGAGGGCGCACAGGTGGCCGCCGCGGCGAAGTAAGCCACGCGCTACTTCCTGAACTTGACGATCTTCTGCGTCTGCTCGCCGAGTCCGGCGATGCCGAGGCGCACGACGTCGCCCGCCTTGAGGAACTTCGGCTCGGGCTTCATGCCCAGCGCGACGCCCGGTGGGGTGCCGGTGACGATGATGTCGCCAGGCTCCATCACGAAGAACTGCGAGCAGTACCAGACGAGGTGCGCGACGCCGAAGATCATGGTGCGCGTGTTGCCCTTCTGCCGCGTCTCGCCGTTGACCGTGAGCCACATGTCGAGGTTCTGCGGGTTCTTGATCTCGTCCCTGGTGACGAGCCAGGGCCCGATCGGGCCGAAGGTCTCGCAGCCCTTGCCCTTGTTCCATTGGCCGCCGGAGCGCTCGATCTGGAACGCGCGCTCGGACACGTCGTTCGAGAGGAAATAGCCGGCGACCGCATCCATCGCCTGATTCTTGGCGAGGTAGCGCGCGCGGCTGCCGATCACGATGCCCAGCTCGACCTCGTAGTCGAGCTTGGTGGAGTCCTTCGGGATGATCGTGTCGTCGTTCGGTCCGCAGATGCTGGTGGGCGCCTTGTTGAAGATGATCGGCTCCTTCGGCAGCGGCATGCCGGCCTCGGCGGCGTGGTCGGCGTAGTTGAGCCCGATGGCGATGAAGTTGCGCACATGGCCGACGCAGGGGCCGAGGCGGGGATTGCCGCGCACCAGCGGCAGCTTGTCGGGACGGGCCTTGCGGATGCTCGCGAGCCCCTTCGGCGTCAGCGCCTCGCCGGCGATGTCGGGCACGATCTTCGAGAGATCGCGGATGCGGCCCTCGGCATCGATGATGCCGGGCTTCTCCCGGCCGGCCTGGCCGTAACGGACGAGCTTCATGATCCTCCTCGGTCGAGGCGCTGCGGGACGCAGCGGGCGCCATCATGCGAATGGGCTGGCAGCCGCACAAGCTGCCGCTCGCGGCCTGATCGTCTTCGCAACCGCCCGCATTGTGCGAATTCTGCAACAGCAGGCGGGATTCGCGCAGGACGACTGCTTGGCTGCACAACTTACCGTTGTGGAGGCTCCGAGATGCGTCATCCTCGCAGGAAAGGCCCCTGCGGGACGGGCCTCACGGGAGGGCGACATGGAGCGCGTCAGGCGGATGGCGGCCGCGTGCGCCGCCGTAGTTCTCGCGACGGTGGCCTTTGGTCAAGATGCCGGCGCCGGCGGATTTGCCATCCGCGAGCAGAGCGCCGCGGGGCTGGGCGCATCCTACGCCGGCGTGGCCGCCGGCGGCTCGCCGGCATCGATGTTCTGGAACCCGGCGACCATGACGCAGGTCCGCGGGCTGGTCACGGAGCTCGACGCGGCCCTCATCTTTCCCAAGGTGGAGCAGACCGGCTTCGGCGCCCTCAATGCGCTCGGCTACACCGGCACGATCGACAACAGCGGCGAGCAGGCTTTCGTGCCGTCGAGCTACACGTCGTGGCAACTCAACGAGCGCTTCTGGATCGGCCTGTCCATCAATTCGCCGTTCGGGCTGAGCGTGGGGTTTGGGAATCCGGCATGGGTCGGCGCGGCCTACGGCCAGAGCACGGTGCTGCAAAGCTACAACGCCGCCCCGAGCGTCGCTTTCAAGGTCAACGAGTGGCTCAGCGTCGGCGCCGGCGCGCAGATGCAGTTCGCGCGCGCGAACCTGATGAGCCTGAACACCGCGGTTGGCGGGCCCAACCTCTTCATTCTCAACGGCGACGGCTGGGGCTGGGGCTTCACCGCCGGCGCAACGCTCACGCCGACGCCCACGACCCGGATCGGCGTGGGCTACCGCTCGCAGATCGACCAGGAGATTTCCGGTATCCTGACCGGCATCGGCGGCGCCACCACGCCGGGCCCGATCGAGACGACGCTCTACCTGCCCGACATGATCAGCGTCGGCCTGCGCCAGGGGCTGGGTGCCGGCTGGACGCTGCTCGGCACGTTCGAATGGACCAACTGGAGCCGCATCGGCACCTCGCGCGTCACCCAGCAGAACGGCGCGCCCGCGCGCGCGGCCAGCGGCGCCGTCATCGCGCTGCCGTTCGAATACGACGACGGCTATTTCTATTCGGGCGGCGTGGAGTACGACATCAACACGAAATGGACGCTGCGCGCTGGATTCGGCTACGAGCAGAGCCCGATCGTCGACCGCGTGCGTACGCCGCGGCTGCCGGACAACGACCGCTACTGGTACTCGTTCGGCGCGACGAACCGGATCACGGAACGCATCGTGTTCGACTTCGGATACTCATACATCGACGTGAAGGACACGCCGATCAACATCACTGCGGCCTCGGGCAGTCCGTGGTTCGCGGGCGGCATTGCCTATACGGGCACGGCGTCCTCGCACGTGCACATCCTCTCGTTCGGCGCCAAGTATCGCTGGAATTGAGGACGGCGGGCGTCTAGGTGCGGCGCGCTTCGCCCGGTGCGACGCTGCTCATCGGGTTGCCGCGCCACACGAAGTCGGAGCCGAGCCAGCCGTTGATCCACAGCACCGGCAGCATCAGGTCGCGCGTTGCCGCATAGAGAGGATAGGCGAAGGTGAGCGGCCAGCCGGCAGCCCGCGTCAGGATCATCTCGGCGCCGTACCACAGCGCGGCCAGCAACGCGACGGCGGGCGCGATCGGTACGCCGGCCTCGAGCGCCAGCGCGCCGCCGGCGATGAGCGGCCACAGCGGACCGCACAGCACTTCGGGTGCATAGACGATGGGGAACGACGAGCGGCGCAGCTGCGCCCAGCGCACCTGCCGCCGCCACACTTCGAGCGCGGGCCGGCGTCCGAGCGGCTGTGCGAACGGCGCATCGGCGAGATGCACCTTGAGCCCTGCGTTGCGCACCACCTTGGTCGAGGCCGCGTCCTCCGCGGCCTCGCGCCCGAGCAGGCGGATGCCGCCCGCATCGTCGAGGATGTCGCGCCGCCACAGCATGGTCTTGCCCTGGGCGAAGCCGATTCCGAGCGTATCGGCGACGTACTGCCAGCGCGCCTGATGGGCGTTGAGGAAGGCGCACTCCACCTCGGCCCAGAACCCCTGGGGACACGAGCCTGCCGGGGGCGAGCACACCAGTCCGCTGCTGCCGTCGCGCCAGGCGTCCATCAGGCGCGTGAGGTAATCGCGCGGCATCAGCACGTTGGAATCGGCCAGCACGATCCAGTCATGTGCGGCGGCGTTCCAGCCCTTGAAGCAGTTGTTGAGCTTGGGGTTCTCGCTGATGCGTTCGTCGCCGACCAGAAGGCGCGCGCGCACCTTCGGGTTCGCGCCGATGAGCGCGTGCACGATCGGCACCACGGGATCGCGCGCCTGCGCGACGCAGAAGATCACCTCGTAGTCGGGATAGTCGAGGTTGAACGAGGAGGCGAGCGTGGCCTCCACGAAATTATCGATACCGCACACCGGGCGCACGATCGTCACCGGCGGCGCGCCGGTCGGCGGCGCGACATGGTGCGTGCGCGCGCGGCAGCGCACGACCCCGATGCCGATGCTCAGGACATGCAGCGCGAAGGCGAAGATGACGACGGCGGCGGGAATGAGAATCGCTGTGCTCATTTTCGCCGAAGCTATCGGTGCGCAATGACGTGCCGGTGACATCATCGTTAACCATTGCTTAACGGCGCGAAACGCTGTCATCCGGCCGTCACGGCGGCCCGGCACAACAATGCGCATGATTCGAATGCAAGTCTGGCGATCGTGACGACCGACGAACCCCACCACAAATATCGCGCGCTGTTCATTTCCGACGTCCACCTCGGCGCGCGCGGCTGCCAGGCCGAGCGTCTGCTCGATTTCCTGCGCTACCACGACGCCGAGACCATCTTCCTCGTGGGCGACATCGTCGACGGCTGGCAGATCAAGTCCGGTTGGTACTGGCCGCAGGCGCACAACGACGTGGTGCAGAAGATGCTGCGCAAGGCGCGCAAGGGCGCGCGCGTCGTCTATGTCCCGGGCAACCACGACGAGTTCCTGCGCGAGTATTACGGCACGCACTTCGGCGGCATCGAAGTGGTCGAACGCGCCATCCACGTCGCGGCGGACGGCCGTCGCTATCTCGTGACGCACGGCGATCAGTTCGACCTGGTGGTGACGCAGGCGCGCTGGCTCGCCCTGCTCGGCGACAAGGCCTACGACACGGCGATCCTGCTCAATCGCTGGTTCAACGCGGTGCGCCGCCGCTTCGGATTTCCGTACTGGTCGCTCTCGCAATGGGCGAAGCAGAAAGTGAAGAACGCCGTCAACTACATCGGTGACTTCGAGCGCACCCTGGCGGCGGAGGCGCAGCGTCATTCTGCGGACGGCGTGATCTGCGGCCATATCCATCATGCCGCGATCCACGACCGCTTCGGCGTGCGCTATCTCAACTGCGGCGACTGGGTGGAGAGCTGCACCGCCATCGCCGAGCATGCCGACGGCCGCTTCGAGATCATCACCTGGACCGACGGGGCGCAGACGGCGGCGCGCAAGCCCGCGCCGGCGGTGGCGCGCGCGGCCTGAACGCGCCGGCAAACCGGGCAGGGCCTGGCAAAGGCAGCTTTCCCGCACTGATGACGCGCTTGTGTCGCGGTCCCGCCTTGCCGTCGCCCCCGTGACGGACTTATTTTGTCCGCATGGCCCTGCGCGCTGACCAGCCCTTACCGACGGCTGCCGACGTCGATACCGCCGCGCGCCGTCTCGCCGGGGTCGCGCTGCACACGCCGCTGATCTCCTCGCCGGTGCTCGACGCGCTCACCGGCGGGCGCGTGTTCCTCAAGGCCGAGACGCTGCAGCGCACCGGCTCGTTCAAGTTCCGCGGCGCCTACAATAAGCTCGCCGCCACCCCGCGCGATCAGTGCGCCGGCGGCGTCGTGGCGTTCTCCTCCGGCAACCACGCGCAGGGCGTCGCCGCGGCGGCGCGTCTGCTGGGCATGCCGGCCGTCATCGTGATGCCGAGCGATGCGCCGCGCGCCAAGCGCGAACGCACGGCCGCGCTTGGCGCCGAGGTCGTGCTCTACGACCGTGTGCTCGAGGACCGCGAGCAGATCGCGCGCGAGATCGCCGCCTCGCGCGGCGCCGTCCTGGCGCCGCCCTACGACGACCCGCTCATCATCGCCGGGCAGGGCACGACCGGTTGCGAGATCGTCGAGGACCTCGCCGCGCAGGGGCTGAGCCCCGACGTGGTGGTGGTCAACGCCTCGGGCGGCGGGCTTGCCGCCGGTGTCGCGCTTGCGGTCAAGGCGCGCGCGCCGTCGGCGCAGCTCTATACCGCCGAGCCGGACGGCTTCGACGACCATGCCCGCTCGTTCCGCAGCGGACAGCGCGAGCGCAACGCGCGGCCGAGCGGATCGATCTGCGATGCCCTGATGGCGGCCTCGCCCGGCAGGCTGACGTTCGAGATCAACCGCGCCCTCGTCGGCGCCGGCGTGTCGGCGACCGACGAGGAGGCCGGCCGCGCGGTCGCCTTCGCGTTCCACGAGCTCAAGCTGGTGGTGGAGCCCGGCGGAGCCGTCGCCCTCGCGGCGCTGCTCGCGGGCAAGGTCGACGTGCGCGGCAAGGTGGCCGTCGCGGTGCTGTCGGGGGGCAACGTCGACCCCGAACTGTTCTCGCGCCTCGTCTCCTGAGGCGCTGCTTGAGCAAAACCGACGCCGCACGCCGCGATGTTTTCTCGCTGCGCCTCTCGGCCTTCTACGCCACGCTGGGTCTGTCCACCGGCGTCGGCATGCCGTTCTTCCCCGTGTGGCTCGAGTACCGGGGCATCGAGCCGGCGCAGATCGGCGTCATTCTCGCGCTGCCCATGCTCGTGCGCATCTTTTTCGTGCCGCTGGCGACCCGTCTGGCCGACCGCTTCAACATGTGGCGCGGCGCGCTGTTGGTCGGCTCCGTCGGCGCGGCCATCGGCAATGCCTCGCTCGAGCTGGTGCACGGATTCGTGCCCACCATGGCGGTCATCGTCTGCGCCGCCATGTTCTTCACGCCGACGTTCCCGCTCACCGACGCCTATGCGCTGCGCGGGCTCGCAGAGCGGGGGCGCGCCTACGGCCCCGTGCGGCTGTGGTCGTCGGTCGCCTTCATCGCCGGCAATGTCGGCGGCGGCTTCGTCGTTGCGCTCACCGGCCGCGCCAGTATCCTGTGGATGATGGTCGGCGCCTACGTCGCGGGCGCGGCGATCGCGCTGTTCATGGCGCCGGCGACGCCGCATCACACGGAGCCGCACGCCGCCCGCCCCTCGGCCGGCAAGTCGGTGTGGCGCTCGCCGTTGTTCGTGGCGGTCATCCTCGCCTGCAGCCTCGTGCAGGCGAGCCACGCCTTCTATTACGGCTTCTCCACCATCGCCTGGACCGGCAAGGGGCTCAACGACACGCTGGTCGGCGCGCTGTGGGGATTGGGCGTCATCGTCGAGATCATCCTGTTTGCCGCATCCGCGCGCCTCACCGCGCTGTTCGGACCGGTCGCGATGGTCGTGATCGGAGCGGCGGGCGCGGTCGTGCGCTGGACCGCGATGGCGTTCGATCCGCCGCTCGCGCTGCTGCCGCTCCTGCAGTGCCTGCACGCGCTCTCGTTCGCGGCGACCCATCTCGGCGCGATGCAGTTCCTGGCGCGCGTCGCGCCGGCCGGGCTCGGGGCCACCGTGCAGGGCGATTTCGCCGCCGCGCAGGCGATGGTGTTCGCGGGGGCGATGGGCGTCTCGGGCGTGCTGTTTCGCGCCTACGGCGATTTCGGCTACGCGGCGATGGCGCTGCTCGCGCTTGTGGGATTTGCGGTGGCGCTCGCGGCCTATTCGGTACGCCCGCGCGACATGTGAGCTAGCCCCACAGGTCCGGCGTCGGCGGGTGCACGAGGCTGCCGTCGAAGCGCAGGCCGTGCGCGCGGTCGCGCGCCAGCAGCAGCGGGCCGTCGAGGTCCACGACCTGCGCGCGCTGCGCCAGCAGCAGCGCCGGCGCCATGGCGAGCGAGGTGCCGACCATGGAGCCGACCATCACCTTGAATCCGAGGCGGCGCGCTTCCTGCGCCAGCGCGAGCGCCGCGGTGAGGCCGCCGGTCTTGTCGAGCTTGATGTTGACCATGCCGTACTTGCCGGCGAGCGCGGGCAGCGTGTCGATGCCGTGCACGCTTTCGTCGGCGCAGATCGTCATCGGCGGCGAAAGCCCAGCGAGCGCGCCATCGTCCGCGGCCGGCAGCGGTTGCTCGATCATGGTGACGCCGGCGGCGTGGCAGGCGGCGAGATTGTCCGCGAGGTTCGTGGGCGTCCAGCCTTCGTTGGCGTCGACGATCAGTTCGGCGTCGGGCGCGGCGGCGCGCACCGCGGCGATGCGCGCGGGATCGCCGTCGGCGCCGAGCTTGATCTTGAGCAGCGGACGCGCGCGCTCGCGTGCGGCGGCCTTCGCCATCGCCTCGGGCGTATCGAGCGAGATCGTGTAGGCGGTCACCACCGGATGCGGGGCGGGGAGGCCGGCGAGCGCGAATGCGGATGTGCCGGCACGCTTGGCCTCGAGATCCCAGAACGCGCAGTCGAGCGCGTTGCGCGCCGCGCCCGGCGGCATGGCGCGCTGCAGCCCCGCGCGGTCGAGCCGGCCGGCGAGGGCGGGCGCGACTGCGGCAATCTGCGCCAGGACTGCGTCTGCGGTTTCTCCGTACCGCGGATAGGGGACGCACTCGCCGCGGCCGCGGAATTCTGACTCAAAAAGTTCAGCGACAACCACGTCGGCTTGCGTCTTACTCCCGCGGCTGATGACGAAAGTACCGGCGATCGGCCAGCTTTCGCGCTGCGTGTTAACGTTAATACCAGCAGGCGCTTTCATCTTGAATTAACCTTTCGGAATTGCTCGACATCGCAGCGGGTTAAAGGCAAGTATGGGTCCGGGGAGCGGCGGCCCTCAAGAGCGGCGTTAACCAACGCTGCCACGCGGTCGTGCGCGGGTGGAGAACCGATCGTGAGCGAGGCCTTGCTCACCACACTGACACGGGGTGACCGGCTCGAGCTCGCGGCGGCGGGCACGTGGACGGCCGACCGCGCCGCCGATCTCGAAGGACTGGTCGACGCTGCGGTGCGCGAGTTCCAGACCGTCCCGCGCATCCTCGTCGACATGGCCAGGGTCGAGCGCCTCGATACGTTCGGCGCCTGGCTGCTCGAGCGCCTGGTGCGCGACTTCACGGCGGACGGGCGCGAGATCGATGTCGTCGGCCTGCCGCCGCGCTACAACGACCTCGTCCACGAGGCGCGTCACTCCAACCGCAAGCAGGCCGAGCCGGAAGCGCCGGCGCTCGTCGATTCCTTCGCCAAACTGCTGCGCCGCGCCGGCCATCTGTTCCTGCGCGACATCCTGCTCAACGTGCAGATGTTCGGCCAGCTCGTCGCCGCGCTCGGCCGCATCCTGCGCAACCCGCGCCGCTTCCGCTTCACCTCGATGGTGCATCACCTCGACCGCGTCGGCTGGCGCGCGGTGCCGATCATCCTGCTCATCACTTTCCTGATCGGCTGCATCGTCGCGCAGCAGGGCATCTTCCATTTCCGCCAGTTCGGCGCCGACGTCTACGTCGTCGACATGGTCGGCATCCTCACGCTGCGCGAGCTCGGCGTGCTGATCGTCGCGATCATGATCGCGGGCCGCTCGGGCTCGTCCTATACGGCCGAGCTCGGCTCCATGAAGATGCGCGAGGAGGTCGACGCGCTGCAGACCATGGGCCTCGATCCGATCGAGGTGCTGATCCTGCCGCGCATCCTCGCGCTCGTCATCGCACTGCCGTGCCTGACCTTCCTCGGCTCGATGGCCGCGCTCTACGGCGGCGGCCTCGTCGCCTGGCTCTACGGCGGCATGTCGCCCGAGATCTTCCTTTCGCGCCTTCAGGAGGCGATCTCGCTCGATCATTTCGAGGTCGGCCTGAGCAAGGCGCCGTTCATGGCGCTGGTGATCGGCATGATCGCCAGCATCGAGGGCCTGTCGGTGAAGGGCAGCGCCGAGTCGCTCGGGCTGCAGACCACCTCGTCGGTGGTGAAGTCCATCTTCGTGGTGATCGTGCTCGACGGCATCTTCGCCATGTTCTTCGCGGCGATCGGCAAATGACCGTCAACGGCTCGGGCTCCGATCACATCATCCGGGTGCGCGACGTGGTCGTGTCGCTCAACGACCGCACGATCCTCACGGGTCTGTCGCTCGACGTGCGGCGCGGCGAGGTGCTCGGTTTCGTCGGCGGGTCGGGGCAGGGCAAGACCGTGCTCATGCGTACGATCATCGGCCTGCTGCCGAAGGTTTCGGGGAGCATCGAGGTGTTCGGCGTCGATCTCGACAAGGCGAGCGAGAGCGAGCGCCACGCGGTCGAGCGGCGCTGGGGCGTGCTGTTCCAGCAAGGCGCGCTGTTCTCCTCGCTCACCTGCATCCAGAATGTGCAGTTCCCGATGCGCGAGTATCTGAAGCTGTCGCAGCGGCTGATGGACGAGATCGCCATCACCAAGCTGGAGATGGTCGGGCTCAAGGCCGACGTGCGCAACAAGTATCCGGCGGAGCTCTCGGGCGGCATGATCAAGCGCGTGGCGCTGGCGCGCGCGCTCGCGCTCGATCCCGAGATCGTGTTCCTCGACGAGCCGACCTCGGGCCTCGATCCGATCGGCGCCGGCGACTTCGACGAGCTCATCCGCACGCTGCAGCAGACGCTCGGGCTGACGGTCTATATGGTCACGCACGACCTCGACAGCCTGCACGCGATCTGCGACCGCATCGCGGTGCTCTCGGACGGCAAGGTCATCGTCGACGGCCCCATGGACGCCATGCTGGCGTGCGATCATCCGTGGGTGAAGGAATATTTCCGCGGCAAGCGCTCGCGTGCCGCGGGAATGGCGTACGCGCACGCAATCGCTTGACGAGTCACGGGGTGGGGTCATGGAAACCAAGGCCAACTACGTTCTGATCGGCTTCTTCACGCTCGGCGTGCTGGCCGGAGCCTTCGGCTTCGTCCACTGGTTCCGCAGCATCGGCAAGAGCCAGACCAGCGCGAACTACCACGTCGTGTTCCAGGGGCCGGTCGGCGGACTGCGCAAGGGCGCCGGCGTGCTGTTCAACGGCATGCGCGTCGGCGAGGTCTCCAACCTCGAGCTCAACAAGCACGACCCCAAGCAGGTGATCGCCACCATCCGCGTCGACGCCAACACGCCGGTGCGCAACGACACCGTGGTCGGGCTCGACTTCCAGGGCCTCACCGGCATCGCCAACATCTCGCTGCGCGGCGGCGATCCGACCGCGGCGGCGCTGCCCGAGGGCCCGGACGGCATGGCCGTGCTCACCGCCGATGTCGCCGCCACGCAAGACATCACCGCCGCCGTGCGCGAGGTGCTGCGCAAGATCGACGTCTTCATCACCGACAATTCGAGCTCGGTGCACAACTCGGTCACCAACATCGAGGAGTTCACCGAGGCGCTCAAGAAGAACGCCGGCCGCATCGACAGCATCATGGTCAACGCCGACAAGGTGATGGTCAGCGCCGACAAGGTCCTCGCCAACGCCGACAAGGCGATCGCAAACGCCGACAAGGTGCTGGTGAGCGCCGACCGCGCCATGAAGGGCGTCGAGAACCTGACCGGCACCGGCGACGACAATCCGGGCGAGATCGCCGAGACCCTGCGCTCGTTCAAGACGGTGGCCGAGGACGTCGACAAGAAGACGCTGCGCAACCTCGACCTGCTGATCGCCGACGCGCGCCGCACGCTCACCACCATCGACCTTGCGGTGCGCAACTTCGACCGCAATCCGCAGCGCGTCATCTTCGGCGGCGGCACGCCGGCGACGCCGCCGCCCACGGCGCCCGCCGCGGTGGGCGCGCAGGGACGGCGCTGAGCGCCTCATCCGCGCGGCTCCTCGGGGCGTCGTGCGCACCCAGTCGTCCGCATACATCGGTGTGAAATCCTCCTGACCTTCCCCCGCGAGCGGGGGGAGGGAAGGCGGTGGCGAGCCCGCGTCAACCCGCGCTGGATGCGTCGTCGCCCGGCGCTCTCCTGCAATGACGGCCACGATTTCGGACTCCTTCCCACCGCCGTCCGCCCCTGTGACGGCGGTCACTGCCGCGCCGAGGGAATCGGGTACAAGCGCACCTTTCGCGGTGCGCATCGTGCCGCCGCTGCAAGCACGAAGAGACCATCATGCGAGCTTCCACCCTCTGTTTCCGTTCCGCCGTGTGCCTTGGCATCGTCGGCATTCTCATCGGCATCGCCATGGCGGCGTCGCACAACCACGCGGTGACGCCCGCGCATGCGCACCTCAACCTGCTCGGCTGGGTCGCGCTGTTCCTGATTGGCTTCTTCTATCGCCTGCATCCCGCGCTGGACGCGAGCCGCATGGCGCTGGTGCAGACCGGCGTGTGGATCCTCGGCACGGTCGTGCTCGTCGCCGCCGTCGCCGCGATCCACCTCGGCCAGCCCGCCGCCGAGCCGGCTGCCGCGATCGGCTCGCTGATCGTGCTCGCCGCCATGGCGATGTTTGCCTGGCTGGTGTTCCGTGCCGAGCCCTCGCGCGCCGCCGTCGGCGCCATGCGTCCGGCGGAGTAGGGCGGGCGGCTGCGCCGTTCGCACAGCAGGGACTGGACCGCCCGCGGCCGCGGGCGGTCCGTCACTTAGCCGCCAGCGCGCGCATGATTTACGGGCGCCGGCGAGGACTGGATGCCCGCGTGCGCGGGCATGACGGCGCAGAGGCGGTGCCGAGCGCGGATGCGCCACGTGTGCGGGACGCGCCGCGCCGTGATGAACAGGTCGTCCGATCATGTCCGAGGAACGCGCCTCGCCACATGCTTCGTCGCTGGGCACCTCACTCCCGCACGCCGGTCAGCACATATTTCTTCTGCATCTCGGCGATGAGCGGGTGCTTGGTGGCGTCGACGTAGGCCTTGGGGCCGGGCGGGCTGCCGATCAGGCGCACGATCTGCCAGTTCGGCCGGCCGGGCCGGCGCTTGAGCGCGATGCTCTGCACCCAGGTGAAGCCGGCCGCGCGCAGCGCCGCCGTGACCTCCTTCGCCAGCGCCGCGCCCGAGATCTGCGTCTCGGCGGATGGAGTGCTCCCTCGCGGGTCCGTTGCCATCGTTGTTGTCCGTCGGGCACCGCAATGGGCCGACTTTAGCATCGGAACCCGGGCGAGGGCGGTTATCGCGCGCATGCGCGGCGACTATCCCCGGATTTGCGCGGTGCCGCGCCGCAGCATCACGGCGGGCCGCAATCGCAAATTTGGGGGTTCATGGTCATGCCCCTCACCCGGCGCTCCGCGCCGACCTCTCCCCGCAAGCGGGGCGAGGTTGGGGCCGTGCCGTGCTCCAGGAGCTGCGTTCGTCCGCAAGCGGGGGCCGCGCCCTCGCGGAGGCGCGCCCGGCCTAGATCGTGATCGGATCAGATTGAATCGCGATCACGATCGGCTTTTGTTTTGTTTGAGCATGATCTTTCCCGAAAACCGGTTTCCACCCCCGGATCAAGTCCGGGGGCAGGCATTTTCGGGATCATGCTCTACTCGATGCGGCCGGCGGCGTGCGCCAGCATGGTGTAGACCTTGCCGGTCTCCGAGGTGAGGTAGGTGCGCGCAACCACCTGGCCGCGGTCGTCGCGCGAGACCTCGTCGAGCAGGCGCTCGAACTCGGTGATGTAGCGGTCCACCGTCTGGCGGAACTCGCGGTCGGAGCGATAGCGCTTGCGGATCTCCTCGAACGCGCGCTGGCCCTGCATGGTGTAGAGCTTGCGCGTGAACACGTTGCGCTCGCCGCGATTGTAGCGGTCCCACAGCTCGGCGGCGGCGTCGTGGTCGATCATGCGCGCGATGTCGACCGAGAGCGAGTCGAGCGACTCGATGGTGTGACGGGTGGGGCGCTCCTCGCCGCGCGGGGCACGGCCGCCCGCGCGCATCGGCTGGGCGTCGCCCTCGCTCGAGGCGCGGCTGAGCAGGTCGGAGAGCCAGTTGCCGCCCTGCGGACCCCCGGGCGGGGGAGCCGGCTGCGCGGACGATGCGCCGGGGGCGGGCGTCGGCGCATAGGCCTCGGGCCGGCGCGCGGGCGGCGCCACCGGCGGGGCGTTGCCGACGAACTGCGCGCGCGGCGGCTCGGTGCGCGCGGGCTCGGCGCGCACGGCGGCGACGGCCACGGCCGCCTCCTCGCGCGCGGGCGCGCGGCGCGGCGGCGGGGCCACGGGCTCGCCGCCTTCCATCTCGCGGCCGTGGCGCGCGACGATGCGGTTGAGCTCGGCCAGCGCCTCGATCTGGTCGACGATCACCCGGCGCATCTGCGCGGCGCTCTCGGCCGTCTCCTGCGGCAGCTCGAGGATGCCGCGGCGCAGCTCCTGGCGCGTGTTCTCGAGCTCGCGCTGCATGTCGGCGGCCATCTGCTTCATGCCGCGCACGATTTCCGTGAAGCGCTCGGTCGCGCCCTGGAACATGGTCTGGGCGTCGCCGGTGGCCTGGTCGTAGATCTCGCGCAGCGCGTCGATGGTGCGCTGGCGCTCCTCGTCGGTGTGCTCGCGCACGACCTGGAACTGCTCGGTGACCGCGCGCGCGCCCGAGGTGCTCGAATCGGCGATGGTGCGCGCGATGTCGCGGGCGCGCTCCTCGGCCGCCGCAAGCTGCTCGTCGAGCAGCGAGGAGAAGCGCCGCAGGCGCACGTCGAGATCGCTCGTGCGCGCGTCGAGGGCGGAGGCGAGCTGCTCGAACAGCCCGCGCCGCTCGTTGATCGCGATCTCCGTCTGCTTGTTGGTGCCGTCGAGCTGGCCGGCGATGTCCGCGAGCTCGCGTCCGTGCTGGTCGAAGCGCGAGGACAGGTCGTTGAGGTTGGCGAGCACGCGGCCGGTGACCTCGTAGAAGCCGCCGATGTGCTCGTCCATGCGGTTGGTGGTCTGGCCGGTGCGGTCGAGCAGCGTGTTCATCGCTCCGACGAAGTCGGTGACGCGGGTCGAGAGCACGTTCTCGATGGTGTTGAGGTTGCTCTGCGCGCCCGAGAGCACCTCCTGCAGGAGGCCGTTGGCCTCGCGCAGGCGCTCGAACAGGGCGGTGGTGTCGGTGCGCAGCATCCCGTTGGTCTCGAGGATCTCGGCCACGGTGGCGGAGGCGGTCTGGCGCGCCTGGTCGACCGAGCTCGCCGTCGCGGCCTCGATCTCGCGCATGGAGGCGCCCACCGCGTTGATGGCGCGCTCGCTCGCCTCGTTGATCTTCTGCGCGATGTCCTGCGAGTTCTCGCGCAGGCTGCGGGCGAAGGTCTGGCCCTTGGTCTCGATCGTGTGCGCGGCCTGGTCGGTGACGCGCGCGAGCTCGTTGGTCATCTCGATCGTCTTGAGGCCGATCGCGTTGACGAGCACGCCGTTCTTCTCGTCGAGCAGGCGGGTGAGCTCGCTCGAGCGGTTGCTGATCGCGTTGACGATCTCGTCGGCGGTGCTGGTGAAGGTGCGGCCGACCTGGCTGCCGACGCCGACGAGGGTGCGCTCCACGTCGGTCGCCGCCTGCCGCAGCGTCTGCGACACGTTGGTCGAGAGCGAGGTGATGGCCTGCTCGGCCTGGCTCGCCCCGGAGGCGACCTCGTGCATGACGGCGGAGAGCTGCGTCGCCGCGTTGTGGCCGCGGTTCTCGATCTGCGCGAGGACCGCGTCGGCGCGGTCGAGCAGGACCTGCTCGAAGCGGGTGAGGCGCTGGTCGAAATTGCCGGCGACGCGCGCCGCCTGCACCTCGATGCGCTGGTCGAACTCGCGCACCTGGTCGGCGAGCCGGGTGCCGATCTGGTCGAAGCGGCCGGCGATGCCGGTGGTCTGCGCCTCGATGCGCTGGTCGTAATCCTTGACGCGCTCGGCGAGGCGCTCGGCCACCTGGTCGAAGTTGCCGACGATGCGCACGGTCTGCGCGTCGATGCGGCGGTCGTTCTCCTGCACCTGCTCGGCGAGGCGGGCGGCGAGCTGGTCGAAGCTGCCGGCGATCTGCGCGGCCTGCGCGTCGATGCGGCGGTCGAAGTCGCGGACCTGCTCCACGAACCGGCCGGTGACCTGGTCGAAGCTGCCGGCGAGATGCTCGGTGTGGGTCGTCACCACGCGGTCGAACGCGTGGGTCTGCTCGACGAAGCGGGCGGTGACCTGGTCGAAGTTGCCGGCGATCTGCTCGGCCTGGGTCGAGACCGCGCGGTCGAACTCCTGCATCTTGCCGGAGAGCCGCGCGGCGATCTCGTCGGCGTGCGTGGCGATCGTGCCGGCGATCGAGTCGATGCGCTGGTCGAGGGCGAGGACGACCTCGCGGCCGCCGTCGGCGACGGTCTTGGCGATGTCCTGTACGCGCGCGCTGAGCGCATCGTTGAGGCTCTGGGTGCGGCCGTCGAGCGATTCCTCGAAGCGGTCGAGGCGCTGGTCGAGCGCGACGCCGATGTCGTTGATCTTGGAGGAGAAGCGCGTGTCGAAGCCGTCGACGTATTCGCGCATGGCGTCCTGCACGTCCTGGGTGCGCTGGCTGATGCGCTGCACGATCTCGCCGCCGTAGGTCTTCACGGTGTGGTCGAACTCGGCGAGGTGGCGGGTGATGAGGTCGCCCAGCGTCGTCGAATCGCGCGAGATGCGCTCGGCGAGCTCGTTGCCGCCGCGCATGAACATGTCCTCGAAGGCGGCGAGGCGCTGCGCCAGCAGGTCGCGCATGGCGTCGCCATGGTTGGCGACCGAGGCGGTGAGGGCCTCCGCGTGCTGCGCGAAGGCGTCGGCGACGCGCACGCCGCCCGCGGTGATCGCCTCGGTGATCGAGGCGCCGGTCTGCTCCAGCTTGCCGACGACGTCGCCGCCGCGCAGGCTGAGGTCGAGCACCAGCGAGTCGCCGGTGGCCTTGAGCGTGTTGTTCACCTCGTCGACGCGCGCCGCGATGGTCTCGGCGAGCGTGCTGGAGTTCTCGAGCAGGGCGTCGCTGATGGAGCGCGCGCGCTCGTCCATCGTGTCGATCACGCCGACCGCCTTCTGCGAGAACTCGTCGGCCACCTGATCGAGCTTGGAGCTCATCATGTGCTGGACGCCCTCGGCGATCGCGACGAACTCGTCGTTGACGGTCGAGGTCTTGAAGGTGAGGCTGGAGGACAGCCGCTCGGTCGCCGCGTCGATGGCGCGGATGGTCATCTCGCTGGTCTGCTCGAGGCGCTCGAGCATGTCGCCGCCGCGGTCGCCGAGGGCGGCGATCATGCCGTCGCCGCGGTCCTGCAGCGCGCGCGTGATGTGCTCGCCCTTCTCCGCCAGCGCCTCGGTGATGCGCTGCGCCGCCTCGTCGACCTGTTCGGCCACCATGCTGCTGACCGCGCCGATCTCGTTGGAGAGATCGACATGCACGTTGCTGATGGCGGTGCGGACCTGCTCGCCGTGCTCGACCAGGAGCTGGCGCTGCTGGATGATGCCGTCGATCAGGGCGCGCATGCGCGTCTCGTTGTCGGCATAGGCGCGCTCGAGCGCGGCAACCTCGTCGCTGACCACGCCTTCGAGCTCGGAGGCGCGCGCCAGCGCGCGCTCGACGCCGTCGCCGATCGCGGCGACCTCGCGGCGCACGGCCTGGCCGACGCTCATGACGGAGTCGCGCGCGACGGTCTCGGGCTCGGCGAGGCGCACGGCGATCTCCGCCATCGACTGGCCGACGAGCCGCAGCTCCTGCGCGCGCGAGAGCATGGCGGCGAGGAAGAAGAAGAACGCGATCGGCGCGAAGAAGCCGGCGACGAGGCCGACCATCAGCGGCACGGCATTCAAACCGTCCGACAGCATGGCGCCGAGCGCGCCGGCGTAGGTGCCGAGCACCATGCCGGCGAAGAAGACGACCCAGCTCGCGGTGAACAGCCAGGCGACGACGAAGGGCGTGCGCGAGGGGCGGCGCTGCAGCGCGCGCAGGAGCTGGCCGACGCTCTCGCGGTTCTCGTTGGCGGCGGGACGTTCGGCGGGTTCTTCGGCGGCGGGCGCAGGCGCGGCGGCGGCGCGCGCGAGCGGACGGTCCTCGGGACCGATCTGCGGCATGCGGCCGCGCTCGTTGCGGCGCGCGGGGCGGGCGTTGCCCTCAGGCGCTCCATCGCGCGGCGTCGTCACCGCTTCCTCGATGGCCATCATGGCGAGCTCGATCGGGTCTTGTGATTTTCGGGGGCTATTGGCCATGTCCGTCGTCTCGTTACGCAGGCACCAAAGGCGAGCGGCGCCATGAATCGTTGCCGCCCGTCACGGGCGAGATGGTCGCGAACCTCTTCCGGCGGAAAAGTCCGAACGTGATCTGGAACTCCCCCATGCCGCGGACCGATCCTATCCGCTTGGAACCACGAAAAAAACGGGTTCGTTAATTTCTTTTTAATTCATCGTTAACCGTGCCGGATACCGTTCCAAAACGACACACGGCGCGCGGCGCGGGTGTGGAAAACATCGCCAACGCGCCGGCAACGGCGCCGTGCGGTTAGCCCGCCGTTTACGCTGGCGCAGGTCCGTGCCCGCCGGGGGGTGCGCATTTACCAGAGCTTGCGCGCCGCCGTGCGAGGGTCTTCCCCACAGAAGGGCCGTTTTCAGGCCCCAGGGATGGCGCTCATGTTGGATCTGCGCACCAAGGCCGTGGACTCGCCCTCGCTCGTGCCCGACGAGGTGCTCGACCGCGCGCACCTCTATCGCATGACGCTCGGGGATCACGACCTCGAGGGCGAGGTGCTCGGTCTGTTCGAGCAGCAATGCGCGATGCTGCTGGCGCGGATGGCCGACGCCGATCCTGCCGGCATCAAGGCGCTGGCGCACACGCTCGACGGCTCCGCGCGCGGGATCGGCGCATGGCGCGTCTCGCAGGCGGCGCGCGCGCTCGGGCAGACGGTCGATGCGGGCGGAGACGTCGCCCAAGGCAGGGACATCGCCGCGGCGGTCTCGGCGCTGCGTGCGGCGGTCGAGGAGACGCTCGCCGTCGTCACCGACGTGCTGCGCGTGCATTAGCCTCCTGCCTACGGCCGCAGCACCACCTTGATGCAGCCGTCCTCCTTGTCGGGGAGTTTCTTGTAGCGCTCGGGGCCGTCCTCGAGCCGCCCCTGATGCGTGATGACGAAGGCGGGGTCGATCTCGCCGTCCGCGATCCGACGCAGCAGGCGGGTCGAACGGAAGTGCGCTAACAACGCGTGCGCGTCTGGTTTCGCGTCGACTCAGATGAATGGGCCCGCGCGGCACAAGAGTCTGGCGTCGCGGCAAGCGGGTGGGGTATAGGACCCGCACGATGTCCCCCGCCAAATCCAAGTGAAGTCATGCCCAAGATCACCTACATCGACAGCGCCGGCGAGAGCCGTACGGTCGACGCCGAGGTTGGCTCGACCGTGATGGAAGCGGCGATCCGCAACGGCATTCCCGGCATCGAGGCCGAGTGCGGCGGGGCGTGCGCCTGTGCGACCTGCCACGTCTATGTGGAGGAGGCCTGGCAGGAGAAGACCGGCGAAGCCTCCGCCATGGAGCAGGACATGCTCGACTTCGCGTTCGAGGTGCGCCCGAATTCCCGCCTGTCGTGCCAGATTACCGTCCGGGAGGATCTCGACGGCCTCGTGGTCCACACGCCCGCGCGGCAGGCGTAGCGCGGGGCCTCTTCCGGCCGATTTTCCGCCGCCCACCCGCGATTCCGGGCCAAACTTTCCGGTCCCGGCCGGATTTTGGCGATTGCCGGAGACCTGCGTCCCCGGTAGGAGAACAGCCAAATCCCGCGGCTTTTTTGACGTTTGAACCGGGCGAGATGCCGAAGGTTACCTACATCGAGTTCGACGGAGAGACCCACACGGTCGCCGGATCGCGGCGACCGACGCGCTCGACGGCCTGATCCTGCGCACACCTTCTTATCAAGGACGGTAACGATGCTCGATTCCACGGGCCACGCGCCCATCAAGACCGACGTGCTGATCATCGGCGCGGGCCCCTGCGGCCTGTTCGCGGTGTTCGAGCTCGGGCTGCTCGACATGAAGGCGCATCTCGTCGACATCCTCGACAAGGTCGGCGGCCAGTGCGCCGAGCTCTATCCCGAGAAGCCGATCTACGACATTCCCGCGATCCCGTTGATCAGCGGACAGGGCCTCACCGATGCGCTGATGGAACAGATCAAGCCGTTCGGCCCGACGTTCCATCTCGGCGAGATGATCGAGACGGTGGAGAAGATCGGCGACCCGCTGTTCCGCGTCACCACCGACCGCGGCAAGGTGTTCGAGGCGAAGATCGTCGTCATCGCCGCGGGCGGCGGCTCGTTCCAGCCCAAGCGCCCGCCGGTGCCCGGCATCGAGGCCTACGAGGGGACCTCGGTGTTCTACGCCGTGCGCAAGATGGAGCAGTTCCGCGACAAGCGCCTGCTCATCGTCGGCGGCGGCGACAGTGCGCTCGACTGGACGCTCAACCTCGTGCCCGTCGCCAAGCGCGTCACGCTGATGCACCGCCGCGACCAGTTCCGCGCCGCGCCCGACAGCGTCAACAAGATGCGCGCGCTCGTTGCCGAGGGGAAAATGGATCTCGTGCTCGGCCAGGTGACCTCGCTCGAGGGCGAGGGCGGCCAGGTCACGCGCGCCAACGCGCGGCCCGACAAGGGCGATCCTTATGTCGTCGAGTGCGATGCGGTGCTGCCGTTCTTCGGCCTGACCATGAAGCTCGGCCCCGTCGCCAACTGGGGCGTCAAGCTCGAGGGCGAACTGATCCCGGTCGATACCGCGGCGTTCGAGACCAACATCCCGGGTGTCTTCGCCATCGGCGACATCAACACCTATCCGGGCAAGCTCAAGCTCATCCTCTCCGGCTTCCACGAAGCGGCGCTGATGTCGCAGAAGGCTTACAAATATATCTATCCGGAGAAGCGGCTGGTCTTCCAGTACACGACCTCGTCGACGAGCCTGCAGAAGAAGCTCGGCGTGGCCTAGCGCCTCTCACTGCGCCTCGCCCGCGCCCGGCGCGGGCAGCGGGCCGGCGATGACCGGCGTGCCCGGACGCGCAAGCGCGAGCGCGCGGCGCAGGCCTTCCATGGCGGCATCGGCCATGGCGGCGTGGCCCTCCGCGGTCGGATGCACGGCGCCGCCATAGACTGCGCTCAGCACGCCCCACATGGCGTCGTGAATGTCGCTCGGCTGCATGCTCGAGCCCTGCGGATAGGTCATGGCCGCGAAATAGCTGTCGTTCGCGGTGCGGATCCAGCGCATGCGCGGCGCGTAGGCGCGGAACGCGCTCGGATGCTGGCCGCAGGTCAGCGGCTGCCGCGCGCCCTCCACGGGACTCTCGGCGAAGCTCTTGCCCTCGGGCGAGAAGCAGGCGTTGTCGAAGGCGGGATCGCTCGCCGCGCGCGCGCACATGCCGTGGCCGACGAACACGTCCTGATGCGCGTCGACGAAGGTCATGGCTTCGCCCGCGCCGCACAGCGCGCCGCCGGTGCAGGTCGCCAATCCCTTGAGGCGCGGCAGGAAGCGCGTCTGCACGAAGTTGGAGGCCGTCTCGAGACGCGCGGCGTCGGCGCCGAAGGCGGGATGCACGTCGAAGCCGTCGCGCCCGCCGGCGCAGGTGGCGCCGTCGGCGGTGAGCACCGGGTTGGCATAAGAGGTGAACACCACGCGCTTGAGGTCCCCGCCGACGAGCGGCTTGAGCGCCTTGCGCAGCCGCGCGAAATCCCCCGGCAGCGTCTGGTCGAGCAGCGCCTGCGAATTCGCCACGCTGCCGAGCACGCCGCCGCGCTTGAACAACGCGCGCGACCACGGCTCCTCGATGATGACGTCGGCGACGAGGCCGGAGAAGTCGATGTCGTTGGCGCCGACCGTGAGCAGCACGAGATCGAGCGCGCGGTTGGGATCGGCCTTGCGGGCGCGCGCCAGGATGCTGGTGAGCTGCGTGATCTGGGCCGGCACCGTCGAGGGACACTTGGCGTCGCCGCAGTCGGTCTCGCGCACGCGCTTGGCGCCGAGCACACCGTCCTCGATGGTGGAGCCGGTGCAGGCGAGCGGCAGGAAGGTCACCGCCACGTGCGGCTGCTCGACCGCGAGCGCCAGCGCCGTGCGAAGCTGATAGCTGTAGAGCGAGCGATGGCAGGCGGAGTTCTGCCAGCGCGCGGACAGCCGGTTCCACGCATTGACGGCGTCGGGGCCGGGACGCGAGAGCTCGCACGACTTGTCGCCCTTGAAGCCGGCGCGGCCGGGCCTGAAATATTCGCTGCGGCTGGTGCCGATGAACTGGCGGAAGCAGAAGCCGTCGTCGGAGAGCGCAATCGGCCGGTCGGGATTGCCTTCGCCCGCGGCGATGGAGTCCCCCAGCCCGGCGATCAGCAAGTCGCGCACCGAGATCTCCGCGGAGACGCGCTCGAGCGTGCCGTCGGCGTGACGCACGTCGGCGGTGACGATGGTGCTGCGGCCGGCGGGCACGCGCAGGCGGATCTCGTCCTGGCAGGGCAGGTAGCCGGCCTTGGCCTCGGCGCCCTGGTCGAACAGCCAGGTACAGGTGGCGTCGGGCGCGCCGTCGACGCGCAGGCTGATGGCGTGATCGGACGGCGCCAGATAGTTTTCCGGCACGCCGTCGCGCGGGCATGGGTCGGCGATGCGCCCGGCCGCGTCGATGCACAGCCGTCCCAGCATGTGGCGGGCCCAGCCACGGCCTTCGCTCTGCACCGCGAGGAACTGCTCCGACTGCAGCACGTCGCGGCCCTGCAGCGCCTCGGCGTGCAGCAGGAAGTCCTTTTCCTCGCGGAACAGGCGGAAGCGGTTCTTCACCTCCCAGGCGATGCGGGGGCCGGCCTCGGAGATCGGCTGCGCGAGCGCGCGGTCGGGCACGGCCGCGAGGGCGGCCAGCGCAAGGAGGAGAAGGGGGATGATGCGCATGGATGACGGGCGATCTCAGCCGGAGCGGGGGCTCCCAGGCTGCCTGAGATAGCAGTCATCAGGCGGCAAGATCAGGGCGCTGCGATGACCGTCCTATGACCGACGGCCGGCTGCTCGCGCATGCCTGCCCACAGGCGGATACCCGCCATCATGACGGTGAGGGTGGCGATCCAGACGATGCGGGCGCCGTAGCGGTCGTGCGGACCCGAGAGAGCGCCGCAGACGAAGGCATTCGCGAGGACGGCGACAACCACCGAGCCGGACAGCAGGGCGAGGTCGTCGAGCTTGTCCCACAGCGGACGCGCGAGCAGCACCAGGAGGCCGATCATAGAGAGCCACGCCACGGGAACGTGCAGGGCGTTGACGTAGGTGAAATCGAAGGCGCCATGCTGCTGGCGGGCAGCGCGCATCGCCGGCACCTCGCCGCGGATATAGCGCTCGATGATGCCGTAGGTGTGCCAGAGCTGGTCGTTCACGCCGTAGCCGGTGCCGACCAGCACGATCTGCTCGGCGGTGGCGCGCAGCGCCGTGGTCACCTGCGCCATCGGATAGGCGGCGAGGCTTCCGAGCACGATGGTGCGCATCTCCTCGCCCAGCCCCTCGAAGCGGCCGAGTGTGTTGAACGGACCGTCGCTCCACAGGAACTCGTCGGCGGTGGCCGGCAAGTCGTGGCGATAGGGACACAGCCGCAGGTGCTTGGTGGCGCAATTGTCGTCGAGGTAGCGTGCGACGATGCCGTCCTGCAGCATGCGCCCGAACACGATCCCGTAGCCGCCCGGCGTCCATGCGAGGCGTCCGGACAGCGCGGCATTGGCGGCGAGCAGCATCAACGCGCCGAGCAGGAGCGCGGCGCCGCTCGCGATCAGGCCGCGCACGTCGATGCGGCCGCGCAGCAGCGGCAGCGCCAGCGCGCCGGCCGCGAGCAGCGCGAGGAGCACGGCAAAGGTCGCCGAATGGCCGGCGGCCGCGAAGGCGATCAGCGCGATGAGACCGAGCGTCTCGCCCCGGCGCAGATCGCGCCGATGCATGACGAGCAGGTGCATGGCGATCACGCTCAGGCCGGCGAAGATGTCGGTGAGCAGAATGCTGGTGATCCACGGCAGCGTGGTGACGAGCGCCAGCGCGGCGAGGAAGGCGAGGCGCGCGCGCACGCCGCCGCCGATGCCGAAGACGCGCAGCGCGAGCGCCACGATCCAGACGGTGAGGGCGCACTGGATGAAGACGATCGGCCAGAAATGCCAGCCTTCGCCGAGGTGCAGGTAGAGGCCGAACACGGTCGAGCGGCTCGGCACGAGGTAGCCTTCGTACCAGCGCGCGAGATAGCCGCCGGTGTCGTACTGCAGCAGCGGATAGCCGTTCCACAGGGCGGGAGCGGCCAGCAGCACGATCGCCGCGAGAACAGCGGCCGCGGTACGCATCGTTGAAAGCCGCTTGGGCGGCTGGACCGGCGTCATCATCCCCCCGGAGGAATGTCTTGTTGTCGCGACAACCTGCTTGTTTTGGCGACAAACTGCGCCGCCGCGGTGGCCGGGTCAACTGTCCGTCCGGTTGTGGCGCACGGCACGGTTGCCGGCAGGGCGGGAGGCGGCCGGGCTGCACGGCTGGGCGTCGAGACGGGCGGGCAGGTCCGCGCCGGCGCCTCGCTCGCGCGCGGCGCGCGCCGCCGACAGGTTGAGCCAGGCCTCGCGCGCGCCCAGCGTGCTCAGCGCGAGCACGAACGGAATGACATAGTAGAGCAGGCGGAACAGCAGCAGCGAGGCGATGAGCTGCTCCTTGTCGATCGCCTCGAGCGCCACCAGCATGGCCGCGTCGAACACGCCGAGCCCGCCGGGCGCATGGCTGGCGAAGGCGAGCAGGCTCGCGGTCACATAGGTGACGACGACCGCGACGAGCTCGGCCTGGCTGTCGGCGGGGAGCAGCACGTACATCGCGAGGCCCGACAGCCCAAGGTCGAACACGCCGATGACGATCTGGATCAGGGTGAGCGGCGTATTGGGCAGCGTCACCTGCCAAGTCATGCGCCCGATGACGCGCGGGCCGGACGCGATCCAGACGACGTAGAGCACGATCGCCGCCAGCATGCCGAGGCCGATCAGCCGATTGACGAGCGGCGGCAGCAGGTTGACGGCGCTGGCCACCTGCGGCGCGACGCTCACGCCGAGGCCCAGCACGAAAAGATTGCCCAGCCAGAACGTGAGCCCGGTGACGAAGGCCATCTTGGCGACGTCGAGCACCGACATGCCCCAGGCCGAGTAGATGCGATAGCGGATCGCGCCGCCGGTGAAGACGGTCGCGCCGACGTTGTGCCCGATCGAGTAGCTGGTGAAGGCGGCGAGGGCCGCGACCCGGTAGGGCACGTGCGTGCGCCCGATCGTGCGCAGGGCAAAATAGTCGTAGCAGGTCAGCGTGCCGTAGGCGGCGACGATCAACGCGGCCGCCAGCGCGATCGAGCGGCCGGGGGTGGCGGCGAGGGCGACCCAAACCTTCGCAAGCTCGACGTCGCGCAGGATGCGCACGAGCGTCGCGACCGCGACGGCGATGATGACGAGACTGACCACGATGCCGACGTGGTGCCAGTTCACGCGCGCGAGCACGGTGCGCGCTAGGGCTGCCGCCCGGTGTCTCATCGGCTCTCCGGCGCTGCGTTCACGAATCGGACGGCAACCTTTCACGCGATTGCAACAATCTGACGAAAGGACAAAGGCCGCAATGTGAGGCGGAGTGATGGCGGCCGCCCCGCTGTCATCGAACTGAGACAGCCCCGGCGCATAGCTGGACGGCATGCGATTCGATTGCGAGATCCGCCAAGAACCGCCGCGGCAGGTCCGGCGCTGGCGGGCCATGTTCCTGTCGGACCTGCACCTCGGCTCGCGCGGATGCCGCAGCGGGGACCTCATCGATTTCCTGAGCCACAACGACGCCGACACTATTTATCTGGTCGGCGACGTGCTCGACGCCTGGCGGCTGTCCTCGCAGTGGTACTGGCCGCCGGCGCACGACCGCGTGCTGCGCGCGCTGACCGGCGCCGCGCGCGCCGGGCGGCGGGTCGTCTACCTGCCCGGCAACCATGACGACTTCCTGCGCGGCTACGGCGGCGCACAGTTTGCCGGGATCGAGGTGCTGGACCGCACGATCCATGTGGCCGCCGACGGGCGGCGCTACCTCGTGGTCCACGGCGACGTCTGCGATCCGCTGGTTGCGAGCACGCGCCGCATCCATCGCGTCGGCTACCGCGCCGAGCGCACCGTGCTCGCGCTCGACTCCGGCTTCAACCTGCTGCGCCGCCGGCTCGGCCTGCCGCGCCGCTCGATGACGCAATGGGCGAAGCACAAGCTCAAGACCTCGCTGCGCTACATCAGCGAGTACGAGAGGGCGATCGCGGACCTCGCGAGGTCGCATGCCGTCGACGGCGTGATCTGCGGGCATGTGCATCATGCCGCCATGCACAGCGAGCTCGGCGTCGCGTACCTCAACTGCGGCGACTGGGTCGAGAGTTGCACGGCGATCGTCGAGGACGACGGCCGTTTCGAGATCATCCGCTGGCGGGCCGCGCACGAGGCGCGCGCGGCCGCGCCGGCACAAGCGCGAGCCGCCTGATGCACATCCTCATCGCCACCGACGCGTGGCCCCCGCAGGTCAATGGCGTGGTGCGCACGCTGCTCTCGGTGGCGGAAGCCATGCGGCGACAAGGCGCGCGCGTGAGCTTCCTGTCGCCGGACGGGTTCCCGACGTTCCCGGTCCCGACCTATCCCGAGCTGCGGCTCGCGTTGCCCTCGCCGGGCGAGATCGCGCGGCGGATCGAGCGCGCGAAACCCGACGTCGTGCATCTTGCGACCGAGGGCACGATCGGATTCATGGTGCGGCGGCATTGCCTGCGTCACGGCGTGCCGTTCACGTCGAGCTACACCACGCGGTTTCCCGAATATCTCTCCGCGCGCCTGCCGATCCCGGACACCTGGAGCTACAACGTGCTGCGCCGCTTCCACAACGCCAGCGCGGTGACGATGGTGTCGACGCCCTCGCTGATCGAGGAGCTTTCCGGCCGCGGCTTCACGGACCTCGGCCTGTGGACGCGCGGCGTCGACACCGAGCTGTTCAAGCCCGAGCGCGCCATCGACCTGCGGCTGCCGCGCCCGATCTTCGTCACCGTCGGCCGCGTTGCGGTGGAGAAGAACCTCGCGGCGTTCCTGTCGCTCGACCTGCCGGGCACCAAGGTGGTGATCGGCAAGGGGCCGATGGAGGCGGAACTGCGCAGACGATTCCCGGAAGCGAAGTTCCTCGGCCATCTGCAGGACGAGGTGCTGGCCGCCCACGTCGCGGGCGCCGACGTGTTCGTCTTCCCGAGCCTCACCGATACGTTCGGGGTGGTGCAGCTCGAGGCGCTGGCCTGCGGCGTGCCGGTGGCGGCCTACCCGGCGGTCGGCTCGCGCGACGCGATCGGCGATCATCCCGTCGGGGTCATCGACGCGGACCTGCGCGCCGCCTGCCTCAAGGCCCTGCACGTGCCGCGCGCAGCCTGCCGCGCCTTCGCACTGACGCGCTCGTGGGACGTCAGCGCGCGGCAATTCCTCGAGCATGCCAGCCGCGCCTGCGGGCTGCCGATCGCGCCGGCCGCGGCGCCCCCGCCCGCGCCCGCGGTGGCGCACAACGCGGCTTGACCCGCGCGGGCTCCGGGCCAATGCTCGGAGCCATGTTCATCACGTTCTTCACCGAGCTCAAGCAGGCCGGGGTGCCGGTCACGCTGCGCGAATACCTCACGCTGATGGAGGCGATGGACCGCGACCTCGCGCAGCGGCGCGTCGAGGACTTCTATTACCTGTCGCGCGCGGCGCTGGTGAAGGACGAGCGCAACCTCGACAAGTTCGATCGCGTGTTCGGCCACGTCTTCAAGGGCCTCGATCTGCTCGGCGACGCGCTGACCGCGGAAATTCCAAAGGAATGGCTCAAGAAGCTTGCGGAGAAATATCTCACCGACGAGGAGAAGGCGCAGATCGAAGCGCTCGGCGGGCTCGACAAGCTGCTCGAGACGCTGCGCAAGCGGCTCGCGGAGCAGGAGAAGCGCCACCAGGGCGGATCGAAATGGATCGGCACGGCGGGCACCTCGCCGTTCGGCGCTTACGGCTACAATCCGGAAGGCATCCGCATCGGCCAGGAGGGCAACCGCCACTTCCGCGCCGTGAAGGTGTGGGACAAGCGCGAGTTCAAGGACCTCGACGACCGCGTCGAGCTCGGCACCCGCAATATCAAGCTCGCGCTGCGACGCCTGCGCAAGTTCGCGCGCACCGGCGCGCCCGAGGAGCTCGACCTCGACGGCACCATCCAGGAGACCGCGCGTAAGGCCTATCTCGACATCCAGATGCGGCCCGAGCGGCACAATGCGGTGAAGGTGCTCTTGTTCTTCGACATCGGTGGCTCGATGGACTGGCACATCAAGGCGACCGAGGAGCTGTTCTCGGCCGCGCGCGCCGAGTTCAAGCACATGGAGCACTTCTACTTCCACAACTGCATCTACGAGCGCGTGTGGAAGAACAACCGTCGCCGCTTCGACGACACGACGCCGACCTTCGACGTGATGCACACCTATCCGCACGACTACAAGGTGATCTTCGTCGGCGACGCCTCGATGTCGCCCTACGAGATCGCGGCCGTCGGCGGCTCGGTCGAGCACATGAACGAGGAGCCGGGGCAGGTCTGGATGGAGCGCGTGACGCGCACCTATCCATCGGCGGTGTGGCTCAACCCCGTCTCGGAGGAGAGCTGGCACTACACGCATTCGATCCAGATCATGCGCAACCTGATGGGCGGGCGTATGTATCCGCTCACCCTCGAGGGCCTCGACCGCGCGATGAAGGAACTGGTGCGCTAGGGACGGGTCGCTGCCTCGGGGATCGGGGTCACGCGCATAGATCGGAGCGTCGCGAGCGTTACTGATTGCTGCAGAACGTGTAGCGGCCGTAGCCCTCGTCGATCACGCAGCGGCCGATGCTTTGATAGTAGCGCAGCATCGGCGTGCCGGGCCCCCAGGTCGGATCGGCGGGGCGCCATCCCTGATAGGCGTAGGCGGGCGGGCCATAGGTCGGCGCGACATACCCGTAGGCGCCGGGGGCGTAGCCATAGACGCGCGGCCGGTGGCGCGCGGCGGCATGGTGCCTCGCGGCCGTCTGATTTCGTTTCGCGGTCGAAACGTCGGTCGGCCGCTCGACCGACGAGCGCGCGGACAGTGCCTCCCGCGCGTTGGCGCCGGTCGGCGCGGCCGCGGTGCCGGCCAGCAGCAAGCCGGCAAGAGCCGTGAGGGCGAGGGATTTCATCGGTCTGGTCCTTGTCAGATGGCCCCAGGGACCAGAACCCGCGGCGAGGCGGCGTGTTCCGGGCGGCGCAGGTGGCTCAGCACCCTTGGTTGCCGCTCTCACGCATCCTTGATGTGCAGGTGCGAGCGGGCGCTAGCAGTTGCTGACGCCACTGCCGCCTTGCGTGGTTGTCGAGCCGCGTACGGTGCTCTGCGTACCGGCAAGCGCCGGGTCGTTGGCGATGCGCGGCGTGCCGGAGGAGGCGGTCGTGCCGGTTGAGGCGGAGCCGGCCGTCGTGCTGCTGCCGCAGCCCGGACGCGTCGCGGTGGAGGTGCCCGGCGCCGTGCCGGCGCCGCCGGCGGTGTTGGCGGGCGGCGTGCCCTGCGACTGGATCTGCGGCGGCAGCGGGCTCGACTGGCCCGGCACCGGCGCGGCCGGATTGCCGGTGACCTGCGCGGGCATGTTGGGGTTGGTCGGACCGGTGGTGCCGGTGCCGCCGGGTGAGGGCGCGGCCGACGGTGCGCTCGCGCTGCCGGCGGCGCCGCCCGCTGCCCCGCCTGCCGAGCCGCCCGATCCACCGCCGCCAGAACCTTGCGCGAGCGCAGGGCTGCTGCCGGCGAGCAGCGCGATGAGGATATAGCTCGACAGCCGCTTCGACATCTTGAGGCTCCGTTCGATGATGTGTCGGGAGCCAACGCCAGCCGCACGGGGCGGTTCCGGGCAACGCGCATGTGCACGCGGCGTGAACGCGCGCTATAAGCGTGGCGACGAGGATCGGGTGGAGACCAGCATGCTACCAACATCGGCGCTTTCGCGCGCGGCGCTGCGCGTCGCGGTGATCGCAGCGGCCGCGCTGCTGGTCGCGGCCTGCGACAAGTGCGGCAATTCGATCTTCCGTGTCGATGCAGGGCCGCTCGTCTGCAAGGACCAGCGGCCGGGGTGACGGCGTTCGCCTATCCGCGAAGCGCGAACACGGCTCCGATCAGGGCCATGACCGCGGCGACGACCACGGCGGCGGCCGAGGCCATGAGATAGACCACCGGCGACACGCCATGGGGCAGCTCGGCCCCGTGGCCGATATGCGCGAGCGCGAACACGATGATCGCACCGATGATCCAGCGCAGGCCGCGATAGCTGTGCCACGGCGGCGCAAAATGCGCGAGCGCCCAGGACACGAGCGCGCCGGTCACGAGGGCGGAGCCCGCGATCACCCACCACACCATGGCTGCGCGCAGCCGCACCGGGTTGCCCGCCAGCACGTCGGAGAACACGTCGGCGATCTGCAGGCCGCGCGCGGTGAGCGAGATCTGCAGCGCAAGGGCGAGCAGCACGCCGCCGGTCAAGGCGGTGAGCAGCGGGAGGGCGCGGGACGGGGTTGAATCGCCAGCCATGGCGCCGGTGGTAACAATGATCAGTGCGCCGGGCAAGGCCGTCCCGGCCGGCGCGAGCGTCCGCCGGCAGCGGACGATGCCACCATGCCGAGCCGCCACATCGCCCTCCGCGAAAACCGCAAGTGTGGCGCGGAACTGTCCGGCGCGACGCGACGTTGACGCACGATAGCCGCCGCGGTGGGACCGCGCGGCCGACGCTGCGGCCTCCGCGCGCGGCGCATCGCATCCACACTCGCGAACCAATCAACGCAGGCAAGGAAGGACGACCGGCATGGGTTTCTTTTCGAAAGACATCAAGACGATGGACGATCTGTTCGTGCACACGCTGCAGGACATCTATTACGCCGAGAAGCAGATCGCGAAGTCGCTGCCCGAGATGATCGAAAAGGCCAGCGACGCGCAGCTCAAGCAGGCCTTCAAGACGCATCTCGACGAGACCCAGAACCAGATCGCGCGACTCGAGGATGTGTTCCGCATGCACGGCGCGGAGATCAAGGGCGTCGATTGCCCGGCGATCGACGGCATCATCGACGAGGCCGAGGACGTCGCCGGCGAGGTCGCGGACAAGAAGGTGCTCGACGCGGCGCTGATCGCGGCGGCGCAGGCGGTGGAGCACTACGAGATCACGCGTTACGGCACGCTGGTCGAATGGGCCAAGCAGCTCGGCCGGAAGGACTGCGCCGCCAAGCTGCAGCTCAACCTCGATGAGGAGAAGGCCACCGACAAGAAGCTTACGTCGCTGGCCGAGAGCGCGATCAACCGCCGCGCCGCCTAGCATCGCGGCGTGACCATATCGCCGCCTCAAGGGCGGCAGGAGCAGCCCTCGCGCGCGAGCGCGGGGGCTGTATGCGTCTGCGTCGGGCTCAGACGGCGACCGAATGGCGGGCGGGGGCTGCCGTCAGGTAAGCGTCGAAGGCCGCGGCGACGAGGCGCACGAACGGCCGCCCGGCCTCGGTGACGGTGATGCGGTGGCCGTCGATCGTCACGAGGCCGCGCGCGGCGAGCGGCGCGAGTTCCGCGAGCTCGGCGGCGAAGTTCGGATTTGCGCCCGGCGTCGGCACCGCGTCGATGGCGGCGTCGAGATCGACCGCGAGATTGCACATCAGCGCTTCGATGACATGCGCGCGCAGGCGGTCTTCGCCGGCGAAGGCGAAGCCGCGCGCCGTGGCGAGCCGTCCGGACTCGATCGCGCGCGCATAGTTGCCGACGTCGGCGACGTTCTGCGCGTAGCCCTGCGGCAGCCGTCCGATCGCCGAGACGCCGAAGCCGATCAGCGCGTCGGCGGCGTCCGTGGTGTAGCCCTGGAAATTGCGGTGCAGCCTGCGCTCGCGCGCCGCGATCGCGAGGCTGTCGTCAGGCCTAGCGAAGTGATCGAGCCCGATCGCGACATAGCCGTGGGCGGCGAGCGCCTGCGCCGCGACCTCCGCCTGCGCGATGCGCGCGGTGAGGCCGGGCAGGGCGGCGGCGTCGATCAGCCGCTGGCGCGCCTTGAACCAGGGCACGTGCGCGTAGCCGAACAGCGCGACGCGGTCGGGTGCAAGCCCGCAGGCGAGTTCGACCGTCCGCTTGATATCGTCGGTGGTCTGCAACGGCAGGCCGTACATCAGGTCGAAGTTGATGCGCGTGAGGCCGGCCTCGCGCAGCGCCTCGACACCCTTGCGCACCAGCGCATAGGGCTGCACGCGGCCGATCGCCTCCTGCACGCGCGGCGTGAACTCCTGCACGCCCAGGCTGACGCGGTTGATCCCGATGGCGGCGAGGCCGCGCACCAACGCAGGCGGCAGGTGGCGCGGATCGAGCTCGATGGCGTGCTCGTCGATCTGAGCGAGGTCGAAGTGCGCGGCGAGCGCGTCGGTCACGTGCCGCAGCCGGTCCGGTCCGAGGATCGAGGGCGTGCCGCCGCCCCAATGGATGTACTGCACGGAACGTGAGCCCGCCGCGCGGCCCGCCAGCGCGATCTCGCGCATGAGCAGCTTGGCGTATTGCTCGAGCGGGTCCTGCCGCCGCATCACCTTGGTGTGGCAGCCGCAGTAGAGGCAGAGGTTGGTGCAGTAGGGAACGTGCAGGTAAAGCGAGAGGCGTTGCGCGGGGGCGAGCGCGGCGAGCCAGCCGGCATAGGTGTCGGCGGTCACGTCCGCCGTGAAATGCGGCGCCGTCGGATAGGACGTGTAGCGGGGAACGTTGCGTCCCGCGAACGCGAGGGAATCGTGCATGGCGCATGTTTCGCGCACGCGGCCCGCGACGGCCTTGACCTGCGTCAAAGCACTCATGTCAGACGGCCGTGTGCGGGTCAGGCGGCCGGGCGGACCTTGAGATACCAGTCGAGGATCCTCTCGCCGTCCCAGCAGGCCACGCCGGGCTTCGCCAAGATCTCCTCGAACATGCGCTCGACATGGCCGATGCGGTGCGGCACGCCGGACAGGTAGGGGTGCATGGCCACCGCCATGATCTTCGCGCGCGTGGTCGATTCCGCGTAGAGCACCTCGAAGGCGTCGAGGGTGCGGCGGTACATCATGTCGGAGCTCTGGTGCTGCAGCGCCATCACCACGATGTCGTGCAGCTCGAAATTATAGGGCAGGGCGACGACCGGCTTGTGCGTGGTCTTGAGCGTGACCGGCTCCTCGTCGAGCACCCAGTCGCCGATGTATTCGATGCCCGCCTCCGACAGATAGTCGAGCGTGTCGAAGGTCTGCGTCAGCCCGGGGCCGAACCATCCGCGCGGACGCTTGCCCCAGAACTTCTCGATCGCGGCGACGGTCTTGTCGATGGAGCCTTTCTGGTCGGCGAGCGTGTGCATCGGCACCTGGTCGTAGCCGTGCGCGTTGAGCTCCCAGCCGGCGTCGGCGCAGGCGCGCACGACGGGCTCGTAGGTCTGGCACACGCGCGCGTTGATGGCGACCGTCGGCGTGATCTTGAGGCGGTCGAACAGGCGCTTCATACGCCAGAATCCGACGCGCATGCCGTACTCGTGCCAGGTCCAGTTGGGATGGTCGGGCAGCATCGGCTGACCCTGCGGCGGCGTGATCACCATGCGCGCCATCGGACGCGACATGTCCCACTCCTCGAGCGAGAGCACGGGCCAGACCACGAGGCGCACGCCGTCGGGGAATTTGAGCGGCGGCCGACCTTCGATCGGCGAGAACGCCAGCCGTTCGCGTGGATGCATGTCGGCTCCCCCGAGGATGATCTGGCAAGCGTGTCGGCTCGCGCGCGCGAAGTCAACGCGGTGTCGCGGCACGTTTTCGACGCCATGCGCACGGCGAAATGGCGCATGCGGCGCCCACGAAAGCGGTAGCCAGCTTCGCCGCCCATGCTCTAATGTCCCGGCCAACCGCGGGACCTGACGCCGCGGCGCACGAGGGGAGACGCCATGCCTGCACGAGAGAGCCGCCGCACCGCGCTGATCACCATTACGAGCCTTGCGCTCGGCCTCGCTGCGAGCACGCTCGCGCAGGCGCAGGATTATCCGAACCGCCCGGTGAAGGTCGTGGTGCCGTTCCCGGCCGGCGGAACCGCCGACGCGATGCCGCGCCTCGTCGCCGACTACCTGTCGCGCAAGTGGAACCAGCCCGTCATCATCGAGAACAAGCCGGGCGCGGCCGGCAACATCGGCTCCGAGCAGGTGTTCAAGGCCGACCCCGACGGCTACACGCTGCTCTCGACGCCGCAGCCGCCGCTGGTCATGAACCTCAATCTTTATCCGAGCCTGCCGTACGATCCGGCGCAGTTCGTGCCGATCGCGATGATCGCGCGCGTGCCGTCCGGCCTGCTCGTCAATCCGCAGAAGGTGCCGCAGAAGACGCTGGCCGAGATCATCGCCTATGCCAAAGCCAATCCCGGCAAGCTGACCTCGGCGACGCAGGGCAACGGCACCACCTCGCACCTGACCTCCGAGATGTTCCAGATGATGGCCGGCGTGAAGGTGCAGCACGTGCCGTACCGAGGTTCCGCGCCCGCGCTGCAGGATCTCGTCGCGGGCAGCGTCGATCTGATGTTCGACAATCTCGGCTCCTCGCTGGCGCTGGTGCAGGGCGGCCAGCTCAAGCTGATCGCGGTCGCGACCAAGACACGCATGAAGGACCTGCCCAACGTCCCAACGATCGCCGAGACGCTGCCCGGCTTCGAGTCGGCGGCCTGGTTCTCCTTCGCCGCGCCGCCGAAGACGCCGCGCGAGATCGTGATGAAGATCAACGCCGGCGTGAACGAGGCGCTGCAGCAGCCCGACATCCAGGCCAAGCTCGCCAAGCTCTCCGGCGAGACGCTCGGAGGGACGCCGGAGGACATGAGCGCCTATATGAAGGAAGAGATCGAGCGCTGGCACAAGGTGATCAAGGCCGCGAACGTGAAGCTGAACTGACGGAGCGCCGTTCTCGAACGGCGTCCTGCAATCGGGAGAAGGACCATGACCATCGCAGCCGGCATCCGCGCCTGGCCGAGCGATCAGGTGACGCGCGTCCCGTACTGGATCTATTCCGACGCCGCGCTCTACGGTGAGGAGATGGAGCGCGTCTTCCGCGGCGATACGTGGAGCTTCCTGTGCATGGAAGCCGAGCTGCCGCGGCCGAACACCTACCGCACGTCATTCCTCGGCGACATGCCGGTGGTGGTCACGCGCGACAAGGACGGCGCCGTCCACGCATTCGAGAACCGCTGCGCGCACCGCGGCGCGCTGCTCTGCCACAAGGAGCGCGGCGAGGCGAAGGAGATCGCCTGCGTCTATCACAACTGGACATACGACCTGTGCGGCAAGCTCACCGGCGTCGCCTTCCGGCGCGGCATCGCCGGCAAGGGCGGCATGCCGCCCGAGAGCCGGCCCGAGCAGCATGCGCCGCGTCAGCTCCGCGTCGAGTGCTTCGCGGGCCTGGTGTTCGGAACGCTCGGCCGCCACACGCCGCCGCTGGAAACTTATCTCGGGGCGCAGATCGCGCCCAAGATCCGCCGCGTCATGCGCGCGCCGGTGCGGCTGCTCGGCGGCTACAGCCAGATCCTGCAGAGCAACTGGAAGCTCTACATGGAGAACGTGAAGGACAGCTATCACGCTTCGCTCCTGCACATGTTCTTCACCACCTTCCGTCTCAACCGGCTGTCGCAGAAGGGCGGCCTCGTCGTGAGCGAGGACGGCGGCAACCACATCAGCTATTCGATGGCCGCCGCCGACGCGGGCAAGGAGTACGAGAAGGCCGGCATGCGCACGGCCAACGAGGGCTACGCGCTGGAGGCGCCGGAACTGCTCAAGTCGGTGGACGAGTTCGGCGACGGCGTCGGTCTGCAGATCCTCTCAGTGTTCCCCGGCTTCGTGCTGCAGCAGATCCGCAACAGCCTCGCGGTGCGGCGCATCGTGCCGCTGGGCGTCGACCGCACCGAGCTGGTGTGGACGATCTTCGGGTTCGAGACCGATGACGAGGCGCTGCACGAGCTGCGGCTGCGCCAGGCCAACCTGATCGGGCCGGCGGGCTTCATCTCGATGGAGGACGGCGCGGCGGTCGGTTTCGTGCAGCGCGGATCGCGCGGCGCGGGCGGGGAGCTGTCGGTGGTCGAGATGGGCGGGCGCGGCATCGGCTCGGAGGAGAGCCGGGTCTCGGAAGCGGCGGTGCGCGGCTTCTGGCACGCCTACCGCCACCACATGGGTATGTAGGCGGCAAGCAAGCAGGCAGACCACGTGAACTTCGAACACCAGCTGCGCGTGCAGGACCTCAACGTCCGCTACGCCGAGACCATCGACGAGGACCGGCTCGAAAGCTGGCCGGATTTCTTTCGCGACGACGGACGTTATCTCATCACCACCGCCGAGAACGTCGCGCAGAAGCTGCCGATCGGGATGATGTACGCGACCTCGCGCGCCATGCTGCGCGACCGCATCAAGGCGCTGCGCCAGGCCAACATCTACGAGGCGCAGCGCTACCGCCACGTCATCGGCGCGCCGCGCCTCGTCGAGGCCGGCGACGGCACGCTGCGCGCGCGGACGAGCTTCATGGTGGCGCGCATCATGCACAGCGGCGAGACCATGCTGTTCGCCACCGGCTGTTACGACGACTGCATCGTGCTCGACGGCGATAACGCCGTCTTCGCCGAGAAGACCGTGATCATCGACAGCCGGCAGGTCGACACCCTGCTGGCGATCCCGCTGTGACGCATGTCCGCTGACGAGGAGCCGTCGCCGCCCTACTACGCCTTCCGTTCGAAGGTGGTCGGCGCGCCGTCGGAGTTCATGCTGGGCGAGGACGCGATCGAATGGCGGCGTGGGGCGCAAAGCGGCCGCGTGCCTTATCGCGACGTGCGCAAGGTGCGGCTCGGGTTCCGGCCCGTGACGCTGCAGAACTATCGTTTCCTCACGGAGATCTGGCCGAACAGCGGCCCCAAGCTCGCCTTCGCCTCGACATCGTGGCGCGGCCTCGTCGAGCAGGAGCGGCACGACGCCGCCTACGCCGCATTCGTCGCGGAGCTGCACCGCCGGCTCGCGCAGGCGGGCGGCGCCGTGCAGTACCGTTGCGGCTCGCCCGTGCTGCTCTATTGGCCGGGCGTCGCGATCTTCGTCGGGCTCTGCATCGGCGTGATCATGCTGGCGGGCCACGCGGTCGAGACGCAGGCCTGGGTCGGCTTCGCCATCGCCGCCGCCATGCTGGCGTTCTTCCTCTATCAGACCGGCGTGTTCTTCTGGCGCAACCAGCCGGGCAGCTACACGCCGGACGCACTGCCGCCGCGCGTCATGCCGTGACCGTGGCGCGGAGCGCTCGGCGGTGCCGACCTTCTATGAGCGCAGAGCGATGACGGCGCGCAGGCCTCCGCCTGCGCGATTGACGAGCGTGAGCTTGCCGTCTTGTTCCTCGACGATCGACTTGGCGATCGCCAGCCCGAGCCCGACTCCGCCGGTCTCGCGGCTGCGCGACTGTTCGACCCGGTAGAACGGTTCGAACACGCGCGGGAGGTCGGCCTCGGGAATCCCGGGGCCTTCATCATCGATGGTGATCTCGATCGCGTGCGGTTTCGCCGTGATCGCGACGTGCGCGGTCTTGCCGTACTTGACCGCATTGTCGATGAGGTTGGTGACCGCTCGCTTGAGCGCCACGGGCTGGCAGTCGTGAATGAGCGGCTCCGCCGCTGCCATGGTCACGGGCAGCCCGGCATCACGCATGTCGTCGACGACGCTCTGAAGCAGGGCCGATACGTCAGCGGGACGGTGCCGTTCGGCGATCGTCTCGTCGCGCGCGAACTGCAACGCGGCGCCGATCATGGCATCCATCTCCGCGATCGTCGCCAGCATCTTGCCGCGCTCATCGGCGTCTTCGATGTTCTCCGCCCGAAGCCTGAGAAGCGTCAGCGGGGTGCGCAGATCGTGCGAGATCGCCGCCAGCAGGCGGGTCCGGCTTTCGATGAGGCTGCGCAGCCGCCCCTGCATCTCGTTGAACGCGCGGGAGGCACGCCGGGTCTCGGCCGTTCCTGTTTCCGGCAGCGGCGGCGCGGTGACGTCCCGTCCCAATCGTTCGGCGGCGGCGGCAAGGGACGTCAATGGCGTTGTCACGCGGCGAACGGCCCAGATCGAGACGCCCACGATGATGACCGCCATCACCGCCATCGAAGTCAGGAACTGACGCGAGAACGCCGGTCCGCTGTCCGCGAGCGCCGTTTCGAACGAGAGCCATTGTCCGTCCCGCAGAGGCATCGCGACCCGCAGATCGCGGAACGCGCCAAGGCCATGCATCATCGGGCCGCGGCCTGCCATCGGACCATGGCCCATCGGATGCCAATCCGCGAACTGCGGGCCGGCCGCCGCCGAAACGGCGACGCGGGGTTGCCGGGTGGAGCCAGCCTGCACCTGCTCGGCGAGGAAGTCTTTGATCGCCTGGGCGACGGGATTGTCGTCGTCCGCCCCTTGCAGTGCCGGAGGCTGTGCCGTGAGCGCAGCCTGCAACGTCTGGTCGCTCATCGCGGCGACGATGCGCTCGCGCCATTCGCGCGGAGCTTCCTGGACGAGGCGGGTCAGATTGGCGATGCGCTGGGCTGCGGCAAATCCTCCAACGGCTCGGACGGCCTGCTCCCGGTCGGCCGTATAGATCCACGATCCGACCGCGTGCGACAGCACCAATCCGGCCAGAAGGACGAGCAGCGTCTGGCCAAACAAACTCTTGGGCAGCAACCGGCTCATTGCGCCGTCACCGCGGGCGTGAACACGTAGCCGCCGCCCCACACGGTCTTGATCAGCTTCGGATCGCCGGGGTCGAGCTCGAGCTTCTTACGCAGGCGGCTGACTTGCGTGTCGATGCTGCGGTCGAGGCCTGCTGAGGACCGGCCACGCGCCAGGTCGAGAAGCTGGTCGCGATTGAGCACCCGCTGCGGCCGTTCCACGAACGCAATCAACAGGTCGTATTCTCCTGTGCTCAGCGGGACCGCCACGCCGTCCTGACGCACAAGCGCGCGCGAGGCGGTGTCAAGGCTCCACCGATCGAAGCGATATTGCCGGGCCCGCCGCTCGGGTCGTCCGTGCAACCCGTGTTCGCGACTGCGGCGCAGCACCGCCTTGATGCGGGCGATCAACTCACGGCTGCCGAACGGCTTGGGCAGATAATCGTCCGCGCCCATCTCCAGACCGATCACCCGGTCGACCTCTTCCCCTTTCGCGGTCAAGATGATGATCGGGACGGCGGACTCGGCGCGCAGCGCGCGGCACAGCGAAAGCCCGTCCTCGCCCGGCAACATGAGGTCGAGAAGGACGAGATCGATGCGGCTGTCCGCCAAGGTCTTGCGCATGGCCCGTCCGTCGGGCGCTGCGCTGACCCGGAATCCTTCCTTGCTCAGGGCGCGCGACACCAGCTCGCGAATCTCGCGATGATCGTCCACGATCAGGATGTGCGGCGAACCGGGCATTTTCAGAAGTATAGTCGGGGGCGTTCAGCGGTGACGCCGAAAAATATATGTCGGACTGTGGCTGCTCGCGCGCCTGACAAACTTTGTCACACAAATCGCGTGTTCTGAAAAACTTCAGTGAAATCCGGCCTGTGCAATGCGGGCCGGCAACAGAGCTCTGTTGCCCAGCCATGGGAGTGTCGAATGAGGACGAAGACTTTCGTGATCGGCGGCGTGGCCGCAGTGGCGGTGCTCGCCGGCGGGCTGGCTCTGGCGCAGTCGCCCGGCCGCGGCGACTACGGGATGCACGGCAGCGGACCCGGGGCGCGCGGCGATATGGATCGGGGTCAGCGGATGGGCGGCGGCATGCATGGTTTCATGGGACACGGCGGCGGCGGCATGGGTCACATGGCGGGCGGCATGATGGGGATGAGCCACGGCTCCGCGACACCTGCCGAGATGGGCGAGATCCACGACATGCTGGTCAACCACGACCTGATCAAGCGAACGGTGACGAATCTGCCCGATGGAATTCGCACCGTCACGGAATCCGACGACCCGGAGATGGCGGCGACGATCGCCAGTCACGTCGCCGGCATGGGTGAACGGGTCAAGGAAGGGCGCGATCCCGATCTGCCGATCCAAAGTCCGACGCTGAAGATCATTTTCCGCAACAAGGACAAGATCAAAACGACCTACGAAAGCACTCCGAAGGGGGTCGTCGTCATACAGACGTCGGACGATCCCGAGACGGTGGCCGCGCTGCAGAAGCACGCCGGCGAAGTCAGCGACCTCGCCCGGCGGGGCATGATCGCCGCGCATGAAACGATGATGCAGAACATGGCCGCGAGGATGGGTCATGGCACGGGCGCTACGATGGGACCGCGGCAATACCGTTGAGCGGCATCGTCGCCGACCCTGTCGGATGTCATGCCTCATCGACCTGTCAATCGTCGAGGTTGCGCGAGACGCGAGCGTGCGTAGCCCGGCAAGCCTCACCCCTCGATCAGGGCAGCGCCGCCGATCATGGCGGAGCCGTGCGACGCCCGGCGTTTGTAGTCGGCTTCGCGCCGGTCAGGTCCGTACCACCAGCACCGAGCACCTGGCGTAGCGCACCACGTGGCCGGCGTTGGAGCCGAGGAAGTAGGTCTTGAGCGCAGGGCGATGCGAGACCATGACGATGAGGTCGGCGTCCATCAGCTCGGCCTCTTCGAGCACCTCGTGATAGATGCCGCCCTGGCGGATCACCGTGCTCAGGCGCGAGGACTCCAGCCCGCTCGTCGCCGCGAGCTTGGACACGGCCTCTTCGGCGGTCTGGCGCTGCTGCGTGTCGAAGTCGGCGGGCACGTATTCGGCCAGCATCACCGGCGTCATCGGCAGGACGTTGACGATGCGCACGACGCCGCCCGAGGCGCGGGCAAGTTCGACGGCAGCGTTGACGGCGGGCTGCGCGAACTCGGGTTCGGTCAGATCGACGGGTACGAGAATTCTCTTGTACATGTCCGGCCCCCTGGAAGGCCGTCATTGTGCCACGCTCGCGCGCCGCGTCGAGGGGGCATCAATCCGCGTCGGCCGATTTGGGTGTGACGAAACGCTCCAGCCGTCCGCTGCGGTGCCGAACAGAGGGCCAGTCGCTGTCAAAATCGATCACGGCCAGGGCCGCGGTGGGAAATTTCTCGTGCAATTGCCGGCGCAGGTGGGCGTCACCTGTCGCCACGAGCGCGATTGCCGCATCCTGCAAGCCGGGATTGTGCCCGATCAAAAGCACGTTCCGCGCGCCGCGGGGCAAGGCACGCACCAGCGCCAGGATGGCGTCCGCCTCGGCGAGGTAGAGGCGCTCGTCGAACTCGACGCGAGGGGGATTCGCGACGCCGAGCCGGTGGTACGTCTCGCGCGTGCGCGCCGACGTCGAGCACAGGATGAGGTCGGGCAGGAGATCGTGGTCCGCGAGATAGGCGCCGATCTTGCGCGCGGCCGCGCGGCCGCGCCCGTTGAGCGGCCGGTCGTGGTCCTCGACGCCGGCAGGCCGGTCGGACTTGGCGTGCCGCAACAGCATCAGACGGGGCATGGCACTCCGGCGGGATTGGCGAATCGCGGCTGCGGGCCGAGGTTGCCTCGGCGGTGTTGCAGCGCCATAAAGCTACCATGAAGCCGCGGCCCATGCAGCCGCGGCGCACCGCGCATCGCATGTGATGGACGACATGGACGCCCGCGCTGAGCACGAGCACGCCGCCGGCTGGTATGGCCGCACGGCCGTCGCGCCGCGCACGTGGCCGGCGTTGGCCTTTGATCTCGATGTCGACGTCTGCGTGGTCGGCGGCGGCTTCGCAGGGCTCACCGCCGCATTCGAGGTCGCGCGCCGCGGCTGGTCCGTCGCGTTGCTCGAAGCGGGGCGCATTGCGTCGGAGGCGTCGGGCCGCAACCTCGGATTCGTCATTCCCGGCTTCCAGCAGGACATCGAAAGCATCGTCGAACGCTGCGGCCTCGACCACGCCAAGGTGCTGTGGTCGCTCTCCGAAGACGGTGTCGAATACGTCCGCAACACGATCGCGCAGACGAACATGCCGGGCGTCGATCCGGTGGACGGGTGGCTCGACGTGTCCAAGTTCGACACCGGCGACGAGATGATCGAGGTCATCGCGTTGCTTGGGCAGGAATTCGGCGTCACCGTCGAAGGCTGGACGGCCGAGCATGTGCGCGAGGTGCTGCGGAGCGAGCACTATTTCCATGCGCTGCACTTTCCGCGCGCGTTCCACATCCATCCGCTCAACTACGCGTTCGGGCTGGCGGCGGCCGCAGAGGCGGCCGGGGTCCGCATTTTCGAGGGGACGCCCGCGCTCACCCTCGACCCGGCCGGCGTGCGCAAGCGCATCACGACGCCGTCGGGACGCGTGCGCGCCAATCACATCGTGCTCGCCGCCAACACGCGGCTCGGCGGCGTGGCGCCGGATCTCGCCCACACGGTGTTGCCGATCACGACCTACGTCGCCGTCACCGAGCCGCTCGGCGAGCGCCTGCAGGAGGCCGTGGCCTATCGCGGCGCGGTCAGTGATTCGCATTCGTCGGATCATCACTATCGAATCGTCGGCGGCGACCGGCTGATGTGGTCGGGCGGCAGCACGACCTGGCAGGGCAACCCGCAGCGCTACGGTCCCTGGCTCAAGCAGACGATCGAGCAGACCTATCCGCAGCTCGGGCCGGTGGAGATCGCCGACGTGTGGGCGGGAACCATGGGCTTCGCCGTGCATCGCATGCCGCAGATCGGCGAGGTGCAGCCCGGCGTCTGGATCGCCAGCGCCTTCGCGGGACAGGGCCTCAATACCGCGTCGATGGCCGGCGTGCTGCTGGCGCGCGCGATCGTCGAGAACGACGACGCCTGGCGGCTGTTCCTGCCCTACGATCTCGTGTGGGCCGGTGGTGCGCTCGGTCGCGCGGTGCGGCAGACCACATCGTGGTGGCGGCGCCAGCGGCTGGCGCTCGCGGCGCGCGGTGCGCGGCGGCGCGAGGCGTCCGTGCGCGCGGCCACGGCGGCCGAGGCACGACAGATCGCGCTGCAGGAGAAAGCACGCGCGGCGTTGTCCGCGCTGCCGGACGAAGTTCCATCGCGCGCAGGTGTGGACGTTATGCAACACGATGCGCGGCAGTGACGCCGCGCGGCGCGTCGGGCTGGCCGTCGCGGCGGTTTTCGGCTATCACGATTGCTGCAAGTCGCGGATTGGGCAGGGAATTTGATGCGTCGTATCATTGCAGTGATCGCCGTCGGCGCGGGAGTGCTGGCGGCTGGGGTGCCCGCTGCGGCAGACACCTTCCTGGATGACCTGCGGTCGTCGAAAGGCTGGACCGTCACCCTCGGCGTGACGGGCATGGCCATGCCGGCGTGGGAAGGGTCGGACAAGACCATCTTCGGCGCCGCGCCGGTGTTCAACGTCCGTCCGGTCGGCACGCCGGCACGTTACTTCAATGCGCGCGAGGGAATCGGCATCACCCTGTTCGAGATCGGCCGTCTGCAGATCGGTCCGGTCGGCCAGCTCAAGTGGCATCGCAGGGTCAAGGACGATCCGGCCGCGCTGCAGGGGCTCGGCGACGTCGACTACGCGGTCGAGATCGGCGGCTTCGCCGAGTACTGGGCGTTCGACTGGCTGCGCTACCGCGCCGAGGTCCGCCAGGGCTTCGGCGGCCACCATGGCATTGTGGCCGACCAGATGATCGACGTGGTGGTGCCCTATGGCCCCTGGACGCTGTCGGCGGGCCCGCGCCTGCGCATCGTCAGCGCCGCCGCCAACAGTCCGTACTATGACGTCACGTTCGCGCAGTCGCTGGCCTCGGGCCTGCCGGTCTATGACGCCGGCGGCGGCGTGCGCAGCGTCGGCGGCGGCGCGCAGGCGATCTATCGCTTCAATCCGCAGTTCGCCGTGCACGGCTTCGTGGAATACGACCACCTCGTCGGTGACGTCGCCGACTCGCCCGTGGTCAAGCTGCGCGGCGACGCCGATCAGTTCACCTTCGGCGCCGGCTTCGCCTATTCGTTCGACTGGGTGCGCTGAGCGAACGACGCACCACGCCGCTACGCTCTTCTGCAAAGCCGCGTTTGCGCGGGGCATGACAGCCGGTAGGGTGGGCATCGGCCTTGCCGATGCCCACGCGGTTGAGCGCGGGTATTTCGCGTATGGAACAGCAGGCAGGGTTGCGGGTGGGCATCGCTGCGCGATGCCCACCCTACGGTCTGTGCGAGTGAAGGCCCGCTAGCGTCCCTCGCGCCGCGACATGAACGCGAGGCGCTCGAACAGGTGCACGTCCTGCTCGTTCTTGATGAGCGCGCCGGCGAGCGGCGGGATCAGCTTCTTGCTGTCGCGCTCGCGCAGCAGCTCCGGCCCGATGTCCTCGACCATCAGCAGCTTGAGCCAGTCGAGCAATTCGGAGGTTGACGGCTTCTTCTTCATGCCGGGCACCTCGCGGATCTCGTAGAACAGCCGCAGCGCCTCCGCCACCAGCCGCTGCTTGATGCCGGGAAAGTGCACCGCGACGATCGCGGCCATCGTGTCCGGATCGGGAAAGCGGATGTAGTGGAAGAAGCAGCGGCGCAGGAACGCGTCCGGCAGCTCCTTCTCGTTGTTCGAGGTGATGAACACGATCGGCCGGCGGCGCGCTTTCACCGTCTCGCCGGTCTCGTAGACGTAGAATTCCATGCGGTCGAGTTCCTGCAACAGATCGTTGGGAAACTCGATGTCGGCCTTGTCGATCTCGTCGATGAGCAGGACCGGCCGCTCGTCGGCGGCGAACGCCTCCCACAGCTTGCCGCGCTTGATGTAGTTGCGGATGTCCTTGACGCGCTCGTCGCCGAGCTGGCTGTCGCGCAGGCGTGAGACCGCGTCGTACTCGTAGAGGCCCTGGTGCGCCTTGGTGGTGGACTTGACATGCCACTCGATCAGCGGCGCGCCGAGCGCCTTGGCGACCTCGACCGCCAGCACGGTCTTGCCGGTGCCGGGCTCGCCCTTGACCAGCAGCGGCCGCTCGAGGGCGATGGCGGCGTTGACGGCGACTTTGAGGTCGTCGGTGGCGACATAGGCGCTGGTGCCTTCGAAACGCATGGTTCTTTCCAAATCGAGGTGAGCTGTCGCGACCTTACGGACGCTTGCATCCGACATGCAAGGACGCGCGCGCCGCCGCGCCTCCGGCCATGCGGCCTTTGCCGGGCCGGCCTGCGGACGGGCGGCAAGTTTTGCCGCAGGCGGACGCGATTGCCGGGTGCGGCGCGCGGTTCCGCGCCGACAACCGATTGATATTCCATCAGAAAGCCGCTGGCACGCCGATTGCTGATCCTCTCGCGGCGGCAGGCGTCGTGTGTTCGGCCGCCACAGATCGCGGAGATAAGATCATGGGTCTCTTCGGAGCGCTCACCACCTCGGTTACCGGCCTGCGGGCGCAGTCCTATGCGCTTGAGAACGTCTCGGGGAACATCGCCAACTCGCAGACGATCGGCTTCAAGCGCATCGACACCTCGTTCGAGGACCTCATCCCCGAAGACCTGCCCAGCCGGCAGAAGGCGGGCAGCGTGGTCGCCACCTCGCGATCGACCAACACCGTGCAGGGCGATATCCAGTCGGCCTCGACCGGCACGTTCCTCGCGATCAACGGCTCGGGCTTCTTCGTCGTGCAGAAGCCGCAGAGCTTCGTCGACAACCGGCCGGTGTTCGACGGCACCGACCTTTACACCCGGCGCGGCGACTTCACGCCCAACAAGGACGGCTACCTCGTCAATGCCGCGGGCTATTATCTGATGGGTATCCCGATCGACCCGACGACGGGCAACCTCTCGGGCAGCGTGCCGCAGCTTCTGCAATTCCAGAACGACTTCCTGCCGGCGCAGGCGACCACCGAGCTGACCTATCGCGCCAACCTCGCGCGCTACCCGCTCACGCAGCGGCACGACGTGGACGTCGCGGGCTCGGAGCTGCTCAATCCGATCAATTACATCGCGAACCCGACGGCGATCCCGCCGCAGTCCGCGCGCATCCTCGGCACCGGCTCGACGCTGCTGCCCGACGCAGCCGCCGTGCTGAACGGAACGGCCGACCTGCCGGCGGCCCTGACGCAGGGCGGCATCGTCACCATCAACGGCCGCAGCTTCTCGCTGGAGGTCGGCATGACGCCGGCGCAGGTGCTGGACGCCTTCAATGAATCGATCGCGGGCGTCAGCGGCTTTCCGGCCGCGGGCCAGACCGGCCAGGCCGGCGCGATCACCTTCAGCGCCCCCGGCCTCAACGGCGGCCTGCCGGTGAACGTCAACATCATCGCCACCGACACCGCGGCGTCTGCCGCGATCGCCATCAACACCGCGCTCGACGCCGCCGCCGGCGGCGACGACGGCATCACCGCGAACGTCGTCAACGGCCAGCTCGTGCTCACCTCCGCCAACGGCGACCTGGTGCAACTCGCCGGCAGCTCGGCGGTGCTCGACTCGCTCGGCTTCTCGTCGACGAACCGCACCATCGGCGTGCCCGCCGGCGGGCTGCAGTCGGTCACGCTCAACGGCCAGCGGCTGCGATTCACCAGCACCGACGCCGACTCCGCGCTGGCCGTTTCGGGCTCGGCGACCTCGCTGTTCACCGAGCTCGGCATCGGCGTCGGCACCACCAACCCGACGAACCTGATCACGCAGAACGCGGTCGCCTCGGGGCAGACCATGACGATCACCGTCGGCGCCAGCTCGGTTCCGATCACGTTCGGCACCGGCGTCGGCCAGGTCTCGACGATCGCCGAGCTGAGCGCGGCGCTTGGCACCCTCAATCCCGGCGCCGGCACCGCCTCGATCACCAACGGCAACATCTCGATCATCGCCTCCGGCAGCAACAACATCAGCGTGACCGGCACCGCGACGCCGCTGGTGTTCGGCATGCACACGACCTCGGCGATCGCCTCCAACCAGGTCGTGGTCGCGAACGACCTCACCGCCTTTATCGCCGACTCGGTCGGCGGCGGCGCGATCACCGCCTACGACATCTCCGGCTCGCCGGTGAACATCCAGATCCGCTGGGCCAAGACCGACAGCACCACCGTCGGCGGCACCGACACCTGGAACATGTTCTACCAGATCGACTCCGACGCCACCGGCAACCAGCCGGCCTGGCGCAACGTCGGCACGAACTTCACGTTCGATCCGAACGGCCAGATGAATCCCGTGGTCGCGAGCCTGATTCTCCCGAACGTCACCGTCGACGGCGTGTCGCTCGGCGACCTGACGGTGAAGTTCGGATCCGGCGGACTGACCGAGTTCGCCGATCCCAACGGCGGCGCGCAGGTCAACGAGCTGACGCAGAACGGGTTCGCGGCAGGCTCCTTGCAGTCGATCACCGTCAACGACAAGGGCCGCGTCGTCGGCTCCTATTCGAACGGCCGCACCATCGACCGCGCGCAGATCACGCTGGCGAACTTCAGCGGCGCCAACTTCCTCAAACGCATCGACGGCGGCGCATTCGAGGCCACCGACGAATCCGGCGTTCCCACCTACAACGCGTCGGGCAAGATCATCGGCAGCTCGCTCGAGGGGTCCAACACCGACATCGCCGACGAGTTCACGAAGCTGATCGTGACGCAGCAGGCCTATTCGGCCAACACCCGCGTGATCTCGACGACGAACCAGATGGCGCAGGACCTCTTGAACACGCTGAGATAGGCGATGCGTCACGAGTAACATCGAGGACCGCACATGGGACTCTCCCAGGCGCTGGGCATCGCCGCGACGGGCATGCGGGTCACGCAGTCCGGGCTCTCGCTCGTCGCCGGAAACGTGGCCAATGCGGACACGCCCGGTTACATCCGCAAGACGCTCAACAACCAGTCGACCGCCGGCAACGGCGCGGCGGTCGGCGTCCAGGTCCTCGGCATCAACCGCGAGCTCGACACCTACCTGCAGCGCCAACTCCGCAACGAGTCGACGGGGGCCTCCTACACCAGCATGATGGCGCAGTTCTACGAGCGCCTGCAGGACATCTACGGCACGCCGGGCTCGGAGAGCTCGCTCGAGAACCTCTACAACGACTTCACGAGCGCAGTGCAGGCGCTGAGCGCCAATCCATCCGACTACTCGGCGCGGGCGGGCGTGATCGGGGCCGCGCAGGCGCTGGCGCAGCAGATCAACGGCACCGCCGACCAGATCCAGGCGCTGCGCGCCGACGCCGAGCTCGGTATCGCCGATGCGGTCCGCAGTGCCAACGACGCGCTCGAGCGCATCGCGCAGATCAACAAGGAGCTGGGCGCGACCGCCGCCGACGATGCCTCGACCGCCCATCTGCTCGATCAGCGCGACATGTACATCGACCAGCTCGCGCAGCTCATGGATATTCGTGTCACGCAGGGCAACGACCGCTCGGTCTCGATCTTCACGAGCTCCGGGCTGCAACTCGTCGGCGCGGCGCCCGCCAAGCTGAGGTTCGACGCGCAGGGCACGATCACCGCCGACACGCAGTGGGACCCGGATCGCAGCAAGAGCAAGCTCGGCACCGTCAGCCTCGTGATCAACAGCGCGGCCGGAACCGACCTCATCGCCGAGAAGGGCATCCGCTCCGGCAAGATCGCCGCCTATATCGAGATGCGCGACAAGGTCCTGGTGCAGGCGCAGGCGCAGCTCGACGAATTCGCCGCCGCCATGTCGCGCGCGCTGTCCGACAAGACCACGCCCGGCACGGCGGTGACCTCGGGCGCGCAGGCCGGCTACGATCTCGACGTGAGCGGTCTGCTCAGCGGCAACACGGTCACCATGTCCTATGTGGACACGGCGACGGCGACGACGCGCAACGTCACGTTCGTGCGCGTCGACGATCCGTCCGCGCTGCCGCTGCCGGACACGACGACGACCAATCCCAGCGACCGGGTGATCGGCATCGACTGGTCGGGCGGCCTTGCCTCGGCCATCAGCCAGATGAACGCCGCCTTCGGCGGCCGCATTCAGTTCTCCAATCCGTCCGGCACGACCCTGCGCATCCTCGACGACGGCGGCGCCAACACCGTCGACCTGACCGGCGCCTCGACGACCGTCACGATGACCGGGATGCTCGGCGGCTCCAGCGAGCTGCCCTTCTTCACCGACGGCGGCACCATCTTCAGCGGCGCGATCAGCGGCAGCGGCCGGCAGATCGTCGGCTTCGCCAACCGCATCAGCGTGAACCCGCAGCTCGTGGCGGACGCCTCCAACCTCGTGACGTTCTCCGCCTCGACGCCGAGCGGCGACTACACGCGGCCGAACTTCCTCTATCAGCAGCTCACCGCGACCCCGCAGGACTTCACGCCGGAGACGGGCTTCGGCAGCGCCTCCAGCCCGTTCGGCGCGCCGCTGCCGATCTATCTGCGCCAGGTCATGAGCGCGCAAGGCGATGCGGCCTCCGCGGCGAAGAACCTGAGCGACGGCCAGAAGCTCGTCGTCGACTCGCTGCAGCAGCGGTTCGACGAGACGTCGGGCGTGAACATCGACCGCGAGATGGCCAACCTGATCACGCTGCAGACCGCCTATTCAGCCAACGCGCGCGTTCTCACCACGATCAAGGAAGTGATCGACTCGCTGTTGAGGGTTTAGCCATGAGCGTATCGGGTATCGCAGGCAGGACCGGCATGCAGATCCAGTCGATGGTGGCGATGCGCCGCCAGCTCGAGGATCTCTATCGCCAGCTCGGCACCGGCGAGCGGTCGAGCTCCTACGCCGGCCTCGGCCTCGACCGCGGCCTGTCGATGGCGCTGCGCGGGCAGGTCGCCGCCATCGACAGCTTCAAGCAGACCGCGACCATCGTCGGCACGCGCCTGGAGATCGCGCAGAGCGTGCTCACGCAGATCGACGACGGCGCGCACGAGGTCAAGCGCCTCACGGCGACGCCGACCTTCACCTTCGGCACAACCGGCCAGACCAACGACCAGCAGACGGCCTACGGCCAGCTCGACCAGATCCTCGGCTCGCTCAACGCACGTGTCGGCGACCAGTACCTGTTCTCCGGCAAGAGCCCGGACGTCATGCCGGTGGAGAACATCGACCGCATCCTGGGCGGCGTCGGGCCGGTCGCCGGCCTCAAGCAGATCATCGCCGAGCGCAAGCTCGCCGATCTCGGCACCAGCGGGCTCGGCCGCCTGACCCTGCCGCCGATCGTCACCGGACCGGCGACGCTCGCCGGCACCGGCGCCGCCATCCTGCCGGATGCGCCGGCCACGGTCACGGGCACTCAGGATCTCAGCGCCCCCTATGCCTCGCCCGGCGGCGGCACGCTCGTCATCAACGGCACGTCCGTGACGATCAACCCGGGCGACAATGGCGCCGCCGTGCTCGCCGCGATCAACGCGCCGGCAGTGGTGGCCGCGACCGGCGTGACCGCCGCCCTCGATCCCGGCACCGGCGGCCTGGTGCTGACCGCCAACGACGACGACGCGTCGTTCACCATCGGCGCCGGCAGCACCCTGCTCGCCGAGTTCGGTCTGGCGGCGACGACGCACGATCCGACCAACCTGATCACGCAGGGCGCGGTCACGCCCGGCGACACGCTGACGTTCACGATCGGGGCCAATCCGCCGCTGACCGTGACCTTCGGCACCAACGAGGCGGCCGTGCCGCCGCAGGTCTCGACCCTGGCCGAGCTCAACGCGCAGCTTGCGACGCTGGTCGGCGGCGGCGCCTCCGCGGCGGGCGTGAACCTCGCCACCGGCGACATCAGCATCACCGCGACCGGCATCTCCGACAGCATCGCGGTCACGGGCACCGCCAATGCGGCCGCCTTCGGCCTTGCGACCACCACGGCGGCGCCCACGAACATGGTCACCCTCGCCGAGGACGCGGCCGGTCATCCGTTTGGCATGAAGCTGCTGTCGTACAACTCGAACCTCGCCGGCGCGACGGTGACCACCGGCGGGCCGCCGGCGAGCTACGGCGTCAACTTCGGCGCCAATCCGGCGGCGGGCCAGCAGATCAGCTTCTCGTTCACCCTGCCCGACGGCACCGTCGATTCCTTCACGTTGACGGCCACCACGGCGTCGCCCCCTGGCGCTGGCGAGTTCACCATCGGCGCGACGGCCGACGTCACCGCGGCGAACTTCCGCGGCGCGCTCAACACCGCGGTCGCCAAGCTCGCCGACACGTCGCTGACGGCCGCCTCCGCCATGCAGGCGGCCAACAACTTCTTCAACATCGACGATGCCAATCCGCCGCTGCGCGTCGCCGGTCCGCCGTTCGACACGGCGACCGCGCTCGTCGCCGGCACCAGCGCCGACACGCTGTTCTGGTACAAGGGCGAGGCCGGCGCCGCCTCGGCGCGCAGCACCGCCTATGCGCGCGTCGACACCTCGATCACGATCAACTACGGCATGCGCGCCAACGAGCAGGCCGTCCGCACGGCGGTCGCCAGCGTCGCGGTCTTCGCCTCGATGACGTTCTCGCCCAGCGATCCGAACGCGATCGCGCGCTACCAGGAGATGGCCCAGCGCGTCGGCGCCAACCTCTCCGCGCCGCAGGGCACGCAGCGCATCTCGGACATCCAGGCCGAGGTCGCCAACGCCCAGACGGTGATGAAGGCGGCGAGCGACCGCCATCAGCAGGCGAGTTCGGCCTTGTCCGGAATGCTGGAGACGGTTGCAGGGGTTTCCACCGAGCAGGCCGGAGCGGAGCTGCTGGCCGTGCAGACCCGGTTGCAGGCCTCGATGCAGGTCACCGCCATGCTCTCGCAGGTCAGTCTCGTCAATTACTTGCGCTGATTTTGGCCGCGCCGGCGCGCGCCGCCCGGCAGCCCGCACGACGGCCCGCCGGGCCGCCGGCATCTGAATCGAATTAGATATTGATTAACCATGACTTTTTACGGGGCGTTACAAGCCGCCGTGAGATGACGCCATGCGGCGACCGACCCGTTCGGCGCCGGGAGTGCCAGTTGGGCGGGGCCAGGAGGGCACCGTCGGCATGGCGAGCGACCAGAAGGGTTCACTCATGGCTTCGGGTATCACGCTGTCGGCGGGCGTCCGGCAGAACCTGCTTTCTCTCCAGAATACCGCCAAACTCATGGCGACGACGCAGAACCGCCTTGCCACCGGCAAGAAGGTCAACTCTGCGCTCGACAATCCGACCAACTACTTCACCTCGTCGTCGCTGCAGCGGCGCGCCGGCGACCTCGGTGCACTGCTCGACTCGATGTCGAACGGCGTGAAGACCCTGGAAGCGGCCAACAACGGCCTCGACGCGATCACCAAGACGCTGGAGTCGATGCAGTCGACCCTGCACCAGGCGCGCCAGGACAAGTCGTTCCAGACCGCGTCCTATGAGATCGACGGCACCACCCTGGGCGCGGCCACGACGGTCGCCGGCCAGCAGGCCTCGTTCTCGGGCGGCTCGGTCGGCACCACGCCGGTCGCGGTCGACCTGACCAATGCCCGTGGCGTGCTGACCGCCGGCGTGAACTATTCGGCGATCGACTTCAACAACGGCAACAACTTCGGCGGCTCCAACTCGCAGCTGACCTTCAACCTGACCATCAACGGCGGCGCCAATATCGCGGTCTCCGTTCAGGCGACCAGCGACACGAACCTCACCGTCACCGTCGCCGGCCAGACCGATGCGACCAACGCCGTGGCGGATGCGGACGCCGTGACCTCGACCGAACTGGTCGACACGCTGAACGCGGGCTTCACCGCGGCCAACGCGGGCATTCAAGCCAGCTTTGTGTCGAACAAGATCGTGTTCACGGCGACGGGCGCCGCAAACACCGTGACGGCGAGCTCCGCCTCGGTCGGCATTAATACGATTGCCGGGTCGGACAGCGTGACGACGGCGAACTTCGGCTTCGATACGGCTGCGTCGAATACGTCGAGCATCACTGGCGCGACCGCCAAGACGGTTGACCAGCTCGTCGCCGCGATCAACAACACGGCCTCGCTGGACGGCAAGATCCGGGCCTCGAACGACAGCGGCAAGCTGCGCATCGAGAACCAGTCGACCCAGTCGCTCACCGTCACCGGCTACAACTCGACCTCCGCCAAGGTGGACGGCTCGGGCGGCACGACCACGATCGCCGGCAACTCGGTCCGCAGCAAGCTCGCCGACCAGTTCAACGAGCTGCGCGACCAGCTCGACAAGCTGTCGGACGATGCCGCCTTCAACGGCGTCAACCTGCTGCGCGGCGACAAGCTCAAGATCACCTTCAACGAGACCGGTTCGTCCTCGATCAGCATCCAGACGGCGAACTCGGAGACGATCAACTCGGCCTACCTG